>JAABUV010006030.1_pt1 | contig 13432 bp, 17 predicted proteins | sample 5559971 | NCBI WGS metagenome assembly JAABUV01 (sample SAMN10711881, study PRJNA513362) | rock metagenome | isolation source: Antarctica rocks | place: Antarctica: Victoria Land, Knobhead nord | collected 2015-12-19
AGGCGGGGCTGTGGCGCAACTACGTCGCGCCCGCCTCCGCCGGCGCCAAGCTCAGCGACCGCTTCGAGGGCCCCGTCGTGGAGGTCGCCTCCGGCGACTGCCTGGTCGTCCTGGACAGGGCCTCCGGCGCGCGCCGGGGCTCCGCGGCGCGCCGGCAGGGCGTGCACGCGCGCGCATATGCTAGGCTCCCGCGCGGCGCCGGCAGAGCATGCACGCTGGTAGAGCATACACGCGCGCAGGGGCGCATGCGGGGCTCCCGCGCGGCGCCGGCAGGGCGTGCAAGCGCTGCAGGGGCACAGGCTGTGCGTTCCATGGGGGCATCGAAGCGCACCCAGCCCGCTGGCTGACCCGGGCTGGGCATGCCTGCTCAGGGCCTCCAGGCGTGCCGGGCCGCCATTCAGGCACCAGCAGCTTAGCGCGCTCACCAGGGCATGCACATGCAGGCGTCAGGTGCAGAGGGAGCGCGCGTCTCCGGCCGCCGCATCGGGGACAGCCTGCGCGCCGCACCCGGTCTCGCCCCGCCTCACCCGGCCCCGCGCGCGCAGGCGCGGAGCGGCGTGTGCTGCTCTCCAGCATCAAGGCGCCGCGGCTGCCGCGCCGCGTGGCGCCCGCCGGCGCGCCGCGCGCGCCGCGCGGCGCGGAGGAGCTGGACGCCGGCGAGCCCTGGGCGGCCGAGGCCAAGGACTTCCTGCGCGGCCGCCTGATCGGTGCGCGCCCGCGGGCACCCCGGGACGCGGCCCTGCGTGCGGCGCACGCGCCGGGTGCCGGAAGGCCCGCGCCGCGCCACCCCGCGTTGCACCGTGCGTGCTGCCGCTGCGGGTGCGCGCGCTGAGCGGCGCGCGCCTGCGTGCGGTGCAAGTGCTCGAGTCCCAGTGCGCGAGGCCATGGCGCGAAGGGTGACCGGATCTGTGACGGCACACCGACAGGCAGGAAGGCCGTTGCGCCCAGTGGCCCTGTGCACTCTCTCCGCCCTCGACAGGCAGGGCCGGGAAGGCGGGGCGGGCGGGGCGCACCCCGACCGCGGCCGCGCCGCGCAGGCAAGGACGTGAGCGTCGTGATGGAGTACACGCGCAAGGTGGGCGGCGCGCCCGGCCCGGACAGCCTGCCGGGCGCCGGCCCGGAGCGCACGCTTGCGTTCGGCGCCGTGTTCCTGCCGCGCCCGGACGCCCAGGACAAGGGCGTCCAGGACAACGTGCGCCCCGCGCGCTGCCTGTCGAGCGCCGGACGTGCCCAGCGCTGCTCGGCCTCACCCGCCTGTGCTCAAAGGAGGCATGTGCGCAATGCATGTCAATGTATGTCGGAGAACAATGGTCTTGTCCTCTCTGATTGCCAACAAGGTGGACATGGTCGAGGAACGCGCCTGCTCCGCTTGCACAGAGTGTGCAGCGCACATTCTGCGGCAGTTCAAATCATGCCAGAGGAGGCGCGACAGGCGGGGCGACCCCCAGGGCTGTCATGGTTGATGTGCTGTGCGCTGCCCCGCAGGTGGCCAAGATGCTGCTCATCCGGGGCCTGGCGAGCGCGGCCAAGCACCGCAGCGACGACGAGCGCTCGGTGCACTATGAGGAGCTGCTGGAGGCGGAGCAGGCGCGCCCCCGGGCCCGCAGCGGCGGCCGCGCGCAAGCTGCGCTGCTGCAGGCTCTCAAGGGCTGCCATACCCTTCGGGTGACCAGCGTGCGTCCTCAGACCCCTGGCTTTTAAGGACAGGAACAGGGGCCTGGCATGCTAACAGAGGGAGGGACAAATTCACGCAGTGGGTAGTGCAGGGGCTGCATGCATGCCAGACGCGCGCCGCGAGCGCCGAGCGCGGCGGGGCCGCGCAGGAGGCGGTGAAGGGGAAGAAGGCGCTGCACAGCGCGCGGCAGCCGCCGCCGCACAACGTGCGCCAGCTCAGCGCCAAGGCCGCGTCGGACTACCTGCCGTTCGTGCGCGCCGACCGGCACAAGGGGCCCGTGGCCGCCGTCGTCGACTTTGTCATCGCGGGCCACCGGCTCAAGGCGCGCCGCGCCGCGGCAGCCCGGCATGCAAAGGGCGCTGGTCCGATCGTGAGGCACAGCACTGTCGTGCGCATGTTGCTGTTGTCTGCAGTGAGGGTTTCATGTGGAGGACATCCAAGCGCTGTGGGAATGGCCTGCTCTCTGTGCACCGCTGCGAGCGAGCATGCCGTGACCACTTGCGTGCCACATGCCCCATGCACGCGGGCCGCACAGGAGCTTGGCAGCAGGGCAGCCGCGGCCGTGCGCCTCGCCGGCCGCGCCTGACGCGCGCGCACCGCCGCGCGGCGGCCAGGTGACGCTGAAGAAGGACCCGGTGCAGCTGTCGTTCGCGCTGGCGGGCGTGCGCACGCCGCTGCGCGCGCAGCAGGCGTCCGCCGGGCGCCCGGCCACGCAGGACGAGCCGCACTGCCACGAGGCGCTCGCGCTCACGCGCCGCTTGGTCCTGCAGCGCGACGTGGAGCTGGACGTGCGCCGCCTCCCGCCCGCGTGCCCCAATGCGCCTGGGGGCGGCCTGGAGGGCCCTGCCTGGGGCGCCCTGTCGGCCACTCGCTCAAGCGCTCGCTCAGGCATCACAGCACTGCGCCGCCGTCAGCACTCCTGCCGCACGCCCGCGGCAGCCTCCGCATGGCTGTCATGTGCATTCGCCCATGTCACCAGGCGCATTTGGCACCCTTGCAGGCCATTCCCGGCTCTCAGCTTAGCAGGCACTAGGGTAGGGTTAGGATAGGCTCTATCCTCCGTGCTCTGCTGCCACGCGCCGACCCACGGGTGCGCCGGGCGCGCAGGTGGAGGCTGTGGACCGCGGGGGCACGTTCCTGGGCAGCCTGCGCACGACCGGGCCCAAGCCGGTCAGCCTGGGCATGGCGCTCCTGGAGTCGGGCCTGGCGCAGCTCAGCGATCGCTTCGACCCCGAGCGCACGCCCGGCGGCCGCGAGATGGTCGCCGCGCAGGAGCGCGCGCGCGCCGCGCGGCTCAAGGCGCGGCCCCCCAGCTCCGCGCCGGCACCTCTCGCGTCAGTCTGGGGCGGCCCTGCGGCCGCGAGTGGGCAGTGGTGCCTACGCTCGTGAGCAGTTGTCGGGCGTGCGCGGAACAGACCTACCCGCATTGCCGCGCACGCGTCTCTGCATGTGCATGCCGTGCCCGCATCCGGCATGCGTGTGGCCGGCTGCCTGGCGCGGGCGTGGCCGCGACCCCACTGCCACTACCCCACCGCCAATGCCAAGCCTCCAGGCGGTTCCAGGCGGTCACTGCGCTGCTTTCGCAGATCTGGGAGTCGTACGTGCCGCCGAAACCCGTTGACGAGGCCGTGGCCAACGGCGTCAACGGCCATGCCGCGCCCGGCGAGGCCGCTGAGCCGGTCACGATCTCGTATGCGCGCGCGGCCGAGGAGTTCTTTGTCCAGGTGGGCCGTCCATGGCAATGACAGAATCGCATGACCCCTTGATCAGACCCTGAGTGTGGGCGTTGAAAGGAAGGAAAGGTTCTGAGAGCGTGCGCCCTTCGGCGCACCCAGGCGTATTAGTTTAAGAGCCTGTTTCAGCCAGCTAGGGCTGCTTAGGCACGGTTGACCAGGCTGCAATGATCAGGGTATGGGCAGGGTTTGATATCGACCCTAAGTGCATCAGGACGAGGGAGGGCCGGGAGGCGCTGAGACAGGGACTGTTAGGACCCCAGAGCCTGGCACGCACGGTGTGACGAGCGCGCTGATGCTGCGGGTGCCGCGTCCAGCTGGGCGGCGGTGAGCGGCTGGGCTACATCGCGGAGCAGCTTGCGGCGGTGCCGGACGAGGATAGCGCGGGCGGCCCGCCGCCGGCGCTGCGGGCGGGCGATCGGTGCATTGCCCGATTCAGTGCGGACAACCAGTGGTACCGCGCTCAGGTGCGAGCATGTGCGTGCAGCTGCAAGCGGCGTCCTCGTCGCTGCATGGTCTCGTCAGCCTCGTTTTTGTAGTGACGCGGCATGCGCTGAGCACTGCCTGCAGACCCACACATTTTCTTCTCTTGGTCCTGGTCCTCCGGCGAGGACTGCAATCGTCGCCCACCCATGCGCTTTGCCGTGAGCGTCGCCGCTGAGTTCAGGCAGTCGTGCTGTACCTCGTCTCTGAGTGTCTGTGTCTGCAGTGGCCAGAGCCTGGGGGCTGCGCAGGTGGAGGCCACGGCCCAGGGGGAGCCCGGCCGGCCAGCCTACGAGGTGGCCTTCATCGACTGGGGCAACACGGAGACCGTGCCCGCGTCCGCCGTGCGGCCGATGGGGCCCGCGCTTAGAGCCGTGGAGCCGCAGGCCGCGCCCGCGTCGCTCGCGTTCTTAAAGGCGCGCGGCCGCACCGGCTGCGCCCTGGTTATGCTGGGCTGTTTGCACGAGACGTTTACGTAACCTTGTTTTGTTTTTAAGAAGAATGAGGCACCGGCACAGCGCACACCATTTCTATTGCCACACCATCATGACTGGCCGCACGGGAGTGCGTGTTACTGTGCGTGGTCAAGAACAGCAATGAAAGGGTTTTTTTTTCCGTGTGGACTGATGGCTGCCTGTCACGCGTGCATGGACAACTTTCGTGGGCATAAAGGAGAGGTGTGAGATGTTACCCTGATATCAATTACCGTGCAATGTATGGAGAGGCGTGAGCGCTTGTGCTGCCGTGTCGGCAGACCAGCACATTCACTGCACAGTGCATGGCAGCGACAGCCTGTCAGCCGACCAGGAGCTGTGCGCCCTGCGCCTCCACGCCCCTGCATCCGACGCGCGCAGATCGCGAGCGATGCGGAGCTGAGCCTGGCGGCGGCGCGGCTGCTGGCGGCCGAGGCGGACAAACCGGGCCTGGCCGCGCGGCGCGTGGGCAGCGAGCCGTCGCCGGCGCGCTGGGCGGCCCGCAAGCTGGCGCTGCTGCTGCAGCTGGAGGGGCTGCCGGGCGCGGGCGACAGCGTCAACGCGCGCCTGCTCGCCGCCGGGCTCGCACGCGTGGCGCCGCCGCGCGGCCGCGCGGTGCGCCGCCTGCCCTGCGCGCTCTCTGGGCGAGCGGCGCCAGGGCGGCTTCGCTCAGGCCTGCCTGTGCATGCGCGGCGTGCTAGCGGAGGGCCTGAGCTCAGTCACACATGAGAACCCCCAGCACTTGCATGGTGGCTTGCCGCCTGTCGCCTGTTGCGAGCGTGAGCTGCCTCAACACCTCGTATTTAGCTGAGCCCAACACCCAGCGTGGTCTTTCCCCAGCTGTCTGCGGTCTTGTGGGCAGCTTGGTCAACATGGAGAAAGGCTCTGTGCCCCTGCGGCGCCAGGCGGCCGCCGAGGGCGTGGCGGAGGTGCTCGAGACGCTGCGCGAGGCGGAGGGCCAGGCGCGCGCGGCGCATGCAGGCATGTGGGAGTACGGCGACCCCGGCTCCGACGAGGAGGATGCGCCGCCGCCGCCGCCCAAGGCCTGGGGCCGCAAGTGAGCGGGGCGCGCAGATCTTGTTGGCTGCGCGTGCAAGGGAGCGCGGGCGTACAGCACCACGCGGCTGCGGGCGCTCTCCACTGGAGTGTGCAGGTGCTTGTATTGGCCCAGTTGTGCTGTTGTGGGTAGGGATTGCATGCGGGGGCTGTCCTGGCGAGGAGGAGGAGGAGGCCGCTCGGGGCGGCAAGTGTGCAGCCATGCCGCGGTCCGCGAGCTGCACATGCAGCGCGGAGGCAGCGAAGGCCGCGAGGGGAAGCTGCAGCTGGCAACGCCATGGCGCAGGGCGTACAGAGCGGGCTGCGTGACAGCCTGGGTGGCTGGCTTGTGCGGGAATGCTGTGCGCCTGCATGGGTCTGCCCTTTTCACAGGCAATTTTCACAGGCAAAGGGTTCATTCCTGTACGCTGGGACCGAGCCGTTTCACTGCCTGCAGAGAAGTGACTGGCCAGCATGGCCATGTGGAGGAACTGAGTGAGGCCTGCACATGCAGCCCGCACCCTTGCACAAGGCCGCTCACGTGGTGGAGCTGACCTGCCTGCTGCGGCTTAGCGCATTTCTTCCTGTTCAGGGGCAGAACGCGCAGCCTTGGCCTCCAAGGGTGAGGGCGTGACATTTTTGAGGGGGAAGCGACACGAACCGGCAAGCACCTGCTCTGCATTGTAACAAGCCGAACTTGTTCACTCCTTGGGGACCCCTCCTCGGCCACTTAACAAAGCTCGCCGCACAGCGTTCGCTGCGCTGTGCTGCCGAGCAGCATCAAATTGCAGGTTGCTGTCCTGCGTGGGATATGCCAGTCTTCAGCTTCTCGACTGCTGAACCGGGGTTGCACTGCAAACAAGTGGATGCTAGCGCACCTTCAAAGGCCCAGGATACACAACGTCCACAACCTGCTGCAGGTCAGCTTCGGCCTTCCTGCAACTGGCTGGTCAGGCAACTGAACGCGGCAGAATTGGCGTGGCAATGCATGAGACTTGGAGGGGGCGTGGCAAAGCTGCGCATGTGCCGCACCGTGCCTGTGCAGCAGCGTGCTTCAGCACTCGCTTGTAAAGGAGTGAGACAAAGGAACTCATAAAGCAAGCACAAGGGCACTCGCAAGCTCGGAAGATGCTGCAACGCCTCCCCCCGTTATGCACTGGGCTGCCCGCAGCGCTGCTGTTTGTTATGAGCCTAGGCAGGCGGTGTGCTGTGATAGGCACTGCGTGATACAGCAGAAATTTTGAATGCAAGCTCGCTGATGCTTACGGGCCTAGGCATCAGCGAGGCAGGCCTGCCAGCTGGGGTTGAACAGGGACCCGGGTGTGTTGCCGGATGGCCATTCGCGGCCGACTAGCAGAGCTGTGCTGGGCAAGCACACCTCCAGCCCATCGTCAAGGTGCAAACAGTCAAGAAGCGTTACACGTGCTGCCCGGCCCGCTATTTGCTGGAGTACCACTTCATATGCACCACCCAACAGCGTGGCAGTGCACTTTGCCAGGAAAGGCGGCAGGAGGACCTCAGAAGCAGCGAGCTGAGCACAACGCAGCACTGCTACTGAACCCACGCAAGCTGTGTGGCCTCACACCCTTCCCGGGCCTCGGTAGCCGACCTGCGGGCGCAAAGAGACACGCGTGAGCAGACTGCACCACCGGAGAGAACCGGTGACACCGGTATGGCCTGCGTCGCTGCGGTCTCCACACCCGTCACAGAGCACATTCGCCCAGGCTTGAATCGCATATGCAAAGGCTCGACAACACAGCGCTGAAGCAGAACAAGGGAGGGCGTGCCTCAAAGAGGTCCTCCGTCTCGCCAAACATCTCTGCAAAGGGCGTGGGCTCCATGGCTGTGGACACCTCCTCAAAAGATGAAGGCGGCGTGTACCTCCTGTGCGCAAGCGGGCACAGTCTGCCACTCGTACAGCCAGCAAATGCGTTCGCACACAGCGTATGGGTTTTGCCACACATATCACGTTGCCAAACATGCCAAGAGCCTGTAGCTACTACCCAGTAGGAGGGGCTCACTTGGAACGCCGCTGGCCGACCTCCTTTTTCCTGCGCTTCTTCTCGTCCTGGCTGTTCTCAAAGTACCGCCTCCGCCGGACCTGTCCAGCAGCACGGCGTGTTGGCAGGGGAGCACTTCTCAGCTTGCTTTATGCCCACTGCAAGAGCTGGGCTCAGAACAGGAAGCAGGCACCAAGCGCCGTCTCTGCCTTGTTGCCTAAACAGAGAGAAGAGGTCGCCGCTGCCTACCTCAAGGGTGAGGCCAGCGTTCATGACTTCGCGGCGAAAGCGCTTCACCGCGTTCTCCTGCGGCTCCTCGTCGCTGACCATGACCTGCGCAGTGCCCGCACGTTCTGCAAGTGCGCAAACCGCCACCCAGGCGCGCGATGCGTGCACAAGTCGGCACACACAGGCGCCAGCAGCAGCCTGCACCTCGATATGGTACGACGGAGCGCCCTGCTTTGCGCAAAGCTTAGCGGCTGTGCCGTTGCTTGTGCGCAGGCTGTGCTTCAACCTCTGGTTCAGGCCCCCAAACAACCCCGGCGCTGCGTGCAGCAGCCCCGCCATCCTGGCCGCCTGTCTGAGCGTGCGGGCACCTCGGACTGCACACAGAGAGGACAGCGCAGCAAGGCCTCCTGTGGCTGCTCTGGATTTCTAGGCTATCAAGCGGGCTAGGTTAGGGTCGTTCAGCAGCGACGGTTTCTCTGCCATTGCCGCAACGCGATGCCTCACACTTCTTTTCACGAGCGTCTTCTAAACTGCTTGACTGAGCTCCTTGGTGCACCTCACCCGCAGAGCACTCTGCACCGTTTCAGTGGGTGCTCAGAGCACACGGCAGTACCTGCGGAAGCAATCCTAAGCATCTGATCTGCTTTGATACCTGCTGACCACGCGGCCTGGCCAATGTCCCCAGGACTCGAGTACAACTGTGGCAGCCTGCTCAACCTGCACATACGCGCACCCAGCGGCGAGCCTGCACGTGAGTGTCCTCGGCTGGCTCGCATGGGGACGGTAAACAGGGGCGACGTAGACGAGCGCATTGCGCTGCACGTGGAGGTCTGCCAGTCTCCTGCGTCCAGCGCGGCGCCTGCCGATGTAGAGCAGGCCGTGCGGCGCTTCATCGGAACGCAGAGTCTGCGCTACGAGGACGGGCCGCTGGCGCTGGAGCGCGGCCGCGACAGCTTCTTGGATGCGCATGTGCTCTCCGTGTGCGTTTGCGACACAGCTGCTGAGCGCGCCGCACCGCTCGGCCAGAAGCTGCTCTTCTGGCAGGCGCGCGCCGAGCTCAAACGCACGGAGCTGCTCCCTGTGTGGTGTGTTTGGCTGCCCCATTGCCTCTGCAGCGCAACACCTTGGCTGGCATGTTGGTATATACGTTGATACTTCGCATCCGCACAGCGGCCTGTGCTGTGCTTCAAACAGCTGAGACGTACACAGCCTGCACAGGTGGAGCTGCGCATCTGCATCTACCAGCTGAGTGAGGAGGAGCCGGCAGAGGGGGAGGAGGGCGCAGAGGGCGACGGCGTGCCTTGCTGTGCGCCGCAGTGCCTGCTCTGTTGCAAAGCGTGTGCGAGACAACTGCATGTTTGGGTGGTTGAGTCAGTATGCAACAAATAACCATAGAGCATGGCAGCGTAATGGCATGGACATCTATAAGATGAGCAAGTGTGTGCGGACTTGCTGAGCGCAAGTTCACTGCATCCCCATGCTGCATGATAGCTTCTTTGCTGCACATGCAGTTCATGAGTGGACGTTGCCGTCCACAGCATTCATGGGTCTATGGGACTCACTGATCTATGACACTGATGTGAAGGTGTGCCTTGTCTACAGTGCCTGATGCCCTAAATCAACTGCCAGTGATTTGTTCCAGTGATTTGTATTGCTGTGAACGGGCGGCCTTGCATGCAGGTCACACATTGCAAGCACCTGACAATGCAGCACAATGCAGTGCACCTGCCTCTAAGTCAAACTTGCACTGCAGGCACGCCTGCTGCGGTATGCTGCCACGGCGTTGAGCTTTGGTGACGCTGGCGTCGATCCCGCGCTCGTGTCCTTCAACCGCACGGTGCTCCTGCATGGGCCGCCGGGGACAGGTCTGTCCCACCTTGACACTGCGTGCTCATAGGGAAGGCATGTATACGGCACTCCAATATGGCTGAACGATGCCTGCGCCGCAGGCAAGACTACTCTGTGCAAGGCCCTCGCGCAGAAGCTGAGCATCCGCTTCAGTTGCAGGTGCTAACACGCAGAGTGACGCCAGACGTGCCGTCAGCGCCGTGACAGTGCTGTGTTCACGCTGTGGTCTTGCTCAGAAGGCCGCGCATGCAGCCCTTGCCTGGGTCCTCCGCAATGGCGCCGTCCTCGGTGGGGCTCGTTGCTGACCGGGCGCGCGCGTCAGGTACGCGCTGGCGGCACTGGTAGAGATCAACGCGCACTCGCTGTTCTCTAAGTGGTTCAGCGAGAGCGGGAAGCTCGTGTCCAAGGTGTTTGCCAAGATCGGCGAGCTGGTGCGCGCCCCTCAGCAAGCCTCCTGTCATGCGGTGCTGGTACCATGTGTGGTGGTACGCACACGGGTGCCCGGCAGCCTGTCCCGACCCTGACATGCAAGCAGCTGCCGGGTCGCTGTGTGCAGGTGGACGAAGAGGAGACGCTGGTTTTCGTGCTCATCGACGAGGTGGAGTCCTTGACGGCGGCGCGGCGCGCGGCCGTCGCAGGCTCGGAGCCCGCAGACGCGGTGCGCGCGGTCAATGCGGTGCTCACGCAGCTCGACGCCCTCAAGCGGCGTCCAAACGTCTTGGTGCGGCGGCCCTCCTCCCTGAGCCCCAGCATGATTGGAGAGCAGGAACTGTCAAGAGTTTTTGGTCTGCTCACATTGAGGGGGCCACCAAGCTGTCACATGAGCTGCTACGACGACAAGCTGACTGCAAAGTCATGCATGGCACAACAGATCCGTGCCTCAGCATGACTGTAGCACAGCCGCATGAGTAGTCCGTGTGCGTGCTTGGACCTAGGTGCTGACCACCACAAATATCACGGAGGCGATAGACCTGGCGTTTCTGGACCGCGCGGACATTAAGGCCTATATCGGCAACCCGGGCCTGCAGGCATGCCGCCCATGGCTCCCCGGCCTCAATAGGCCGGCTAACGAGGGTTGCACATGGATGTTTGACTCACGTCACCCGGCGGCCAGGCGCGCTATGAGATTCTGGCATCCTGCTGCGCGGAGCTGCAGCGCGCGGGGATCCTGCGGGAGGGCTGCACGCCGCCAGCATTTGAGCGACTCCGAGACGCGCAGGTGGGCCATGAAGGGCTCACTGCCCACTTTGAAGGCTTGTACCTCAGCTCTTACACTCTTGTGCTAAGGCACTGCGTGATGCCTGCGCTGAAGTGCACGGCGCCGGCAGGCAATCTGCCTCATGGGCGAAGATGGCGAGGCCGCTGCGAGGATGGAGGCGGGCCTGGCCCTGCGCGCTGCGGCGGCGGCGTGCGACGGCTTTTCAGGGCGGCTGCTCCGAAAGCTGCCCTTCCTGGCGCACGCCGCCAACGCGCCTGCGGGCGGCGCGTGCGCGCGTGGTGCGGGTTGCCGGGTGCTAGGGTGTACAGGGTTTGCGCGCGCGCTGGAGGCAGCCGCGCGTGCAGAGGCGCTTGATCGGCGCCTGCTGGCGCCATGCGAGGGCGGGCCAGAGTGAGCTGTACAGTTTTCTAGTAAGCATGCAGATAGCCTCAGTGTCCTTGTCAGACTACGATGCTCTTGAGCGCAGATGCACTTGAAAGCAGGCGCACTATGCTGCATGCGCGGACAACGCCTGCTTCCAGGTGCTTTCTGTCTAGAACGTGTCACAGATGTGTCACAATGGGTTACATGCAAAAACATGCTCAGCACGCTAGCGGCCAGAAGAGCTTGCGCGTACAACAGTGCCTGGCGCAGCATGAATACATCCATCTGCGCATGCTTCAGGTCTGTAGTCAGTCGTTGCCAGCAGCGGCACAGGCACCGCCCCGGCTGCAGCAGCGTCCAGCGAGAAGACACCCGTCAGAATGACCGCGCGGACCAGGCCTCGTGCACAGGCAGCCGCGGCGCCCGCCCGGGCGCTCACGAGTCCATGTCTTCGCCCGCGCGCTCGCGCATGGCGCGGCCGTGGGCCTGGTACCGCATCAGCGCCGGCCGCGCCTTGTACGCCTCGCTGCCGAGCAGCACGCGCAGGCCGCCCACCACGTTCCAGCGCCGGTGCTTCGCATTTGCGAGCACCGTGCGGAGGTCGCTCTCAGACCCCGGCAGGTCGAGCGCCTTCTGCGCGCGCGCGCGCCGCCCCGCCTCGCTCGCCCGGGCGCGCTTCTGCTGCCCGCGGGGGCGTGGACAGAGGTGTGCCGTGCCCCTCCGTACTGACAGTGACACTGGCCCACGCATGGCCACAACATGCCCAGCGCTCGCCAGACAGCTCAAGCTGTCTCTGCTGGCTGCAGGCGCTGGCACCTTGCGCCCCAGCCCCATGCAGCCTGCACGCTGCTTGTGGCGCCCCGGGAGCGGCATGCGCGCGGGCGTGCGCACCAGCTCCGGCCCGACGGCCTCGCGCTCCATGCGGCGGACGACGCGCTCGCGCAGCGCCTGCGGCAGCGCGTGCCCCGCCGCGGCCATGGCGTCCGCCGCGGCCTTCAGCCCGGGCACGTCGCGCCGCACCAGCGCCGCCTCCACCGCCAGCTCATGCGTGCCCGCATTCCACTCCACGCCCTGCTCCCGCATGTCCTCCAGGATCTGCGCGCGCCCGCGGCGCCGCGCGCGTCGGCGCAGGGCTCCGACCCCAGCGCGCCGGCCGCCAGCCGGCCGTGAGCCCCTGGTGAAAAGTTCTCTGGCGGCAGCGCGGCAGCAGCACCAGCGCCGCGCCGCTGGCGCGGGTGCAGCCGGTTACTTGCGCAGGGACAGCGGGCCGCTGGTTCAGCGGCGCGCGCCGGCGCCGCAGCGGCGCCTCGCGCATGGTGCGCGCAGCGCGGCCGCCGCCACGGCGCCGCGCCCGCCGCGCGGGCGGGACGGGGGGCCGGGCGCGCACAAAGGGCAGGCGATCGAGCAGGTTGTGGCGGATGAAGCCGGCGATGCAGGCGTTGTAGGCCTGCGCGCCGGCCGTCAGGCCCAGCGCGGCGTACGCTTCAAACGTCTCCAGCATGCGCGCCGTGTCGCCCATCTGGCAGCACGCGGCGACCACGCAGTCCAGCATTGGCGCGCTCACCTCCTCGCCCTGCCCGAGCCGCCCCCCGCGCGCGCCTCTGCGTCAGCGCGCTCGCGCCGCGCCCCTTGCAAGCGGCCTCAAGGGCGTTGTGAGCAAACTTGTGCCAATAAGAGCAGCCTACACAGGGCACATGCTGCGGCGCCGCATGGTGCAGGCGCCAGCGCAGGCAGCCGCAGCACCACGAGCTGCCGTCCCCGGGCGGTTGATGGGGCCGGCGCGGCGCGAGCCGGAGCGCCGCGCTGCAGGGCGCAGGGCAGCGCGTGCAGGTACCACCAGTACATATCATAGTGGACAGCGAGTGGCGGCATGACAAGAGCGGCCGGTCATGCCGGACCCGCTGGGCAACGTCAACAACTGGTTGTTTGTGCGCCAGGGCGGGCGGCCCACCGCGTCGCGCAGGGCCTCCAGCGCGAAGTAGGCGCTGTCGGCGGCCTCGGGCGACTGCGCGGCCGCGTCCACCAGCGGCGCGAGCGCGCCCTGGTACGCCACGGCGCGCTCGTCGCCCGGGAAGGCGCGCTGCAGCCGCGCGACCGCCCGGAACGCCTCCCTGCGCGCGTCGCGGCGCGCTTGCGCGCGTGCCCAAGGCGCGCGCTGCGGGGCGGCTGGACAGCGGCGCTCGTTCCGGGGTGGCGGCGGCACAGGAAACCCCGCCGCACGAGAGCCTGGGAAGCGTGCTGCGCGAGACATATTGCTCGGCCCTGCGCGCCGCCAAAACCGCAGAACATGCAAGCAAAGGGAGCACCACGCCCCCCGCCAGCACACCACGACAGTCACAGCCACGGGGCCCACGCTTGCACGGCACACTGGCCGC
>JAABUV010006031.1_pt1 | contig 13431 bp, 28 predicted proteins | sample 5559971 | NCBI WGS metagenome assembly JAABUV01 (sample SAMN10711881, study PRJNA513362) | rock metagenome | isolation source: Antarctica rocks | place: Antarctica: Victoria Land, Knobhead nord | collected 2015-12-19
GCCCGCGCTGCTGGCGTCGCCGGGCCTGGCCTGGACCGCGCCGCTGCTGGCCTGGCTGCTGCTGGCGCGCCGGCGCGCCGCCGCGGCCGCGCGCCGCCGTGGCGGCGCGCACGGCGGCGGGAGCCAGCCGCTCTCGCCGCACGCGTGGCCGGCCGCGCTGCTGCCCGAGCTGCCGCCCGGCTCCGCAAAGAACAGGTGAAGGTATCGGCACAGGGGGCGCTCGCGTGGTGGCGCGGCTGCTCGATTGACATCGCTCGTGAGTCAGCATATCGGCCACGCGGCCAGCATGCTCAGCAAGAGCTGATGCTGACTTGTACCGCTGCACGCGCGGCTTATGGCACTGCCTCCTGAGCTGCTGCGCAGCTCCGCTGAGATGAAGCGACGTTGGTGGCCTTATTCACAGCGGTATGGGTCGGCAGAGTAGGGTGCGTGCTCGCCTGCTTGCCATGATCAGGCGCTGCTGCTTGGTGGACGGCTTTGCACGGATGTCCCACCTGGCCTGACCATGCACTCCCCCGCTGGGATGGCTGCTTAGAGCAGCCGCCTGGCTGTACTGTAGCACTTGGCTTAGCTAGGCATAGTGACAGAACTGCTTTTCTTGGGGCTTGGGAGCCGCATGCTTTCCGTCAGCTATCGCTGCTGGGACGCTGCATGGGGCCTTGGATGAACGGGCACATAGGCTACGTTACGCATGTTTGCTTGGGTAAGTGCTTCCCCTGGCATGGCAGCATAGCACCTGGCCTGCAGGTGCTGGCTGCAGCAACTGGCTGTGCGCTTACTTAGCTGCTGTGTGTGTCCGTCAGCAGGCAGGCAGGTGCATGTGAACACACTGTGCACCGCTGAGCTCAATACAGTGCTGCTCGTCACCCATCAGTGCTTGACGGGGAGGCATGGGTAGGCGCAGAAGCAGCATGCTTATGCACCTGCTGTGCGCAGGGGCACAAGGATGCTGCATGCGCTGTCGACTGATACATTCTTGTATACAGTGTGTTCCGCACTTCTGCTTGCGCTTGTCTGCCTGCTGGGGAGCACACACTCACGTGCCATGGGAAGGATGTACTGGGCAACAAGGAGTGAGATGCTGCAAAATGCACAAGGAGGCGCTTGCATACTAACAGGCACTCTTGACACGTTTTCCTATGCTGTTCAAAGCATCCACTCCTTAGCGTTCATCCTGGCACAGACAAGATCAATGCATGCACGCAACCTGCCCGGTGTTGCCCAGTGCATGCTAGGGTCACCCCTCACAAGCAGCGCGGAACTCTCACTCTCGGACCAGTGCACGCAGAATAGATGTTGCTGCCGGTGTTCAGTAACCCATCCTCAAGCGCACCTGTACACTAGCAAGCCTGCAAAACCCCCTACCTGAACGCGCTGCTGCGACTAGAGTGCGATGCGCGCAAAGTGCAATGCAGAAGCGACCACGAATGTGCCGCTTGCACCCAGAAACTGGCGCAGCAAAACAGCACAAGCAGATAATCCATAATAATCATCATGCGGCTGCAAAAGCCACAGCGAGCGCCAAAAGAATAAGCCCCTGGCCTGTGAGGGGGGTACGAATGCAAGTGCTGTGTTCTCCGGGCGGGTGTTCGGCGCAGCCAAAAAGCTAGCTGCGGGGCTGAGCGCTCGACAATGGACCGAGCGAGCTACAGCACACCACATGCGGGGCTCCCAAAGGCAGAGCCCAGAAGCCACCCAAGCGTGAACATGCGTTCCGTGAGATGCAAGCCGGCACATGTAGGTCACACATCCCGTGCAATGACCAGAAGTGGTTGCAGCGCATCCTGCTGTGCTCGTGCGCCGCCGCCAAGGCCTCATAAGGCGCGGCCGACGGCCAGCAGTCATCACCAAGCCGCAAACCACTAGCGTTAGCTATTGCAGTGTCGCGCGAAGCCGAGAGCCGCCAGCGCCGCCATGTGCTGCTGCCTACACCCATCAGAGCGTGGCAATTGCATTCACCACAAAGTCGTGCACCTCGCTGCTGTAGCGCGTGCCGTAGTTGGTCTGCAGGCCATCGCTGCCGGTGTGGATGCCAATGTAGTAGCGCACGTTGTCCTGGGTGATCCTGCGTGTCCAACTAAACCTTCATCCCCGGCCCGATGCAGCCTAAATGCAGACACTTGAACGGTGAGCATCATCTGAGGAGCCTGCAAGTACAAGGAGCGGCTCGACCTCCTGGCCACTTGGCTGTGCAGCCACAAACGTGCAACGGCACTCTTACCCGCGGTGGACATGCTTCTTACCATGATGAAAGGCCGGGGCCCGGTGAGACCGATGACCTGTTCAACAGGCAACATGCACGTGTCACGAAACCCCCCTGCCCCAAGGCCCGCACCAGATGGGCCCGCCGCTGTTGCCCGGCATTGTGTCGCAGGTGTACGGGAACGCCGTACCCTCGGTCAGCGACAGCTTCTGGTGGTCGCACGTGCTGAACCACATCTGGTTGCCCTTGTCCGAAGGGTAGCCTGGGAGGCCGCGAAAAGGCCGCGTCACAGAAATGTGCCGCCATGCTTTAGGCAACTGGAGGACAGGAAAATCACATCTGGAGGAGGCGCGGGCATGCCGGGCAATGTCATGGGCTTCTCCAGCACATCTTTTTTACAATGCGGCTGCATAGCATGCAAAGACAATGCGTCTGCTATGCATGCAAAGACCTGCGGTCACCGGACTGGTGCATCTCGCACCGGCGGTGTTCATGATGAAGTCTGGGTTGTTGTAGTCGCTGTAGCGCCCAAAGTACCCCACGCGATCCCCAATCGCAGAGTCCAGCTTGATGACCTGCGCCCAGGGTGCGGATGTGAGCAAGCAAGGCGTGTACTAGGAATCGCGCACTCTAAAATGTAAACATGTGTCGGGCATGCATCGCGAGGGCCGCACCGCCCAGTCGTAGGGCCGGCGAAGGCCGTACTGGCTGTTGTCGGTGTCTGCGTCTGCCAGCTGCCGAAAGGAGTCCGGAACTGACGCGCGCACGCTCCTAGCGGTGCCATACGGCTTCTGCGTATCGTTGCGCCCGGCGACGAACCTGCATGTGACAGATCATGTGGTGTTGGCTGGCACTGTTGTGGTACTTCTATTGTGCGCTTTCTACATGCACAATGCTGCCGTGCCGTCTGGCGCAGCACACACGGTCTGACACACCACCACACGCCCCGATTTTTGCGAGGATAACAACATTAGCAGGCCTGTCAGTCTCGCTTGCAAGCCTGCACTCTAATGCTGTGTATCAGGGCAGAATGCTTCCATGAACACGCGCTCAGCATCATCTGCATGAAGAGGATACATGGATGCTGGAAAGCGTGCAAGGTGCATGACACATGACCTACGCCATTAGCAAGTACCTGCAGAGGTGTGATGAAATGTTGCATCAACAGCCTCTGTCACTGACAACCGGCATCTACCAGCATGAAAAATATGAAAAATTGGGCAGGTGAAGGTGTTTATGCGCGCACCGCAGGTTGCCCAGGTAGCCGGTGACAGGGATGTAGACGCAGTGCGCGGCAGTAATCAAGAACTGCGGCGCAATCAGGGCCGCCGTGCACTCTAGGCCGATCTTCCCGTTGTCGCCGGTCAGCGAGCCGATTGCGCGCCTGCCGGACAGGACTGCTGAGCTCAGCTGCATGATATGACATTAGCGTGGCTACTTTCGGCTACGTAATCATCATGTAGCAAGACCTTCCATGTAGAGCAAGCGCCAGGACTATGATCCTCAGTCAAGCGCGCGTGCTCAGCGCAGTCACTGTCTTGTGAGAACAGCGATGAAATGATACACCAATGACAGCACCTCCGGCGCACCAAGGGTAGGACATGGTGGCCTCCACGCGCATTCGGTCGTCGGTGCCGACTATGACCTCGTCCGAGGCGTTGCTGCCAGCCTCGATCGCCGCCGCAGAGCCAGGGACTGCCCTGGGGCTGGAAGCTGACCCGTGGCTGCCCTTCTCAGCCGCCTGCTCTGTTGCTGCGCGCTCCTGCCCTGTCTCGTACGGCGCGGGAGCGGGCGCGGTGCTGAGCTTCCCAGAGCTGGGGTCTGAGCCGCGGCTGCCAGCGTTGATGATATCCTCCGCACTACCCCCAGCGCGCCAGGCGCGCGAGTGCGACCCGGGCCCTGGTGCAGGCGCAGACGCCGCCAGTGCTGCTGCAGGACCCGATGGAGCGAGCACGGGCTCTGCGCCGGCCGCCAACAGCACTGGCGTCCATGGCGCTGTCGCCGGCGCGCTCTGCTGCAGGGCCTCCCGCCCCTGCACCACATCCTGTTATTAGTATGACATGTCAACAGTGGGGAGGTCTTGGAACAGCTGCATGCGCAAAGCACACGCGAGATCTGGTTGCCAAGTCCATGGGCACTCTGATAGGTACAACAGCTTGCTGAGACTTTACAGCAGTAACAGAGGCTATGCGAAGCACACCTGTGGCTGCACATGCACACCGGACGATGCCGCCGGCGCAACAGCTCCAGCCGCAGCTGGCGCTGCACCTGCACACCGCACAGCACAGACCTCGTAAGAGCCAAGGCATGTCAGTCCAGCCAGCATTGCAGCCTGTTATGATCTAGCCCTGGCGTAGCTCAGTCTGCCATCTCACAGGTCCAATACATACTAAGATGGGTGAGCTCTGCTGCAGCCTTGACAGCCAGCAAGCAGGTTGAGGCAGGTCATGTGGCAAAGAGATACTGCGCACCCGCGCTAGCTATACCAGCAGTACTGAGCCCACAGAAGAACAGCAGGAGCAGTCCTGCTGCGTGCCTCCGGGCGCTGCCATGCTGTGTGCGGGCAAGCATACTCCTACCTATAGCGCCGTAAGATAGTATGGACCTGGCTCGAGCCACCGACCACCACTCGACAGAGAAGTCGTGGGTAGGGATTACGAAGCTCTCATGTCGGGCACATGCCAACCCCAAGGCAACAGCTGCTCTGCAGCACTCTGCGAGCCCCCTTACGGCCGACACGGCCGCACGCGCTCCTCACACGCCATACATGGGTAGAAGAGCCTTAGTTTCATTTCCTTTACACTGGTACATGGACAAACCACCATCATAGCCACTATGCGGAACTATGCAGCATTCCAGCGATGTATAATGGCAATTCTGCCCTGAAAGCAAAACCAGCCTTCAGTCTTAGCAAACATTACACTCGACAGTCTGGCAGCGTGTCATGTAAAAGCAGCCATGCATAGCTCGGCCCCACCGGGCCCTACAGGTCGACCCCGTTCTCCCGGTTGAGTGGACTCTCATGTCGAGAATTTGCCCAGGCACACAGGAACTCTCCTGGACGTGCTTTTCCCCCGTCTGAACACTTGCTACAGCCCCCCTACCACGCGGTGCTTTTACATCACCCGCTGCGGCGCTCCCAGCACTCCCTGACCCAGCTTCCTCACCGGTACTCCTCCTCCAGAGCGCGGAAGCGCTCGTGGATCTCCTCATTCAGCGATCGCAGCTTGGACCTGCGCATCATGCAAGCCGTGCATTTATGGGAGGTCTGTCAGCACATCGGCGCTGGCACAGCCGTACGAGCAGGACATACCGCACAACCGCACAACAGGAGGCAATGGTAGGCCATGGCCCTCCAAATAAAAAAACCCGGCCCGCAAGCTCACATAAAGTTTACAGGACAGGGCGGACAGTCAGCACGCAGCAAGCTTTCGCGCTCGTATTTCCAGGCCTGCCTCTGATGAATCCCAACCATCCCACACTGCCAACCGTGCTGTCAAAAATAATAGAGAGCAGGGGCGCGCCGGATGGCCTCCTCGCCGTCGGACGGGTCCTCAAACTTCTGGCTCGTGATCTTGTACAGCAGCTCGCCCAGCCGCGCCTTGATCACGTTGTACGTGATCTTCTGCCCGTCCGCCGTACCGCCGGCCGTGCGCTCCACCGCCGCGCTGGCCAGCGTGTGGAAGGTGGTGATGTTGCGCAGCATCTCCACCGACTGCGCGCCGCCGCGCGCGCGCACGCGTTGAAGTCTTGTTGTGAAGCTGAGCTGGCGAGGCCAAAGACCGGCATTCTCCAGGCCTTCACCGAGCGGTGGTGCCTCGATGCGCGTCTACAAATTTGCAAAGACTCTGAAGACAGCTGCTGAACGTGCACCCCCGTCAGTGCGTGAGCCAGGCTTGAGCGGCGCGGCTGGGTACACGCCGCGCCGCCGCGCTAGAAAAGGCGGCAGGGCCGGGCCCGCGCGCCTTGTAGAAGGGGCAGTACTTGTCGTACTTGGTGAACGAGTTCTGCTGCAGGAAGTCGTCCTTGAGGAAGCGCGCCGTCTCCAGCGTGATCTTGTCGGCCTCCGCCAGCGAGTCCTGCGCGCCGCGGTCCGGCGCGCGCGCTTGTGGATAGAAACCCACACGCGCATGCTGCTCCGAGAGTCGACACGCAGACCCGCATGTGCGCATGTGAGCAGCTTGGCGCAGACCGTCTGCTGCTCAGCATGCTGTGCAGGCTGTGAGCCAAGGTCGCTAGCACGCAGCAGGTGCTCCTGCAATGCATGTGAGACCGCAGAGGGCATGACGAGCAGGTGCTGTGAGGCTGAGGCGCATGCAGCACGGCGGCTGCGCAGGCGGCGCGAGTAGGTGCAGGGCCACAGCCAGCACAGCGGAAGAGAAAAACTCTTCTGAGTGCGCGCGCCCTTCTGCGCGCCCAGGCGTGTTAAGTTCAAAGCCTGTGTCAGCCAGCTAGGGCAGCACCTTGCCGACGAGCTGCACGATCTCGTTCAGGTCGTCCTCCTTCTGCAGCACCTCGCGCACGATCTTGCGGATATTGGTGAAGTCCGGGTCGAACTTCTCGTAGAAGGGCTCCAGGGACTGCGCGGCCGCGCGCGCCCCTCAGCACCGCTTGGCGTGTGCATGTGCTCTGGACACGCTGGAATGCAAGGACAACAGCGCGTGGCTCGACCAAGCCTAGCACCTCACGGCGCAGCCGACACACCTGCGTTCACGAAAAGCAGGCAGGGTTCCAAGCGGCCGCGCCCGCCTCTAAGCATCGCTTGAAAAACACGCACGTGCGCCCGGGGTGCTCGAGTGTATGGGCGCTCAAGTGCATGACGCTCCATCGCCCCACAGCTCGACCGAAACTGCCATTGTCAGGACCCGCCAGCTCTCTCGCAAGCAAGCGGCGGGCGTGCCTTGGTGTACTTGGAGTAGGAGATGAGCCAGTTCACGCTCGGAAAGTGCTTGCGCTGCGCCAGCTTCTTGTCCAGGCCCCAGAACACCTGCGACCGTGGCGGCGCCCGCTCAACAGCCCAGCGCACTGCATGCGGACGGCCGGCAGCGCCACAAACAGCGCGAGGCTGCGTGGTCAGGACATGCAGAAGCATTGAACAGGTCTGGAGCATCGCGTAGACTGGACAAAAGCACTGTGTCCATCTTAGAAAGTGACCCGCATTGCCTGAGCAGACATTGTAGGAAGGAAAGGCTCTGAGTGCACACGACTTTTGGCACACCCAGGCGTATTAGATTAATTTTAGCACCCTTAGGGGGGCTGCCGGGCCCCGGCGCCGGCTGTGCATGCGCCGCAGCGGCAGGCCGCACGCCTGCACGATGCCGAGCGTGGCGGACGTGACCGGGTCGGAGAAGTCGCCGCCTGGCGGCGACACGGCGCCCACGATCGTCACGCTGCCCTCGCGCTTGGGCCCGCCTAGGCACACCACGCGCCCGGCGCGCTCGTAGAACGAGGCCAGCCGTGCGCTGAGGTAGGCCGGGTAGCCGGAGTCGGCGGGCATCTCGGCCAGCCGCCCGCTGATCTCGCGCAGCGCCTGCGCGCGCGGCGCCGCGCTGTCGACCGGGGCGCAGTGCGCAGGTGCGTGCGCCGCGCCCATGTATACGCTTGTTGCACCCGTATAGGCACGCTGTGCAGCAGCCGCAAGAGCCATTTGGCATAAAGATGCGCGAGAGCGCCTGACAATGCCGACGCTCCAGCATCCTTAGCTCAGCACATGCACATGACCACACTGACACACGAGGCCGGCCTGCATCGCTCGTCGTCTCTGCGCAAGTAAACCAAGACTCGTTGTGGCACTGCTGTGGCGCCGCAGACCGCATGAGGCATGCGCCCGCAAGTCAGCAGGTGTTTTTTCTGCACCTCGGCCCAACGCGAGGTGCTGTCGGCCATCATGGAGAAGTTGTAGCCCATGTCGCGGAAGTACTCGGCGAGCGTGATGCCGGTGTAGATCGACGCCTCGCGCGCGGCCACGGGCATGTTGCTCGTGTTCGCCACCTGCGGGTGCCGCTGCATGCTCGATCGAGCTGCTCTCACACATACGAGATATCAGCAGCCCTCTGAGCAAACGACAAGCCCGCTGCAGCGCTGCTTGCACCTAGCTCAACAGCAGGTCTCTATACACTCCTGTGGAATGGGGCAGAATAGGATGCGGGCTGCGCGCTCGCGGCGCATCCTATGCTGTCCCACCCCCTCGGGACTATACACTGACCTGCTATTGAGCTGAGAGTGCAAGCAGCTCTGCAGCAGAGGCGTTCGCGGCGCAAGCGCAGCCAAAGCACAGGGCCGGCGCGGGGGATGGGCGCGCCAGCGTCGTGCGCTTCATGATGCTCTCCTCGCGCCCGTCCGGCAGCGTCATGGTCAGCTGCGGGAAGTCCATCAGCACCTCCGCCATCTCGTTGCCTGGCGCGCGCAGCGCACAGCGCCGTCCTCAGGGTAGGGTTTGGATCAGTGGCCTGGTGCCAAGGTCTCGCAGCTCAGGATTTGGATCAGCAGTGCCACGGGGGCCCGCGGGGCGCTGCCATCGGACAGCCCCGCGCCAACCAGCTCGGACGAACAGGGCCCGCTCGCCTGACCAGTAGAGGGCAGCCTCTTCCAGGCAAAATGGGCCGCACCGCGCTCGCCGCAGCCGACGTAGATGATGCCGTCCGAGTTGGAGTACTTGGACAGCGCCTGGCTGATGACCGTCTTGCCGCAGCCGAACGCGCCGGGGATGGCGCACGTGCCTGCGCAAGGCAGACCCATGCGTCAGGCTGCATGGGCGCTGCACGCGTCTCTGGCATGCAGTCTGTGATCACATGGCACTCGGGCATGATGCAGCCCTGTAGTGACACGGCACTCGGGCATGACTTTCACAAACTTCCGACGCCTTGGAAGATCTGCCATTTCATTGCAGAGGTGCACCAGGCCGAGTCGCCATGCATGCCACGCAGACGGCACATGCTGTGGACATGCTGGAGATGCGGCGCTCGGGGTTGCACCGCCGAGCACGGAGGGGAAGAGCGCGTCTAGGACGCGCTGCCCGGTCAGCAGCGGCGTGTTGGCCAGCAGCTTCTGCGCGACCGGCCGCGGCGAGCGCACGGGCCACATCTGCAGCATGGTGTACTCCTGCGGCACGCATGCGGGGGGCACGCCTCAGCGTGCGCTTCATTGCTCAGGCGTGGTCCCTGCTTGCCGGGGCATGGCGGCGGCCGGCGCGGCCGCTGCAGGGAGGCAGTTGCCGCAAGCCTGGCGCTGACCACGAGCTGCCGCAGCCAGGAAAAGACAGCGACATGCGCATGCTCATGGCTGCCTGGAGCCACAAGCTGCAGCAGGCAGGCAGAAACACGGCAGGCGGGCAGAAACGCAGCGGCATGCGCGTGCGCGCGGCTGCATGGACGCTGGCGGAGGCGCGCGGGGGTGCAGGCCGGGGTGGGGGCGGGCGCCGCGCCTTCTTCACGCCGCCAAACTCCAGCTCCAGCACCTTGTCAGTCAGCGAGAAGCCGCCGGCGGGCGCGATGTAGGTGACGTTGCCGCGCGCGCCGGGCGGCACCATGATCTTGTGGTCGATCAGCGAGTTCTCGTGCACGATCGCGTAGATGTCGCCGCTGGTCAGCCGATCGCCCACCTGCGGGGTGGCACTCAATCACGCGTATGCGCGCCTGCTAGATAGCGCTGTTATACACGTGACTGGAAAGCGACACAGCAGAGCGCACTAACGTGAGTGACGACACACTCGCGCGCTGCACGCCAGCCGCGCCTTGCGACACAGCAGCGCAGTGCTCACAGAGCAGAGCGCCGACCCACCTTGACCTTTTGCGGCGCAAACTCGTATGAGATGGAGCGGTCCAGCGCTGGGACGTCCACGCCGCGAGGAATGAACACATCGCCGCTGTGCTTTGCGATAGCCTGCAGGCACACTCGCACACTACGGGATGGATCGGACAGGCGCTGCCACGGCAAAGCTCCGCAAATTTCTGTCTGCTTGCTGCCTGACGCTGTAAGTAACCCTGCTCAAGGCTGAAACCATGCATGCTCAATGCATGAGCTTCTGACCCGCGGTCAGCTACTCTGCTGCAGCACAAGCACATGACAACAAGCACAGACGGCAGTCTGTCTATAAGCAAGCAGATTGCCATACTGAAACACACACCCTCTCTCACGTGAAATGCTGCGGATGCGTTTGACAGACCTCACAGAACATAGTAATGCGTCCCGGCCCATACATGCATGAGCCAGTTTCAAGAAGAGCTCCAAGTTACAGTCATCATATGCACCACTGCACTCTTGGGCACGCGCCCGAAGTGGGCGCTGAATGCCGTCAAAAATGGTGGTCAGCAGCCCCGGTCCAAGCTCCACACTAAGCGGCTTGCCGGTGCGCACAATGCCGTCGCCTACTGTCAGGCCGCTCGTGTCCTCGTACACCTGCTTGGACCAGGCGTCATGAGAATACAGACAGAACCTCAGCGCAAGGCCAAGCGCGAGCGCAGTGGTGGGACGGCCAGTAGCTAGGCTACGACCTCCTCGCAGTGGCAGTGCGCCTCCGCCTACTTAAGCAGTGCTCCACCAGGATGCAGGCTGCTGTCAGCCCGCGACATGTTGACACATCAGCAGCCAGCGCAACAGCACTATGCTGTATTTTGGGGAAAGCTGTTCAGGAGCACGTCCAGCTGAGCCAAACTGGCCAAGTTCTGCTTCAGCCTGACCTGGCGCTGCTGCACCAGGGACAGGAGTACAACATACAGCATAAGTATGTTCTGTAGCAGGCTGCACAGCAACACCACTGCCAGAGGTTTGTCAACAGGTCTGGAACGGCGCAGGTCCTGCGCACGTCACAGCATAGGCAAAGAGCAGCCAACGCAACGTCAAGTCTTGTTCCAGCACGAGGGCAGAGGCAGGCACCTGGATCGTTGCACTGTCGCCCTCGAGCCTGATGATTTCTCCGATGAGCTTGTCATTTCCGACCCGGATCAGCTCATACATTGCGGAGCCTCCCATGTTGTCTGCAATGACGACTGGTCCAGACACCTTCCGGACATACCTGGGCAGCAAGGCAAGCAAGCACGCTGAACAGCAGTCACCGCAAGCAAGCAAGGAGGGCCTGCTGAGCAACAAGGCGCGCAGGCCGCTTTGTTGCTGTGCCAACAAAGTAGAGCAGAAGCCATACCAGAGGGACCGCAAAGGCAGGAGACAGGGCAACCCATGCGGCGCGCTTCTCTGACACGTGCGCAGTGGGAGTTACCCTTGGGACTTCTCCCCGGGCTCAAAAGTCTTCCCCATGTCTGCAGCCGCTGTGCCGTGCCCTGCGCAGGCCTTATGCGCACTGCGCCGCCAGCCCTAAAGGCGCGCTCCCTGTCCTGGGCAGCAAACCAGTGCCACGCAAACACAGGACGTTTGTTAAAGTGTGAAGGCACTCCTGGGCTTTGGTGCCCCTCTTTTCAGTCTCGTTCGGGGGCACGGGCAGGCAATCCTCCCATTAGGTCATGTTCTGCCCTATGCAAGCATGGCGCTGGCCAGCTATGCTGAATGCAGAACGCATTCATCATTGAGGATTTCCACTCATGGCATACGTCCTCGGACTGTCTCATGCTGCAGGGTGTCTATCTGCTGCATTATGGCAGACAGGCAAACACCGACCTTGCAAGAACAGCATGTCAGGCTGTCAGCGCTTGTCGACTCTTCAGAATTTTGTTTTAACACCAATGCTGTTCTTTCACGCTATTTGAGCAACACAGTGCAGTGTGCTTTGCAAGTGTGTTGCAGTGCGTGCCAAAAAGCAACAGCCCAGGCAAGGCCTAGCCCTCATGGCAAGCATGCTCGCAGCTGCACACCAGCACACCGATCGCACTACTCATGTGCTGCGGCAGAGGCGCCTGGCAATGCCTGCCTCACCCCTTTGAGGGCCTGAGCAGCAGCATCCCCAAGCTGTCCTGCGACGGAGGGCAGGTCCTGGCTCACAGGCATGTTCGGGACCTCTGTATACTCTTCGGCGAGGTCGTCGCGCTCCCGGCCCTCACCCTGACTGGCGCGCCATGCCAGCCTCTGTCAAGGCCGTGCTTTAGCTGGCTTGGCAGAGCCACATGCAATATCAGCAATATCAAATGGTGAACACCCACACGCTTGGTCGTTTGTACAAATACGAGTGATGCGGCGAGTGTGCGAATTGTCAGAATGCATGCAGAGGATTAGAAAGTGCACTGTCGCTTATTCTCTAGCTGTGTGCAATACAGGGAGGTGGGCAGTGTGCTATACTCACCACAGCACGCTTTTTACGATGCACAGCCACAACGTTTGTGCATCACAGCGCTGCTAAGAGCAAGCGACACTGCGATCACCGCCACACCTTGTCCTTGGCGGCAGGCTCAGGGGTGGTCTGCTTGGCGGCAGCCATCAGCGGGTCGCCATGTTGCACCTTGGTGGCGCCTGGCCCTGAGGTCGCACCAGGCGCCCCTGCAGGGCGTGCCGCTTGTGTTGCCCAGCGCAATACCGCAAACCAAGGACAGGGCATGTCCAAGGGATGCACAGTGCATCTGGCACGGTTCACCAACAACATTGCACGCACCCTGCTCCACGGCACCGGGAGCTTTGGCGCCCTCGCTCTGGCTGCTATGCTTCAACGGCTGCTCAAGTGCTTCCTTGAAGTCCTCTGCCTTGCCGCCCGCCGTTCCCCCCAGCACAGGCATTGTGCGAGTCTGTATGCACTACTTCTGCCGCAAGTTGCAGATCAAGACGTGACAGCAGTGATGCCAAAAGACAACCGCTGCGCAAGCGCTTTTTTGCGCTTGTGTGGCTTCACCTTTGAGGAACACCTGAGAGAGTGCAGAAAGCACCTGTGAGGAACACTTGAGAGAGTGCAGAAAGCAAGTCGAAGCTCTCGTATGCTTTCCTTGGCTGCAAAACAGCCGGGAGTACACAGGCAGCAAGGACACAGCAAGTGACACATGGGCAACCCTTGGAACATAGTCGACCTCCTTTTTTCAAGTATATAGCAGCCTTGATGTTGACATCAGCGAGGCTTACATTGACATTTTCACATGCATGTCCAGGCGGTCCCAGAAGAGGGAAGGGCTGGCATGTCAAGTGGGGTCCTGGCAAGCCGACAGCGCATCAACCTGAGGAATTTGATTGCAACATGACAATGTCCCTCGCATCGCTCACTCCCACACGAACCTGCATGTGCTGCAATGAAGCTAAACAAGGCGCATCAGCGTGCACGCACTGGCACCATGCGGTTCACAAACACAGACAAAGACCCC
>JAABUV010006032.1_pt1 | contig 13431 bp, 19 predicted proteins | sample 5559971 | NCBI WGS metagenome assembly JAABUV01 (sample SAMN10711881, study PRJNA513362) | rock metagenome | isolation source: Antarctica rocks | place: Antarctica: Victoria Land, Knobhead nord | collected 2015-12-19
GCCTCCTCGCCCGAAAGGTCGAGCAAACGAGCCCGCCTCGACTCACTCGGGGAACGGAAGCTCTCGGCGGGTGCTCGATGGATGGTGGAGATGCTCGAGCGGATGCTGGAGCAATACCGGGTGAGTCCGGCTCGGGATCACCATGGAGGAGTGGACTGATGAGAGTAGGAAGCGGTGATGGCAGCTACTGTGATTGTACGGTATCAAGCCTACTCAAAGCGGATGTGAGTCGCCTCTCCTGCTGAGGTCAAGGAGCTGACACAGGACAGAGCTTTGCGGGACAAGCGTATACCCATGCAGTTACGGAGCAGACTCAACAACGCCTGGTCAGCGTACGATACCACCCGCCGACATGTCGAGTGGTACATGGTGCGTCCTGAAGTCACCTTTCCCGCCCTGATCTTAGTTGATCCCTCGTCAGGCTCAAAATGCAGCCTATGCTTCCTCACCCTCCAAACCCCTTCCCCAACCTGCCACCACCACCGCCCCCGCTCTCGTCAACCCCGAACCGACCCCCCTCGCCTCAGCACAAGTCGCCTCCCCCATCCCGCTCTCCACAGCCTCCTTTCTCTCATACGACAAGCCCCCGCCCGCACTCCAACTCGAACCCTTCCGCCAACCCGATGCCCAGGAGTTCCTCCCGGACGAGATGATGTTTCAGAGTGATCAGGCGATGGACCTCTCTAGTCTGGGGATATCGGAGTTGACCGCGATCATCAATGGGGAAGACTATTCGTTCGTTGATGCGAAACCTGATATCGGTGGTGGTGAAGGTGGTGCTGGAGGGTTCGGGGGGATGGACCAGACTCAGACTCGGGGGACGCAAGCGGCGACGGAGAAGCTTTTGGCGAGTATGAATGATCTCACCCAACAACAACAACAACAAGATCAGGGAGGGGTTGCAGGGGATGGACCGCAGATTACGCAGGCTATAGCAGAGGAGAACGTCGATACCCTACTTGCGTCGCTCCAATCCACCCAACCTCCAGCTATTGGCAACCCCGATCAAAACGGCGAATTCAATTTCGACTTCCAGAATCCGGATCCCGCCGTTGGCGATGGCGGAGATGGGGCCGGGGGCGAAGTGGACCTAAGCGAGCTCGTCGGTCTCTTCTCGGACCCTACGACCTCCAGCGGCCCCGGACAATCCGTACCCGCTCCAGTCTCCCTCGACCCCGTGCCTCAGCAGAATCTAGATGCCCTTCTTGCGGACGCGGGACAGGAGGGCGGGTATGGGGAGGAGACGTATGATCTGGGCGGGATCGATTTGGAAGACTTCAATTTTGGGGATGGGTCGATACCCAATGTCGAGGGGGATGAGTTTGAGGAGCTGTTTGCGGAGTTCAAGTGATGTGGTACAATGTGTCTTTGGTTCCAATGTGCTTCGGATGGCTTCACTATCAGTGAGAGTTTCTGGTCTTGGCCCATTGTGGACGGGATGCCTTGTTGTATGTCATGATGCATCGATGTTCTGCCCCGCATCGTCCCAAGCTGGGATATCCGGGTCATCATCCCCCTTCACGTCGTACTTCAACTCGGAGTTATGTCGGCACAAGCTGGACGTCAGGTTCATTCATTCTAGATGGCTCACCCGCACTTCCGGTCCAGCACCGACTGATTGGCGAATTCTGATAGGTGGACTTGGGATTGTTGCATATTATACTGCAGCACCGCGGTCTCTGTGGAGCTCGGCTTCAGCTCGTTACCACCGGATGAGTCACGGTGGACTCACCTATCCGCGGGTCGACCGAGATGAGGAGGAGGAAAGTATTCCTCGTCATAGGTTCCAGAACGACCGTACATGCATCAAACTTGCTCTCAAACCCCATGAACTGTTCTCCCGTCCGCCTGCATCCCTGTCAGTCACACTGCAAGCTGGACAGGGGAGATCCTCGACTCACTGGCAGGTCTTACGAAACCCCTTCACGATCTCCGAGATCTTCTCGAACCGCTGCAGGTCCAACGCCCTCGCCCCCCCGTCAAGTTCCCGCTCGTCCAGCTCGGAAGCGTGTGAGTCGAGAGGAGAACCGGATTTGGCGATGACGAGGAATGTCTCTGCTTCGAATAGGACGGCTTCAACACCCAGGCAGAGGTTTCGGAGGAATGTGAGGTGGGAGGTCATGAGGTTGATATTGGGTATGAGAGTATGGATGACGGATGACCATGCCTGGGCGTATTCAGTCTTAGCCTAATGAAAAGTCTGAGGAAGAATGGATGCGAGATGATGACAAAGTGAGGGTATGAGGGTGTGAGGGTATGAGGGTGTGGTATCGGGGTATGCGAGGCCCACCTTATAGAGCGACTGATCCCATATACTCGTCGGGAAACACCTCAACCTCCCTTTCCTGCCTTCCTCCCCACTCAAACTCTCATCCACTCCCACCACCTCCGCCCTCCTCTCCTCGTACCTCCGTCTCTTCGGATCCTCCTTATCCATCAAATCCATCTTGTTCACCAACACCCAAACCCCGGCCTCCGCGCTATTCTCCCTCAATGCCTTGAGTATATCATCAAAGTATGACCGATCGGTCTCCCATTCGGTGGAGGTGATGTCGAAGACGTAGATTAGGACGGCGACGTTGGCGAAGATGGTGTCTTTTTGGGCGTCGAGGTAATTGTCGACAAAAGCGTTTTGGCCACCGCAGTCCCACAAGTTCTGAAGAGTCAATTGGACGTGGAAGGAGTGGATTCAGGGAGAGCGCACGAGGACGAGGGAGCCGAGGAAGCGGACGGCGGATTGCTCGACGTCTATCGTTGCGCCGAGGCGCTTGGTATCTCTAGCGCTATAGTTGGAGCTGCTCGAGGTGAGCGGGAAATAGAGGCAGGGAGAGCCGGAGGGACAGGTTGGGGAGAGCTGAGGGACAGGTTGGGGAGAGCCGAATGACAGGTTGGGGAGAGCCGAATGACAGGTTGAGCAGAGCACTCACAAGATGACGGAACGCATTGACGTCTTCCCGCTCCCTGTCATTCATTCAGTCAGCGCTTGACTCCCCGGCTTTAGAGCGAAGAGCCCCGATATACCCGACTTCCCCATCAACAGCACCTGTTCAGTAAGTCAGCTGTCGAGCACATCGTCACCAATCACCTTCTTCCTCGCCGTTGTCGACATGACCCTCCGACACACCCACTCGGTCCTCGGCTGCCCTGATCTCAACTTATTTGCAGGCTGACTGACAACTTTCTCGAAACCCGCTGCACGAGACGGAAGACACCATCGGATCTGATTTCACGTGACCGGATATGATGTAAAGCTTATCCCCCCGGCTGCTGAGCCCCCGGGGAGGTACCGACCTCACCAGCGAAAGCATATCTACCCTGACTACGCTCCTCGAACATGATCGGGGCACGTACCTCTCCCTCCTCCGCCCGATCTTCACCCCGATCCACTCTGAAATCCGGTAAATCCACCCGAGCGACCAAACGCTCCTCATCTCTCCGTCAATCCACCGACCCAGCCACCGCCTCCCGAAAACAGAAACCAGCGCCCGCACCGAAGTCGACCCCCAAAACCAATGGCACAAAGACCGTAAGACGGCGAGTGGAGACGCTCTCGGCCACAGGCCTGACTCCGACACCAGAACCATCTTCGTCCGACGCTGATACCGAGGACGCCTTTGACCCGCCTATCTCCGACGAGGATGAGCGGGTCGAAGATGAGATGGATGACGAAGTGGAGTCGGAGTTGGATAGTGATGCGTTGGATGAGGAGGATGATGATTATGGGGCTTCGGGGAAGGGGAGGAAACGGAAGTCTCCAGGCGGGGGAGGGCGGTCGGGGAAGAAGGTGAAGACTACACCTGTGACTGAGAAGAGTAAGAGCGGTAGGAGTGGGAATGGGAGTGGAGGTGGGAAGGTGAGGGTCGAGGGCTACGAAGATGAGGATGAGGATGATGGGGAGGAGCCGGAGCTGGAGGAGGGACAGGAGATTGCGGGTCGGATATATCCCGCTCCAAAGACGGGGCTGGGTGAATATTACCTCTTACTTGGAAGTTTTGAGGAGTTACTGACATGGCGTAGTCCCGCCCGGCCGGATCTCACATAACACCTTCAACTTCCTCAAGAACCTCCAGATACCCGAGCGGAACGACCGAGATTGGTTCCGTGCCCATGAGCCTGCATTCCGCCAAGCCGAGAAGGTTTGTCTCTCTTCGACCATTTGACGCAAAATCGCTCACCCGTCAACAAGGAATGGCAGGCATTCGTCGGCGTCGTACAACATAGATTCCATGATGCCGACGAAGATATCCCAATTCTACCTCCCAAAGACGTCATCGTACCCCTTCATTCCTCTCCTTAGCTTGACTGATCCAGTGTGATCGACCGTAGCACCGGATCTACCGCGACGTCCGTTTCTCCTCCGATAAGACCCCCTACAAGCGATCCTTCTCCCTCTCCACCTCTCGCGGCGGCCGAAAAGGTGTTTGGGCGGGGTATCACCTCTCCATCTCGCCCAACCAAAAGACGATGCTCGCGTCCGGTGTATGGCAACCGGGTAAAAACGAACTACAGACGATCCGACATCACTTGTTGACCGAACCTGATCGATTTCGGGGGACGATTGGGCATCCGGATTTCGTGAGATTGTTTGGACCGGCGAAACCGCATGCCAAGGGGAAGAGGCAGAATGTTTATGGTCATGAGGACGCGTTGAAGGTCGCGCCAAAGGGAGTGGAGAAGGGGCATAAGGATATCGATATTTTGAAGTTGAGGAGTGTGGCTGTGGTTCATCAGTGAGTCGATGAGGCGGACGTGGCTGATGTTGCTAGGTTCGAAGATGAGGAGGTCTTGTCCGTGGACTTTGGGGATAAGGTGGGAGAGGTGGTGGCGGTGATGGCGCCTTTCGTGCACATGTGTGTATTTTACCCCGACGAGACTCGGCATTGATGGGAACAGGCTGAATGACTTCATCGCACTTCCCGCAGATGGAGGCGATGGTAATGGCGAATGAAGGCGCGCAACATTAACAAGCAAATTTCTTGGCGTCTTGGATCTTCGAGTTTTCTGGACGTCTCGTTGCAATATGCATCACGCTACCTTGACGGGCCGATGACGGGGCGTCCAATCTCCCAGCGATGCGTCCTACTCCCATCAGCTTCTTTCAACCTTTTCCTACAGCTCAACTCACCGCATAGAAATCCATCGGATAATCCCCCGCACCCTTCTCCCGCCCAGCTAATTCGAGCCCACCCCATCCTCTCACCCGCCCACAAGCGACGCTTGCCTCATACGGGCTGAGAAGTGGGCGAGTGAACGCGTATCCCCAGTCAATTGATAGACGAGGGCAGGAAGTCTGGACGAAAGTTGAGATGTCGTCAGGCGAGAGGAGGGCGAGCTTGGCGGGTGACAATTCGGATAGCAGGAGCAGTAATGGCGGGTCCGAGTCAGCGGGGAGTGAGGAGGTGATCGACTGCCCCAGGATCAATTTCAAGCAGTACGGCGATGGCTAGACTCACTCGCATCACGCTCAAACTCCCCTGTCGTCCAAGCGTTCCCAAAACCACCGCCCAACTCCCACTCCCCTTCTCCACCAGTCCCTGCTTCGCCGTCCGAACAGCATCACCTCGGACTCTTCGCATCTCCTTATGCTCGTATGTCTCCCGCGTGAATTTCTTGGAGTACGGATCGTATCGGAACGCCGGGACTGAAGGGTTGGCGATCATGATTGATTCGAGGTGGAATCGACCGTCTCCAACGTATCTGCCCAAGGAATCAGCTCTCGTACAGAGCACGTGGAGTTTGGGCGCGACTTACATGAGCGCATCGATATGGTTCAGCTTGGGAGCGGTGCATCCCAGTACCTCGCCGGGACTAAGCGGTTTCGACTGCGGCACAGTGACCTCATATCGACCCCGCCAAACCCCGATATCCGCTCGTCTCATCCTCGCTAACATCCCTTCACCTTCCTCCTCGACCGGATCTTTCTCCAACGGCGGTATGGCCACCTCCAGATCCGTCCGCAGAGCTTGGACGGCAGCTACAAACTGTATCGTCGAGACCAAAGCCAATCTAGTCGGTGCTTCGTCACTCGCTACCACTTCCTCTTGGTTTTGCTCGTCGGGATCGATGGCAATCTCGACCTTCCCTCCTGGCTCGACCTCCTCATCGCCAAGTACGGCCCGGTGAAAGGCGGCTCGGGAGGACGGGAAGTTTCGACGGACGGAGAGGGAGAGGTGAGGGATGTCGATGGCGATCTCGACGAAGACGTAGAGCGTCTTGAGGCTCGTCTGGGAGACCGGGACTGGGACCCTTGTAAGATGAGGACTTGGTGGTAGACGGGGAACGGACTCAAGCAAGAATGGCCGTAGTGCACGATCATCTCCGCTCCCATCTCTCGGGCGGTAAAGTCATCGATACCTGCGATCCTCAGTTTGCGTCCGACCCCAGTCTTTAGGACGTACAGCAAGCTCCGTAAGTCACGTCGGCCAATAACAGCGGCAGAGCTCCCGTAAACCTGGTCGAGCTCAGCGAGTTCGGACTGGGACCTAAGGCCACTCACCGCTCGATGATATCAGCGATAGCGCAGCCATACATCATCAACCCCTCCGGCATCTGAAGGGCTACAGTCTTGACCCCATCTCGACGGATATGCCAGACAGTCTTGTGGATCTCGAAGTTGTAGTTACCCGGAAGACCTGCTCCATCCTTCAGCTTCCATGTAGCTCCCAGATGCGTTGACGTCACTCGCCTCTGATGGCTTCGTTGAGCTCGGGATCGTGTAAGATATCATCAGGGATCTGGTTGGCGACCCGCCGAGGTGCGCTGGTCTTTGACGAGGATGCTCGAGAGCTGGTCGTGGTTCCGACGAAGCGTTTGCGAGGCTTCACAGGACTTTTGGGTGGTGGAAGAGTCTCAATACCTTCTGTCGCCTCCATGTCGTTTAGTGACCCTTTGTGTGAGAGCCAAGTTCTGAATGATAAGGGACATTCTGGTTTGGGTGAGAAGGGGCTCAGCCAACAGTTGAGGGTGGCAACTTTCCCACGGTCCCACCCTCCGAAATCAAGCTGTTTTCGGTCCCAGCTCTCTAACCCTTTAACTACGACACCCGCTGATATGGAGACCAACCTCGCCGCGACCACCGCCGCTCGAAAAGAGCGCCTCATCGCACTCCGGAAACGGAAGCAAGCAGCCGAGCAAGGGAATGGCGCGAATGGATCCGGACCGTACGTCCCCTTTCCTGAACAATCAACTCCTTTCCATCATCTTCCAGCCCATCTAAGCATTACCTATACTGCGGAAGAGGTCGTACTGAGAGAGACATCACAGATCCCACTTCGCGTTCAAACAACGAAACTTCGACCCCGAGACCCGTCAACTGCGTCGGCGAGAAGCGGGCGAGGGCGGAGACGATACGGTCGAGAAAGCTGTGGAGGGGTTGGCGGAGCAGATCATCCGCGAGGACGAAGAGAAGCGGAAGGAGGAGTTGGTCAGTCCTTTCGTCTCCCGGCCTGCGATATCAGGTACAGGGCTGAGGTGGATGGGGTAGGACCTGTACAATATCCAACCGAGACGGGCGAATTGGGATTTGAAGAGGGACATGACGAATCGGATGGCCAAGGTGGAACGGAGAACGAATGAGGCTATCGCTACGATCTTCCGCACGTCTCCTTGATTCTCATGGAAGGTGAGTCGCTGATGGCGAGCAGGACAACGGATACAGGCTATGAGGAAGGAGGAGAACCCGGATGCGCAGGTGGATCTTCTTGCTAGTATGAACGCGGCGGAACACGAGCGCGACGAAGCGGCCAACGGCGAGGAGAGTGATGAGGATTAGGTGTATGCATTTACTATATGCTTGAGATCCGCCCAAAATCGAATTGTCATGATCGCTCTTCCAGCAGGAAACGCCAGAGAGCGCCGTCGTCTTTGTAGTCGTGATGTATGAGACTGACCAACCACCAGTCGCTCGCTATTCCGTCGAGGAGTTTGCGAGCGGGCGTATGTCGGGGGTAGAGGAGGGACCACTCGGTCCAGATGTCAAAAGCTTCCTCCTGCGGCGCATCAGTATACATAATCTAAAACCATGACTGGACAAACCTTCCAAGCGAGGAATGACGTCTCCTCGATAATGGTGGATTGCACGATCTCCTGGCCAGGGAAGACACCCCACGTGACGGCGTTGACTGCCTCCTTCAGAGTGTTCGTCTTGAAGTCGCCCTATATTTACGTTATCAGAACGTCATTTCAATCTGGACTACGGAAGGAGCTCACCTTCCTGTTTGCCGCATACATGCTGATCTGCTGCCCATCCACCCGTCCCGACAACCGCTCCTCCAACCGCCCCACCACCTCTTCCCGGACAAAGAACTCGACAAAAGACTTTTGAAACACATATCCTCCCGGTGGTCCCCAACCATGCACCGCGTCCTCGCTCCGGGCAGCATCGACAGCAGGTTGCGATCCCACTGTCCAATGTTGCAGTTGGGGTGAGTTGAGGTCGACCAGATGTTGCAGGATGGCGGAGGACTCGGGGGACAAGGGGAGATCGCAGAATGGTGTGGTGGGAGCGGAAGGGTTGGAATGCAGGTATGAGGTGAATAGGGCGGATAATTGGGCGGCATCGGTGGGTGTGCCCCAGTTCCGCAACGCTTGTGGTGCCTAGTAGAGATCAGCGAAAGTCGCCATCAATGACAATGCTCACTGTGAGCTTGAGCCCGCTTCCCCAGCCGTCAATCTCGCCGTATGCTGGACTCCGCACATCCGTAAACCGTCCATTCGGGTACTCATCCCAGCTATCCTCTCCCGACGGTCCCTGTGGGCCATTCCCATTCATCCCCGAATTACCTAAACCCTTCTTCGGTGCAGGCGGAAGTGCGTTATTCGTCAAACCCCACTCTGCGAGCTGACTAGCCTTGCTAGGCGATATGGGTAGCCCGTTCATCTGCTTTGCCGGTGAGCTATGGCCATTGACCGTGCTCAACCCATTCTTGGATTCGGTATCGTCCTCGATGAGTTGGTTATGTCGTGGCAGGGGTGAAGATTTGATCTTCTTGCGCTCAGACGTCCAACCGAGATTCTCGAGGATGGTTCGCACGGATTTCTCCAGATTGAGGGTGCAGAAGTGGACGCCGGGGACGAGGGTGGAGGCGATGAGTTTCCCGACCAACTCGGTGGCAAGCTTCGCTCCATACTGCTTGACGGCAGCGTCATCGGACTGCGACGATCAGCAAGAGTCTAAACGAAGAATCTGGCGTACTTTTATCGGTTCAAGATCGAGGAGGATGGAGTCGGGCACGGGGCATTTGGTAAGATTGACGAGACGTCGGAACGATGCGAAGTTTTGGATCGGCATGACGCCCGGGATGATAGGTACATTGATGCCTGTATTGGTCAGATCAGTTTCCTGGTCACCGCTCACCTTTCCGGCGACATGCCCCAACCCATTCAGCGAATCCGTCCACATCGTAGAACAGTTGAGTCAAGATGAAATCCGCTCCAGCATCACACTTGACCTTCAGCCAATGTAGATCCGTCTCAGCGCTCTCCGAATCCTGGTGTGGCGTAGGATATCCAGCGACGCCGATGCAGAACCAATCGCCGTGCTCTTCCCGGATATGTCGAACAAGGTCATCGGCATGCTGGAAGTAGTCGGGAGTGGTCGGAGGGGAAATAGCATATTCCTCACTCCTCGGAACATCTCCTCGAAGTGCCAGAACATTCTGAATCTTCAGAGCTCGAGCTTTCTACGAACAATCAGCTAGTATCATCGACTTTGACCTACCGCTAGTGTCTGCTCGACTTTCTCCTTCGGCATGTTCGTACATGTAAGATGCAGTATCACCTCCAGTCCCAGCTTTACGACCTGCTCAGCAAGATCCATGGTACGATCGGCCGTACCTCCGCCGGCACCCCATGTTATAGATACGGCCAGAGGGGATGGGAGAGGCGAGGCAGCGAGCCGTTGGATCCGGTCAAGCAGGTTGACGAAGCCGGCTTCGGTCCGAGGTGGAAAAAATTCGAAGGAGTGGAAGGGGGTGGATCGAGTGGCGATGAGGTCGGTGAGATGCATTTTCAAGATCTATGAGGAGAGGTTCCAGGTGAAGTAGTGCAATCCATCAATTTCAGTCGAAAGATCATTGAACCACGTGATTTGCGGAGACTTTGAAATGAAACATACTCTGCCTATATACTGCAGGTGCAGTGAATAACATTACTGAGGATAGTAATATCAAAGGACGAACGTTCCGCTGCCCGGACTGGCTATCTTTTTACTCCATATGAAGCTTGTATAATGAGACCTCAAGACAATATATGTCACGCGTAAGACAGCTGCGCTTCCGTCGTCATTCACAGATGACCTTTGAAATCTGACCTCAAAGTTGTTAAACGAACCGCCACCATCAGAGATAACGCCGGATATTACCGATCATTCACTTCCGCGGCTGAAAACTCAGGCACGCCTCGGCTAAGGCGCCGAGACCGCGGGCTCCGGCCCGTTTTGCGCCACGCGGAAACTCCGTTTCCGAACATCGGAAAACGCCGACGCAGTGCGCGCTAAACTTCCCCGAATCCGTCCATGACACCTAGTATCAAGTCCACCTCATTGGGTCACAGCCCCAATACCTCCAGTGACAAGTCAGAGACACTCCGTGTCCAGTCTTACTATGTGGCACCCCCGATCCGATCCGTCATCCGCGACAGGATCCGTGACAGAATCAGCCGAAGTTATTTGAGGTAAGCGGGAATACTCGCGAGAGGGAGAGAAGACGAGGAAGGGAGATTCGGACCGCTCCCGGGTCCGATCGGGTTCGTCACGAAGGATGACGGTGGAAGGCGGGAAGGCGAAACCGGTGAAGCAGGAGCAGAAGGCAAGGGAGAGGTCGAGGACTCGCGAGGACGTTTACCCTTTCCCTTTTTGGACGGTTCAGGCGTCATGATCTGAATGAGCGATAAAGAAAAAGGTAAGGGGATATCAATCAACCCGCGTTGTTATATCTGGGTCAGTGATCCGAGTCTAACACCGGACCTTCGGCCACGTCATCGTTGGACCGAGGACAAAGGATACCCAATTCCTCGATGTCTCGAAATTAGCGGTACCTCGGATCATCAATAACAGTACAAACAGCTCAAAGAGGATAAAGGCCGACGACAACGTTGTGTGTCAGTGAAAGATCCGCGAAGTTCTGGAAGCGGTGCGAAAAAGGAGCCCCTCGAATACTAGGGATTTGGATCAGAGTCTGACCGATAGGCCGAAGCACGGACCGTCCAGGGCTTGCACCCGCCGGCTATATGACGTGGTTTTCACTTACGCTTATTAAGAGGAGATATCTCGAAACTGATCTAGGTAACTCGAGGTAGCTCGAGGTTGTGCGAAATGACTCGAATCGATCAAAGGACGGTCTGGATATCCGTAGCTTGATCAATCGTCGGTGGGCGTAGCGCGTTGACAAGAGTTGTCTGTGGATGGCTCAACACAGACATGGATAATGGCCCAGTGTGGGTAAGGACTATGGGATGACAATAATGATACTCGGAGCCTAGGTAAATACTGTGAGCGGGACCCTCTACTTATACATCGGTGAATTTCGAATTACTTGGGGCTGCTTCGGTGTGCTGTTCGTTCCTTGTTAGCGGAATTTGCTAGAGGTTACCCTTTGTAGTCCAAAGTGCGGAAGCCTTCGGCAACACGGTAGAGTCAATTCGAAATTTGGACGGAATGAACGATCGGTACTACGGGCGGGTCAATCGGCGACGCGACATGGGACACCATAAAAGGGTGGAAGGCGAGTTTCTCTCCGGGCGCCTTCGGCGTATGATGAGGCGGATGTCGGTGGCATTGTTGAGGGCGCGTGGGAGAACGTTTACGCTGGTCGTAGACATGTAGGGAGTTTCGTTTTTTACTTCACAACGTTCGTAGCCCTGATACATAACGTAATATCCGGCGTTATCTCGCGGTTGGGTTCATGACAATTCAGTGTTTGGCGTAGCACCCTGACAGACGGTCCTGACACTCTGACCGCTAGTCTCAGCGACGGGCTGCTGCATCAGACATGCTTCATACTCATCATGAAGCATATCCCCTTCCTAGTTTACAGAGAACACCTTGAATCCACAAGTCCGACTCTGATATGTCACGGACCCTTCATTTCCCCAAACTGTTGCTGCGTGTTTGCATCCCAGAGATTCCTCCCGAATTTACCCATCTATCCCATGTACATTTTCGGTTAGATGTCATGCATGTTGAGCAGTCCTCTGAGTCTGGAGGAACACGTAGGCACCGTATCTTGCGACGATAACACTGATCACATGTCGGCTCGTGATATATTTTCTTGTGAGACTGGTGGCGCCCAGTTTTGGGCTTGGAGACCGATCCTTTGCTGGTGGTGCGTCCGGTTGACTCCTCTGTCTGTGTAACATACGCAGCAGGGTAAATTCGCTCTGATTGAGTATGGTCCAGTCGAGTCCCCCAATTTGCCTCTTGAAGTGTTCAGCGATTGAAGGCGGCACAGGACTCTCAGAAGGCAAAGCTGACCTTGAAGTTTGTGCCTGGCGTCAAGTCTCGGCTGGCCCCTTGTTTACTTCTTCAAGCGCCTCCTGGGATGTAGGGGAAGGATCACACCAAGGTGCTGAAGGACTACACATGGTGGACTTACCGTACTGTTATCAATGTCAAGATGATGTGCCGATTGCTCAATGTCAGCGATGGGCATACTGCATACCTGGTAGCAGGTAGGAGGTGGTGGCTGAATTGGTGCTTTGAGGCTGGTATGAGCCAGTAGTTGCAGGGAAGGACCCAGAATGTGAAGGCTGGCTTGCATTGCGGTGATTTGGCGGTGATTTGTTAAGACTCGTAAGTTTCTGCAAACCTGCATCGTTCTGCAGATCAGAGTGAGCTCTCTGATCATGCCGATCACTTACCATGCTGTTAGTCAAAGATCCAATAACGGAGTACGGAAAGTACGGGAATGTGAGGTGGGGGAAATGCAGAAATGGCGCCAAAACATCACGATGACCTGATCGACGAGGCCTTCCGGGGAAGGCCGCTTCACGAAAGCAAGACGAAGCGATTCGTCCACTTTGGCCGAGAGACAGCATTAAATGTCCAAGGCGAAGCGAGGATCGAAGGCGTCAATACCTCCTCTTCACTATCGCGAAGTCGCTGACTGCGCCTTCGCGAGTCAAGCAGAGAGCAGACGTGGCATAAAGTGGCTTTCACAGGTTGAACAAGGGACCCCAGACGAATGCGAGGGAGTTGGGGAAGCGGTTCTTCCACCTTCGTATAGAGAAAGGGGGAATGGTATAGGCGGGAGCTGCGGACGAGAGATATCAGCACTTCCCTTTGCTACCATGCGCGCTTTCACGGGTGAGGCAGGCGTTGGTTCGCTGTCTTCATGTTGTGAAGTTCCGGCTTGACGTTTGGGTTCGCAGTCTGGCCGGTCGGGTCGGAAAAACTGTCAGAGGATCCAGGAGCGGGCTTCGAGCGAGCTCTACATG
>JAABUV010006033.1_pt1 | contig 13430 bp, 13 predicted proteins | sample 5559971 | NCBI WGS metagenome assembly JAABUV01 (sample SAMN10711881, study PRJNA513362) | rock metagenome | isolation source: Antarctica rocks | place: Antarctica: Victoria Land, Knobhead nord | collected 2015-12-19
ACGCCCACTTCGATCTGACGCAGCAGGTTTACCACCTGCTCAGGCTGGTACTTCTTCCCTCGTCCCATACGCTCTCCTTGTCCAGTTCTCGCTTAGCCACTGGTACAAAGCAAGCCGGGCACTCCACAAGGAGAAGGCAACATCTTTGCCCTCGGTTGTGACGATGGTTGGGACGACGACTAGGGTCGTCTTAGTGTGGAGTGTCGTCTGGCACAACGCCGTCCCACAAAGCAAGGCTGCAAGCAAAGTGCACGGCTTGTAGACGGAGACATTCATGGATATCCAGTTTAGAGAGAAGTGCAGCGTTTGGGCCACCCTCTATCCCAGGAGCTGAGCGGAGCTTCAGCGTTGTTCTGCTCGACTTCACTCTGGCCCATGCCCCTTGGGGTATGCCCCAATCCTGCGTCACAGTGCGTTGCAACCGCAAAACGCCCGCATCTCGTTACGACGTTACGACGGGTGCGTTTCATTAGGATCTTGGCCCTAACGGAAAGGAAAGTGTTCTTTGGCGAACTGTTTGAAGCTCCGAACATCGTATCAATTGCCGTCGCGGCAGGACCTTAGCTGTCGCAGTGGTGCCGAAAGAACCATAAAGCCTAGCCCGTTATGTGCCACAAATAGAACAGGTCGCTTGACACACTTACAGATGTAGTAGATAGTCATACACCTGTAGGAGGAGTTGGATGTCTGAGCGCAAGTTGTCAAAATTGGAGTTCGAGATTATGGAGACGCTTTGGACCAGGGGCGATTCATCGATCCGAGACATACAGGAAGCGTTCCCTGAAAAAGGCAGACCGGCTTACACCACGATTCAAACCACCATTTACAGGCTCGAAGCAAAGAGCGTGGTAAGGCGGACGAAGAAGGTCGGCAACTTTCACATATTCGCGGCGACAATCTCTCGCAGTTCCGCGCAAAGCAAGCTTATTGACGATCTGTTGGCTCTCTTCGGAGGTCGCACACAGCCCGTCATGGCTCACTTGGTGGAGTCTGGAAGGTTGACGTTGGAGGACATAAAGGAAGCCGACCTTGCGTTGCGAAAGCTGCAAACGAAAGGGAAGATCTGATGGTCACCCCGTTCAGCGAAGCCGTCCTGAAAATTGAACTCTCGGCAGGAGACCATCTTTGGCAGTCAAGTGTCTTCGCCCTCATCGCGGCGGGCACAACGTTGCTGTTTGCGAAAAATCAGGCGCGAGTCCGCTACAGCATATGGCTGGCCGCGTCGCTTAAATTCCTGCTGCCTTTCGATGTGCTCATCAGCCTCGGAAAGGCTGTTGGTCCGCCTCATACTGGACACGCAAGTAGCCGAGTCTATTCAACTGTCCAGGCGATCAGCCAGCCTCTGGCTCAGCCGCCCGTCTCCTTTATGGAGCACGCCAGTGGCAACGGGCACTGGTTTGTCCACCTCCCGGACATCGTGCTCTTCATCTGGGCGATAGGGCTCGTGGCTGTAGTGGCCCGCTGGTGGATCCAGTGGCGCCGACTCGCTTTCGCAAAGTACACGGCAAATCCAATGATCCAAGGACGTGAGATCGAATCCTTGCGTCACCTGGAAGCCCTCTCTGGAGTAAAGTCACCCACCACGCTGCTATCTTCTTCGGACCCATTGGAGCCGGGGGTCTTGGGGATATTTCGTCCGGTACTGCTGTGGCCAGCTGGAATCTCGGAGGAACTGCAGGATGCGCAGGTAGATGCCATTCTTGCCCATGAGGTCCAGCATATTCAACGTAAGGACAATCTAGCGGCGGCCATTCATATGCTTGTCGAGGCCGTCTTCTGGTTCAACCCTCTGGTTTGGTGGCTGGGTGCCCGACTTCTCGAGGAACGGGAACGAGCCTGCGACGAAGGGGTCCTAAAGCTCGGGAGCGAACCGGCTGTCTACGCAGAAAGCATTCTGCGGACCTGCAGATTCTGTCTGGAATCGACCCTGCCCTGTGTCTCTGGTGTAAACGGCTCAAACTTAAAGCAAAGGATCGTGCGCATAATGTCCCATCAAATAAAAGACCGGCTCTCATTCGGCAGGAGAACGTTCCTGACGTCCCTCGTGATTGCAACCGTTGCGGCTCCCCTCTTTGTCGGCATTCTCAAGTCACCAAAGGTGAGCGCACAATCAACCACTACACCCACCGGCCCGAGCCCCGCCCTGGAAGTCGTATCTTTGAAGCAAAACCGCTCCGGAAGTCAGATGAACTTCTTCCGATTCGGCTCTACCGGCATGAAGATAACCAACGCAACGCTGAAGAACCTGATCGAGTCTGCCTATGGCGTGCAAGATTATCAGCTCATTGGCGGTCCGAGCTGGCTAAGTACTCAACGCTTTGACATCGAACTGCGGAGACCCGGCGTAGCATCCGATTCTCCCGATGGTCCCTTGCCGGGGGGCGCAGTCGGCGCCGTTCTGCAGAAGATGCTTGATGAGCAGTTTCATCTGATCGTGAACCATGGAACAACAGAGATGCCGGGGTACCAGCTGGTGCTCGCTGATTCAGGGCCGAAGCTCATTGAGGTTCCGATCCAATCGGATCCATTGCTGAAGGAGCCAGTGTCGAACTCAAAGGTCATGGTCAGGAATGAGTCCGGTCAGCTATCTATGACAGGTCGCATATCACTCCTCGTGAATGCCATCTCTGCAAACCTTGGTGGACCCGTGGAAGATAAGACTGGCCTGAGCGGCAATTACGATGTGATGCTGCACTGGTCCAAGGTCCCGAATCAGGCCGAGAATCTAACGGCTGCTCTCCAGGAGCAACTTGGCTTGAAGTTGGAGCCCAGGCAACAAGTCATACAAACCATTGCTGTCAGTCAGGTCGAGATGCCTACCGAAAAGTGAAGAGCGCTAAAGGACGAAGCCTCCCACCATAGATGGGAGGCTTTACTTTTCCGAAGCCGAATACGTGTTTGCTTCGATCAGTGTCATTCTCGGGTATATCCCGCTACATTTGGGAAACCTCGGGTTCCTATTTCCCAGCCGCCGCAGCGGGCCTAGACCATGGAGGGGCGATCCCGTTCATTCGTGCATAGGCAATCAGTTGTCCCATGTGTTCGTTGTCATGAACGATGATGCGCAAGTACATGCCGTCCACGGGAACAGTTTTTCCCTCGATCTGAATCTTGCGTTGAAGATCTTCAGGCTTCAGTTGTGATCGCGCGGCCCTAACAGCTTCCAGAGACCGCTTCAGATCCGCGATTATGACGGGCTTTGATGTGAGCGTCTCCTTGAGATTGTGGTGGTCCAAATCGGCGGGAATTTGCGGCCTCGTAACACTCAATAAGTAGAAGTTCGACTGCGCGAGATGCACAAGCACCTCGCTCACCGACCTGACGCCCGGTGCAGGACGCCACGTATACCTATCCGCAGGGATTGCCTCCGCGAGCGCGATGAGCTGTCGAGAAACGTGGTCCCACTCTCCGTCGTATCCTTCCCACATACCTTCGTACTGCGAATTTGCCGGCACCGTTTGTGCATGGAGTGCGACGGTGCTGAGCGAGATGAGAAGCAATAACGTCTTCATAGTTTGTTGATCCTACCTCACTACGCTTAACCGAGGCGTGACGTTTGGGTATACCCCAGCGCGACGCTGCTCGTGTGACAGATTCGCGTCTCACAGGGATTCCATTCCTGTGATCTTCAGAGCAGTTTGGCGGTCTTCCTTCAGTGCTAGCTGACGCCTTACGATGAGGGTCTATAGGTAAAGCGCGGCGTTGGCCTCGCTCATCAGTGACTAAACGGAGACTTCGCAGTCCATAGACTGCGGAATCCTTGTGAGACACATAATTAAGGGCTGGTCGGTTGAATCGGATGCGAAGCTAGGAACGTTTTTCGGCACTCAGGCAGAGGCAAAATCTCACCTACTGCTGGCGGTGATGCCGTAAGCGGGGTTCCCAACGCAAAGACACCATCGACCTTGCCTACCGGAGCCAGATTTGGATCGAGATGTACGCCGTAAGGTCGTGTCTGATCCTTATCGGCTACTCCCACCGTCTGGGGACCGCACCCAGCCGAGGTACTGTTCCACGCTTGCCCTCCTCTCACATTCGTCATTTCCAGACTGATAGACTCTCCTTCCGGGAGCACCATCGCTGAAGTAGGAAAGCCAAAGAGAGGTGCTCGCATCGCGTGCACGTTTCCTGTAAGTACCAAAACCAAGGCTCCCGGAGCTTCTTTCTTGAGCGCGAGAACCGAGTTACCGATCGCCTCGTCGCGGGATCCAAGAGCCGCAGTATAGGACGGACCATCGACCGTATATACCTGCAGGGTTGGATAGCGCTTGCGGAGCTCCCGCAGAGAGAGCATCAGTTGGAGCATTGCATTGCTGGATCGTCCATCAGGCGCATTCTGCCAGCCAGGCTGTTCAAGAAGCGCCTTCTCTGCATCAGGCAGTTTTGCGGATGTGAGTATGGCTTGTAACGCAGGCTGTTCTGTTGAAGGGCGTTCCAGTGCTACAGCCACTCGTCGGCCGCTTTCCAAAGCATTGCAGACAAGATTCCCAAAAGCAGCAGGGGCTTCATTCGACCCATGCGTCTCACCGACCCAAACCCAGGTCAAAGCTGGTTTGGACCATAGTTCCGCAGTGCCTGGTGTTGGCGTGCATGCCGCAATCGCAAACCGTGTACTTCCAGTCACACCGAGTACGAACAACCAAACAAGCGCTTTGCTCATAATGGCAGTATAGTCAACGTGAAATCAACAGATTGCCGCTTTCGGATGTTGTGAGATCGCCGACGCTTTTCTTTCGGCAGATTTAGTTCTTACAACACTTCATGTCACTTGGCTGCGGAAAATGGGCTTCCTGTAGGCATATGCGGGGTCGCGCAACCTTCAGCCTACGTTTCTGACGTCCAGGCAAGCCCCTCATCTTCCTTACGAGTTGCCATCAGTCGGCGTTGCGCAGCAGCGTGCGATAGACAGTTGGACGAGAGATGGAGAAGAGCTCTGCCAAGTCGCTGATCGTGTACTGGCCTGTCCCATGCATTCGGCCGAGTTCCTTCTGCTGCTTTTCTGATAGCTTGGGCTGTTTGCCCCGGAGTCTGCCTTTTGCGCGAGCGATCTTCATGCCTTCCCGGGTGCGCAGCCGGATGAGGTCAGCCTCGAACTCCGCAAAGGTCGCAAGGATGTTGAAGAACATCTTGCCCATCGGATCGCTTGGATCGTATCGGCTCTGACCGAGTGCGAGGGTGACGCCACGAGCGGCGAGCTCATCGGCAATCGAGCGTGCGTCTGGAACGGAGCGGGCAAGCCGGTCCAACTTCGGAACGATCAGCGTATCGCCATGCCGGACGGCGGCAAGCGCCTGATTGAGACCGGGCCTGGCACGGTTCGTGCCGGTCAATCCATGATCGAAGTAAATCCGGTCAGCTGCGACACCTAATTCTGCGAGTGCGGCGCGTTGAGCGGCGAGGTCCTGCTTATCGGTCGAGCATCGCGCATAGCCTATCAGGGTCTTGGGCATAGAAAGTGGCACGTTTGAGGGGCCGTATGTGAGACTATCACCGTACCAGCTAAATGAGACACCGAATGCTGGGTTTCGAGCAGTTCTGTGATGCTTTGCAAGGTGTCCGTTGGAGGATCGTCTTACGGACACCAACGCAGTGGGTTGAAGCGGGGTGGCAACCGTGAGCTCAAACGTAGTTAATCCCGCTCGAAGTACCCTCGTAATCGCGTCACATACCGCTGAAGAAATCCCGCCACTTAGCTCTGAAGATCACAAACTGATGCGAGTCCTGGTCGATGGTTTGGACACGGTGATCGAAGGGGAAGTAATCGGGGGCGAACTGCTGGACGGTGTGAGCGGGCAATACGATCTGGAATCTGCGTTCACAGTGAAATGCGACGATGGTGTGTGCTTTCTCGTCCACGGCTGGCTGGTGGATGTGGAGATTCTGAACCCGCTTGCGCCGCGGGTTATGTAGCCGATGGGACGGCTGGTACAGCGGTCGATCTGTTGTCCTTGCGGGAACGACAACGTTCTCGCGTTGGGACTCTGTGCGACGTGCTACACGCTGAAACGACAGGATGAAGAATACTTTGGAGGCTACCGTGAGGAAGTTGCGGCTCGAGATGGATACCGATGTGCCGTGCCCGGCTGTACGACGCTGAAGCGCGGCAAGCGATCGATTGCCGTGCACCACCGGATGCCGGGCAACAATGACCCAAAGCTGATGATTACCCTCTGTTTGGCCTGTCACTCGAAAGTGACGAGGACGAGGCATCTTCGCAGGGAATGGCCACCGCTACTGCGGATTCTATGGCGGGAGCAGCACCCAAAGGGACACGAACAAACGGCGCTGAACTTTCGAGAAATGACGCCTGCGGCGAAACCGGTCTCTCTGTTCGAAAAGGAAGCGGACCGAACGTAAGGTGCGAGAAACACGTTTGTGAGAACTTGGGCGGATCTCTATCCGCTTGCGGCTTGGGTCGTCTCAATTCACTTTGGAAAGCTCGACCAGCCGCCTGAGCGACGAGTCATGTTCATCTATAAACCTTAGCTTCGCTGGATGGTCTCAGGACTAAAGATCAGTCGCGGGTTAGCTGTAGGCCCACGATATCGTCGTCAGGAATGTCATCAAACAGCAGATCTGCGGAGGCTCCTTTCCTTCGGTTATTCCATCCCAGCGCAAGGGCGACTGCAGTCAAAACCGCAAACGCTGCGAATACAGTGACAGGATTACGCAGTGATCTTTGTTCCAGTCGTGCGCAGGCCTCTGTTAGAGGTATGAACAGAATCAAGAAGGCCCAAAACGCAAACGGAAGGCTTCCTTTGCCGGGGAGGTACGAGCACGTATACGGTATTTTCCGAAACTCAAACAAGCTCAGCTCCATGACGACAACACCATAGAGTGCCAGCAGCGCAAGGTGAGTGGCTGATGGTAGCCGTGGCTCGAACAGCGCGGCGTAGATCGCCGATCCCAGGCAAACTGGAGCGACGGCGATCAGCAAAAGCGCCCGTCGGATAGCGACCGTATACGCCAAAGCCCCTTGCATCTGATTGACACGAAAGGTCCAATTTGCTTGACGAGAGATCGGAAACGAGAAGCCGACGCGAACGCCCACGACGGCAAAGCTCATCAGCACGATCGTGGAAATCAGGAAGCGAAGATTGACCAAGGGTATCAGCGCAGAAGCGCTTCCTACCTTCGCCACAGCGATATCGACCGTCGCGATAACGATCGAGAAGCCGACGCCCAAGTAGAAGGCGAGTATCAATCGATGTTGACGGCTCCTTAAGAGCGACCGCCAGATGAACGGAACGATCGCGTTCTGAAGTGGATGCCCGAAGTTGGGGACGCGCCGCCACCGCTGTGTTGAAGGCACGATGTCGGGTGCCGCAGCGATATTGCGCAAGATGCGCCCATAGGAAAAAAAGGAGATCACCGCCGCACCAGCGCCGGCGCCGGCGATGAGAACCCAGGCGTGCCAGGCAAGCGGCGCGAGTCCCGAAGGCAGGGACCCTCGCATCTGGTAGAAGAGCGAAACGAAGCAGTAAGGAGGAAACCACGAGGCGTGTCGCTCACCGGAGATTGCAAGAAGATGTGCCGGGGTGACCTGCTTGGGTTGGAGAAAATAGATTCCTAGTAGAAGCACAAACGCGCTCCCCTGGAGGATCGTAGATAGTTGTAGGAACAACTTCCGGGGCAAAAGCAGAGCGCTGGCACTTTGTATCAGAAGGATGGAGCTGAAGAGAAACACGGAAGCTGCAATCAGCGCGATCCAATAAGCAAAATAACACCGGACAATGCTCAGTACACCGCCTTGGGCAAATGCTAAGGGCCATGTGAGACCAGATGCAGCATTCAAGGTCAGGGCGGACAATCCGACGGCAGTTCCGGAGGCCGCTACTTTGGCAAGAAATAAGGCTCGGGATCTCACCGGCAACGGTCCTAGAACAAACACGTCTCGGCGGTCAGGCAGCATTGCATCCCAGCTCAGAAGACTGAAGAGGCCAACGACCAACAGCGTCATGGAGAGCAGGTGATATTCCATTGTCCAGGATGCCGCTACCCGCGCCTCCGCTGATAGAGGAGCAGACCCAAACAGGAGACCGACAAGCGCTTGGATCAGACTGAACATCAGGAGAATCGTCGCGAACTGACCCATGAGGCGTACCACGTCTGCCTTCGAGGAGAGGGCCTCCAAATCGACAACCCGCAAAAGGAACTGATGAAAGAGGAGCCGGATCTGCACGGGTTCGTTCCCTCGGATCTCAGGCACCGATCAGCTCCATCATCTGCTGCGCAACAGCAACGGTATCCTGCTCCACGGCCAGCTGCGCGAAAATACTTTCGAGCGTCGGCAGTGCCATAAGCGAGCGTAGATGTTCGACCGAGTCGTTCGCGACCAGCCTTCCTCGATGCAGGATTACTACACGTGAGCAGAGGCGCTCTACCGTGTCAAGCTCATGGGAGCTGAATAGAACCGCTTTGCCGCGAAACGCCAAGGCACTGATCAACTCACGAAGAATCAGCGCAGAGCCTACATCCAAGCCTGAGAAGGGCTCGTCGAGTAGTACGAGATCGGGATTGTGAAGGAGTGCCGCGATTAAAAGAACCTTCTGACGCATTCCTTTCGAATAGCCTGCGATCGACGCGTATCGATCGCCGTGCAGGGACAGGAGCTTCAAGAGACCGTCAATGCGATCTTCGGACTGCTTAGACGAAAGTCCTCTTAGCTGCGCGACCATCGTGAGGTATTCCCATGCCGAGAGGTGCGTGTAGAGGTGCGGTTCCTCCGGAACATAGCCAATGCGGCATTTATAGGCGATAAGGTCCGTTTCGATGCGGGTTCCGCAGAACCTGATCTCGCCTGAAGTCGGCTCAATCAACCCGGTAAGCATCTTCATCGTGGTCGATTTACCGGAGCCATTGGGCCCTAGGTAGCCGGTCACCTCTCCCGCCTTCGCGATGAAGCTCACATCCTCTACCGCCGGTATGCCTGAAAAGCGTTTTGAAACGCGGACAAGTTCGAGCATGGGAGACTGTTCTCGCCTACATATGTAGATGCACGTTCTGGTCTACATATGTAGCACATTCCGGTCCCTCGTCAAAGTTCTTCATACATATGTAGAATTACGACCGTGACGGATGCACCCAAGCTCTCGCCCAAAGCGATTCTGGTCCTTGAAGCGATCTCGCTAGGCCACGTTTACGGCTACAGCATCATGCTGAACACTAAATTGCAGAGCGGCACGATTTACCCCATTCTCAGTCGTCTCGAAAGGGACGAGTTAATCCTGTCGCGATGGGAAAAACGCGGCACGGCCGAAGAGGAGCAGCGACCCGCCCGGAAGTACTATCGGTTGACCCGCAATGGCGTGAGGCGTTTGCAGAGGTGCGATGGCGCTGGAACAACGGCTGAATCCGTGTTGGCTGGAGCGGGTGGGCGGCAATGAAAGCAGCTGCCGTAGCGCAGAATCTTCTGATTTGGGGATGCGGGTTGATTATCCCCTCTCCGGTACGTCTGGAATGGACCGAACAGTGGACCTCCGAAGCGTGGTACGTCCGTCATGCCAACGCGTGCTCGGGCGCTGCGTGGCAGTTTTGTTTGGGTGCTGTTCCAGATGCGGTTGCTATACGACGAGCACACCCGGACGAAGTGAGTACTTTGATCCGATCGCCATGGGCGTGCCTGGCCTTTCTCAGCCTGTTTGCCATCTTCGCTTTTCTCGGTGCAGTTCTGTTCCCCGAGACCCGCACCGTACTGGCATCGAGCATGAGTCTCCGGTTCGTAAACCTCTTCCTTCATGACTGGATGGGGACTGGTGGGGGTCAGTCCGATGTTCTCGAGCAGCAAGTCCTGGTGCTCAAGCTGACGTTCATGAATGCCTGTGTGATCACTCTGATCTCTTCGACCAAGGATCGTCTGATGGTCCACAGTTCCAACCTTCGCAGCTGGAAATCCCTAACCTTCTTCATAGCGAAGTTGTTGGCTGGTGGAGCCTTAGTCTACTTCTTGGCTTTTGCAGCCGCTGAGGCTCTGAATAATTTTGCCGTCCAGCTCGGGATTTCTGTGGCTGGATTTATCCTGCTTCTCCGTTGGTCGTTTGTGGACCAGGAGAAGCGCTGCCCCATCTGCCTGCAAAGGGTTTGTAGCCCAGTCCAGTTCGGGCGGCCCTCCTGCCCACTGTTGAGTGTGAACGTCCGTGAATATATCTGTCCGCTGGGTCACTGTGTGCTTCAAATGCAGGAATCGCCGCTTGTGGAAGACCCTGTGCCACATTGGCAGCACATGGGGATCGTTGACAATATCAGGGGATGAGTCGCTCGAAGTGTTTAGGCGCCAGCCCCCAGATTCTCCCAACCGAGCGGCATAGGTTTCTTCCTCCTTTCAAGCATGATAAAGGACATTATCATGCTTGGAAAAGCCCCAAACCTCTGACCCGCATAATGAATGCCTAGTGCCTGTACTGTGAGACGTAGTCCCAGCTTTGGAGTCTTTCATGAACTCGTCTGTACAAAAAATTTTGATCGCCTACTCCGCCATTCTCAGTACCACCTTCGCCGTTGTATTGCTGATGGGTGCAAAGTCTTATCGCCCTCAAGTCTTCGACGAAATTCAGGTACATCGAATTGACGTTGTCGAGCCGGACGGGACTTTGCGGATGGTGATCTCCAACCGTGATCGGCTGCCCGGAGTCATCGTGAAGGATAAGGAGTCTTCTAAAGTAGATAGACCCGAGGCTGGAATGCTTTTCTATAACAATGAGGGGGCAGAAAACGGCGGCCTGATTTTTGGCGGGCATCGCAACGAAAAAGGCGAGGTTGTAGACTCTGGCGGCAGCCTCACATTCGACAAATATGGTGCATCTCAGATCGTGCAGCTTGCCGGTGTAGACGATAAGGACAATAAATTTGCAGGACTTGCAGTGAATGATCAGAACAACAACCGAATGAGACGTCGAATCTGGGTAGGACGTAAAGATGATGGCGCAGCCATCGTGTCACTGATGGATACCGATGGCAAAAAGCGCATCGTGATGCAGGTCGCTGCGGATGGAACACCAAGCCTGGATTTTCTTGATGCCGACGGGCACATCGTGAAACGTGTTCTTTCCGGCAATTAGAAGCTAAGAACTGCTTGCTGACGTGCAGCCTTTGGGTTCATAACCCAAAGAGCCTTGGCTTAAGGCAGCGCGTGCAGGATGATCGGTAACGTCCTTTATCGTATGTAAAACGGAGCGGGATATGCGGATGAACCCATGCGACCGGACAATAATGTTGGGCTGCGGGCGGCTTGCTCGCTCTTTCACAGCCTTGGAACCTTAACACCCCTTCCCTATCCTACAAATGTAGTTGACAAACTTCTCACCACGTTCTAATCTCCTACTCGAGTAGGAGATCCCTATGCCGGCAAAGCCCGAAACCTTCCCACCCCTCGAACTCAAAATCATGCACATCCTCTGGGACCTCCGCCAGGCCTCAGTTGCTTCCGTCCAGGAGAAACTCGACCCACCCCTCGCCTACACCACCGTTCAGACCATGCTCAATCGTCTTGCCACTAAGGGAAAAATCACCCGCGAGCTCAATGGTCGCGCCTATCTCTACAGTCCCGCTGTCACCCAGGCCAAAGCCACCGGCCACGCCCTTCGCGATCTCATCGATCGCATCTTTGGCGGCTCCAGCGAAGAGCTCGTCATGAGCCTTCTCAAGACCCGCCAGATCGACCCCCAAACCCTCGCCGAACTCAGCCAGCGCTTCGCCCCCCAGGAAAATCCCGAGCCAGCACTCAAAGCCCCCGCGAAAGCAGGCCGCAAATGAGTCGCATTCTCGAAACCATCTTTGTAAACGCCCTCTGGCAGCTCCCACTCCTCGCCGTGACCGGCCTGCTCGCCGCACGTGTCCTCCGCCCCTTCGGCCCCGCCGCCCAGTACCGCCTCTGGCTCACCGTCACCGCGCTCGAGCTCCTCATCCCCGCACTCTCCACCTTCCCGAAGGCTTGGTTCCAGGCCGCGACAGCCTGGCTTAAAGACCCAAGTTCGCCGCAAACCGCCCTGGTCACCGTCCTCACCGGCCCCGCCACTGCCGTCCCTCAGCTCCACCTCCCCGAAACCCTCCGCCAGTCCGCCATCCTGCTCTATCTGGCGATCACAGCCTTCTTCACCCTTCGCCTCCTCTGGCGATCCATCCAACTCCGCACCCTCCGCCGCCGCGTCACTCCAATCCCCCTCACGCCCGACCTCGAATCCCTCTGGTTCACCTGTAAGAGCCACTTCAACACCCAGGCCACTCTCGTCTCCGCCCCCGGCATATTCGGCCCCATCACGGTTGGCCTCCGCGCCAAGCTCCTCATCCTGCCCGACTGCATGCTCGAGACCCTCCCCGCCGACGAACTCCACGCGATCCTCGCGCACGAGTTCGCCCACATGCGCCGCAATGACTTCGCCACCAATCTCACCCTCCAGGTCCTCACCCTTCCCATCGCCTTCCACCCCGCTCTCTGGCTCACCCGCGCCCACACCCTCGAAGCCCGCGAGGTGGTCTGCGACCACCTCGCCGCCGCCCACACTGGCCGCGCGGCCTACACCCGTTCCCTCCTGCGGCTCGCCGCCCGCATCCTCACTCACTCGTCCACCCCCTACCCCCACGCCATCGGCGTCTTCGATGCCCACCCGCTCGAAAGGAGACTCATGAATCTCACCCACATCCCCGCTCCCGTCGGCCCCACCCGCCGCCTCGCTCTCACCGCCGCCACGCTCGCCCTCGCCACCCTCACCTGCGGCACTGCCCTCGCGCTCCGCGTCAACCTTAACTCCACCATCTCCCAGGCTGAATCAACCCCACCTAAAACCCTCAAAGTTGCGGCCGGAGACATGGCCGGCAACCTCCAAACCAAGGTCATGCCCGTCTACCCACCTGACGCCAAGGCCGCCGGCATCGAGGGCGCCGTCGTCCTCCACGCCATCATCGGCAAAGACGGCAAATCCAGGCTCTCAATGTCCTCTCCGGCCCACCCGAGCTGACCCAGTCTGCCCTCGACGCCGTCAGCCAATGGACTTACAAGCCTTACCTCCTCAACGGCGAAACTACCGCTGTCGAAACCAGCATCACCGTCAACTATTCCTTCGGCGGCTAACCCTAAACTCAAGAGAAGGTACGGCCTGGGCCTGTCCACCGGAGAGCGGTTTGGAGAGGGTCCTCATTTTATGAGGACCCTCAGGCCGTACTCGCTCCTGCTTCCACACGCGCACATCCGAAACTCATGCCGGGGGGCAGGAAGTCGATCTCTAGCGGAGCAGAACTGTCCCTTGAAACGACCGCTTCATCTCAGGACGAGCAACAAACGCAAATGCTGTCAGCTCTGAAACGTCCGTTAATGAGATGGTCCGCCGCTTGATTACTTCCACGGGATGATGATCTTTGGCACCCTAGTCTCAGGAGGATTACGGACATGCAGATTCGCTCGGTAGGCATTGATCTTGGCAAGACCACCTTTCACC
>JAABUV010006034.1_pt1 | contig 13424 bp, 27 predicted proteins | sample 5559971 | NCBI WGS metagenome assembly JAABUV01 (sample SAMN10711881, study PRJNA513362) | rock metagenome | isolation source: Antarctica rocks | place: Antarctica: Victoria Land, Knobhead nord | collected 2015-12-19
ATACCCTAAACCTGTCCTCTGCATGTGAGTCCAGGCTGCCGAACACCTTCCAGTGTGCTGCTGATGCTTTGTTGGTCGTAAAACCAACCACAGATGTTGCATTGCATCGGGCCCTGGCCTGCTGGACCGTGCAAATGCGCTGCAGCACGCCCATTGACATGCGTCTCGGGCCCGCGCAGGCAGGGCGCGGGCGCGGCCATCCGGCAGGAGACCGATGTGCTGGACACGTGGTTCTCGTCGGCGCTGTGGCCGTTCAGCACGCTCGGCTGGCCCGACCCGGGCGCGCCAGACCTGGCCGCATTCTACCCCACCGCCGTCATGGAGACCGGCCACGACATCCTCTTCTTCTGGGTCGCGCGCATGGCCATGATGGGCCTGGAGCTCACCGGCCGCGCGCCCTTCCACACCGTGTTCCTGCACGGCCTGGTGCGAGCTTGCACGGCCTGGTGCGAGCAGCCGGCTGGCCGCTGCGCGGCGCGGCCGCTCGCGGCCTGGCGCAGCCCCGGCCCCGGCGGACGGCGGGCTGTGCGGGTGGCAGAGGTGAGCTGCATGGGCCGCGTGCTGGGCCGCTGGAGGGCGCACCTGACGCTCATGGCCTGCGCTGGTTGCCGCTGCACAGGCCTGCAGACGTGGATGCAGACAGGGTGGAGCGTGTTTGTATTCAAGCATACGTTGATTTAATTTTCATCGTGTGGTGAATGCGCTGCAGATGAAAATACACTTGATCATCATGTGTGGCTCTGCCATATGTGGCTGCAGATACTCTGCCCTGTGACGATGGCATTGGGGCGCAGGTGCGGGATGCGCAGGGGCGCAAGATGAGCAAGTCGCTGGGCAACGTCGTGGATCCCGTGGAGGTCATCGAGCAGTACGGCACTGACGCCCTGCGGTTCACGCTGGCCACTGGTGAGTGACCACGTCGCCTGCGCACACGCCTGTTGCTGTTAGCAAGCTCTTTGCATTTGCGAATGGCAAGCGCTTCCATGCCACCACCTGTATTGTCTTGAGTAATCGCAGTTTGCTAAAGTGTGTAACATCACAACTGAGGACATGCTTTCCAGCGTGCGACTGTGCTGGGTCTCCGCAATACTGCAAGGCGGGCAGATTCAAGAGGGGCATGTCACAGCAGGGAGGTAAGCCATTTTGTGTCTCCATACCAGCATCTCTTCATTGAGCGAGCAGTGTATGAGAACCCTGGGGGCCGCAGGCACGACGGCCGGCCAGGACCTGAACCTGTCGCTGGAGCGCATCACGGCCAACCGCAACCTGACCAACAAGCTGTGGAACGCGGGCAAGTTCATCGCGCTGCAGCTGGAGGGCGTGCCCGACGCGGAGCTGGCCGCGCTGGCCGGCGCCGACTACTCGCGGCCCGGCGCGCTGGCCGGCCTGCCGCTGGCGGAGCGCTGGGTGCTGTCGGAGCTGCACCAGGTGCGTGATGGGGTCAGGGCTAGGGTTGGAGCGCTGGCTGGCGCCGACTACTCGCGGGTCGGCGCGCCGAGGCCTGCTGCTCGCGGAGCGCTGAATGCTGTAGGAGCTGCACCAGGTGCTTGACGGGGTCAGGGCTAGGGTCAGGCTGACCCTGGACTCTAACAGGTGCTCAGTTGGCAGCGGCAAGCATTGGCTGCTCGCCATAGAACTCTGCAGCTCTGCAGAGCGCGTGCTATCGCTTGCACGAGCTTGAAGCACGTCGTTACGCTGCGGTGACGAGCGATGTGCAATGTCAAGGCCCAAAGAGAGGGTGGCCTGAGGTGGCGCAACTGCAACTGCACATGAGGACCAGCAGGCAGCCAGCAGCATGTGACTGAGATGGTGTTTGACGTGGCCGTGCACTTGTGCGTGCGCATATATGATTAAAGCAACTCGAGCAGCGCACGGCTGCCGCGCCAGGCTGCAGCGCAGGGCGCGCTCGCCCCGCACGCCTCGCGGAGCGCGGCGCGGGGTTGCGGGACCCCGCGTGCGAGCGCCGGCGCCGGCGCGCAGGTGGTGGACCGCGTGACGGCGGCGCAGCAGCGGCTCGACTTTGGCGAGGCCGGGCGCGCGGTGTACGACTTCTTCTGGAGCCAGTTTGCGGACTGGTACATCGAGGCGGCCAAGACGCGGCTGTACTCTGCGGACGCTGCTGCCGCGCGCACCACGCGCGCGGTGCGCCTGCTTCCGTCTACTGCTCTGTCCTTGCTTCTGCCTGCCTGCAAACAAATTGCGTCTGCGTGGTCACCTTGCTTATTTGATGAACTTTGTGGTCCGGCTGCTGGGACAGCATCACTGAGACGGCATCACATGCCAGTGTCGTGCATGATGCGCCGCTTGCAGTCCCTCCCCACTAGCACCTGCTTATCTGGGGTTACAGCATGGGCGCATCCTCGGCGGTGTGAATTGTGCATGAGCTGCGCGCAATGCTGGGGACATAGGTGCTCGTCTACGCCATGCGCGCCGTGCTCGCCCTGGCGCACCCGCTGATGCCCTTCATCACCGAGGAGCTGTGGCAGGCGCTGCCGCACGCGGGCGACGCGCTCATCGTCGCGCCCTGGCCGCGCCACGACGGCGCGGTGGACGCGGCCGCGCTGGAGCACTTTCAGGCGCGCCAGGGTCTTGCTCCAGCCGTACGAGCACCCTGCTTGTGCATGTTCTGGGTGTGCAGCAGGCAGGCAAGGGGGTGTTATCGGAGTGTGCCGCGCGTGTCGTGACACCCTGGCGACTACGGGGGCGTGTTGGCTCAAGCAATGTTGGGCTATTAAACACGAAGGCCCTCTCAGGCTTGCGTAAGCTGACCGATGACGATGATTATGATTGGCGATGGGTACCACTGTGCAAAGAGTGTGTTGATGACGCGCTGGAGGGCTGGGTGCTGGTGGGCGTGACCGTGCGGAGAACTCGCTCACCTACAGGCCTCACCCGAAGCCCGCGCCGCCGCAGGCGCTCCAGGCCGCGGTGTCGGCGGTGCGCAACGCGCGCGCCGAGTACGGCGTGGAGCTGGGGCGGCGCATCCCCGCGACCCTAATCGTGGCGGAGCCGGGCCTGCGCGCCGCGCTCGCCGCTGAGCTGCCCGTCCTCTGCGCGCTCGCCAAGCTGGACCCCGGCGCGGCCGCCGTGGAGGCGCGCCCGCCCGGCGGGCTGCCGGCGGAGGACGGCCGCATCGTGCTGGTCGTGAGCGACGGCCTGGAGGTGGCGCTGCCGCTCGCAGGCGCGCCCGGGCTCGGCACACGCGCTGGGCGGATCACAGCGCAGCAAAGCCGCTGGACAGGTGTGTGGGTTGTGCGCACTTTGTGCACTCCCTGCATGCGGGCACATGTCGCTGAACAAACAGAGGGTAGGTCCACCCTGCAGAAATCATGCGGTTCATGCCAGCAAGGTTGAGTTCCACGATCACGGCCAGGAGGCCTGTTGTGCGTACCTGATCGCGCTTGCCTGCGGCAGCTGTGGGATAGTCATTTACGCCTGTGCTTTCCCGGTGCAGGCCTGTTTGACATGGCGAAGGAGCGCGCGCGGCTGGCCAAGCAGCGCGAGAAGCTGGACAAGGAGCTGGCGGCGGTCGCGGCGCGCGTGGCCAACCAGGCGTTCATGTCGCGCGCGCCGCCGCACGTCGTGGCCGAGGTCTGACCTGCTGTGCTCTTCTTGACATGCTGAGGGTGCTTGTGTGCACGCGGGCGCCGCTGACGCCTGAGGTAGGTCAGGTCAGGGTCTGCTCGCTGCCAGGGGAACGTCTATGCTCTATGGCTGTGAGGCGTGAGCTTATGGTCATGTTGAATGACGCTGCATGTGCGCAGGCACCTGCTGCTTGGTAGCTTGCTTTCAGTGGCCAGGCATGTATCCACAATTAGGGAGTATTGAAGTGTGAGTGGATTTGAGGCCGGAGAGAATGCCAGGCCTTCTGCGTCCTGCAAGCGTGCAGCCTCCGCGCTGACCAGCAGCTGCGGGCGCAGGTGTGTGCGCAGCACACGGAGATGCAGCAGAAGATAGCTGCCATCGATGCCAAGGCTGCGCAGCTGGGGGAACTGGCCGCCGCACAGAGCTGAGTGGAGAGCTGAAGCACTATAGCCTCCGGAGTGTGTCAAGGCTGTCGCTGGCAACTCTGTGATAGCTAAACCTTGTACCAGAGCACTCTCACGAGTCATGCGTGCTTGGTAATCATGCGCTCCAGGAAATGTATTGCATACATGCGTGCATGGAACTCTGGGCGATGGCTCTGCTCAGGTCTGCAGAGCCGTAACCACTACCATGTAGCATCATAGCGTGCAGGCTAGGTCTAGAGACCGTCCAGCGAGCTCGACACACACGACACTAGCCAGCCAAACAGAGAGGTACTTTCTGCAGCTGCCCTCGCCAGGACCGCGGCATATGCGTCAGCCACACGCACAGGCGCAGCCAGCAGCTCGAGCCCGTGCAGTCTCTGCAAAATGTCGCAGCCTTCAAGCTGCGCTGTGTCGATAACACCAGAGTCCTGGCCTTCTGCCTGCATAGCGTCTGGCGCCTGCAGGTACGCTTGCAGCATAGCGAGTGCGTGTGCGTGCATAGGTGCCCCTCCTGCTGCGGCGCAGGCCTTGGCGTCATCGTCGGCTGTCTCATCCGCCTGGGCTTCTGCAGGGCCTGGCGGCGGCGAGTAACAGCCGAGGCCCATGTCCATGAGCATGCGCCAGTCCTGGGTTGAAAGCGCAGCGTGCAAGGTGGCCGGCTGGACCTGCGCAGCAGCATGTCCTGGTCGGCGTGCGCTTCTGAAGTGGATTATCACAGCTGCCTCCTAAGCCTCTTGCAGCAGATGCAGCAGACACCTTTTCCAAGACCCTGCAGCTGTGCACATGCAGAGGCTGTGCGTACCTGGGCCAGCAGCATGTGTGCAGCGGCGCGCACATGCGCATCTTTGTCCCGCCCCTTGAGTGCGAGCGTCCGCACCAGGGCCAGCTCTCCAGGGGCCTGCCGCTGGACCTGCCGCCAACAACATTGCTGGTCTGTGCAACTGCGCTCGCTTACCATGCTCTGCACCCATGCTGAAGCACATGCCTTGGGAAAATGCTTTTCCTGCTGCAAGCAGGCGCCGTCAGGGTGCAGTGCCGCACCACGACAGTACGTGCCGCCTCCATTGCAGCCCGCCGCATGCGCACAGAGCCATCATGGGTCAGGGTGAAGAGCAGAGGCTCCAGCGCTGGCAGCGTCCACAGCGCCTCATGGTGATCTTGATCGCAAGCATGATCATCTAGGTAGCGCGTTGCCACGCCTTGCATGCCTAGGCCGTGCACATACTTTGCTCAAGCAGCAAATGTGGACCATGCTCGAATAGTAAACAACATGCTGAGCAACCACACCGTACCGCGCACGGCTGCCAAGCGCACACCCAGCGGCTGGTTGCTTTCGGGCGCAGCAGCTCCGCGCACGCGACCAGGGCTAGCGCGGGGCAGCGCGCAAAGGTCTCGCAGAGTACAGCCACCGCTGGCGCAGCTACAGGATCGCATGCCTTGTTATACGCTCCATGCGCTTGCGGTACTGCATAAAGACTTGCGGCCCCTGCACGCACCCTTTGCAGCGCCTTCCCAGATCGGCAGAGCAGTGAGCGCCCGTGCGCTGAGCGCCACTGTCTCCGGCTGCACCAGCATGTGGAGCACTGCTCGCACGCGGCCGTCCCGCAGCGCCGGGGCACCAGCTTTGTGCGCCAGGCGTGCAGCTGCAGACAGGACTGCGACGAGGAAGGCGTCAAACACGTCGTCCGGGCCCTGGCCTAGCCGCCAGCTCGCCAGGAACTGCCGCACGCATCACATCTCGTGATCTGCGGTTGCACGCATGCGCCATGCCGTAAGCTGCACACCAGGAATGAGTGCACACCAGGAAGGCGCGCCGTGCCAGTGGGATGCTTGCTGCTGCAGGCTCGTCACTGCTGGCCGCTTGCGCTTCGTGGTCCATGCAGCGCATGATGCATGTGTCCTGCACAATCATCAGCACTTGTCCGCAACGCATGCGGACAGGATTGCTCACCAGCGCAAGCTTTGTGCGACATGCACATCGGTCTGGAGCAAAAGTAGCATGCAATGCACCTGCAGGAATGCTGACAGAGTCATAAAGAGGGTCGTCAGCATGCTCTGGCGCAGCGCCTCGCTCGTGTAGCTGGCCGCCAGGCGCTTGCGCAGCAGGTGCACTGCGTGTGCGGCATCATCTGCGCGCATGCATCAGTGCAGCGCCGCAGAAGCACGCCTGCTATGACAGCACGTCGGCACTTTGGAAGGCGCGGGGTCACACACCGCAGGCCTGATCCGGGACGACAGTCAGGAAGAGGAGCAGGTTGACAGCAGCGTCAGCATCGGCATGGTCAAGGTACTGCAGGCTGTGCGCTTCGCCTGCTGCCGCCAGGTCCCTCAGCACCGGCTGCAACAAGCCCGCGCGAAGCAGGCCATCCAGCCATGCCCTGTGCTGCGGCCCAGCCGGCCCGGGCTGCAGCAGGGGAGCTGCTATACCCTCCCAAAACGTGCACAGCAGTGCCGGCGCTGACGCCGCACAGGTTCCGCTGTGTTCTGCGCTCTGGAGTAAATGCTCAGCTGAAGCTAGGCCTGTGCGCCAGGCTGCTGCTGCGTCTGCGCCTTGCAGTGCGTCCGGCCTGCTGTACAGAACATAAAGCTGCCTTCAGTGCCTGCTGCGCCTAGTATGCAGCACGCCGGGGCAGGCACCGCAGCACAAGGTCCTGCAGCGCAGACAGGAGCTCTTGCAGTGCTGGCATGTCCAGGCCTGCCGCGCAGAGGACTCTGTTGTCCTGAGGTGTTCGCGACCTTGTGCACTACTGTAGAACAACAAGACCCCTTCAGTGCGTACCCGCACTGCCCTCATGGATGGTTGTGCACAGCCGGGGCTCATCCTGCTGCACTTACCTTCGCCTTGACTTGCAATTGCAACACAGCTGGAGACTCTGGCATCCCATCTAGGGCAGGGCTTGGGTCGAGCAAGCAGTCTCCCGATCCTCATGCAGCTTCATCCATCACTTCTATACGGAGCGAGCAAGTGTGCAGGCCATGGAGAGTGGTGCCGTAGAGCTCGCCTTCCTGGTCTTAATAGCAGCCTTTTACATCTTTCGTTTCTTCATCAACAAGTGGAACGCGCTGCACCGCGCGAAATGGCAGTTTGAGATCAACAATGAGATGCAACTGCCGTTCCTCATCTCCGTGGCGCGGCTCAAGATCTCACGGACGCCAAGCGGGAACGTCACTACGCTGGAAGAGGACCTAGTTATGGCGGAGGTGAGTTGCGAGCTGCCTTGTCCGCCTCAGCATCAGGCCTGTGTCACCAGGTCTGTTGTGCCATCAATATTGCTGAAGATCTCTCGTGCGTGCCGCAGGAGCTGCTGGCGGACGGCGGCGTGCTGCAGAAGCAGCGCGATTTTGAGGAAAACTCATGGTGGTTCTGGTGGGTCGACTGGTGGGTGCATGGTATGCTATCAAACACGCTCGTGGCAGACCAGATCGCCATCATGGACAAGAGCATTAGCTCAGGCAACAAGGCTACGTAGGAGCGCTGGCAACGCCGGCGTGGCTGCCCTCTGTGCTGTCGGGTCCTCTGCTCTCTGGGGGCGTGCTGCCCTGAAGACTACTTGTCACATGTCTCAGCGCATATGTTTGCTAGCTCTACTGCATCAGCCTATGGCAAGAGCATGCACTGCCTGTTTCAATACATCACAACAACATGCCGACAAAACAAGAGCTGGCTTGCTCATAGCCATGCCGGGCGTGCAAATCAGACTAAACCATCCCATGGACATAGTCTATATGCACCGCTACTCTCAGAAACAACAGAGCAGGTACCCAGGTCAGCAAGACGTGAGCCAAGCCTCAGGCATCCCTCGTGCCCTCCTTTCGGCATGAACTATCCACCCTGTTGGCCTCAGCTGACAAACCAGCTGGCAGCTTGCATGCATGCCAAGCCCCAGATCAGGTCGCTCGGTCATGTCAATGCCTTGACACGCAGCGCACGACATGGGAGGCATTGTGGTGTGGCCTGAGTCACAGCACATGTAACAATTCGCACGGCTGTTCGCCGCACTTGTCGCATTCCGGTCTCATCATCTCACAGTTGTATTGCCACCCCGTGGGCTCCGGGTTGCCGCATGTGGGGCATGCATCCTGCGCAGGCACGGCAGGCGTCAGGCGCGTGCACCCGCCAGCGCGTGGCCCAGCAGGCCGCGCAGCCCCACTGTCAGCAGCTCGCCAGAAGCGCTGTCAGCGGCTTGCCAGAAGCGGCAGCCACTCACTGACAGTGCAGACATCACACACATGTGCCCACATTCATGCTCAGCCTGCGGTCATGCGTCTGGTCGCGCACCATCTCGTCTCGCTCCGTGCTGTCCGGCGCCGGCTCCTCGGGCGCTGGAGCCGCGGCCAGGTAATGCACCAGCATCACGCCACTGCCGCCCTCCGGCAGCGCGTAGCGGCGCCGCTGCGCGTGCCCACGGCACGCGCTCAGGTGCAGGAGATTGTCCAAGCCCGTCCACAGCAGACTTCATGCCCGTGGTGGCTGCTCTCCATGGGAGCAGCAGGGCAAGCTATTAATAAGTTCTCCGACACACGGCCGCTCTTTGTGGCAGCCTGTGCCTGGCGATGGCAGACGCGCGCGCTGCCCGGCGTTCGCGACCCGCAAACCCAGCTGCAGGTCTTGCAAGCAAACAGCTCTGCGCTGAGTTGCAGGAGCCTGACCCACCTCAAGCTCCCCGTCTGCTGTGCGCACGAGGTAGCACTCCGGCGCGTCCTCGCCGTCGGCCTGCGGCGCTCTCGGTCGACCTCTCACTCACGCGCGCAGAGCGGTAGCAGCTGCGATCCCCAGAGTGAGCACCTCGTTCTGCTAGGTGAACGCTAGATGATCAGTGGCAGCCGGGTGCCGGCAAGTACGAGCAGGCCAGGAGGAGGGGCCGAGCGGCACTGGCCGGCGGCTGGAATAGCGCTCGCGAAGCCGCAGCTGCGCCTGCCCTTACTTCTTGCGGTGCAGGTGACACCTCGGGTGCCAGCGGGGCAGCACAGCGGTGGCCGCGCCGCGCGCCTGGAGCTTGCGGCACGTCTCTGCCACGCCGCCACTGGGCGTCCTGGAGTAGTCGTGACCATCTTCGCTGTCGAAATCGCGCACCGCCAGGAATATCGCACCGCCTGCGCCCGGGCGGGGGGGCTCAGCGGCCGCGGCGACGGCGCGTGTGCGCTCTGCAAGGTGTCTGCAACATGTCACACACTGCGGCCCGCGCACCCGGCGGCTTGGCGGGCAGCTCCTGGCCGGCGCGGAAGCCGTACTGCTCGTAGTTGCGCAGCACGTCCACGGCGTCATTGTCGCACAGCTGCAAGTTGCGGCTGTGCTTGATGGCGTCGCGCACGTTTGGCGGCAGGTCCACAACCTGGGACCCCAGCGGCTCCGCAGCGCCGGGCTGGAAAGCGCCTTGGAAAGCGACAGCTGCCACTGGGCTGGTGCGTGCCTCGGCCTGGACAGCCGGCGGCTGTCCAGGCGGAGCCATCGGCGAGCTACACGCACAGCTGTCACAGGCTCAATCACACGAACAGCACACACGAGTGCTCCGGCGGACCTTGTGCTGTGCTGTGCTGTGCTGTGCTGGTCGACACCCCGGGTTGTCAAGGCATTGCCTAATTAAGCAGCAAGTTGCCTGAAACAGGGCTTTCTAACCTTGGTGCGCCTGGAGTGCGCTCAGAGCCTTCCTTCCTTCCACGCTTGGGAACGACAGCACCGTGAGGAGCCTGTTTGAGACTTGTTCTCCCGGTGTGCGCGAACTTGCGGTGCGTGGTGGAGCAGGCGCGGCGCGCGGCACCGCCAGCGTGCAGGCAATGCCGCAGCATGGCTGAGGCGTATTGCGCTCTGCCGCTCGCCATATGGCGCGTGGGTTGAACGGCGTAGAAAATGGCTTGTCACGGGGAGCGCTCAGGTGCGGGCAGCCACCCAGCAGGTGGTAGCAGGGGTTGCCGCAGGCTGCAAAGAGCTGGGCCTTGGGCTGGCCTGCAGGCGAGATCTTGAGCTGCGTGCAGTGCGTAGCAACCTCGCCAAACTCACTCCTTGGCGCACTCGCCTGTATGCAGTATACAGATGCCGTGTGCACTGGCTCGCTGCTGCACAAGCTGCAAGCACGGGTAGTGAACCTGAGACGCACTGAGTCCTACACGGTGGTTGTGGAGCTCTTCACCCGACCCCAGCAACGGGCTGCACGCTGCGTGTGCACAAGCTCATCTGAGCTGGGACGCTTTGATCAGCTGGATCTCAAGAGTCAGCGTGGTGCGGCAGCAGCGGGCACGCTCGGCCGCAGTTCGTTTGCGGGAGTGCGCACAGGCGCCTGGAGCAGGCTGGTCACGGTACGTGTTACGCAGTACGCAGCATGGGGTCGCCTGGCCTGCGCGCAGGTCGCACCTGGACGTGGACGACGATGACCCCACCGTCGGCCAGAAGTTCAGCACGGAGACGCTGCGGCGCGGCGATGCGGGCCGCGGCTCGCTGCCCTCCACGGTGCACGGCGCGCCGGAGACCGCGGAGGAGTCGCGCGAGGTGCTCGCGCGGCTCAAGCGGATGGCGGGCTTCGAGTCGCAGGACTTTGACCCGGGGGTGCGCGGCACCGCTGTGCGGCGCGCGCCCATTGGCGCCGAGCAGCGAGCGAGCGCGTTCGCGGGCTTGCACGGAGCTTCTGGCGAGCGCAGCTGCTATGCTAACGGGAGTGTGGTCAGGGCTGCAATGGTGCACACCTGTGTACGACTTCCAGAAGCGCATGTAGAAGCACCCACGGCTGGTTCACTGCATTTCGGCAGACATCTCCCTGCATGATCTGGTGTTGCCACACATAGACGGTACTGATGCTCCCGATAGTCTCCGAGGGCAAAAGGCCAGACCGTGCGGGAGCGCGGGGCAGAGGCAGGTTTGCCCTGTGGTCCTTGATGCTACGCTCCGAGCTGCTCACAGCCCCTCTTGGCGCTCGCAGGAGAACGACGTGGAGCGCGACTTCCAGATCCACCGCTCCGACCAGGACTACGCCGTGGCAGAGTTCTTTCGCTGGACGATAGCCTTCCTGATCGGGGTGGCCATGGGCTGCCTCGGCTTCATGGTGGACTGGGGCATCGAGACGCTGAACAACTTCAAGTACAACAGCACGTTCGACATCGTGAACTCTGTGGGTGCGGCCTATTGCAAGCTGCGCGCTCGCATGGGCCTCGAGCTGCCACACAACGTGCGCGTGCACTGCCCTGCATGTCGACTACAAGCTGCGGATGGCATGCGTGCTTTCCTTTTTTCAGCTGTTGCTCTGAATGACCTTTCAAAGATTTACGGCGCAGCCTGGTGTCCCTCCTCCAGAGCAGACCTCCATTATATGGTCAGCGCTCCGTACTGGCGCCGCGTCGCTGTGCATGAGCTCCTTGCTTGCCCTGACCGCCCGAGTCGCGCCCAGGCGGCTTCTGGCGGCCCTACCTCATGTACATCAGCATCAGCCTGATGTACGCGCTGGTCGCGGGCGGGCTGGTGTCGTTCGTGGAGCCGCTGGCCGCCGGCAGCGGCATCGCTGAGGTCAAGACCTACCTGAATGGCGTGCACATCCGCGGGCTGCTGGCGGTGAGCGCGCGCCCCCCCCTTGCAGCCTTGGCAGGCGGTGCGTGGCAGCCGCAGGGCCACGCCCTCGCCCCGCTCCCTCGCCCCGCATGATGCTCCGGCAGTGGAGGGCGCCGGCGCGTGGCTCGCCTGCACCAGGTCTGGCGGCTGGCCACATCGTCTAGGTGCCTCGGCACTGTGGAGCGCAGTGCAGCGCAGGCGACTGCTCTTGTCCGGGTTGCAGGTGAAGGCGCTCGTGGCAAAGCGGAGCACACTGCAGCGAAGCCGGTACTCGTCTTGGGTGTGCAGGTGAAGCCGCCTGTGGCAATGTGGAGTGCAGAGCAGCTAGGTCAGCTGCTCTGCTTGGGTGTGCAGGTGAAGACGCTCGTGGCCAAGCTCATCGGCGTGGTCTTCTCCATTGCGGCGGGGCTCATCGCGGGCAAGGAGGGCCCCTTTGTGCACGGCGGCGGCATCGTGGGCGGCGGCATCGGCTCCATGGGCTCGCAGTGCGCCCTGGCCTGGCCTGCTTTGCGCAGCCGTGCCCGCCGCTCCCGTGTGTGCCCTGTCATGGGGCGGTGGGCTGGTGTGGGAGGTCGGTCGACCGCCTGAGCTTGTCACCGACACTGCTGCTGGTCGCCTCTACAAGCGTGTGCGGCGCACGCGGGCGCCTGGGAGCTGCGCTCATCCTTGGCAGCAAGACGTGTGTCAGAGAGTGTCCAATGTGCAGCATGAGCACAGGCCTGGCTGTGCGCGACGGCTGCCTCGCACCGCGCAGGACGATGACGCAGCTGCTGCGCGGCAAGTGGAAGGCGCGGGCGCCGCGGGAGTGGGGCGGCTTCTTCCGCAACGACGCCGACCATCGCGACTTCACCGCCATCGGCACCGCCGCCGGTGGGCTGAGCCGCGCTCTGTTATTCTGCAAGTTTCGTGCAAGTAAAGACAGGCTGTAGCGGAAGCGAGTATCGTGTATTGTCTATGGTGCACCGCGTGGCAATGGCAGTGCATGGCTGGGATGGTCTGTTAGACGGCGGCTGTAATGCCAAGGTTTTTTGTTGCGGGTGCTGTGAGCTACGGATAAGCATAGGTCGAGCGCAGTCGCACAGCCCTCCATGCAGGCTCTCGGCACCCCCTGGGCTCTGGCACGCATACTATCATACCGCCCATGCGCAGCTGCCCACCCCGGCGCCGGCGCGCGCGCAGGCGTGGCGACCGCGTTCGCGTCGCCGATTGGCGGCCTGCTGTTCACGATCGAGGAGGGCGCGTCGTTCTACTCCACGTCCATTTTCTGGCGCGGCTTCTTGTCCACGGGCATCGGCGTGCTCACGCTGCACTTTCTGGTCGAGTGCGCGGTGCGGGCGCCCTGCCTAGTACTAGGGTTATGGTAGGGTTACGCTACAGCCGCTCTGGCACACGGTGCTCTGGTGTGGTGAGAGCTGCATTCGTCTTGGCTTGGTGCGCGCGCCTGCGCCTAGCTTGGCATCAGCAGCGAGCCAGGAGCGGGGCAGCGGGCAGCAGTATGGGCATGCTCAGCACTTCGGCTGCACCTGTTGAGATATCGCCTCATTGCATTGCATGGGCCTCGCGCCTTTGCACAGCACCATGGAAAGCGTGACCTATGTGTCTCTGCATCTATGTCAGAGCGTAAGGCCTGCCGCGCGCCTGGCTGGCGCGCAGCAACACCCGCACAACGTCATGTCGGCGCACTTTGGGCGCTACCGCGACTTTGGGCTGTACACCGACAGCCTGGCGTTCTACGGCTCGCGCATGTTCTACTACGTCTGGGACCTGCCCATCTTCTTCACCATGGGCGCGATCGGCGGGCTCATGGGCGCGCTGTGGGTGCACGTGAACGTCAAGATCACCGCCCTGCGCCACCGCCGCATCAACTTCAGGCGCGCCCG
>JAABUV010006035.1_pt1 | contig 13424 bp, 8 predicted proteins | sample 5559971 | NCBI WGS metagenome assembly JAABUV01 (sample SAMN10711881, study PRJNA513362) | rock metagenome | isolation source: Antarctica rocks | place: Antarctica: Victoria Land, Knobhead nord | collected 2015-12-19
CCCCCCCGACCCTATGCTTCATCCTGAACCTATCTTGGCTGCCGGAGGTCATTGCGGTGCCCTGTCCAGCGCGCGAGGCGCGCGCCACCTCGCAGGAGCCGGCCGCTCCCGTGGGGGCGAGCGGCGCTGTTTGCATGCATGCCCGCTCGCGCGGCCGTCATGTCAGCCAGTGCAGGCTGCGCCGCCAGCACGTCATTGCATCATTGGCCACGCGCATATTTCATGGCCCCCGGCCAGCAGACCCACCGCGCCTCCCACCATGCCCTGCGCGCGCGCTCGAGCGGCGCTCCGGCGCGCCTCTGTCCTGTCGTCTGCCAAGCTCTCTGCGCAGGGACAACCTGACCCTACCGCATACCTGCGCCCGGCGCGCAGGTGCTGGACGGCGACCCCGCGCGCGGCGGCCGCGCGGGCGCGAGCGGCGGCCGCGCTCGCACGCGCGGCGGCCGCGATCCCTTCGACGATCAGAAAGAGGTGCTGGTCGGGAGCCTGTTCAGGCTGCTGCTGGCGACGGCGGGCCCCGGCAACGTGCCCGACGTCTCGCGCGCGCTGGCGGCCCTAGAGGCAGACGCGGGTGGGGCGGCCTGCCCCTAACCCCTCTCATCGGCTGCTCCATGCACCGCAGCGTTCGCCCTCAGCCGCGGCACTGAGAGCCGCCACGGCCTTCGGTGCCATCGCAGACCCTTGTACCCTGGTTGCCCGACCTGACGCCTCGCGCACGTGCCACAGTGCCGTGGTACACGCAGGCGGGCCCATGCTTTGCCAGGCGCGCCGGTGAGAGGGAGTGACCTTGCCCTACCCTACCCTACCCTTACACGCGGCTGTGAGGGACGGGCTGCCGGTGTCAGGCGCGTACGCGAGCGAGGAGGCGCTGGACGAGGCGGCACTGGCGGTCGCCGAGGAGGCGGCCACGCGCGCGGAGGCCGCGGCGGCGGCCGCGGCGGGGTTCCTGCCGCTCGCGGGCGCGGCCGCGGCGGCCGCCGCGCTGGCGGCGGACGCCCGAGCGCCCTGCCCGGCCGGCCCCGTCGCGCCGCCCGGCCACCAGCCCCCGGGGCCCGGCGGCGGCGCCGGCGGGGCGGCAGCGCGGCGGCACCGTCGCTTCATGAACTTGTTCGGCCTGGCTTGGGCTGCGCTGGAGGGCGCGGCGCACAGACTGGGCGCCATGCTGCCGCGCGTGTCGGACCGGCTGCTGTTTGCGGCTGCCGACGGGCTGCCCGGCGCCGACTGGGCGATCATGGCGGCCAAGCGCGCGCTGAGCGGCCTGGCGGCCGAGCAGCGCTACTGGATCGGGCCGCTGCGCGGCGTGCGGGTGGATGCGCTGGACCTGGCGGCGGAGCGCTGGGTGGCAGACGCGGCGCGGCGCCCCGACCCTAGCCCCGACCCGAGCTCACCTGACACGCAGCCGGAGACGCAGTCGTGCCCCAGCTCGGCGGCGGACGCGCCTGCTATGTGCCAGGCGTGAGTAGCGACAGAGGTCTGCAGCTGGCTGCGATGAAGCGCACTGCACGAACAAGCAATGCTTTCCCTTGGTACATGCGCCACATTGCCAAGGCCACAGACTGGACAGTGTGGTGTCATGGTTTAGCTACGAGTTGTTAAAATTGTGCGACAGCATGTTGTGTTGTCTAGCTATGAGCTCTCGCACTCTGTAATAGCGCACCACAAGTACTGTCAGCCTGAAGACATGACAAGCGCTGCAAATGAACATATGCAGACCATGCCAGTGCCAGCGGCAGCCCATCAAGCGCCACAAACGCAGGGTGCATGCGCGACATCGGTTCATTTGCATTCGCAATACATGGAAGGCTGTGCGAGCAAAAGGAACCCCGCAGGCCCTGTATAAATTCCCGTGCCCATGCACGTCTTGCCTCGAATTTGCCCCGTGCTGCCGCATGCTCCCTGCTGCGGACAACATCAAAGGTATGCCAAAGGTAGGCACCAAGCGCGCCCACGCACGACCCTGAGGGTAGCAGGCAAACATTCGGAGCAAGACACGATGCATCTTGGGCCTCCTCTGACGTGCTGCACGGCAGCGACGCGCTGTCCCGCACTTGCAAAAGAATGTCAATGGGAGAGCTGTTACCAATACTCAATGTGCTCTGCTGAATCTCGCGCATGCCTCAAGCAGCAATGCCTAGTAAAAGAGAGGAAGGGATGATCTCAAACCCAAGACAAATGACCTGTGACAAGCCAGCACGATCGCGCGCACACAAGACATGCAGCAGGGAGGCGTGTGCCCCAAAGAAGCAATGTGCCGCGTCCCCCGCGCATGCCCAAGCGGCCATGTGGCCCACTGTGCTCATGCAGTGAACTACGGAGCGACGACCGCACCGCGTGCAAGCGCGGCCGCCTTTCCCTTGACAACAGCCCAATGGGCTACGCCCCCGGCTGCATGCGAACCACGCCGCCCACCAGAGACGACAGGCTTTGGACCTGAAACAGACCCTCTCTCCCTCTCATGCCCACCGGGAACAAGTACATCCCACGGCACCGCTGCGAACACCGCAGTAAGAGAGTGGCACGACCGGAGCAGCAGCATTGAGCCCAACATCCTCAAAGGACTCATGCTCAGCGGCTCGCGCAACAGCCAACGACGAGATGGCTTGGGCGCCCCCCCACATCACCAGAGCAGACGCGCTGCACCCCTACACCGCATTATGCTCATGACTGACGGGGCACCAAGGCAACACAGGCCTGCTTGAAAAGTCCTATGCGCTTCCACCACGGTCCCGAGGTACCGCCCCAAAGCTGAGGGTAGGGTAGGGCCCCGCCAAAGTCTTCACCTCCGGGCTAGAACAGGCCAGCCACTTTCTTGAACTGCATGCGCCGCCACCAGGGCATGCGCGCAAAGACCTCGCGGTCCATCCGGAAGACCTGCGCGGACGCGCGCGTCAGCATGCGGTCAGGGGCAGCCACGCGCAGACCTTGCGGGCCGCCCCTGAAAACCTGCACAGAGCAGTGCGCGTCAGCGCAGCCGTCAGCAGCGCGCTGCCCGCCGCACCTACCCAAAGCTCCGCGATAGGGCATGTGGACAGCGTCAGCACGCACCACATGGCTGGGCAGGCAGCAACCTTTCCCATCCTTCCCATCACCTGTGAGGCGGTGTGCTGCAGACTAATCCTGTCTGCTGCCGCAGCGCCAACTTGCATGCCAAGTGCTGGTGAGCTGCGGTCGTGTCGTCACAGGCGGCACCCGCACAGGACCCGTGAACACGCAAGGCCCCTGCCTATTACTGCGCGTTGCGGGGGCGCCCGCACCGCGGCAAAGTCCTGGCCGCTCAGGTAGTCCTCCTTGCGCGTGCAGTCAATGCCGCATCCGGGGCGCATGGCTGTAGGTGGGTGAACACAGTGGCCTCAGGTCATATGCCCGGATGCAGGTGCACATGCCCGGCTGCAGGTGCACTCGACTACAGTATTACACGCGTCACTGGCAAATTCTGCAATTGTCACGCCGGGCGCCTGGCTCGCCGGAGACTGCTGGTAAAAAAGCGCAAGCCTAGTATCAAGACGTGGTAAGAATGCTAAAAAGATCAGCAAATGCCCCGGCACGAGGCAGATGCATATTGAGGGAGACGTGCTCGAAAGCCGGCCGCCGTCAATGCAATTCTGGCAGTCCCCAATACATTGCACTTAATGCAAGACGAGAGCGGGCAAGTGCAAGAGATCGGTCATTGGGCAGAAAACGATCTAGTGGTGGGTATGTACGTGTACAGGGTCACACCTACAAGCCCTTTACTGAGCGCGGTGGTACACCATCACACCCTGCATGCTGTCCATGCATGTGCCACAACCAACTCACGCAGGCGCCGCACCCTTGAGCTGCTCGAAGGGCACGATCGGCAGCCCATTCGCGCCCACGCGTACACCCCAGGCAAGCTCGGCGGCCCGCGTGGCCACGCTCGCTGCCGTGCTGGCGGCGGCTGCCGCCGCCGCCGTCAACGCAGACTCCGCGCCGGGCTCCTGGCCGGCGGGGTCCTGGCCGCGCTCGCAGCGCGTCAGCGTGTCAGCCGGCGGGGCGGCGGCGGGCGCCGCTGCGGGCGCAGGGTCGGGCGCATCGGCGCCGCCGGCGCCCGGCTCGGGCCGCAGCTCTGAGAAGCGCCGCGGCGAGGGGCGCGCGGTGGGCGAGGGGCTGCGCGGCGCGCGCGGCGAGCCGCGCGACGTCGCCGCGCTGGGCGACCCGTCGCTGCCCGCGCTCAGCATCGCCTCCAGCGTCGCCTCCGCCGCCGCCAGGTCAGGGTCCCGGCCTGCACGACAGGGAGGCGAGCAACTGAGGGCTAGGGTACTCGCAAACCGTGTCTTGCCGACCTGCAGGAGCAGGGCCCTGGGTCTCCGCCTGCGCGACAGCGAGAGCACTGTTCCTGAGCCGCAGAGATAGCATGCAGTCTGATGTACCAGCCCTGCACGGGCCCCAGCTCGCTTGCCAGCGCTGCGCCGTCCACAACGGACAGCCCGGACATGCGAAGGGCAGGCCAAGAACGTGAGCCTGAGCATGCCTGATCATGACACGCGCATGTCAGTGTCGCCGCCCACGCTACTGACCCCTTACCCTGCCGCGCGACCTACAGTATGCTCCCTGCACCGCCCACTTAAACACCCCAAGCACAGGTAGCTTTAGAACCCCCATGCAATGCTCAGCCCGCAACTGGGCAGGCGCTCGGGCCCCGCCCTCGCCTGGCAAGCGCGCGAAGCCGCGCGTTGAAGAGGTCTGGCTGCGCGCCATCACCGCCGGCGCGTCCCCTGCCGGCGTGGAATGCCCCGCGCCGGCGGCCTGCGGAGCGGGCGCCGCGCGCCCGAGCACCAGAGCCTGGTCAGGCACAGGCGTCGCCTGCCCGTGCGCCTGAGCCTGATCAGGCACGCCGGTCGCCCCGGCACCCGCCCCGGCAAGCGCGGCGTCCGACGCGGCCTTGCTGGCGGCGTGGTCAGCCGGCTTGTGGCCCAGGTCGCCTCCCTCGCTGCTTGTGTCGACATTCTCCTTCCCCAGCGCATGCATACGCGTCCCTGACCCTAGCCCCTGCGCCGACGGCCGGCCCTCCCGACCCACGGCGACACGCGCAGCAGCATCCGCCGTCGCACCGCTGCCGCCCGCCTGCTCATGGGCCGCGCTAGGGTCAGGGTTCACGGTTGCGACCTGCCCTTGCTCGGCTCTGAGCTGGGGCGCCGCGCTGCGGCCGGCCGCCACCGCCGCCAAACCGTCAGCGGAAGCAGGCGCGGGGCTGTGCTTGGGCTTGGCGCCCGCCTGCGCCGGCGTGTGCGGCCGCGCGCGCCACACGCCCCACCCGAGCGCGCCCCCGAGCGCCGCCGCTGCAGCCTCCATGCTGCGCCGTGGCCCGAAGCCGCCCTGGCGCTTGAGCGCAGCCGACCCTGACCCCGACCCTGCCGCCCGCCCGTCCGCCCCTGCCTCGAGCGCCTGCGCGGCGGGTTCGCTGGCCGTCGCCTCGGCGGGCGCGCGGCCCGAGCTGCTGTCGGGCTCCGCAGCGGCGAGGCGCGCATCCGCAGCAGTGCCGCCGGCAGCCGCGCCGGACTGCTTCGCCTCCGCGGGCTGCGCAGCATGGCTGCCGGCAGGCTCGACAGCTGCCGCCTGCGCGGCGGCGCCTGCTGCGGGTTGCTCACTGCCCTGTGGACCCGAACCCTCCTTCCCGCGTCCGCCCGCCGCCGCGTCAGAGGGCGGCAGCGATGGCGCCGCGGCCGCGGGCGCGCCTCGCTCGGCCGCCGGGCTCGGCTGCCATGCGCGCTTGCCGGACAGGAGCGCCGCGGGCGAGCCATAGAGCGCGTCAGACGGGATGGCCTCCTCGGGCGGCGGCGCGTGCGTGCGCGCCGGAGCCGCGGCGTCCGCAGCTTCCTCGGCCGGCAGAGAGCCCGCGCCCGTGGCTCCCGCTGCCCCAGGCTCTGCCGCCATGTCGGGGAAGCCCGCCAAGTCCAGATCGGCCGGCAGCGCGTCGCTCGCGGCAGATGCGTACAGGGTGAGCGCCGCGCTGCCGGCGCGCTCCGCCGCGCCCGGCGCGCCCGCCGGCGCGCTGTCCGCGTCGAAGAAGATGTCGGCGTCGACGACCGACGCCGCGAACGCGGACGGCCGTGGCGGCGCCGGCTGGGCCTGCCACAGCCACGGCGCCGGCTCGGGGGCCGACGCGGGGCTGGGGCCGGGCGCGTCCGCGCCCGGCCCGCCGAGCTCGGCGGCCGCCGCATCGCGCTTGGACTTGGCCGCGTCGCGCCGCGCCTTGGCGCGCCCGGCCGCCTTTGCCGGCAGGAAGTCCAGGCTGGACCCGCGCGGGCTGGCGGGCGCGGACGTCCCCGCGCCCTCCGCGCGCCAAGCGCGCCAGGACGCGCCGGCGCCGGCGGCCGGCCCGCCGCGCCGCGGCGCCCGCGCGGACGCGGGCCCCTCGGCGACGCCCTCCGCCATCGCGCCGCCGCCCGCGCCGAGCGCGCTGGCCGCGCCCGACGCGCCGGCGCCCGCGCCGGGCTCCTGCAGGCCCAGCGCGCCCGGCAGCGGCAGCGGCGGGATCACTGGCTTCAGCCAGGGCCGGCCCGCGTCGCCGGCAGGCGCCCAGATGCGCACGGGCGAGAGCGTGCCGGCCGGGCTGGCGGCGCCGCTGCCGGCCGGCGTGCCTGCCGCGGGCTCCCCCGGCTCCGCGCGCAGCTTCTGCAGCGCGGCCGCCAGCTCCGACAGCGCCTGCAGCCGCATGGAAAGCCCGTCATGGGCGGGCATGACAGGGTTAGGGTTGGCACGTCAGAGTGGGGGCCGCCGCCTGCTCGGCTGGCAGGCTTCGCCCGCAGGCGCCGCGCTCCGAGAGGGGGCGAACACTCTGGAGAGGCAGCGCCGCGCGCGACCGGCAGCCTCCGGCCTCGCACGCGGCTTCCGAGCCTGCCGCCCGGCAAGCAGGCGCCCACCCAAAGCGGCGGCCCGGCAAACACCTCGGACCGGCGGGCATGACCCCGCGCCCGCGCCTGCGGCAGCTCGTCGCCCACGGCGGCGACCTTGGTCGGCGAGGCCGCGGCGAGCGCGTCGTCCAGCTCGCGCACCGCGCGCGGCAGCGGGCCCTCCAGGCACGCGCGCGGCGCCCCAGCGGACTGTGCAGCGTCTGTGCTTGCGCGACCGGCTGCCTGGCCGGCCGGCGCCGGCGACGCGCTCGCGCTCCTGAGCTCGTCCAGCTGCTCGCGCCGCAGGTCATCGGCGACCTGCCGCAGCGCAACGGTCGTTGTCAGCGCGGCCCCCGCTCACCTGCAGGTCCTGAGACTGCATTGCGGGTGACACCGAGTGGTCACACTGTGGAGCACATGACGGGCGCTGGGCTTGCGGCGCAGGCGCGGATGCAGGCATGCCCTGCATGCATGCCTCACACGGCCAAGTAAGAGTGCCTCTGGCGCCCAATCAGCTTAACACTGGCGGCGAATCACCTCACCACAGACAGGTGGGCCCATCATCAGGCAGCTTGCTGTCCACGCGCTGGCTGGTTCTGCACAGCTAGAGCGAAGTGTCGCAGAAGCCCCATGGGCGGACCTGCGGCGCCAGCTCAGCGCGCAGCTCGGGCGCAAGCTCCGTGGCGATCTCAGCGCGCACGCTAGCGCGCAGCTCCGCAGCGAGCTCGGCGCGCACGCCGTCGCGCAGCTCGACGCGCAGCCGCTCGGCCGCGGCCTCGCGCGCGCCGGCCTCCGCCTCAGCCTGCGGCGAGGGTCACATGTCACCGCGAGGGGTTTTGGACAATATGTGGTGCGCAGTGGCTCACAACCGGGGCCGGCTGCGCAGGCCAGTAATTCACCTGTTTCGCTTGGCTGCCACACACAAGCCTTGCTACTGTTGCTGCTGTCACTGGCCATGTCGCTCAGACCCTGAAGGCTGCCGTCCTGACCTGTGGAGCAGACGCCTGGCCGGCCGCAGGCAGCCGAACTCGGCGTGTCGCGCGCGCGACACAACGCCTGCTGAGGCAAACAGGAGCACGCCGCGTGCGGCGCAGCGCCACGGCCGCCGGCACGGGACAGCGCACGGGTGGGCTGGGGCGCCGGGCAGGCGTACCTGAAGCTCTGCGCGGACCTGCTCGCGCAGCTGCGCCGTGACGTGCGCCTCCCACTGCGCGGCGGCCTCGGCGTCCACCGCCTGGTCGGCCTGATCACGCTCGGCCTCGGCCGCCGCGTTGGCCTGATCAGGCTCGCGCTCAGCCGCCGCGCCGCGCTGGCCGCGCATGCGCATGGGCGGGCCGGGGCTCGGCGTGCGCGGCCCCAGCGAGAGCGGGCTGGCCGGCAGCGGCGATGCGCGCACCTGCGGCCGGACAGCGAAGCAAAGATAATGTCACGTGGACCTGCAGACACTGCATGGCCTGCACTGAGCGCCTGCAGAGTGTGCACACAAAATAGCAGCCCCTCCGCACCCGTAGTGCCAGCGGATAACTGCCCACATCCGGCGACTGTAAGGGAAGTACAGTTGCGGTGACGGACCGCTCACGCGGCAAAGCCCCACTCTCTGCCTCAGTCCCCCTCGCGGGCCGCGCGCACCTTGCGCAAGGGCGTCGCGCGCACGCCAACACCGCTGCGCGGCGTCTCCAGCAGCTGCGCGGTCTCGGGCCCCTCGCTGCCCTGCGCTGCGCCCAGCTCTTAGCGACAGGCTTGCAGGTCGGTGGCTGTCCTCTTTCCTGGCATAGAGGGACGCCGTATTGGCATAAACATTGCAGTGACATGCGCGCCCTGCCTCCCTGCCAGAGGACGCGACTGCCGGATGCATGGGGTAGCGTTAGCCACCCTACCCTGCTTGCCTGCGCGTCTGCTGACCGGCACGGCAGCTCGCCGCAACACGACGCGTTGCACACGCGCTATACGCAACGCGCCAAAGCACAGCCCATGCGAAGCCAACCAGGGCGGGCAGGCGGGGCGGCGCCTCGCGCGCGAGGAAGACGGGCGCGTCGGGCGGCAGGTCGAGCCGGACCAATAGCGCCTCGAGCTGCGCGTGCAAGTCCAGCATGGCGCTGCTGCCGCCGCCGCCGCCGCCGCCGCCGCCGCCGCCGCCGCCGCCGCATGCTGCTGCGCCGCGCCATAGGTGCAGCGCGCCGCCTGCAAGGCGGGGATGCGATTAGTCAGCATCACGGTCCAGGCGGGTTTTTTTATTACCGGCGCAGCTCTCAGCCTGCAAACCGGTGTTATTCTAGTGAGCGCTCAGCTCTAAGGCCCAGCTGGGTTCCCTACTCCCCGGCCGCAGCGGGTGCCAATACAGCTGCCGCGTGCGCAGCAAAAACGCTGTGGCAAGTGCCTAGCGGCATCCAGAGGCCCAGCCGACGTCCAACTCCATTTCTGAAGCGACTGCGCAGAATCCCTGCTGCTCTGCAGCTGGCCTGCATGCCGCCCCGGGCGCGCGGCCGGGTGAGCCCTGCTCCATCAGGCGGCAAGGGCGGACAGGCACGAAAAGCACCCGCCACCCCGTGAGGCCGGCCATGCGCCCCGCCATGCCGGCGCAAGCAGGGCACGCACGCGGGACGTGTCACAGCTGGCGCCCGCGCGAGGCGCGGTGCTGCGCATGAGTTGTTCTGCAATCAGACTGGCCCCATAGGACGCTGCGCAGAGTGTGCCGCGGGGGGCCGCAGCGGGGCGCACCGGCCACCAGGGCGTAGCACCCGCGGCTGTCGAGCGCGGAGCGGCCCACAGGCCGCCGGTGCACCTCCTCCAGCGCGCCCGCCGACACCTGCGGCAGCGCGTGTCCTCCCTAAGAGGCAGGAGAGGATAGGGTAGGTGCCCTATATCACCCTACATTTTCTCGGTCCATGGGCTCCAAGTCACTGGGCTCCAAGTCACTGGGACAGCAGGTTTGCAGCGAGCAGAGCTCAGCAGCGAGTGCTCGGCTCCTGAGCGACCTCGATGTGGCTGATGGCCACACTGGACAAGGTTGCGCCAGGGCGCGCCTCATACAGGCGCTCGCCCGCCTGCTGAGCGAGTGGCGCGCCGCTGTCGCCACCGGGGCCAGCTTGCGAGTCAGCGCTGCCCTTCGCGCCAGCGTCGAACAGCTGCACGCGCGCACGGGCGCTTAGTCGCTCGGGCAGTGCTGTTGGCACGTGCGGCCCCACCCGCAGTACTCAGGCGAGCAAGGCCTGGGAGAAGCGCTCTGGCTGTGCGAGGACAGCCCCGCCTGCAGCGTGGGCACCGCCGCGCGCACGCGGCCTGCACAGGAGCGGGGTTCAGGCAGGGCGCAGCTCGAGGACGCAGGCGGCGGTCAGGCCGACCGCTGGTGACGTATCGCGGCTGGACCACAGCAACGGAAGTGCAGGGCGGCGCCGCCCACCGACAGCTGGCCCTGGGGCACGGTATGAGGATGGTGCGCGCCTGCTGGAGCGCGGCCGACTCGCGCCCCTGCTCCTCCTGGACCTGCGCATACGACCCGCCCAGGAAGTCGTGCAGGTCGGTCGCGAGCACCGCCGCCGCGCTCGCCTTGCCCTGCGCGCCCGAGCGCGCGGCGCGCTTGTGGGCGCTGTGCTCGACGGCCCTGTGCGTCCTGAGCGCTAGGGCGGCCAGCTGCAGGCTGCCCAGTCACACATGCCAGAAAATCACTGACACAGCTTACGTGGCTGCTCTCTGGTGGGCACGCGGCTGCGTGATCGGTGTTCCCGCCAAATTGTCACGGACACGGCAGCACCCGCTGGTGTACCAGCACTAGCGACTGCCCCTGGGCGCACGCTCGTTCAATCCAGTGGCCGCACCTCTGCTTGCTGCCCATGCCAGATATAGATGGTGTGGCGCCGCATGCGCGCTGCGTCCTGCAGGTCGCACGTGTGCAGGAGGATGCAGCAGTCGCCTGCCGCGCACGCTCACGTCAGCACGCCGTGCGCGCCCGACACCCAACGGGCGCGGCCCGCATCCAGCTTGGCGAGCCATGCGTCACACACAATGGCAAAACCTTGCGAGCCGCACCTGCGTCCAGCTCCTGCAAGCTGGTCGGCGTGGTCAACGGGATGGCCCGGTGCGTGTGCGCCTCCACGCGCCAGGCCTGGACGCCCGGCTTGCCCGCGCCGCTGAACTGCTCATGCACGTCCAGGGACATGCTGGGCATGGTGGCGCGGTCGGAGAGGGTCCCAGAGGGTGAGCCGCCCGGCCTGCTGACTGCAGCGAGCGCCATGCCTGCTGCTTACACTTTACGTGACACCCACGTGACTTTCAGCACGTGGGACACAGCAGCGCCATGCGCGCCTTACAGCAGGCACACTGCCACACAGGCAGGTGCGCTAGTACGGCACAGTACTACTACAGGTACACTACTAGATATACACGGTGCACTAGAGCAGTTATACGCCTGGATCGGGTAGATAGCAATAGCATAGGCGAGCAGTAAGCCCAAGAAAAGCCCCCCACGCATCAGCAACCAAGTCCAACCAAGTCCAAATAAAGCAGCGGCAGCAATGCGTCTCTCGTGACCGGCATGTAAAGCACGGATGCCAAGCACTGCAGCTCGTTTGCGCAGCAGCGCTCCCCTGCCAAACATGTATGCAAGGCACGTGCGAGATAGTGCAAACAAAGCTTGTCAAAATATGGTCGGCAACACAAACATGCATGCGGCTGGGAAGCCAAGAAGCCAAGAGGCGGCGACCTGCGCTCGTAAAACGCAGCCTGGGCCTGCAACATGGAGAATCCGCATGGCGGCTGTGTTGTCACCAGGCCGATGCTCGGCCTACTGACATTCATGCAGCAGTCGTTTTCATGGCGCCATGCTAAGGGGGGGATTATGCTGCGCACGTAACGCGCAACCTGGGCCTGCAACAAGGGAGGCTCGCATGGCAGGTATGATGTCACGAGGCCCAGCGGCTGGCCTGATGACACCATGCACTGCGAAAGCCCTCAGCTAGGCATGCTTCTGGCCAGAACCATGCCTGGCTGGCGCCGCCGAGCTGGCCACGCACTGGCAGCGGGCGCAGCACCGCACTCATAACACAAACTTGCTCCCCATCCCGCTTGAGATTATGCCACGAGCTGGCCCCCCAACTGCGCCAGCCCAGAGCGCATGCTGCAGCATGATGCGCCATGCTGCGGCGTGACGCGCCGGCAGCCCTGCGCGCGCGGCCGCGCGGAGGTGCTCAGAACAGGCCGGCCGCGCGCTTTGCCTGCGCCTGGCGCCACTGCGGCAGCGCCGCGAACGCGCCGCGGTCCGCCTGAAAGACCTGCGCGCGCCCCGAGGGTAGGCTTAGGGTACGTGCATGGGGACGCAGCGCCCACTGCAGCGCAGCAGGGCTGCCGGCGCTCGCCGTGCACGCCACGGCGTCGCCCGCCGCTGCGCGCCGACCCGTCACGGATGCTCCTGCACGGACTGCAGGAGCCGCGCGCCGGACTGGGGACGCAGCGGCCAAGGCGGGCGCGCCTGGGCGAACTCGTCGTCCGACAGGTGCTCCTCCTTGCGGGCGAGGTCCACCACGGCGCCGTCCCGGAGCTCTGCGCGGCCGCGCGCGCCCTTTCAGCGTTGCTGCGGAGCCTGGGCTCGCCGCCCACGGGCGTCTGTATGCCGCTCAGCGCACGGCCCGCGTCAGGGCGCGCCCTCGCACACGCCCGCCGCAGGCCACAACCGCACACGAGACCCTAGACCCTGGACCTCAATCAGTGCAGAGGGCTAACGCACCGCGCAGCATCGCGTACGGCACGACCGCGACCAGGCGGCCAATGGCCGCGCCGTCGGCGCCCAGGGTACTGGCGCGCCGCAGCGGCAGCGCGCCTGCTCCGGCCGCCGCCGCCGCCACCCTGGGGTGCACCCGACAGGCGAACGGCCCGCTGGCCGAGCCGGGCGTGCGGGCCGGGCTGCCGGCGGGCGCGGCGCCGCGGCCGGGTGGCGACACCGGCGAGCGCGCCGGGCTGCGCGGGGTCTGGATCATGGCGCGTGCGGGGCTGCCGACCTGCGGCGCGCGCCAGCGCGGCGCCGGCCCCGCCGCCCGCAGCTCGCCCCGGGTGCCCTCGCCGTGCGTGACCTCGGCGCCGGCCTCGCGCGCGGGCTCGGCACGCTCTGGCCGCGCGGCCAGCGCGGCGGCGGCGTCGCAGTTTGCCTGCCTTGGCGAAGCCGCCGGCGCCGCCGTCCCCGCCGGAGACCCCGGCCCCGCGTTGAGCTGCAGCACACGCGTGCGCACGGGGCTGAGCGCCGGGGCCGAGGCAGCCGCTCCCACGCGGGGGCTGCGGCCCGCCACTCGCACGTCTGCCAGCCCGCAGGCCGGCTCCACGGCCGATCCGCCTTCTGGCGCCAGGTGCGCAGGCGGGACGTCGGGCGCCGTCGCCGCCGGCGCGGCAGCGGCTGGGTTGGAGTGGCCTGCAGGGTCCGGGGCGCCCGACGCGTCGGGGGCGGCATCGAGGTCCGGCGCAGCGTCAGCCGCCGCCGCGGGCTGCGCCGGGGCTGGCGCTGCCGGGAGCAGGGCACTGGTAGCCACGATGCTGATCGAGCTGAGCAGCGAGGCCGCCAGGCCCTTGCCGCCGCCGGCGTCCGCCGCA
>JAABUV010006036.1_pt1 | contig 13418 bp, 11 predicted proteins | sample 5559971 | NCBI WGS metagenome assembly JAABUV01 (sample SAMN10711881, study PRJNA513362) | rock metagenome | isolation source: Antarctica rocks | place: Antarctica: Victoria Land, Knobhead nord | collected 2015-12-19
AAATGTTTGAGCTGGGGGAAAACTTTAGTGAGTAAAGACATGGTTCCGATGACAAAAGGATAGTGACGTGATGCTCTATCCTAAGTATAAGGCTTCACCGGTGTTCACCAAGTCGTCGGGAGAGCCAATCTGCTTGACACACGCGGCATAATTCCCTTAACGGCCTTGGCATCACCCCTCCTCCGTCCGCGCCGCCTTGTCAAGGTCGTACAGCAAGGCGGCCAGACGCAGCAAGGCATCCGTCCGGAACAGCGCACGCCCTGCGGCGACGACCTCGAACGGGTCCGCGGGCGCCAGACTCGTCCAGGCGAGGGGCAGCGACTGCAAGCGCTGGCCGTCATCGTAGTACATGACGCGCCACTCCCCCCAATTCTGGCGCACATGGAACAGTTCGAAGCGCCGTCCACGCCAGGGATGGAAGGGATGTGTCACCGCGAAGAATTGCGGCTCAACAGGGGGACGGGGTGTTGTCGACGGGTCGGAATAAATATACCGTCGAGCCCGTGATCGGCATCATCACGGAGGTGCTTGGCTTCCGTCAGTTCTCGCTGCGCGGCGTGGAAGCCGCCGCCGGCGAGTGGCTCCTGGTCTGCCTGGCCTTCAATCTCAAGCGCTTCCATACCTTGTCCCCGGTCTATTAAGGAGGAGTTAGCCTGTGTGCACCGTTCGCAGCGATGATCCACCGCCGTGTCCTGCCCGCAGCCACGCGTCGATCACGCGTGACCAGAGGCGGAACGCCCCACCCCGACAGCGGCCCCCGGTTATGCACACCATTGCTTCGTTCTCTCCGACAGACTGCTAGCTCTAACAATAACATCCCTCTCCCGCGCACGGGAGACAGGGCTCGTGAATTATCCGCGGGACCAGGGCGCCCGGCGCGGCGTAGGGGCGTATGGCATACGCCCGCGGCCTCGAACGCGCGGGCGTATGCCATACGCCCCTACGATCATGCACGAGCCCTGGCAGGGGAGAGGGGATGGGGGGTGAGGGGTGTCCAGAGTCTTCGATAACGTCGGCGGCTTTTTTAGCGACTACTTTATCGGTAGCTTGCTGGAGCGGCAGTTCAGGGGCAAGCTGGGCGAGAGTACGTTGCGCCTGGGTGAGCGGCGTTGCCGTGCCTTGTGGGACCGTACGGGACGTGTCGGACCTGTCGCCTCGATAGGACAAACGCGCAAGCATTGGCTACGCCCGCTCTTTGAGATCCTCGGCTACGAACTCGCCGACGCCCCCGAGATCGAGGTCGGGCGCGATACGCTCAAGGCCGGCTTCGCCCACGTCGTCGACGGCGTTCCCGTCGCGCTCATCGACTTGCGTGGCTGGGACGACGACCCCGACCGCTCAACCGGACGTCGCAGGGCCGACACGCCACACCAACAGATGGAAGGCATGCTTGCCAACGGCACGGCGCGCTGGGGCCTGATCGCGACAGGGCGCAGGTTGCGGCTGCTGCGTCGCGGCGTCAGCGCGGGCGGCCGCTCCTACTTCGAGGTCGATCTTGAGGCCCTGTTCGACACGCCCGACCCGCACGCCTTCGCCATCTTCTGGGCGCTCTTTCGCGCCGCCGCGCTCGCACCAGACGCCGACAAGGACGGCCACTCCCTGCTCGATCTCGTGGAGGAGGGCAGCCGCCAATATGCGCTTGGCGTCGGCGAAGACCTCAAGGACGCCGTGTTCGAGGCCGTGCGCGTCGCCGCGCAAGGCTTTCTGACAATTCCTCACTCTCGTCGTCACGGAGAGGAGGACAGGGGTGGTGAGGGCGCCGCCGACCTGCAGCAGGTCTTTCAGGATACGCTGGCGCTGATGTATCGCCTGCTCTTCGTGCTCTACGCCGAGAGCCGCGACCTGCTCCCGCTAGGCCACCCGATCTACCGCGACTCGTACAGCCTGGAGAGCCTGCGCAACGACGTGGCCGCGCCCGACGCCGCGTACTCTGACGCAGGGCGGGGGCTGTGGCAGCGGCTACAGGCGCTCTTCGCCCTGATCCAGCGCGGCTGTCGCGCGGGCGATTTCGTCGTCCCCGCTTTCTACGGCGCCCTCTTCTCCGACGCCGCCGCTCCGACGCTGCGCATAGGTGTACTCTCCGACGCTACGGTGGCGCGCATCGTCGACCTGCTCTCGACGACGGGCGGTAGGAAGGGTATTGGGCGGCAGCGTGTAAGCTACCGTGAGCTCGGCGTCGAGCAACTCGGCTCGGTCTACGAGGGGCTGCTGGAGTTCGAGCCGCGGCTGGCCGGCGAGACGATGGTACAGGTCAGCTACAAGGGCGAACTCTACGTCGTGCCGCGGCGCGAGTGGCGCGACGAGTACAAGGTTGTGGCCGAGATCGCGGCGGGCGAGTTCTATCTCGCGCCCGGCGCCGGACGCAAGAGCACCGGCAGCTATTACACCAAGGCCAGCCTGGTCAACTTCATCGTCGAGCGCACGCTCGCGCCGCTCGTCGACGGCAAGACGGCGGAGCAAATCCTGGACCTCAAGGCGCTCGACCCCGCGATGGGCAGCGGCGCCTTTCTGGTCGGCGCCTGCCGCTACCTCGCCGACGCCTACGCCCGCGCCCTGGCGCGTGAGCAGGCCGCCGCGCAAAGCCGGCTGGCAGCCGGCGGTCTCAGGCAAGAGTTGCCGCCCGATCTGGCGCGCGACATCGCTGACGCGCTCGCCGACAGCGGCGTCCCGCTCGCGCCCGACGTCGCGTCCGCCGCGGGCCCTCACCCCCGGCGGCCCTCACCCCCGACCCCTCTCCCGGACGCGGGAGAGGGGAGCGTAGGGACGTATGGCTATGCGCCTGGCGTCCCTGCCATGGAGGGAGACGCGGTAGGGGATACGGACGCCTTCCCTAGTGACGCCCCCTCTCCCTCACGGGGAGAGGGGGTTGGGGGTGAGGGGCTGGCCACCCCCGAGCACATGCGCCTCGTGGCCGAGCGCTGCCTCTACGGCGTCGATCTGAACCCCATGGCCGTCGAGTTGGCCAAAGTCTCGCTGTGGCTGGCCACCATGGCGGGCGACAAGCCGCTAACCTTCCTCGACCACCACCTCAAGCGCGGCAACAGCCTCGTCGGCGCGCGCCTCGCCGACCTCGACCGGCCGCCCGCTCCGATCAAGCCGAAGGGCAAAAAGGGCCAGGACGATACGTTGCAGGGCCGCCTGTTTGACGAGAACGACCTGCGCGCCTCCTTCGACCGCGTGGTCGACCTGCGCCACATCCTCGTCGCGACGCCGACAGACACGATCCAGGACGCCATAGATAAAGCCGATCTGCTCAAGAGCCTCGATGGCAGCGTGCCCGGCTGGAACGAACTGCGGGAAGCGTGCGGCCTGTGGTGCGCGGCGTGGTTCTGGCCTGACGACAAAGAAACGTTCGCCGAAACGCCGATGAGCCCGGCTGTCTACGGCAGCGTCGCGCGCTACATCAAAGACCCCGCGTACGCCGTGGCCCCGCGCAATGTCGCGGATTACCGCACGTTGGCACGGAAGATACAAGAGCAGCAGGGCTTTTTCCACTGGGAGCTTGAGTACCCCGAAGTCTACTACGACGCGCGTGGCTACCCGCGCGCCGACGCCGGCTTTGACGCCGTGATCGGTAACCCGCCGTGGGACATCGTCAAGCCCAACTCGCAGGAATTCTTCTCGGCCTACGACCCGCGCTTCCGTGAGTTCGGCAAACAAGCGGCGCTCAAGCGGTCCGAGACGCTGCTCGCCGAGCCTGAGGTGACGGGGCGCTGGACGGAGTACGAGTTCGCGCTGGAGCGACAGAGCCTGTTCTACCGGGGCGCGGAGCAGTACACGGCGCAGACCGCCATCGTCGACGGCGCGCGCACCGGCGGCGACATCAACACCTACAAGCTGTTCCTGGAGCGTTTCCATGGCCTTCTCGCCCCGGCCGGCCACGCCGGCATTATCGTGCCCTCGGGCCTCTACACCGACGAGGGCTGCACGGGGCTGCGCGAACTTTTCTTCGAGCGCGGCCGCGTCGACTATCTCTACGGCTTCGAGAACCGCAACGGCATATTCCCGATCCACCGTAGCTTCAAGTTTGTCCTGCTCGGTTTCTCGCCCGAGCGACCGGCCGGGGCGTTTCCGGCCGCCTTCATGTTGCACGAGCCGGAGCGGCTGGCCGGCATCGCGGAGCACAGCCTGCGCGTGCCGCAAGAGACCATCCGGCGCTTCTCGCCGGGCACGCTCTCGCTGCTGGAGTTCCGCGCGCAGCGCGACGTCGAGATCATCTCCAGGATCTTCGCACGCGGCCCGCTCCTCAGCGACGAGGTCCCCGGCGCCTGGGATGTCCGCTTCGCTCGCGAACTCGACATGACGAACGACAGCGGTCTGTTCAACGAGGACGGCGAGGGGCTGCCGTTGTACGAGGGTAAGACGGTCCACCAGTACGATGCCTACTGGAGCAGGCCGGGGATATGGGTGCGCGAAGGGCCGGCGCGCGAGGAGCTAACGCGCCGTGAGCTTGGGCGCATGAAGCGGGCCACCGCGCGTTACCGCGACGAGCAGGGCTTGCCGCCCTTCAAAGGCGCCGCCGCCGACCTGCTTGACGCGCGGCTCAAGCGCGGCGTCCGACTTGCCTACGAGGAGTATCGGTTTGTCTACCGGCGCATTGCCCGCAATACTGACGAGAGGACTTTGATCTCAGCGATTATTCGGCGCAATGTTTTTTCGGGCGAGGCGGCCCCTTACGTCACGCCGCTTCGGTTCTTGCCTGAGCGCACGATTGACCCAATGAATAAGCAAGACAACCTTTACATCGTTGATCCAACGCTAAGGCAGCTACTGTTCCTGTGCGGTCTTTTCAACAGCTTCACGCTCGACTACGTCATCCGATTCAAGGTATCAGCCAACGTCAATTTCTTTTACGTGTACGGCTTGCCAGTACCGCGCCTGTGCGCGGGCGACCCGTCCTTCGAGGCGATCGTCCCGCGCGTGGCGCGCCTGGTCTGCACGACGCCCGAGTTCGACGACCTGGCGCGCATGGTGGGTATGGCGCGGGGGACGGGCGCGACCGACCCCGACGAGCGGCAGCAGATCAAGAACGAGATAGACGCGCTCGTGGCGCGCCTTTACGGGCTGGACACGGACGACCTGCGCCACGTCCTGTATGCGCCCTACACCTTCCCGCTGGTCGACAAAGGCATCAAGGACGGCGTGATGGCCGCGTTTGGACGCCTGGCGGCCCTCACCCCCACCCCATGGCTAACTGGCCCCCCGATCCCTAGCCGCGGGATCGACGGTCCAGCGCACTCTCCCTGACGCGGGAGAGGGGAGAAATGGCGATACAGCCCTGTCCGATTACAATATGGCGCGTGGATCGGGGCGTAGGGGCGTAGGGCATACGCCCATGCGGATTGGTCTCTCTCCGCTCCGACAGCCCAATCGAGTGGTCGCGGGTGTGCGGTTCGCGGCAACCGCCGCGCATCGCGTTAGACGGACGCGCGGCAGAGGTCGGGCGTATGCAATACGCCCCTACATCTCGTCGTACGTCAACTGTACGCACGCGACCATCGGTTGGTCTACCGGGCACGGTTGAGAGAACAATCCGCGTGGGCGTATGACGATACGTCCCCGCATCCCGTCATGCGGTATCCTGTAGCGAGAGGAGGGATACGACATGGAGGCTCTTGAACAGCAAGCGCGGAAAAACGGACATGAGCGATTGGTTGCCGACTTTCCCGGCCAGGTGATCGTGGCGCTCGATCACTTAACGAGCAAAGAACAACAGGGCGTCTACGCGGCGGTCGATGCATTCGCGCATGATGAGCAGGACGGCCAACGCCTTCCCTTGCCAGAGCCGCTGTATGTCCTGCGCGCGGCGCCGGATGTCCTCGTCATTGTTCGGCGAGAGCCGGGCGCGCCGGTCGAGGTGGAGGATATCGTTCGTCCCGCCGCGCTGCGCAACTTTGCCGATGTCAATGGCGGGTAGGGCGCCGGCGGGTAGGCCGGCGCCGTGGCATTTCGACCCTATGGTGTGCCGGACCGACCTCGACGCCTTTGAGGATCTGCTGACCGCCAAGCCGGAGTTGTCGGAGCGTGACGATGTCCTGCCGTTCTTCCGTGATCACCCCAATCTATCCGCCTTACTCGGGTCGTATAATCCCAACGTCACCGCTTATGACCGTTTTCTCCCTCGCCCCCCCGCCCCCTCCGTTCCCATGGGGGAACCTTCTCTCGCCCCCCCCGCCCCCTCCGGGGGAGCCTGGGGAGATGCCTCCCCCCAGACCCCCGCCAAACGCACATCGTGGCAGTCAGGGGGCCTAGAGATGGGAGACGGCCCGCAGTCCCGGCTCCCATCCATACGCCGCATCTGCCCGCGTCCCGTCCATGCGCCGCGTCTGGCTGTTAGATCGGTCGCGTCCACTACCGCTACCGCGCTTACCAGTATCCTCTCCACCATCCGCCACACTGTCTTTATGGCGGGGGTCTGGGGGGAGGCATCTCCCCAGGCTCCCCCGGAGGGGGCGGGGGGGCGAGGAGCGAGACCCAGGCTCCCCCGGAGGGGGCGAGGATGAAAAAGGGATCAGCTAGCCATGGGTGGGGGGGCGAGAGAAGGGGCCGAGGCGGGGGAGCGAGAAAGGGCCGGGGCATGGACCGCGAGGTGCAAGAACAGCAACATGCGTAGGTTAGCCGCGACCGTTATCACCGGCGTCTTTCTGGAGTCGAGGACGCCGATTACCAGGACGCGGCTCATGAAGCTGCTCTTTCTGGTCCGTCACGAGACGATCATTCCGTCAACAGGCGCGTTTTACGACTTTTTGCCCTATCAATATGGTCCCTACTCTTTTGCCGCCGATCGTGATCTATGGGAGTTGATGCGCAACGGCGTCGCCGTTGGCGACAAGCTGCAGCTCGCGGAGTGGCGGCAAGCGGAGGCGTTGACCGCGTACGAGGCGCTGGGCGCGCCTGTACGGGTTCAGGTGCGCGAACTCGTGGATCGCTACCGCTCGTGGTCGGATCATCAACTGATTGATCATGTCTATGCGAAGTACCCCGGCTATACCGTGTTGAGCAAGCTGCCTGGGAAGTATCCGTCGCGCCAGGTTGCCGCGCCCGCCGTTTATACTTTGGGCTATGAGGGCTCCAGCGTCGATGCCTTCCTCCGCGCGTCGATCGTCCATGGCCTAGCGCGCATTATCGACGTGCGCAACAACCCTGTATCCCGTCGCTATGGGTACAGCAAGGCGACGCTTTTGGGCTTGTGTGACAAGATAGGTGTAGAGTACGCGCATGTGCCGGGATTGGGCGTTCCCTCGGCAGAACGGCAATCGTTGGGCGACGCCGAATCGTATAGCATGCTGCTTGATCGTTACGAGCGTGAAACGCTGCCGCGACGAGCCGGCGATCTAGCGCGCGTGTCAGCGATGATGCGGGAGAAAGTGAGCGCGCTCCTGTGCTTCGAGGCGGATGCTATGCGCTGCCACAGAGGGCGACTCGCTCCATGCGTCGCGACGATGACCGGCCTGCCTGTTTGCCACTTGGGGGTACCGCGTGACTGAGACGAAACGGGTGCTTATCACAGTCAAAACATATCCCCTGCCGTCTGATAAATACCTGGAGTTAGTCTGCACCGCAGGTATGCTTGAGGACGGCTCCTTCATCCGACTATACCCGATTGACTATAGATATAGGCCCTATTGGCAGTGGTACAAGAAATACCAATGGATTGAGATCGAGGTCGAGAAGCACGACAAAGACAGGCGCAAGGAAAGCTATCGTCCGAGGATAGAGTCCATAAAGACGTTAAGCTCACCGTTAGATACAAAGAACTGTTGGGCCGACCGTCGCGCCGTCGTTTTGAGGCAGCCCTCTACGTCGATAGAGGAGCTGAAAGAGCGACAGAAGGCCGATGGGACGAGCTTCGGTGTAGTGAAGCCGAAGGAGGTGACGGATCTCATCATCGAGCCTGACGACGATAAATGGAAGCCTGCATGGGAGGCCGATATCGCTCAGTTGCGGATGTTTGGTCCGGAGCGCAAGCCGTTGGAGAAGATACCATACAAGTTCAAGTACCGCTTCACCTGTGACGACCCTCGCTGCAAGGGGCACCAAATGATGGTCGAGGATTGGGAGGTCGGCGCGCTCTACCGCAATGTCTTGTCGAGTTGCGGCGACCCGGAGCGGGCGGCGCAAAGCGTGCGCGACAGGTTTCTGACGACGTTATGCGGCCCCAATATCGACACGCATTTCTTCGTCGGTACCGTCCTCAAATACGGGACGTGGATTATCCTGGGCGTGTTCTGGCCGCCCATGATTCCCCAGGCGCCTGCGCAACCCACACAAGCCCCATTGTTTACCTTTTAGGAGCCGACGCCTTGGTAGAGCGCGGTGCGGGTGACGGCGCCGCGCCGGTCGAGTTCGACGGCGACGAGGTCGAGGCGCCAGTCGGCCTGCTCGAGGTTGTGCGCGGCCAGGTAGGTCTGGGCCGCCAGGGTGAGGCGCGCCAGCTTGCGTGGGGTCAGGGCCTCCTCGGGGCTGCCGTAGAGGGACGACCTTCTGAGTTTCACTTCACAGAATACAATAGCGGCGCCGTGCTGACAAATTAAATCGAGTTCGCCGTAGCGGCAGTGGTAGTTGCGGGCCATGACTGTGTAGCCCGCGGTCTCCAGGAGGCGCGCGGCGATGTCTTCGCCGCGCGCGCCGAGCGCCGCGCGATATGTGCTCACTCCACTATCTCCTTGTCGAATCATGGCCTGGCCCTGGCTTTGCCCATAATGTCCCTTTTGCCCATAAAGTCCTGCCCCGACAGGCGTTCTGACTATAAAGTCGGTGAGCGCGACGTCGGCTTGTAGAGGCCACACCGACGCACCGGCTGGCCCGTTTGTCGCGCCGCCGCGTCGGTCGTGTCCATGGACGCGTAGGGACCATGCCAGCGCCTATGTTCTGTGCTGGTGGTCTCATGTGTCCCCTCTCCATGGTGACAAGAACGGCATGAGCCGTCATGGATGACGGCCTTCCGCATGGTTCGATTTTCGTAGACCCAATACTCGTCCATCGCTTGTCCCCCTCGTGTCACCATGCGCCGGTTAGCGCGACCTATCCACGCCCATAGTTGACCCGCACGCGCCCCTGTCGCCATACTACTAGCAGAGTAGAAAGGGCGTGCAGCGTGGCGACGACAACGACAACGACGACGGCGAACAACACCCTCTATTATGGCGATAATCTGGACATCCTGCGGGAGCACATCCCGACCGCGAGCGTAGACCTGGTGTACCTCGATCCCCCGTTCAACTCCAATCGCAACTACAATGTGCTATTTAAGGACGAAGGCGGCAAGGAATCCGAGTCGCAGATCACGGCGTTTGAGGATACGTGGCATTGGGGGCCAGATGCGGAGGCGACCTATCGGGCCTTGACGACGGAGGGGAGCGACCGCGTAGCAAAGATGATCGACGCCATGCGCTCCTTCGTCGGGGCAAATCAGATGATGGCGTATCTCGTGATGATGGCCGCGCGCCTCGTAGAGTTGCATCGGGTCCTTAAACCGACCGGCAGCCTGTATTTACACTGCGACCCGACCGCTAGCCACTACCTCAAGATCATCCTCGATACGATCTTCGGGCCTGAGATGTTCGCCAATGAAATCATCTGGAAGCGCGCTCACACGGTCAAAGGCAACTTCGGTCAAGGGAGCAGGCTGTGGGGAACCAACACGGACACGATCTTGTTTTACCGCAGGAGTTCAGCGAACACGTTCCACCCAACCTTTCGCCCCTACACGGATGACTATTTGACCGCGTTCTACAAGTTCACAGAACCGGAGACAGGGCGGCAGTATCGTCTTATCAGCATGATCGGGCCGGGTGGCGCGGCGAAGGGAAACCCATACTACGAGGTGATGGGTGTCAGCCGCTATTGGCGCTACTCAAAGCAGAAAATGCAAGAGTTGAGTGACGCGGGGATGATTGTCCAAACGAAGCCCGGCGCGGTCCCTGTGCGCAAGCAGTATCTTGATGAAGGGAAAGGCGTCGCAATCCAATCGTTGTGGGAAGACATCGAGGCTTTAGGGCCACAGGAAAAGGAACGCCTAGGCTATCCGACACAGAAGCCGCTGGCGCTCTTGGAGCGCATCATCGGGGCCAGTACCAACCCTGGCGATGTAGTCCTCGATCCATTTTGCGGGTGTGGGACGGCTATTGCCGCCGCACAGACGCTAGGCCGTGCCTGGGTCGGCATAGATATCACCCACCTGAGCATCGCGCTACAAAAGTACCGCCTCGAAGCCATGTTCCCCGGCATCACGTTTAAGGTGATCGGGGAACCGGAGGACATCGGGGCGGCGCGTCAACTAGCCCTCGATGACCGCTACCAGTTCCAGTGGTGGGCGCTCTCACTCATCAAAGCAAAGCCGCTAGGGGGACAAGAGGGTAGTAAGGCGGGCAAGAAGGGCAGTGACAAGGGCATAGACGGCGTGATCAACTTCCTCGATGGTGGCGCCAGCACGTTACAGCGTATCATCGTGCAGGTCAAATCAGGCAAGGTCAAGAGCGGCGACATACGCGACCTCGTGGGCACTGTACAGCGCGAGAATGCCGCCATAGGGGTATTCATCACCCTTGAGCCTCCGACGCAGGACATGACACGAGAAGCCGTCACAGCGGGCTACTACCATTCTCAATCGTGGGGGCGGGACTACCCACGCATCCAGATATTGCCGGTCGCGGACCTCCTGCACGGGGCCGAAGTCAAGATGCCACAGGCGCATGGGACGTTCAAGCAAGCGCAGAAGGCGCGGCAGGCGCCGGAAGGGCATCAACCGGCGCTGGACTTCGGCGCGATGGCGCGGGAATAACGGGCATGAACAACGCTCCGACATGTTACGCTAGTATTGGATGGAAACTAGCGTAACGTGTCGGAGGGGCTATGGACTCCGGTGCGGCGCCAGTAAAGTAGCGACGATTAGGCGTTGACTATCTGCCTATCACGCTATACACTACCCTTATGCTTGAACGCTTATGCACAGGAGGGGCAACGATGGCAATACATGATGGTGATAAGACTGTTGAAGCGGCAATCAAGGAAGATACAAAGCTAGAGAAGAACCCAGCCGCCGTTGCTCTTGGTCGGCTTGGAGGTAAGAAGGGCGGGCCAGCGCGTGCGGCGAAGCTGACGCCGGAGCAGCGTAAGGAGATTGCCAAGAAGGCGGCGGCGGCACGGTGGAACAGGGATGTTGGCGAACTAGCCACGGTTCAATCGTGAACCGTGGCTAGTTCTACATCAATGACTAGGGGGGAGCAATATGCCGGTAGATGGATTATCGTTGGTTGGGTTCATGGATGAGCCCGAGGCGCTTCAGTATTTTCGATCCCAGTGCGCCGTGCAACAATACTCGGACGATCAACTCTCGCAACAATGGAGGTCGGCGCGACAGAGGCTAGGTCAACCCATGGATGAGGCGGGGGTGCCTGATATCCAAGACATTCCGCCCGAGTATCAAAAATACCTAGACGATGTGAAGCAGAGTCCTCGCTATGAGGATACCGTAAGGGATTTTCACGATCACAAGTTTAAGTTGATTCAGATAGACCGCTTGTTGGCCTTCCAATTTCATGTGGGATCACAACGATCTATCGACCTGTGCCAAGGCGTGTCACAAAACCCGCCGATGGACGTGTTATTGAAGAAATGCCTACCGCTCGACATTGAGGCTGTACCGTCTGTAGGAACCTATTTTCCTGATGCCCAGCGGCCAGTGAGCATTTTGATTCGGTCACATAGCCTTAACTTTCGTGTCCAACATAGGGGCATGCTGGGCGGTGTCCCCGATAAAGCACTCAACATTGCTGGGGTAACAATCGGAATCAGTTCCCCGCTCGTGCAAGTGGTTCGTTATGACGGCAGGTGCTACCTACGGAATGGATTCCATCGTGTCTGTGGCCTGCGTCGAGCACGGGCAACCCATGTGCCGTGTGTTTTCTTAGACGCGACCAATGTGGCGCAAATCGGTATACCAGGGGTGGGAGCTTCCTTCCAGTATTCGCGGTTAGTAGAACCGAATCCCCCAACATGCGGGCATCTTATACCTAGTCGCGCCCACGCTGTAAAGCTCAGGCAGGCTAGCCGCTACATTAATGTTAGCTGGTCGGAGTACGATCTTATGGACGATGCGTAGCAGCAGTCGTTACATGGGTTGTAGAGGGCATAAATGCGGGCGACGCCTGCGTTTCAGGTAAGCGAACCGCTAGTGAGGGGTCAAACTCCAACACCCATCGCTCCCTCGTGGACGAAGGTGCCCGTTCAGGCGACGAAGGAGCGTCTGTATTAGCATTCTTGTCTTCAGTGTCCACAAACCGTATCCCTCCTGCATGCAGCGGAGCGCAAGCACAGTATGGCTGCAAGAACAAGCACCGTAAATATGATGATAGTACTGTAACGGGCATTATACCACGCTGACAACTGATCTTTATGCCTTTCTATGCTTGACCGCTCATGCATAAAGGTGTATAATGATGGTGTAAGAAAAAAGACGATGGGACGGCTCCGCCTGGCAGCAAGCGCCATCCCATCACAAGAACACGGAGGGTCAACCCCATGTCTCTATCTCATTCTACCGCGCCAGCCGCATCCCCTGTAGTGTCTCTCAGCCCGCGTGAACAGCGTGGGCGCCAACTCGCGGCCATCGCCAAGATACGCCAGAGCGGTCCCATCTGGCTCGTGCCGTCCCAATCGGACGACAGCACCTACAAGGTGGACCTGACGGGCACGACGCCGCGCTGCACCTGCCCCGACCACGAACTGCGGCGCCAGAAGTGCAAGCACATCTACGCCGTCGAGTACACCATCAGCCGCACGACCACGACCGCGACGACGATAGCCCCCGATGGCACGACGGCCACGGCGACGACCGAGACAATGGTCCTGACCAAGACGGTCAAGGCGACCTACAAGCAGAATTGGCCCGCCTACAACGCCGCTCAGACGCACGAGACGGCGCGCGTGTCGGAACTGCTCCACGGCCTGTGTCAGGGTATCGTACAACCCCCGCAAAGCATGGGCAGGCCCCGCGCCGCCCTCTCCGATATGGCGTTCAGCGTCGTGTTCAAGGTCTACTCCGCGAAGTCGGGGCGGCGCGTTGTCAGCGACTTGACGGATTTGGGGACGAAAGGCTGCATGATCAAGACGCCGCACTACAATACCACGTCTAAGTACCTCGAAGACCCGGCCCTGACGCCCATCCTCAAAGCCCTGATCGAGGAAAGCGCCAGCCCCCTCAAGGCGGTCGAGTCGTGCTTCGCCGCCGACTCTAGCGGCTTCTCTACCAGCCGCTTCGAGCGGTGGTACGACGCCAAGTACGGCAAGATACGCAGTAGTTCATCTTCACAATAGAGCGGGGGACGGGTAAGCTAAAGGCAGACCGCCCGAATGGAGTTGCTGGAGGACCGCCCGATGCTGCTGCGCTCGCCCTACCTGCGCCGGAAACCGGCCAT
>JAABUV010006037.1_pt1 | contig 13418 bp, 10 predicted proteins | sample 5559971 | NCBI WGS metagenome assembly JAABUV01 (sample SAMN10711881, study PRJNA513362) | rock metagenome | isolation source: Antarctica rocks | place: Antarctica: Victoria Land, Knobhead nord | collected 2015-12-19
TAATCAGCGAGCTAGTCAAGTTTGACTCAGATATGACTCAGATATGACTCAACACTCTTTTTCTTTCTCAACATTCTTTTCTTTCATCAACATCTTGTTCATTTACATTACATTCTTTTCATGTCACTGTGAGAATACATCTTATCGACTATGAATAATGCATGTCTGCAAGACTAGCTCGCGAGATTAGATTGAAGAGATTAACGAGTGAATAAAGATAACAACTTGACAGAAGATGAAAACTCTGCAAGCTTTCACTTTCATTTCTTAGCAATTAGTTCTATCATCAATAGAATGCTATCTTATTATCTTCTACTACACAGTTTCACGTAAAGAGACTTCATTACTTCACAGTTTTAATTGCTTCATTTGCATGAAGCTGCTCAGTAAAAGATGTTGAACGTGCAGCGACTCACTAGAAGTTACATGATCGAAAGAAGCAATAACTTCTTTCACACTGAGAATTCATCATTTCATTAAAACAGATTTGAGAATCATGCATTTGAATACACAGATGAGAAGTTCAAGTCGCAAGAATCTAATGAACAGACAGATCATATTTTTTGATGATTAGCAAGTGAAGTATGTAAGCAGTTAAAAAATCTGAAGACGCAGAACATACTGCTTGTCTTGCAACTTCACGTATTGAAACTTGAGCGAGAAACTCAATTAATCTCTGATCATTGACATCAACATAGTGATGATCACTATCAAAGTAATGCACGCAAGCATGCTAATTGATCTTGCGAGTCTAAAGAGCAAAGCATCATGAACTATGACTTTTTAATGTTCTGACTGCGAGACTGCAAAGACTTCATAGTCGCGACGTCATCTGATTTCATCACGAAAGAAGAGAAGTTGCGATGATCTGTGTCATACTTGTCAGAGAAGTCTTGTAATCAGTGATGAGATCATGTGATGAGCATGTGTAATCATGATGAGATACTCAACTGAAAGTACTACACTGAATACTTACGTGCTAAACTTAGCAATTCTGAAATTCATAATTTTCAAACAAAACATCAACTTGAGATTGCAAAGCAGTGAGTCAATCAAAGCATCGCGAATTTCAAGTAATATTTTATCAAACTGTATGCAGATCTGAACTATCATATATTCAATGAGACTTGCATGATGTACTTGCGAATGAAGATTAATGAAATCATCATGAATGAGTCTCTTTGCATTTCATACATCTCTATCAATTATGTTGATCTGCTAAAGCATCTTATAGACATTGACTTGCATCTGCGAGACATTGATGTATTGTCGAAGCTACATTCGCAGCAAAGTGAAAGTGCAACATCTCAGAAGAGTTTTTGATTCTCGCATGAAAAGACGAAGTCTGTCGCTGCAACAAAGAATTTGAAGTTCTCTGCTTCAAGCACGCAGTTTAAAGACGATGTAACACTCAAGTTCAGTGAGTTCAAGCAAGATGCTGCTTCATGCAAGAAGATGAGACACAAGATTGATAATTTGATGTGTCTCAACTACGCATTCAGACAAGAAACTTGCAATCATGATGAAGAAATGAAAAAAGAGAAAGTTTGATGTTTATCATCAAATCATTAGATATAACTACGAAAAGATGATTATCACATGCATTGATGATATGAGTATTAACAAATGTCTTTGAAAGAATGCATGAAGCTCACTGTCTTATTGACTTTGAAGTCGAGCGAAATTTTATATTGCAATCGTGAGTAAAAGAGCATGAATTATCAAAGAATCATGCAATTCTGAAACAGATTCAGATGATCGATGATCATTGAATTCTCTGTTATGATATACATCAGATCGATATTGAGTTGATCAATCATGAGAAAGTTTGCAAGAGCTGAAACATTGAGTTTCATGCTGTGAACATGCGAGAATATGATATGATTCTTGACTATTCATGATTAAATGAGATCAACTTGAATATTCATTGACGCGAGCGTCGTTGATCATATTGAGAAAACAGCACTCAGCATGCAAAGCAAATATGAATTAGTCTGTGCAAGACATCAAAATTTGTTGAGCTGACAATGCTTGCAGCTAAAAAAAGAGAAGAGACTTATGTAGCTCTGTTCTATCAGCTGCTACTCACAGATGACTTATCGCAAAACGCAGATCATCAGACTGCAAAATGCAATGCGCTTCAAGCGAAAGAATCAGAGATACTCTTTGCTATTCAAGATCTCAAGAAAGTGTTTTCTGAGATTCTTTCTGATAGTTTGAACATGCATGATCAGATGAAACATTTCATTGATTTGATGAAGAGCAAAATGTCTTGCATCGAGTCTATTTATAAGATGACACAAGATGAGCTCGCTGTGATACAAGACTATCTAGACAGTGCGCTAAAAAAGAAATGAATTCATTCATCAAGTAATTCTGCAGAAGCATCTGTGTTGTTTGTAAAGAAGTTGAACGAAAGTCTTCATTTATGCATGAACTATCGTGATCTCAATGAAATAACAGTAAAGAACAATTATTCATTGTCTCTACTGTCTGAGACGCTGAATCGCTTTGCTCATGCAAGACACTTTATCAAAATTGATATTCACAACGTTTATCATCGCATTCAAATTCGCAAAAACGATGAATGAAAAACGACTTTTCATACACGTTATGATCAGTTTGAATATCAGATGATGCTCTTTAAACTGACAAATGCTTCTGCAATCTTTCAGTTTTATGTAAATCACATGCTTAAGTTATTCATGAATATTTGCTGCGTGATATATCTGAATGACATCTTAGTATACTCTGAGATGAAAGAGCAGCATTGAGAGCATATGTGTAAAATTCTTCGCGCGCTACTGAAATATCGACTGTATGTCAAGCTGTTGAAATGCACTTTCAATCGTAACGATGTTATCTTTCTGAGATTCGTGATAAAGTGAAGAAGTATTCAGATGAAATAGTCTTGTATCGATGTAATCACTAGCTGATCTGAGCTCAAGTCTGCAAAGAACATTCTTGTATTCTTGAAATTTGCAAGATTTTATCGACAATTTATAAGAGAATTCTTTCAAATCATTACGCTCTTAACAGATTTAATCAAGAATGCGAAGAAGAAAGCAATGTGTTCACTCTTTGCAATGACGTCGAAAGCAAGAAAAGCTTTTGAAAGATTGAAAGTAATCTTTGTTAATGCTCTCATTTTGAAACACTACGATTGAAATGCAGATCTTCGCATGAAGATTAATGCATCAAATCGCGAAGTCAAAGATGTGCTTAGTCAGAAGAGCAAGACTGATCAATGACATTTCATTGCATACTATAATTATAATTTCAAAGAAGCTAAAGTATGATGAAACACGCATGACAAAGAGCTGTACGCTATAGTTCTTGATTTTAAGAATTGATGACACTATCTTTAGAGTAGCAAGCGACTCATATGTGTGATAACAGTCACAATAATCTTCGTTACTTTATGATGATAAAGAAGCTCAACGCACGACAGATACGTTGAACTGAGAAATTAACTGCGTTTGACTTTCATATAGAATATCGCAGAGACAAATTAAACTCTGCGAATGCATCATCAAGAAGACTTGACATCATGAAATCAAATGATAGCAAGAAGAATAATGATTATTTTCTATTTACTTTGCAAAACAAACTTCGTAATCAGAAATGTCAATCTGAGCTGCTAGAGAATGAAGAAGTTTCAACAGCGATCAAACTCGCAGCATTGACGATGCAACTGAATGACATAGTCATTGCAGATACTCAAGTCATGTGTTTGAATGAGAAAGTACTCGCTAAATCTTGCAGAATTCTAGACACTGCATCATCTCAACTTTTGATTCATCAGATTATGAAGTCAAAGAGATTCTATTTGAAGATAAGTGAATCAATGACTGCATGACTGCTGAAGTTATAACAAAGAAACGTCTTTGTTACAAACGAGAAGTGACGTCAATGATTCACATCTAGAAAGAATGAGTTCTTGAAATGAAGTATGAGAAATGATGAACTGCTACGTTGTGATCTTGCAGTCTATGTACTCAATGACTCTGCTACAAGAGATGAGATTCTGTGTATGAATCATGACAATTTTGAAGCAGATCATTTTGCATGCGCTCATATTGAGACTGTGATAAGAAGAAAATATTACTGATCGAAAATGCTCAAAAAGATGACGAAATATGTTTGCATCTGTTCAGACTGTCAGCGAGTGCAAATGCATCATCATAAGTTTTATGAGAAGCTGACGTTTATATCTTCAAAGAACGTGAATTCATTTCACATGATGATCATGAATTTCATAATAGACATGTTCTCTGCGAAGAATTTGTACATCGAAAAAACAAGCGATGCTATATTGATAATGATAGATAAGTTGATCAAGCACGTAATTTATATTTCGATGATCAAAGATTTGAACATCGAGAGACTTGCGAATCTGCTATGACGAGAATTCATATCTCAGCATGAAATGATGCGAAGCATTATATTGAATCGAGACTCACTGTTTATCAATCATTTCTGAATCACTTTATGTTGACATCTTGAAGCGAAGCGAAAGTTAAGCATTACATTTCACTTGCAAATTAACGATTAAACAGAAAGACAGAATCAGATGCTTAAGCACTATCTGCGAGTGTATTTCAATTACAAGATGAATAACTGATCAGAGCTTTTATCAATGACGACGTTTGCATATAACAACAACGTACACGCTAATATCAAAAAAACTTCACATGAGCTTCTAAAGAAATACATTGCGAGCTTCACAGAGACATCTGAGAATAGAACTTTAAAGAAGAAGACATTCTTGACTATGAAGTGAGCAGAATAACTACGAAGTATCAGAGAACATTCAATGAAACTATGAAAGTGAGTAGCAGAGCAGCAAGCAAAGTATTATAATGCTCATCATAAAGTTGCAAGCTTTCAGATGAAAGACAAAGTGCTTCTGCAAAGTATAAACATTCATACACTTCAATCAAAGAAGAAGATTGATCACAAATAACTGAGATCATTCAGAATATTGAAGAAGATCGACACATAAGCATATAAGTTTGAACTATCTGAGAGATATGATGCAATTCACTCGATCTTTCATGTCTTCTTATTGAAATTCTGACACTTGTGTGACGAGAATTCGAAGTTGCAGATCATTCTCATAAAAGAGAAAGAGAAATGAAAGATAAAGAAGATACTTGATCAGCGAATCAAGAAAGAAAAGATTGAGTATCTAGTTCAATGAGCTGATTCATCTTTCTATGAAAACTTCTGAGAATCAATGAAAAATCTTAGCAATGCGAAAAAGATCATTGAGAACTACGAGACAGAAAGACAAGTACATCAGTCAACTGCAAAGAAGTCAAAGAGAAAAAAGAGAGACAGATCACATAAGAGTCACGATTGAAAGAGTATCAAAAGCGCAAAGACGCAAGTTTAAAAAGTTAATACTAAACTACAATTATAAAATTTCACGCAACATATGTCTTCTAAAAAAGAAGACGATGAACGTTGCAAAAGAGCAAAGAAAAGAAGCAATCAACAATCGCAAGCGAGAACATCAAAGTGAAGAAGAAAGCTATTTATTCGTCAGTGAATCTCATCACACACTGCTTGCTTCAGTCAATACTTACAAGATGAAGACGAAGTGACGTGATGATGACAAGAAGTGACAAAAACAAGAGAAATGAAAATCTTTATTCAACTGTTAAATACAATCTCACATGCTGAGAGAAAAAACTACTCATTCTCTCATTGTCAAAGACGAAGAGCGAGATGATCTCAAGCGTAAGTGATGAGATGTTGAATCATTGCTTGCGCAGCGTGATGCATCATCAGCTGAAGAGAACACGAGACTAGATTCATCACGCAATCGTGCTTTTCTTCGAAGCAGTGCTCGCATTTGCGAGCACGCTTGATGAGAACACGACACATGTGAGTCATCACTACGCTCAGATGATGAACGCAGCGACAGCATCAAATCTTCTGATCATGATGATTTAACATACATCAGCATTTATTGAAACATGCAGAAATAGATATGTCTATCAGAAGTCGTGAGTTCAGTCATTAATGTAGCAGACGCGAGAGAAGCAGAAGAAGCAGACGTGACAGATGTTACAGCGATGACGACGCGAAGAAGAATGTACATTTCAAGAAAATGAGCAGACTTCGTGAGCATGTTAGCATGATCTCAATGAGCGCGAATGCTGCTACTTATCATGATAGTGATGATGATGATGATGTTAATACTGCTATGTCATTCACATTAATTCATAAGCTGACTTGCATCACAACAATGCTGCAACGAAAGAAGCTCATATCATGAGTTGCAAGCTATGCAAGATATGTATAGCAGATCTCATGCTTCATCAGTTTGAAAAAGCAGTACTCACGAAAGAATATGCTGAGACGAAACAAGAAGAAAAGAAAGAAAGAAAGAAAGCAAAGCTGAAGAATTGATATCAACAATCTTGCACTAGCTCTATTTATGCTTGTTAGCATGATTAACTCACGACACTTCTACACAGATGCTAAAGCGCTGAAGAAGTCATGACTACGCTATCAGCTACAAGAAGACAATACGATGCTATGAAGACTCAGAGATCAAGTCTTTAAAAAAGAATGCAGTTGTGAGAATGCATCTCATCGACTATGAATGATGCATGTCTGAAAGACTAGCTTGCAAGATTAGATCAAAGAGATTAACGAGTGAATAAAGATAACAACTTGACAGAAGATGAAAACTCTGCGAGCTTTCGCTTTCGTTTCTTAGCAATTAGTTCTATCATTAATAGAGTGCTATCTTATTATCTTCTACTACGCAGTTTCACGTAAAGAGACTTCGTTGCTTCACAGTCATAAACACATTTCTTTCGAGCCTAGCATAATCTCTGAACATTACATAAATAGAAGCTTTTGTATCAATCTTCTTCTGTATTCTTAATATTCAGTTATAGCTATTTCTAAAGATCAAGCACTATCAATTCTGATCTTCATTGATTGTATCATTTAGACATGATTTTGACATCTTTTACATAGTCAAAGACATTGATTTTCAGAATAGTCTGTCGTTTTGAATCGAAATGTCGTAGTACTGAGATCAAGCTGATCTGTTTCTTTAAATTGTCAAAAGCTTGAACACAGACTTTGTTTTAAACAAAAGACGTGTTTTTTCTAGTCAGTTGAGTGAATGATTTAACTAGCTTCGAGAAGTTCTTAATGAAATGACAATAGAAGTTAATAAATCTCACGAAGCTCTGAACTTTTTTTAGATTGATTGAAGTAGTTCAGTTAACTATGACTTTCACTTTGATAGAGTTTATATGAAGATCTTGTTCTAACATTATGACTTTTAAGAAAATGATTTCTTCTACATTGAATTCACACTTTCAAATATTCATCTGTAAATCAGCTTCTTGTAGTTGATTCAATATCATTTTGACATGTTGTTTATGTTCTTGTTGAGTTTTGCTGTAGATCAAAATGTCGTCTAGATAGACTTGACAAAAGTCATTTAGAAAGTCTCATAATACATCATTCATATACTGTTGAAACGAGATGAAATCATTGATAAGTTTGAAAGAAAGCACTTTTGATTTATATGCTTCTAAAGCGATAATAAAAATAGTGTAGTTCTCACTATCAAAGTGTATTTGCAGTTTGTTGAATGCAGAAATGATGTTCAATTGAGTTAAATGCTTGCAATCAACTATTTTGTCAATTATCTCATCAATCAGAGATAGAGAATAGCGATTTCTCTTGATAAAAGCATTGAGCTTTCAATAGTCAACGCAGAATCATAGATCTTCATTTGCTTTTAAAGTGAACATAATGAGTGAGAAATACGAAGCTTTGCTAGAAATTATAAATTCTTTGAAAAGATTTTCATTCAGATATTTCTTTACTTTCTGAAGCTTGTAAAAAGACATTCAATATGCTTGACAGTGAGATGACATTGAATCACTAGTAAGCTTTATCTTATGATCATACAAATGATAAAATGATAGCTTGTCTGTCTGAACTCAATCAAAGACATCTAGAAAGTTCTGATATTTCTGTGATAACTTGACTTTAATATCATTTAGATTCTGAGTTGTTTCATTAATTGAGACAATGTTCAGAACATTTAACTCGCATTGAGTGTTGTAAATGATTTTTCTATCAATGTCTTTGATGAACATAGCAAAAATCTCAGTCTTGTTCTTCTTGAAATGATTTAACAAAGTCTTGAAGAAAGTCATCTTTATGCTGCAAATTGAAAATGTTTCTTTCTGAATGATAGAAACTGAGTGTTTGAGCATCTTGAGTGATTTGCTGTGAACTGCAAAAGAAATCAAAGTTGATCATGATCAACTTGAGTGCTTTGAATTTAACGAAATTGAAAAAACCGAAATAGAAGTATTTAATTGATCATTGAATACGATAGTATCATGATGCATGTTCAATAATATTTTATTTTTGTTCATTCAGAATTTGCTCAATATGATGTTATGATGTTCAAAGTCAGCTATCAGCATTGATATGATCAATTTCTTATGACTTTCAATGATCAAATTAGATAGAATCTTATGAATTATAATCTTCTGAGATAGCTTTTCATCATATTCTCATATCAGTTTCTTCTTAATCAGCAAAATAGATTGCAAGTTGAGTTTCTGATAAATCTTGTCAGCTAGATTGATATGTATCAATGTGTAAACGACGAAATCACTGTCTATCAGAGAACGCAGAGAGAAAGTTTTATTCTGAGTGATAAGTGATGTCTTGATCAGAAACGACTTTTCAAAGTAATTCTCTTTCGAAAGAATTTCGTCTAGATTGCACAAAAATATGATCTTTATCTTTTTGATGACTCTTAAAAATATGATTAGTTTTTTGAATCAAAGTCAGATTTGAAATCAGAACAATTAAATTCATCTTCATCATTCAACACATTGATTTTAATGAGTTAATCACAGCACTTCTTTGAAGTATGATCTGACTTGTGATAAATAAAACAGATTTCAACTTGTAGATCTGCATCTTTCGCGCTAGTTAAAATCGCGCTGCGCGATTTTGATGATTCATTGAATCTAGTTGATTCAATTTTTCTATGAGAGATTGTATGAATCTCTTCAGCAAAGATGATTAATTTAATGATATTGACTTTATTCTTGATCTTTCAAATGACTCACTGATCATTATCTAGTTGAATCAAATAGAAACGAATTTTCTTGAGAAAATCAGATTGAACTAATTGATCTATTCAAACGAATCGAAGTTGAGAGTTGATTTTATTCTTCAGATCAACAATCAGTTACTTTTCATAATAATTCAGATAGAAGAACAATTGCTGAAACTAAGTATAAAATTCGCTGAACTTCTTTACTTCTTGAATCAAATTGTAGTATTTTCTACGAAAATTGATCTTCTTATCAGAATCATTAAACAACTGAGCGAATTCTTTCAAAAGATTCTCAGCGAACTCATAGAAATTGACATAGTCACGTTCTCATTTAGTCTGTGTGACTTTGACTGCGTCATTGAATAGTCTAGAATGAACATAGTCTAAAGTAACTTGTTCACTGAGAAAAAGATTCGCATTGATCTCAAGCTTATTCTGAATTTTCGTATATCAGTTCTTTCAGATCGATTCAACTTCATCAGTAAACAAAGAAGAATCTGATATCTTCTGAGAATGAAATTTATCAAAATAAATTGAATTGAAAAAGATGATTTCTCTAGTTACTTAAAGCTTTTCTTCTAACTCTTGATTCTTATCTTGAATTCTTAGATTGACTTTGTTTGATTGCTGTTTAGCTCAATCAAGCTTCTCGTAATGAATCTTTCAAACTTCGTCGCTGATAATCTGATCAAATAGATTTAAAGCTTTGACTTCAAGATTTCATTAAATTTGAAGATTGTTAAAAGCTTGCAGAAATAGTTTTGAATCTGCTTTGACTTAATAAACTAACTGTGCAATATTCTTGATTTTTCAGAGCGTTGTAATCTCATTAGTCTCAGTGAAAGTGTTGAGAGTCGAGACGAATTTACATCTATTTCATATGACATCATTTCTAAGAAAGATTATTACATGTGAGAGTAACTTGAAGTTGATAGCTGATTCAATATCTTGATCAAAAGTAATAGAATCAAGAGTCTCAAAATAATGACTTTGATATTCTTTGAAGTGATTTTTTACAAATGATCAAGTCATGATGATTTAATTGATTGAACGAAGAATGATGCTCAACAGCAGAAAATGAGATCATATTTGTAGTGTTTAGTTTTCAGAAGAGAAAGTCTTTTGTTTGTTGATTTGAATGACTCTTTAACAATCAACGAAGATTCTTTATCATTGATTCTATTGATTGATTTAATTTTCAAGCAATTCACGAAGATTCTTTATCATTAATTCTTTTAATTGAGTGAACTTTGTCTACTTAATGAGCGATTAAATCATTTAGTGATTCAAGCGAAGATTCTTTATTACTGATTTCATCAAATTTTCTAGTGTTGTTCAGTCTTTCAATTACGTCGATCATCAAATAAATGAATTTCTTTAAACTCATTCTATTTAAACGAGTATCTTGAATGAATAATGATATCAATATCATGTGATTAATGAATTCTTAAAGTAATGTTGAGATCATGTTTAAATATTCAATCTAATCATGTCGTGAATGAAATGTTTGATTCAATAAAGATAACTATAACTAAGACTTTAAGAATACAGAAGAAAGAAAGTATAAAAGAAAAAAAGAACATGCTTTATATAGTAATTATTCAGATTCAATGCTAGTCTCAAAGAAAACATGTTGAAACACAAGAAAGATGTTAATCTGAAAGATGTTTGTGACATAAAGAAATGTGTTTATCATAAACATCTGTTAACTACTCATAACACAAAGAAAAATGTTTGTTTAAAAGATAATAGAAGTTGATTAGAAGATGTTAAAGAAGAAAAAAGATGCTGAATCATATCTGAGTCAAATCTGAGTCAGATTTAAATCAGATCTTGACTAAATCTTGACTAGTTCTAATTAATACACAATTAACTCGCTAACATTGATTGTATAATGATTAAGATTAAATCTTTGATCTTATTCAATTTTGATGCATTTGTAATAAATAATAACTTTCTTGAACAGCTTTTGATTATAGTTTTGTATTAACTTCTCTTTTGTCAGTAATATAAATTGTATATTAAGTTTCTTGCATACTTTATCAACTAGCTTAATATGTATCAGCATGTAAATGATAAAATCACTGTTTATTAAAAATTAAAAATTAAATAAGTTACTTTGAAAGATGAGAAATGCATTAATCAGAAACAACTTTTCAAAGTAGTTTTCTTTCAATAGAATTTCAACTTAATTGCACAAAAATATGATTTTTATTTCTTCAATAATTCTTAAAGAAATGACTAGTTTTTTGAATCAGAATTTGATTTAAAGAAAAAGTAATTAAATTTATCTTTATTATTTAAAACATTGACTCTGAAAGATTAATTAAAGCTAGACTGATCATGTTGAATTGAGTATTCAAGTTCAAGTCAAGTACTCGACTTGAAAAGTATTAAGTTGAGTTGAAATTTTTTTGAAAAAGTGTTGAGTTGAATTGAGAAGTTGAACTTAAGAACTTAAGTTGAATTGAGAAGCTTAATTCAACAACTCGATTTGAAAACTCGATTCAATTCAACAAGATATTAAATAGATGTAAATAGCTTGATTGAACAGTTTACATGATTTCTCTTCATGACTTTCTATCATGTTTTTTCGTCATGACTTTCTATCAAAGTCAAACGATCTTCATGTTTTCTCGTCATGACTTTCTATCAAACGATCTTCATGTTTCTCTTTATGTTTCTCGTCATGATCTTTATCAAATGATCTTCATGTTTCTCTTTATGTTTTTCTTTATGTTTTTCTTTATGTTTTTCTTCATGTTTCTCTTCATGACTTTCTATCAAAAAGATAATGCAAAAAGGTAATGCAAAAGCAAAAAACCGGAAAAATTTCTATATTTAACTTTCTTGATGTCAAGCTTAAGTTCTTGACGAATCGAGTTGAATTGACTCAATTTTCAGTTGAATTGAGTTGCATCAAGTTGAAAATATAAGCAATTTGACTTGAATCAAGTTGAAAATGTGAACAACTCAACTTGATATTGATTCAAGTTCAAAATGTCAACTCAAAACTCAACTTGATGATCAGTCTAATTAAAGCACTTTCTAAAAATATGATTTAACTTGTAACAGTGAAAGCAATTTTTGATTTGTAGATTAATGTTTTTAATGCTAGTCAAAGTCACATCATGCTGTTTTAATAAATTAATTGATTTAGTAACTTTAACTATTTTATAAAAGATAGTCTTCAAAAGTTTCTCAGCAAAAATAACTTATTTAATCATTCTGACTTTAATCATTGATTCTTTGTCTTTAATAATCTTTATAGTTCAATGCTCATTATTTAAATAAATCAAATAAACATGAATCTTATTAAAAGATTTGGATTGAATTATTTGACTATTTTAAGCTGCATAAAGATGAGAGATGATTTTATCTTGTAAGTCAATGATTAGTTATCTTTCATGATAATTTAGATAAGAAAATAAACGTTGAAAGTGTAAATAAAATTTATTGAATTTGTCAAGTTCTTGAGTGAGATTTAAATATTATTTTCAAAAGTTAGTCTTCTTGTTTGAATCATTGTACAGCTCAGTAAGTTCATTTAACAGATTCTTAATCATTTTATAGAAATTTAATGAATCTTATTGATGTCAAGCTAGTGTAACTTTGACTGCATCTTTAATGATTCAAGAATGAATGTATGTTAAAACAGCTTTATCATTATCAAAGTGATTAAATTGATTTTCAGCTTATCTTGAATCTTTCTCTGTTAATCATTTCAAATGAACTTGATTTCATCAATAAATAAAGAGAAATTTGAAAGCTTTTGAAAATGCTTAATAAAGTTGAAAAAGATAAAAATCAAAGAAGTGACATCTTTAATCACTTGAAGTTAACTTTGTGATTCATTGAGCTTATTCTGAATCTTTATATAATCTTTATTCAGTTGAATCTTAGCTTGATTCATTTCTTCATAATAAGTTTTTTAAATTTAATCACTGAGAATCTTATTAAATAAATTTAATGCTTCAACATTTAAATCTCGTTGAGTTCAAAAATTATTAAGAATTTCTAGAAATTAATTCAAATCTTCTTTGATTCATTGACTTAACTATTTAACATTCTTTATATCTTAAAGAGTGAAAGCATCAATAAATTTATTGAGTATCATGAAATTAGATAATGATTAATGTTTCTTTCATATGATGTCAGTTTGAAGATAAATCAATATGCATGATGAAAGCTTAAGATAAATAATGAGATTGAAAGTGATAAAAAGATCAAAACTTTAATAGTTCTTAAAGTAATTTTTTACAGATAATTAAGTCATGATAAATGTTTAGTTGAT
>JAABUV010006041.1_pt1 | contig 13412 bp, 14 predicted proteins | sample 5559971 | NCBI WGS metagenome assembly JAABUV01 (sample SAMN10711881, study PRJNA513362) | rock metagenome | isolation source: Antarctica rocks | place: Antarctica: Victoria Land, Knobhead nord | collected 2015-12-19
CAGACTTGGCGCGGCTACACCAAGCTCAAGGCGCTGGCCGAGGCCCAGCGCCAGGCCGCCTTCAACGCCTACCTGTTGGAGAAGTACCACGCCCGCTTCTGCAACCAGTACCGCGTCTCCTATGACCAGCTCATTTTGATCATTCAAGAAGGCCGCGAACAGGGCTGGCCGATGCCGCCCCCGGCCAAAGAGTAAGCCGACCGATGTTTGGCCGTGCCGCCGCAGTTGGAATGACCGGGGACATGAACCAACGCACTTTCCATGGCGACGCCGAGGTCTCCGAAATCGGGATGGGCTGCTGGCAGCTCGGCGGGGCGGACTGGGGTGACGTCAGCGCCGAGGACGCCCTGGCGATCCTCCGTGCCGCCGCCGCCGAGGGCACGACGTTCTTTGACACCGCCGACGTCTACGGCGGCGGGCGCAGCGAGGAGCTGATCGGGTGCTTCCTCCGCGAGACGACCGCGCCGGCCTTCGTCGCGACCAAGCTGGGTCGCGCGTCGGACCCCGGCGGACCCGGCAACTTCACCCGCGAAGCCGTCCGCGCCCACACCGAGGCGTCTCTCACGCGCCTGGGCGTGGACGCCCTCGACCTGACCCAGCTCCACTGCATCCCGGAAGAAGAGCTGGTGCGCGGCGACGTGTTCGAGTGGCTGCGCGAGCTGAAGGCCGAGGGCAAGATCCGCCGCTTCGGCGCGAGCGTCGAGTCGATGAGCGAGGCGCTGATTTGTCTGCATCAGGACGGGCTTGCCTCGCTCCAGGTCATCTTCAACATCTTCCGGCAGAAGCCGATCAGGGCGCTCTTCGATCAGGCCCAAGACAAAGACGTCGCCATCATCGTGCGCCTGCCGCTCGCGTCGGGCCTGCTGTCGGGCAAGTACGACGCGGACACGCAGTTTGCCCCGTCCGACCACCGCAGCTACAACCGGGACGGGCAGGCCTTCAACGTCGGCGAGACGTTCGCCGGGCTGCCGTTCGACCGGGGCGTGGCCCTGGCCGATGCGCTGAAACCGCTGGTCCCCGCCGGCATGACGATGGCGCAGATGGCGCTGCGCTGGTGCCTGGACTTCCCCGCCGTCACGACCGTGATCCCCGGCGCGAAGAACCCGGACATGGCGCGCGCCAACGCCCAGGCGTCTGCGCTTCCCCCGCTCCCGCCCGCCCTGCACGCCGAACTGGCCGGCTTCTACACGGAGCACGTCGAGGCCGGCATCCGCGGCCCGTACTGACATTTCCGCGGCCTGCTCGATTGACAGAAGGCCGGAAACAGTGGTACACTGTCCCGTTCTTTATTCGCGGGAGGCGGGCAACGGCCCGTGCCCCGGAGCAGGGGAGGGATAGGGGTGACGCAGATCCAGGTACGGCCTAACGAGTCGCTCGACAGCGCGCTCAAGCGCTTCAAGAAGCAGATTCAGCAGACGGGCATCTTGAAAGAGGCCCGCGAGCACGAGCACTACGAGAAGCCGAGCGACAAGAAGCGCAAGGCCGCCGCCGCCGCGCGCCGCAAGCGCATTCGGAACGAAGAGAAAGAAAAGGCCTGAACGGCCTCGGGGGCGTGTCCCGGCCTGCTCAAGGTTCGGGATACGCCCTTGTCCCCTCTGCCCTATGGCCAGAGACCATTTATCACTGAGCGCCACCAACCCCTTTGGCCGCCCCCCGCGCCGCCGCAAGCCGCGCGGCCGGGAGCGGGCGGGCGAGTCCGCTGTGGGCCTCCTGTCCCGCCTGCGCGCCTGGCTTGCCGGCTGTGACTGGGGGCGGATCGCCCTGCTTCTGTCCACCATCTTCCTCCTCACGGCGCTGCTGTCGCTGCACCTGCTGCCGGACAAGGTCTCGCTCCGCGTCGGTGACGTCAGCGGGCAGGACATCCGTGCCCTCCGCACCGCCCGCTTCCCCGACCAGGACGCTACCGCCCTGCTGCGGGCCGCCGCCGCCGCGCGGACCGAGGCGGTCTACACCACTGTTCATGCATCATCCGAAGCCGACGAATCGATTTCCGAGGCGTTCCTCCGGCTGCGGCGTGACCATCTGCTGGGGATCGACCCCGTACACGCGGCCCAGGATCTGCGCCACGAGGTGGGGCTGATCGTGCCGCCGCCGGTGCTGGCCCCGCTGCTGGGCGCGGGCGCGGGCGGCTACCACCTGGATCAGGCCGAGCGATTGACCCACCAGGCCGTCCATGACGCGCTGGACCGTGAGGTCTACGACGACCGGCCCACAGACCTGGCCGCCGCGCGCGCCCGCGCCACCGCCCTGCTGGCCTCGTCGCTCCTGCCGCGCGCCTACGCCCCCGCCGCTGACGCCGTCGCGCGCGCCGTCATCCAGCCGAACCGGCTTCTGGACCGCGCGCGCACCGCGGGCGCGGTTCAGGCATCCGAGCGGGCCGTGACTCCGATCTACGGCCAGATCTTTGCCGGAGACATCGTCGTCCGGCACGACCAGGTCGTGTCCTCCGCGACCACCGCCAAGCTGCGCGCTCTGGGTCTGCAAAACCCCCGGCTGGACCCCGTCACCGTCGCCTGCGTCGGCGGGCTGGTGGCCTGCATGGTCGGCCTGATCTGCTTCTGGCTGCGGCGTGACCACCCCTTCCAGTACGGCTCGACTCGGACGCTGCTGCTCCTTAGCCTGCTGGTCAGCCTGGGCGTCCTGGGACTGCGCCTCGGCAGCGCCACGCTGGGAATCCGACTGTCCGCCACGCAGTTCGGCTACGTCGGCGTGGTCTGGGTGGCCGCGACGGGGATGCTGATCGCCGCGCTGATACAGCCCCGCATCGCGCTGCTGGTGACCGCCCTGCTGGCCGCCCAATCCGGCGTCCTGCTGGGCGGCGACCTGCGCTTCTCGGTCCTGACGCTGCTCTCGACGTGGGTGGCGATCTTCGCGGTCTCGGACATCCGCAGCCGGGGCGACGTGCCACGGGCGGCCGGCCTGGTCTGCGCGGCCAACGTCGTCCTGAGTCTGTTAGTGGGACGGCTGCAAGGGGACGCGCGGGTTGACCTGGGCCAGTCCGTCGTCTGGGCCTTCTTCTCCGGGCTGCTGTCCGTGGCCCTGTTCGCCGTCTCCGCCGCCCTGTTCGAGCGGCTGTTCGGCATCACCACCCATCTGGGCCTGCTGGAACTATCCGATCCCAATCGGCCCCTGCTGCGCCGCTTCTGCGAGCTGGCGCCCGGCACCTACACCCACTCGGTGCTGGTCGGCAACCTCGCCGTGTCCGCCGCCGAAGCGGTCGGGGCGGACGCGCTGCTGTGCCGCGTCGGCGCGCTGTACCATGACCTCGGCAAGATGCACCGCCCGCAGTTCTTCGTCGAGAACCAGGCTGGCGGCGACAACGCGCACACGCGGCTGAACCCGTCCCTGTCCGCCCTAGTCGTCACCGCCCACGTCCGCGAAGGTCTGGAGATCGCCGAACAGGAAAAACTGCCGCCGGTCATCAAGGCGTTCATCACCGAGCACCACGGGACGAGCCTGATCCGCTATTTCTACCACCAGCAGTGCGCCGAGTCCGATTCGGAAGCCGCGCCCGTTCTAGAGCAGCAGTTCCGCTACGGGGGGCCGAAGCCGCAGAGCCGCGAGACGGCCATTCTCATGCTGGCCGACAGCGTCGAGGCCGCCTCGCGGACGCTGGAGCGGCCCACGCTGGCCCGCATCGAAGACCTGGTCGGGCGCATCCTCGACTCGACGCTGGTCGACGGGCAGCTCGACGAGTGCGACCTGACCCAGCGCGACCTGCGCGGCATCCGGGACGCCTTCGTGCGCCTGCTCTCGGGCATGCTGCACTCGCGCATCGACTATCCCGATCTGCTCAAAGACGTGTCGAGTAAAGATGCCGTCAAGAAAGCCGCCGAGCCGATTCATGCCGATCCTGATCCAGCGGCGCACGGACTCGTTTCCGTCGCTGAACGCGCCCAAAGCACTGACGGCTCCTCTGGCGACTCTGTTGCGGCGTGAGGCCGTTCCCGGCGACCCGGAGATCAGCGTGGTGCTGTGCGACGACGCTTTCATCCAGGCACTGAACGCGCAGTACCGGGGCAAAGACGTGCCGACCGACGTGCTCTCGTTCGCGCAGGACGACCCGGAACTCCTGGGCGACATCGTGATCGCGCTGCCCACGGCCTCCCGCCAGGCCCAGGCCGCGGGCTGGGCGCTGGAGGACGAGGTCGCGCTGCTGGGCGTTCACGGCTTGCTGCACCTGTTGGGGCACGACGATGAGACCCAGGCGGGCGCGTGGGCGATGCAGGCGCGGACCGAGGACGCGCTGCGCGAGGCGGGCGTCCTCGTTCCCGCGCGGGGCGCGCACCCGTTTTTCGCAGAGCAGATTTTCTGATGCGCCAAGTCCCGCGACCGAAAAACCATCTGGACTCGTTCCGCTACGCCGTCGAGGGGATCGTGCATGTCTTCCGAACGCAGAAGCATATGCGGTTCCACTTCCTCACGGTCGTCTTGGTGCTGTCCATCGGGCTTCTGCTGCGGCTCGGGCGCGTCGAGATGGCCGTCCTGTTCATCGTCGTCTCGGGTGTGCTGGTCGCCGAGATGATGAACACGGCCATCGAGAGCGTGGTGGACATGGTGACGCAGGCGTACCATCCGCTCGCCAAGCTCGCCAAGGACATCGCGGCGGGGGCGGTGCTCATCGCCAGCATCACGGCGGCCGTCGTCGGCGGCATCCTGTTTTTCGGCAGCAACCGGTTGGAGGCGCTGCACCTGCGGCTGGAGCGCGACCCGCCTTCGGTCACCGTCATCCTGACCGTGCTCGTGCTGGTGCTGGTCATCACCCTGATCAGCAAGGTCAAGGGGGGCAAGGGGTCCATCCTGTCGGGCGGCGTCGTCAGCGGCCACTCCGCCGTCTCGTTCTTTCTGGCATCGACGCTGATCGCCCGGTCGCTGGACTACTTCACGGGCGCGCTGGCCTTGCTGCTGGCGTTTCTTGTCGCCCAGAGCCGTGTCGAGGGCAAGATTCACACCATGCAGGAGGTGATCCTGGGCGGGCTGCTGGGCGTGTTCGTTACGTGCGGGGTCTACTTCTTTCACGTCTTCCCGGCCCACTGACGCTTCCCAGACTCTCCCCCGGTTGTTTCCCCCATGTCACCCTCCCACGGCTACGCCCTGCTGACTTTGATCCTGCTGACGCTGCTCAACGCCTTCTTCACGCTGGCCGAGACCGCGCTGAACACGGTCCGCAACGCCCGCCTCCAGGACATGATCGAGGAGGGGGGGCAGGAGGCGTCTGCGGCCAACAGCGTCCAGCAGCTCATCCGGCAGCCGACGCGCGTGGTCGCGACCGTCCAGGTCGGCATCACGCTCGCGGCCTTTGGGGTGGCGGCCCTCGCCGCCGCGACGTTGGGGCCGGACCTCGCCCCCGCCCTCCCGCCGCGCCTGACCGGGGGCCACGCCGTCCGGGCCGCCTCGGTCGTGGTGACGCTGCTGGCCGCGCTGGCGACCATCGTCGTGGGTGAGATCGTGCCGCGCTCGATAGCCCTCCGAAGGCCCGATCAGGTGTCGCTGCTGGTCGTGCGCCCGCTGCGCCTGTTTATCGCGCTGCTGGCACCGCTGGCCTGGATCGCCCTGGGCCTATCCAACCTACTCGTCCGGCCTTTCGGCCTGACGGCGACGTTCGCCGCGCCGATGATCACCGAGGAGGAGCTGCGCGCACTGCTTGAGGCCAGCGCCCAGAGCGGGGCGATTGAAGAGGACGAGAAGGACATCATCCGCAACGTCATCTCGTTCGGCGACACCGATGTCCGCCAGGTGATGACGCCGCGCGTGGACGTCAAGGCGCTGGACGCCCAGGCCGGCCTTCCCGCGCTGCTGGATTTGATCGTCGGGAGCGGCCACTCGCGCATCCCCGTCTACGAGGGCAACGTGGACGCCATCGTGGGCATCGTCCACGCTAAAGACCTGCTGCCCGCGCTGGCGCGCGGCGAGCGCTCTTTGGACATCCGCTCGGTCATGCGCCCGCCCCTGCTGGTGCCCGAAAACCGGAGTGTGGACGACCTGCTGGACGAGTTCCGCCGGTCCAGCGTCCAGCTCGCCGTCGTCCAGGACGAGTACGGCGGCACGGCGGGCCTGGTCACGGTCGAGGACCTGCTGGAAGAGCTGGTCGGGGAGATCAAGGACGAGTACGACCAGGAAGACCCGCCCCTGGTCCAGATGGCACCCAACGTCTGGCGCGTCGACGCCCGCCTGGACATCACGGACCTGAACGAGCGGCTGGACCTCGACCTGCCGCACGAGGACTTCGACACGGTCGGCGGCTTCGTCTTCGGCCGGTTCGGGCGTCAGCCGGACGAGGGCGAGTCGGTCTACTTTGAGGACTCGGAGTTCGTCGTGGAGAAGACCGACGGCCGTCACATCGACACGCTGCGCCTGATTCTGCCCACCGACGGCAACGGCGGGGGGCGGGCGGCGGCGGAGGGCGCGTCGGGACACTGAGAGAGGCCCCGGCCCTAGTTCCGGGGTGCCGGAGAAAAAGGCAGAGCAAGCCCCGCACTTACGTCTTTCCCTCATCTGGCTCCCCAGAATTAGGGCGGGGGGGCCTCTCCCAATGCTTTCAACCCGAGGAAACGCGATGCTGGAACTCTCACAGGTGATCGGCGACATACAGAAGATGGGCGGCGAGGCACGACGCCGCGGCGACCGGGCCGCCGTGCAGATGGCGTCGGCCTTGACGCAGGCGCGGATGGACCCTGAAACGTGGGCGGCGACGCGGGCGCGGCGCGAATCCCTGCCGCGCCCGCCTTGGCTCGCCGCCGACTGCAAGGATGTCTCGCCGTCGGCGATCCACCCGCTGCCCCACGACGGCGTCCCCGAAAGATATACGGCCCTGGCAACGGACGGCTCGCAGATCCCTTTAGATCGCCACGCCGTCGCGCCCTGCTTTTTGCTCAACGTCGGCGAGATCGCCCTGCACTACGGGACGGGCGAGCGGCCCCGGCTGACGTCGAAGGCCACCCTGCACTACCGCGAGGAAGAGCTGTTCGTCACGGAAGGCAAGGGCGATCCCATCCCGCTGTCGGAGAAGATCATCGCCAACCGGCGGCTGCTGGCCGAGAGCGCCGCGCTGGCCGCACTGATCGAGGCCCACGCGGACCGTCATGCCGTCGCCCTGGTGGATGACCCGCTGATCGTCTGGACGCCGCAGGGCGAATCCGAGGCGGAGCAGAAGCGGATCATCGACGGCTTCTGCCTGATGCTGGCCGCAGGCCAGGCGGCCCAGACGCCCGTGGTCGGCTATGTCAGCCGCCCCGGCCACCGGGACGTGGTCGGTGCGCTGCGCCTGACGTTGTGCGAGCCGGGCTGCCCGCACGAGCCGCACCACGCCTGCGCCGCGCTGGCCCAATTGACCGACGCCCATCTCTTCGGCCGCTTGCTCAAAACGCCCGGTGACCGCTCCCCTGTTTTCGGCAGCCACGCGCGCGGCCTGGACCTCTATCCCGCCGAGCAGCGCGTCGCCTTCTTCTACCTCAACGCTGGTGACGAGGTCGCCCGTATCGAAATCCCGCAGTGGGTGGCCGAGGACGCCGACCTGACGGCCCGCGTCCACGCCCTTTGCTTCGACCAAGTTAGGAAGGGCCAGGGGTATCCCATCGCCCTGGCCGAGGCTCACGAGCGGGCCATCGTGCGCGGGCCGGAGCGGGAGGCGTTCTTCCGCCTGGTGGAGAATGCGTTCGTGCGCGAACACCTGCCCGCCTTGCAGACGCGCAAGGCGCTGTCCAAGCGGACGCGCGTAGTCTAGGCACAAAAAAGGCCCGGCACTCTTCGTGCCGGGCCTTTTCACGTCTGATACGCCTCAGATATGACAATGCGCCAGGCCGCGCTTCGCCAAATACTGCTGGTGGTACTCTTCGGCGCGGTAAAACGTCTGGGCCGGGACGACTTCGGTCACGATGGGCCGCTTGAAGCGCCCGCCCTTGTCCCACGCCGCCTTGGACGCCGACGCGGCGGCCTCCTGGGCGGGCGAATGGAAGAAGATGGCCGAACGGTACTGCGTCCCGTGATCCGGCCCCTGCCGGTTCAGCGTTGTCGGGTCGTGGTTCTCCCAGAAAGTGTTCAAGAGCGTGTCGTAAGAAACCTGAGCGGGATCGAACTCGACTTCCAGCACCTCGGCGTGGCCGGTCCGCCCGGTGCAGACATCGTGGTAAGTCGGGTTGTCCAGCGTCCCGCCCTCATAGCCCACGGCGGCGTCGAGGACGCCGGGGATCGCGCGGAACGTGGTTTCGACGCCCCAGAAGCAGCCCGCCCCAAACGTCGCCTTTTCTGTTTCTGCCATTGAAGTTTCTCCGTTCACGTATGCTGCCACCAAAACACCCGGCGGGGCGGGGGGAGTTCCCTAACTCTCTATGGTGCTTCTTGCGCCTCTTGATAATCGCTCATCCCGGCTTGGATTAACGCTGCAAGCTCGGGCGGTGCGAAGAAGTAGACGGTTGGTAGCCCCAAGTCGTCCATGAACACATCGAGTCGAAGAGTGGTGCTTTCCCCGCCATACTTGATGGTGAAATCTGCTACTTTTTCGTCATCCACAGCCATCTCTTGTGCTAGGGTGACGATGCCTGCGACTTCCGCATCCCCGAAGCCGGAAGGAATCAGCAAAGCGACTTGCTTTAGGAACGGCTCCAAGTCCTCGATCTCAAACTCGCCGGAGGCTTCCACCAGGTTTGTCATTGTTGTTCCTTTGGATTGCTGTCCCTTTGGGTGGTAGGCTGTTGCGCTTTCGATACAAACCGCTCCAGTATCATCCGCAGCTCTTGTTGATCTACGTCGTGCCGATCAAAAGATAAGCTCTGCCATGCCTTGTGCTGACGTATTTTGATGTTCAAGTCAGCGACGCCCGGTAAAAGGCTGGAGTCGCTGAAGTTATAGCCTTCAACTTCTCGCCATAAAAAGAAGCGTTGATTAATCTGTATCCCTTTGGGAGTGGTCCGGTATCTTACGCCGGACTTGCGCGCCTGGCGGATGTTCATCCAGATAAGAAACGGAATTTGGTAGATCATCACAGCCAGAACGCACAGCACAATAATCGAAAAGCCGGGGCCATTGGCGAAGTAGCCGAGGGCTACAAGGGGTATGCCCGCCATCAGCACATAGCGGGTGCACTGCCGGAACATCTTGTGGAGGCCGGGCAAAGTCTCGTCCCGTAGTTTCTGTTCAGTAACCTCGGATGGCTCTGTCCACTGAATCCTGTCGGTCATGGGTGCTCTCTTTTGTCACTGTCCCTATCCCTCCACGAGTTTGTAGCCGAAGCCGCGGACGGTCAGCAGGTGGCGGGGGTGGTCCTCGTCGGCCTCGATCTTCTGGCGGAGGCGGCGGACGTAGACGGCCAGGGCCTTGATGCCACCTTCGGGGGCGTTGCCCCAGACCTGCTGGAAGAGCCAGGTCTTGTCCAGTGCCGTCCCCCGGTGCCGGGCCAGCAGCAGCAGAATCTCGTACTCGCGGTCGGTCAGGCGGGCCGGCTCGCCTCCTACCATGGCGTCGCGGGTCCGCAGGTCCAAAGAGAGGTCGGGACCGAGGGTGATGGCCTGGGCGGCGTCGTCCGGGGCGGCGTACTCGCGGGCGCGGCGCAGATGGGCGGCGATCCGGGCTAAGAGTTCGCCCGGATCGAAAGGCTTGGCGAGGTAGTCGTCCGCCCCCGCCGTCAGGCCCGTCACCTTGTCCGACGCCTGGGCGCGGCCCGTCAGCATCAGGATCGCCCCGCGCCAGCCCTGGGCGCGCAGGGCGCGGCAGCAGGCGAAACCGTCCATGCCGGACAGCGAGACGTCGAGCAGAGCCAGGTCATACGCGGGGTCGTCGGCCAGCCAGGCCGCCGCCGCCTCGCCGGTGGACAGGGCGTGGACGAAGTAGCCGGCGCGGGACAGCAGGCGCATGAGAGACTGGACGATGGCGCGGTCGTCTTCGACGATCAAGATTCGTCCGGCGATGGGGGTGATCCTCCTAGGGTGTGACTTGCCAAGGTGTGACTTGCCAAGGTGTGACTTGCCAAGGTGTGACTTGCCAAGGTGTGACTTGCCGTTGCGGCGTGTACCGGGGCGGTGGAATGCCCCGGCAGGCGTATCAATCGCCCCCGCCGGGCAGCCAGAGGGTGAACAGGGTGCCGCCGCCCCGCCGGCGGCGGACGGTGATGGTCCCGCCGTGCTCTTCGGCGATGCGCCGGCAGGAGAATAGGCCCAAGCCCGCCCCGTCGGGGCGCGTCGTGAAAAACGGGTCGAACAGGCGGCTGCGCAGGGCAGGCGGGATGCCCGGCCCCGTGTCCGCCACGCGCAGCCGCGCGCCGCCCCGGTGCGCGTCCAGGTGCAGCGAGAGCGTCCCGCCCGCCGTGGCCCGCATGGCCTGAATCGCGTTCAGAATAAGATTGACCAGGACCTGCTCGATCTGGAGGCCGTCGGCGACGATGGTGGTGGGAAGCGGGCGGCAAAGAACGACGAGCCGGACATCTTCCAGGGCGGCCTGGGGCCGCACGAGAAGCGCCAGGCGATCCAGCAGGGCGGGCAGGTCGAGCCGGGTGCGCTCGGGCGGGGTGGGGCGGGCGAGGGCGAGCAGGCGGTGTGTCAGCAGGGACAGGCTGTTCACCTGCCGCCGGATCGCGCACAGCGACTCGGCGCGGGCCGGGGCGTCGTCCTGGTCGGCCAGCGAAAGTTCGATGAGGAGCGGCGTCAGCAGGTTGCGGATGTCATGGGCAACCGAAGCGGCGAGCAGGCCCACGGCGGACAGCTTTTCCGTCTCGAAGAGCTGCTTCTGCGTCTCGCTCAGGGCGTCCTCCACCTGCCCCAGCTTGCCCGTAACGGTCTTGAGGGACGCCGCCAGCCGCCGGGACTGCTCACGGAGCTGGGCGGCCTGGGCGCGGATGCGGTCCTCCATGTGGCGGGAGCGGGTGACGTCCTGAAAGGTCCAGAGTCGCCCGATGACCGCGCCCCCGGCGTCGAGGACGGGGGCCGTATAGCGGCGGAGCAGTCGCGGGCGTGGAGAAGCCAGCGCGATCTCATCTTCGAGGATACGGCCGGGGTCGGCGTAGACGGTCTCCAGAGTGTGGAAGAACCCGTCCGGGTCCTGGAGGCGCGGGCCGAGCTGGACGCGGACGTACTCGGGATCGGTCTGAAGGGCTTCGATCCCCTCCAGGCCGAACATCTCGCAGAACCGCCGGTTGCAGACCTGGTCCCGCCGGGCGGCGTCGGACAGCAGCACGCCGTAGTCCGAGGCCCGCAGCAACGCCCGCAGAAGAATCAGCTCATCCCGTTCTGTTATTTCCAGCGACACGCGGCTAGCCCCCTGCTTGGCTATTATAGCACAGGGGGATAAGCCGCGCGGCGCAGGCCTAGGGTTTGACCTGGCGGCCCAGTTCTTTCGGGTTGAAATAGGCCGACGACCGGCTGACCTTCCCGTCCTCGATCTCCAAAACCGTGACGCCCGCGTAGGACAGCGGCGTCCCCTCAAAACTCGTCCCCTCGGTCGTCCACTCCAGTGCGGCGCTGCCCTGCCCGGCAATGACGTTGCGGAAGGTGGAGCGGGCCGACTCGAACGTGCCCCGGTACTCGGTCCAGAAGGTCCGCGCGCCGTCAGGCCCGTGGAAGTGGTCCGGCGCGAGGAGATTGCCCACTAGGGCGTCGGGGGCGTAAAGCGCGGCCAGCGGCTCCACGTCTTTGGTGTCTTCCAGCGCCCGCAGCGCCTCGATGAATTGGTTCGTGATCTGCTCAGACATGGTGTAAAAACCCTTCCTACGGCTGTATTATGCGGGCGAGGGGGAACAAGTTAAACATGAAACGGCCCGCCTCCGAAGAGGCGGGCCGGTCGTCGGGGGCGGCGCGGCCGTCCGTGCCGGTCAGGGCCGGTAGACGAACCCGGCCGGGCCGGAAACGGCCGGCGTCACGCCGCCCGTGGCCGGCAGCAGGCCGGGTGCCACTTTGCCGCCCGTGTTCAGTACCTGATCCGCCGTCAGGGGCTGGTCCGCGCCGGAGATGCCCTGCGCGACCGAGTTCTTGTCCGAGGCCAGCGGCGCGGTTTGGATGCGTGGGCCGTTGAGCGCGTTCAGGGCATATGCCAGGCCCGCCGCGTGGCGCGCTTCGACGCCCAGGAACGAGGCGGCGGGGGCCAGGAACGGCGACTTGATGGCGAGCAGTCCCGAGCCGCCCAGATAGGCGGACACGCCGATCGTCTCGGCGGTATAGATGCCGGTGACCACGCCGGTCCGGTCCAGGGCGTTGATGCCGTAGTCGAAGCGGTACTTGGTCTTGTCCAGGAACGGGTTGGCCGCGGGGCTGCCGTACAGCGTGGTGGCCAGGATGTCGCGCTGCTGCATCTCCGTGGCGGCGAAGCCGGTGACGAGCAGGACGTCGAGGGCGTTCGGATCGATGCCCAGGCCGCTGATCGGGTTGCCGAAGTCGTCCTCCGTGGGGGTGGCCCTATCCGATGGAGGATACATGGTGCCGGTCGTCAGGCGCAGGATGCTCTGGCGGTAGCGCTCGGCCTCGATGGTCTCGACGGCGAGGGCGAAGTTGAGGATCTGGACGTCGAGGCTGGGCGCCGTGAAGTTCGTGGACGTGCTGGGAATCTGGATCACGTCCGGGCCGGCCGTGGGGGGCGCGGCGAAGTAGAACGTGACGTGATTTGTGGGCGCAGCCGCCCGTGCGGCACGGGCGGCCAGAAGGCCCGCCGCGGCCACCCCGGCCGCGGCCAGGGCCGCACCGGAGAGGTTCTTATCGCTCATAGGATTGCCTTTCTGATGGTCAACTCGGAAGGAAAGCTACATGACAAAGAACGGCTTGACGGAGGCCAGAACCTGGGTCGGGGTCTTGGCGAATTCCGCCGTGCCCGGAAGGACCGTGGTGCCGGCGGGAATCTTGGTGTTCTGGAGGGGCTGCACGCCGCCGAACTTGCCGGACGGGCCGGGGGCAGCCGTCGCGCCCGGATCGATGTTGCCCAGCGACAGGTTGATGGTGGCCGAGTGCCGCGCCTCGGTGGAGTAGATCGTCGAGGCCGCCTGGACCAGGGTGGGGTTGGTCAGGAAGCCCGCCGCGCCCAGGTACGCCGACACGCCGGTTTCTTCGGCGGTGAGGATGACGTTCAGTATCTGCGCCAGCGTCGCGCCCGCCGCAAGCCCCGCCGCTCCGGCGCTGTAGCCCAGGGGGCTGGCCGGGACCGGCGTGCCGCCGAGAGTCGGGATGAATGCGCGCAGGAAGTCCCGGTGCGCCATCTCCACGTAAGCATATTGCTGGAGGTAGACGAACCCTGCCGCCGCCTGCTGGGCGGTCAACCCGCCGGAGGGAGCGACCAGCGTGTAGGCATCCGCGTTGGTCGCGGGCAGGGGTGCGTTAATGTCCTTACCTGCGGCGATGTTGAGCGCCTGGCGGTACAGGTCCGCCTCCAGCGTCTCCAGGGTCAGCGCGTAGTTGAGGACGACCACGTCCTCGCTCGCGCCGGGGATGCCGGGGAAGTTG
>JAABUV010006042.1_pt1 | contig 13410 bp, 15 predicted proteins | sample 5559971 | NCBI WGS metagenome assembly JAABUV01 (sample SAMN10711881, study PRJNA513362) | rock metagenome | isolation source: Antarctica rocks | place: Antarctica: Victoria Land, Knobhead nord | collected 2015-12-19
TCCGCGGCGAGTTTGAGAAGCTGCTGACGATGCTGAAGCCGGAGGGCGGCGTGGACAAGGGCGACCTGGCGAAGATCAAGGAGCAGGTGTTTGGGCCGAGCGTGTTCTGGGTCACCGAGACGCGCCTAACGGACGACCTCATCGAGGGCGGCTGGCTGGTGCGCGCGGCGCCCTCCCTGCATGCGGTGGGGTGTGAGCGGCGGCTGCTGCGGACGTCGAGAGCTGATGCCTCGAGCGAGTGCAAGGAACTGGAGGCCTGCGAGAGCATGCACGAGGCACATCATTGCGCTTTGCAGGGGTTCACCTCGCAGTCTTCATGTGAGCACACCGCACGACTCGCACACGCCGTATGCATGCAGCCAACTACGGTATAGTGTGTGCGCTGTGGTTGTTGATTGCTGAGCAGGCGGTACCTGGAAGCCGTCCTTTGCGGGTAAGCGAGCAGAAATGGGCGTTGCAGAGGCGCTGAGGCGGCATGCTGTGCCGCCGCAGGTCCGCGGCAACCTCCGCGCGCCGCGCGACAAGGTGTTTGATCTTGTGAGCGACGGCGTAAAGAAGCTGTTCGGTGCGTCGCCCGCCCGGCTAGGCCTGCCGTATCTGCAGCAGCGCAGCGGCGGCATGCACACGGGTGCACTGGCTTGCATTTTGCATGTTGGACATGACACATCCTGCTCGACCTGATGTGCCTCGAAGCGGAGGCGGGCAACGCGTCCGACGCTTTGGAGCTTACCCTGGCCGCTGCCCAGCTGACAGGCAGCTGCTCCGGGCGAGCGGAGGTGCTAGTGACGGCTTGTGCGGCAAAGGCCGGCGGCCCGCGTGACGCCTCGCGTGCTCCGCACTGTGGAGCTCCGCACTGTGGGGCCGTCCCAAGGCTTGACGCGCACAGCCGCGCGGCGGCAGGCGAGCAGTACGAGGTCATGATGGTGGCCGACCCGGAGGCGGAGGAGGACGACCCGCGCGGCGGCCCGCGCATCGCGTTCCAGGTCGTGCCGGCGGCCGCCGCGCGGCCCGCGCCCGCGCCCGGCTGGCAGGGCCTGGCCGCCGCCGCGCTGCTGCTGCTCACGCTGGGCACCGCCGCGCAGCTCGGCCTGGCCGCCAACGTGTCGCACCTGCCCAAGGTTCGCCCGCCGCTCTGCCCGTCATTGCACCTCGTCACGCGCAGCACATCGTGACACAGGATCAGGGAAGCCACCCAGTGTCCACCACACGGACACCGAGCTGTGCAGGACGGCAAGGTCTGGTGTGGGGAAGGCTTTGCTGTAAGAATCACGTGGTGCTTGTACTGAGCCTTCTGTGCTGCGGCGACGGCAGGAGATCCTCGAGTGGCTCAGCCAACCGGACGCGCTGCAGGCAGACTTGCTGCCGAAGTTTGTCGAGGAGTTTGACGCGGTGCCCTACCTGCTGTCGGCGCTGCCCATCGCCGGCGCTGTCATGGGCACGCAGGCCGCGCACGAGCTCGCGCACCGCATTGTGGCCGCGCGCAAGGGCGTGCGTGCCCGCCCGTCCGCCTGCTGCAGGATGCATGCTTTGACGCGCCTGCCACTTCTGCCGACGCAGGGCAAGTTCTCAAGGTGAACAGCGCCCTGCATTGGGGTGGAACACAGTGCTGACTGGGCTGCACTGCTTGAGCGACATGTCCTCCCGCTGTGTCAGTGCCCAGCCTGACGCAGAAGGCATCTTGCTATCCCACGTGCTGGGTGTGTTTGCCTGTGCAGTGGCATCTCTGACATGACGGCTCGCCCTGCGCATGCAGGTGAAGCTGGGGCCGCCGCTGTTTGTGCCCAACAGCAACATCGGCACGTTCGGCGCCGTGTCCCAGATCAAAAGCCTCATCCGCAGCCGCGCCGACCTGTTCGACGTCGCGTTCTCTGGCCCCGTCGCCGCCGCCGCCGTGTCTGCAGCGCTCTTTGCTGGCGGCCTCGTGCTGTCCTCGGGCGGCGTGCCAAAGGCGTGTGCCCGCCCCTCCCTTGCATGGTGGGACCAACCGCGGTGTGATGTCAGGGCAGCAGGACTGTGTCTGGAGCCGTGCTTGCTGTGCAAGCAGCAGCACTGCAACACGCAGCGGATGCGGGCTCTTGCAGCTGCACCCAATCTGCAGAGAGGGCGCGCGCACAGGAAGAGCTGCTGGGCAGTCGGGCTTGCTTGCACACCAATCAAGAAGCCCTCTCTTTGCCCAGAAGGGGGCAGGATTGCTTGCTTTGGCCAATTAGGCAAGCATAGCTCCAAGAGGTTGTTTATATTTAACAAGGACTGCTTGCTTGCTAAGCAAGCAAGGGGCTTATATGGTGTTGGCGTGAGCCGCAGGCGTGGTACGTTGTGTAATGGTATGTTGATGGGTGGCACGTCTCTGTTGATTTCAGGCTAAGTCAATTAGCACTTGCAGCGATGTGTCAATACTCGAACCTTTGCATGCAGGAGGAGCTGCTGCCGGTGCCGAGCGCGCTCTTCCAGGGCTCGCTGCTGCTGGGCAGCCTGGCGCAGACAGTGCTGGGGCCGGCCGCCGGCGGCGTGGCCACGTTTGTGCACCCCACGCTGATCGCGGGCTGGTGCGGCCTGGTGGGCGCCGCGCTCAACTGCCTCCCGGTGGGCTCGCTGGACGGCGGCCGCATGATGCAGGCGCGCGGCGGGCCTTGAGGTGTATGGCCAGGCCCGCGATGCTCCAGCACAGGCTGGAGGACCGGCAATATGGTGCAATAGCTGGAGGCGTACATCTTGCCCATCTAACTGTGTGAGGCGCAAGGCAGAACATGTTCAGCAAGCACCTGTGACCTCCCGACGGAGCTGGTAGGAAGGCAGTGGCATGTGTCGCGCAGCATTTCCAGGTTACTGAGAGCGCCTCCGCGCATTTAGTGCGCGGCATGATGCCTGCTCCTGCACTGCAGTTGAGCACAGCCGGGCGCACCTTGTCCCAATGCATGTAAGCCGCCGGCCGACCAATCGTGCTGGGCAAAGGGAGGAACAGGGGTGGCCATCTGCTGAGGTCTGCTATGCGCGCAGGCCGCGTTTGGGCGGGGCGCGCTGGCCGTGTCAGGCTTCTGCATCTACGTGAGCCTCGCGCTGGGCCTGCTGGGCTCCGCGCTCGCGTTCCCCTTTGGCATCTTTGTGGTCATCTGCCAGCGCAACCCGGAGAGGCAAGTGCAGGCGCGCGCCCCGGCCATGACCATTTTAAACAGGGAGCGCCCTCGCAAGCTGCCAATGTCCGTAGAGTGAGCCAGTGAGCGAGAGTCACAGGGAGCAATGTGTACTGGTCTGCGGCCGCTGGAGCCCGCACAAGTTGTGCGAAACAAGCGAGCTTACCCTACTGATGCGCTCCAGGACGTCGTCACGCCGCCCGGCGACACACGACAGGCGCTGGCGGCCGCAGCGATTGCGCTGGCCGTGCTGACGCTGCTGCCGATGGTGCCTGGCGCGACCGATGTCGCCACGAGCCCCCCGCCAGGTCTGTTTTTGTGAGGCGCATCCAGTGAGGGGGCCGAGCGCGCCCAGGGACAGGCGCGGCTGTGGCGGACTGTCAGCAGGTGCTTGGGCACTTGCAGCCTGGAGAGGCCCCGGTGTGGTGTGTCAGCAGCAGTGCTTTCTTGGCCCTGGCTGACTTTTGGTGTGCACCCTTTGCGGAGGGTAGTGTGCAGTCATCAGTGAGGCGCCGGGTGGTGCACCTGTTGGCCTGTCTGCACTCTGAAGCTAATGTCAAGTGCAGGCTTAGCTGTGGGCAGCAAGCTGCTGCTGTGGGCGAAGCGAGGTAGCAGGCCGTAGCCCGGGGGCTACATATGCAACCCGTGTGCAGCGCACCTGGCGGGCCCGCCGGGATAGTGGCTTGCTAGGCGTCGGCGAACTGCCATACACAGGAAACCCGCCTGTTCTTACGACGAGCCCAGTGGTATGGGAGGCCTTTGCGTATGTGCGGGGAGTGCGCTTTACTTTAGCAGACATCTGCCAGGCCTGGCTTTTTAGCCTGCCGTCTTTAGCAGCTGCTGCACGTCAGGTGCACTCAGGCCAGCAATGCTCAAGACCTTCTCCCTCGACTTAGCGGACGCCCTGCTTAGAGCGACCTGGTGCTTCTTCAGGCCAAGGACACTTGCAACGTACTCTGTGACAGCCTTGTTTGCTTCTCCTTCTCGCGCTGGAGCGTTCACCGAAACAGTCACAGTGTCGCCGGTGATCAGGAGAGCACTCGCCTGCCATCAGCTTGTCTTCAGACAGGTGTCACCCCAGGAGTCCGCAAACAGCGAGGCACCAGCACAGCGGACTGCACCTTAGCACCAGGCTTGGCGCGGACAGCCAGGCTGCAGCCGTCGGCTGTTGCCTTGAGGTAAGCAGGAAGTTGTGCGTCTAGCTGCGCTCCTGCAGGCTTGGCTGGCTTTCCTGGCGCTGCGCTCTGTTTCATATGCCCGCGCAGGGCTGGTGCATGCACCACGATGGCGTGGCCACGCACTAGGTTAGCTCTGAACATGCGCCACCTGCCTTACTGCTTATGATGGCGACATCGTGTGTCAGCCAATGAAAAAGGTATTGTTGCCGTGCAGCACCAGTGCACTTGCGCACTGGCCAGTGACCAGTGGCCATGTCTCCTGCAGCGCTGCTAGCAAGGAGCAGAGTTGCGACTCTAGGGTTGCCCAAGCAAATGCCGGGGCCGAGCTTGAAATCTAGCGTACAGGCTGCCTCTGCACAAGTGTGAGATCGTGTGCTTGCCGGCTGCCACATCCGCAGTCCGCCCGCCGCCGATGGACCTTGGCGAGCGGGGGCAGAGGAAGCCGGAGATGCCTCAGTTTGCTGTGCAACACTTTGCCGCGGCGCCCGTATACGCCCGCCACGAGAACGGCGTGATGCAGCACGAGCTTTACAGCTCGGACGAGCAGGCGCACGAGCAGCAGGCGAACGGCCTGCATTCGATCTTTGGAGCACTGGCCTGCCCTCTGCCCCAGGACAGCGACGGCCTGCGGCGCTACCTGGCCGACCTGCAGACGGGACTTGCGGCGTATCGGGAGGCACGGCCCCTCTCAACGCCTGCGCAGGCGCTGGTGGCGCACCTGGCTGCCCGGGCAGGCGTACCCATCAGTGCAAGCCGCTCCGAGCAATACTGTCTGGGAGGGCCCGCGCCGCCTCCTCGGACAGCTGCCCTTGCCACGGCGCGCACAGCGCTGTGACGCGCTGATCGCTGCCCGCAGAGGGAGGCCGCCGTGCAGCGCGTGCTGCAGTCGCAGTCGGAGGAGGCGCGGCTGCGCGCGGAGCTGGGCGGCATGCGGGAGAAGGCGCGGCAGGAGCAGGAGGTGCACCGGCACACGCTCGCGCAGCTGCGCGAGCAGCACAACGTGCGCGCCTCTCCCGCGCCGCTCAAGCCACGCGCAGGTCCTAGCGGTCGGGCGCATGCCGGCTCGGCTGGCACGGCGAGCGCCACCCCGGGCGGCGCTCGTGCAGGCGGTGATCGCAGCGCCCCGGTGCCGTGTCGGCGGTGGTGCCTGGCGTCCTGTGTCAAGAAGGACGGGCGATGCCCTGCGAACATGCGCTGTGCAGGCACAGCCACGGCACTCGAAAGGCGCACTGCGTCCTGACGCGTGTGCGCGGTGGGCCGGCAGGAGCGGGAGCAGGAGAGCCGCGAGCAGCAGCGGCAGGTGGCCATCCTGCAGGAGGAGGCCCGCAAGACCAACGCCTCGCTGCGCGAGGCCTGCGAGCGCGTCAGCATCAGGCGCGGCCGCGCTCGCCTGCGCCGCCCGCCGCTGCTTGTCCCCCTGGGCACCAGCTCCCTCAAGCCTGCGACCCCTCGCATAGAGTGAGCTGCTGTTGCAGCAGAGCCAGTCACGGCGTGCGTGGGCCCCCTCGTCTGCCCGCCGCCCCTCTCCACGCCGCTACTCCTCAGGCGGCGCCTCTGGCGCGCGCCGCTCGCACAGCCCACAGAGCGGAGCGCCGCGGGGCCCAGCACGTGCAGGCACGCGGTTCCCTCTGTCTCATCGCCGGCGCCACGAGAGTAGCGCCCGGCCGCGCGGCGCCCGCGTTGCTCAGTGAGACAGCCCCAGCGCACACGGGTGCCGGGAGGCGTCCCTCTCCATGCTGGCAGGCAGCTAGGCAATGCGTGGCGGCGCTGCGCGCGGCCGCGCGCTCGTACAGCCTCGGCCGAGTGCGCCGCGTGGCCGCAAGTGCCTCCGCTGAGCGCGCGCGCTGGGGCGGCCCGGCACAGCGCCGGCAGGAGTCTGAGCGGGAGCGCGGGCGGGCGCGCAGGGACCGGAACATAGAGCGGCTCATGGCCGAGCGCGAGCAGGCCAAGCTGGACGCGCACGTGCGCGACGAGCAGGCGCGCTGCAGCGAGGAGCGCGCGCGCGAGCTGCGCGAGCGCGTCGCCGAGCTGGAGGGCCAGTGCGCGCCCTGCGCGCCGTCCCCGCTGTCACCCTGTACATGCGCTGTGGGCGGGCGCTCGTGCCTGCCAGGTGCCGGGTCCTCTGGCGCCCCGCGCGTCAGGCGGATGGTCAGGGGTGCAGAGCGCGGCGAGGCGCCGGGCGGGGCCCCATGGCGGGGCCGGGGCCACAGGGCGGGGGCGGGGCTCCATGGCCGCTCCATTGCGCGCTGCGCGCTGCACGCTCAGCCCGAGGATAGGGACTCCTCAGCCTAATGGTAGGGACCCAACCCTCACCCCTAAGCCTGCCGCCGGCGCGCGCAGGAAGCAACTCGTGTTCATGCAGCTGCAGGAGGCCGTATCCAAGAGCGACGGCCTGAGCAGCATCGTGACCATCCGCCAGGACGAGATGCGGCACCTGCAGGAGCAGGCGCGCCTGCCTGTCTGCCCCCCCCGCGGCGCGCGGGTGGCCGCAGCGCAGCCCGCGATCAGACCCGCGACGCGTGTCCGGCCAAGCGCGCTGCGCCCGCCGGCCGCCCGCGCCTCGCGCGCCTGCCCGCCCCGCGCCCCGCCATGCGTGCTGGCCCGAAGCCCTGCATAGGCTGAGGTCAGGGCGCCAGGCCATAGGGTGCCAGGCCATCCGGCGGCGCGCCGCCCAAGATGCGAGCGCCCGGCGTGCGCGCGCCGCGCAGGTGTGGCACTACCAGGCGGAGCTGAAGCAGATGGACACGCACTATATCGCGCAGCTGGAGAAGCTGAGCGCCGAGAAGGACCGTGTGGCGGCCGAGGCGGCCGAGCTGCGCGGCGCGCTCGGCCTGCAGGCGCCGCCGCCGCCGCCGCCCGCCGCGCCGCAGCCACAGCCGCAGCCGCCGGCGCTGCCGCCGCCGCCGCCGCCGCCGCAGTTGTCGGCGGCGCAGCAGCAGCAGCCGGGGCAGTACCGCGGGCCTCCGGCCGCGGCGCAGCAGGCAGCGGCGGAGGCGGGCGGCGCGGGACCGCGGCCGCCCCCGCCCAAGGGCGTGGTGCGCGCGGGCGGCGCGGTGGAGAACGGGCGGCGCGACGTGGGCAACGACCTCAAGGCGCTCATGGTGCGCGCCGCCGAAACTCGCTGCGCGAGCTTTGGAGCACTCTGGGGAGCGTGCATGCGAGTGGGCAGGGGCCTGAGGCGCTCGTGGCGCTGCGCGGGCGGCTGGAAGCGCCGTGAAGGCGTCCGAAGCGGCTGCCAGAGCTACGCCGGTGGACAGCCTGAAAGCGCGTGCGGCTCATGCAGCCGCGGCGGCTGACGTGCGTGTCACCTCACGATGCTATTCCGTTGCCAACGTGCTGCCGCTGCCGGCAGAACGGCGGCCTGCTGGGCGAGCGGGATCTGGTGGCGCTGCTGGCGGAGGTGGTGCCGCAGGGGCAAGTTAACGCGCGCATGCTGACGCACGAGGACTACGACGCCTTCGAGGTGGGCCGCCCGGGAAGCGCGCCGCGCGCTCGCTTGCCGGGCATGCTTGCCCGGGCATGCGGGTGGCCGCTTCGCTGGTTGGGCGCCGGGCGCCAGGCGCCGGACACGCCGGAGCTGGGGCGGCGCCCGCACTCCAGCATCGCCGGGCGTGAGGGCCTTGCTCGCCGTCACTCGTGCGAGCGGCCGTGCGCAGGGCGCTGCCTCAGCGTGGGCTGCAGGGCCGGCCCGCTGTCCCTGCTGCGCCCACTGAGGGTAGCGCTGCCTGGCTGGAGCCTGGCATGAGCTGCTTTGACAGAGCAGGTTTGTCTACTGAGGCGCGTCTACGGACGCGCCATGGTGCACGTCCCAGCGAGCAATGTGCAAGGACGGGGGACGAGGAGTCTTAGCCCGCCCGCCGGACCAGGCAGCGGCGCCCTGACCGCGCGGGCCGCCGCCGCGCAGGCGCGGCTGAAGCCGTACACGTGGGCGTCGCACTACGTGCACCGGCACGGCGCGATCCACGACTTCATGCGGCGCTTCCCGGGCACCTTCTACTTCCTGCCGGACATGCAGTCGGTGTTCCTGCCGGACGCGCCCGCGCAGCCGTCGCGCACGTCGTCGCAAGGCGCGCGCGCGCAGCGGCAGCCTGCCGCCGCTGCAGAGCGGCCCCGCTGAGCACTCCTTGATACCCCTGCATGCTGTTGCCGCCCCCTGCCTTGTGTAGCAAGCGGGCGGCCGGGCGAGGGACTGCGTCGCAGCGCTGCGCCCGTCAGACGGGCACGGCAGTGCGCTGCACTTTGCGGCGTGTTGCAGAGGCAGAGCGCCTCGAGCTTATTTGGCACGCGTGCCATGCCCCGCCCACCGCACCGTGCTGCAGAAATGCGCGCCTGCTCGTGCATGCTGCAGCGCGGCTCCGATGCGCGCGCGCGCCCCGCATGCCAGGCGTGCTGAGCCCGCCGGGCGTGCTGAGCCCGCCGGGCGTGCTGAGCCCGTCGCTGGCGCACGCAGGCGAGGAGGCGCCGCCGGCGCGGCCCAGCCTGCCGGCACAGTCGGCGCCGCCGCCGCTCCCGCCGCTGCCGCGCCCGCCGCTGCGCGCGGTGGTGACGCCGCCCGCGCCAGGCTTCGAGCCCTCGGCGGCGGGCGCGCGCGCGGGCGCCAGCCGGCCGGGCGGCGCGGCGGACGGCCGCGGCGGCGCGCCGCCGCCGCCGCGCAGGGCGGCGGCGGCCGCCGCGGCCGTCGCCGTGCACCCGCCGCCGCCGGCGTGGCAGGCCGCACCGCCCACGGCGCCCGCGCCACCGTCCGCGCGACCCGCGCAGGCCGCGCAACGCGGCGGAGGCGGCGGCGACGGCGGCGGCGGCTCGCAAGCGCGCGGCTCTGCGCGGTCGGGCAGCGGCGGCGGTGCCGGTGGCGGCGGCCGTGATGCAGGCGCGGCGCCCGGCGGCGCGGCTAGCGGGGCGGCCCCCGGCGCGGCCGAGCGCGCCGCGCCCGCCCCGGCCGGCCTGAGCGCCGCCCGCCCGCCGCCGGCGCAGCAGCGGCGCCCCGCCGGCGCGCCCGCCTGGGGCAGCGCGGAGGCGGGCGCGGAGGCGGGCGCGCTGCCCAATGGGCACGCCGCGCATGCTGTGTCGGCAGAGGGGGCGGCCGCTGGCCGGGCTGCAGAGGACGCCGGCGGCGCGGACGCGGCGGGCGGCCGGCTGGAGCAGCGCGCCAAGCAGGGCCGCCGCCGCGGCAAGACCGGCGGGCCGGGGCCGAAGCAGGCGCGGGCGCCCGCAGAGGGCTGAGGCGCGTGGCCGCGGCCCGGCCCGGCGCAACTGTACACACCTCAGGGCATGCAGCCGCAGTGGCCGTCCGCGGGGCTTGCGCCGTGCGGAGGGCTTGCCTGAGGCTGGCGGTACGGCGCGCTGGCCTGGGGCATGCCGTGTGAGAGGAGAGGTGCCGGAAGCGAGTGGTGTTGCGAGGCGGCAGCAACACCCGTGTATGTGCGGCCCAGCTTGCGGCTCTGACAGTGGGGCCCGCCGGCCTTAACCCTGTGTAGGGGAGGGCGGCGGCAGGCCTGCATGGGGAAGCCTGCCCCCCATGCTGTCAAGGAGCCCGCCATGTCCTGTGCCGGCTGTAGAAATGTCAACAGGCCCAGTGGCAGCCTCGCCGTGCCTGCCGAGCGGCGCGGGCGAGCTATGACTGGGACGACCATGCGTGCACTGTGGGAACCCATCAAGGCTAGCACAGCACCCTGTACCCAAAGAGAGCCCTTGCGAGAGTCTGAGGTGCTGGGACAGCTGGGACAGTTATGCCGTCGCCTGCTGCTTCTTGGCAGGCAACCAGGCCGGTGTCGTCTGCCGGTTCCCGCATGGAGACCGGAGGCCTGAGCAGCCACTATCGGCTGGTGCAGGCTGTGTAATGTGAGCGTCCGCTGCAACTCCAGTGTGGGATCCCACACATGAGGCCAGGAGCATGCTGACCTGCCCTAACCCCTAGGCGAGGCCATCGACCATCATGATGGTGAAGGCGAGCCCGAGGAGCACGGTGCCACAAGTCGTGCGTTTCGCACTGCGTCCTAGCACATGTCTTCCGACAGCATGCGATGGTAGCTCCTTGGTTTCCCCGTGACCGGGAGGCGTCAGCCCTTGCCGCACCTAGCCAGCCGGCCGTCGTCAGGCGGCCTCCGCCCGGCCTGCGCGAGGCTGCGGGCCGGGGCCTGCCGCCATGGACCTGGCTGACGCGCTGAGGGAGGACCCGGAGAAGCCAATTTTCCACCTGCTGCCGAGGAAGGGATGGCTCAACGATCCCAACGGGCTGTTCTTCCACAAGGGGCGGTACCACATGTGCGCCCCTGCCCCCGGGGCGCAGAGCTGCTGGCTGGTGGGGCGAGGGCACGGGCAGGCAGATTGCGGGGTGTTCAGGCAGCCACAAGCACCGCGCTGCAGTCGGCGGGCGCGGCGCCGCCGCCGCGGGAGGCAGCGCGGGGCTCCCTTGTTGGGGAACAAAGCAGCCCGCCAGCGCCGCTGGCGGGCGGGCGTGGTGCAATGATACCGAGCGCCGGCAGTTGCTGGACAATTGCGCGTTTGCTGCGGGCAGGCAGGCGGGCGGGCAGTGCCTGGGGGCTGTGCAGGCGGCGCCCGCTGCGATGTGCTCCACAGGCTGCCACGCGCGGCCGCGGTGCAGGGCCCGCTGCCAGCTGGGATGCCAGTTGCCCGCTTCTCTGGGGCAGCTGCAGCGCTCGTGCTGGGGGCCGGGGCCCCTCAAACGCGCACGCCTGGGCGCGCGGCCGTGCTGCTCGCGCAGCTGCTTGGTCAGCCCTAAGCGGCGAGGGCCGGATGCGGGCACCTTGGGCGCATCGGTTGCGCTGGGGTGCATTCGCTGCGCTTTACAGCCGTGCACTTAGGCAGTGAGGATGCAAGTGCTGCTGGGGGTTGCGGGTCTGGTCCTGGCGCGGTGCGGGGACTGTCGAGCGCGGCGTGCATGGAGCAGTTGCCCTGTTGGGTGGCTTCCCGTGCGGATCTAGGTCATTGTTGCAGAGGCCACAGCTTGATTGCCGTGTGCTGGAGGGGCGACGCCCCGCTGCGTCCACTGCGCCCGAGAGCACGTTGCGCTTTGGTCTGCGGCGGCGCAAGCGGCGGCCCGGCGCTGTGCCCTCCACCGCTGGCCTTGCTGCTGCCGGCGCGCAGCCGCGGCACGGCTTCTGCTTGCACAGCTCAAGTGCAGGGGTGGATGCGCTGCGTGGGGCCAGACGCTGACCTGGCACGCTGCGCGCGCTGCACACACACCCCGCTCGCCGGCCCCCGCCGCGTGACCCCGCGCCCGCCGCGTGCGCGCGCGCGCAGGTTCTACCAGCACATTTACAACGGCTGCGAGTGGGACTTTGGCATCGTGTGGGGCCACGCGGTCAGCCGCGACCTGGTGCACTGGGAGCACCTGCCGCCGGCGCTGCACCCGACGCCGGGCGGCCTGGACGCCGACGGCTGCTTCTCCGGCTGCTGCGTGGTGGACACCGACGACACGCCCGTCATCCTGTACACGGGCGTGCGGCTGCGCAGCAACCCCGAGTGCGCCGACCTGCCGCCGCCCGAGTGCGACCTCAATCTGCCCTTCATCGAGAGCCAGCTGGCGGCCGTGCCGGAGGAGGGTGCGCGCCCGCCCGCCGCCCCCCTGTCACAGAAGCTTGTCAAGTTCCAACCTGGTGCGGTCGATCGGCCAGTGCGTGGGAGCGGGGCGCCTCCTGCGCGCCGCGCCGCTCTGCCTCCCTGCGGAGCCTGTGAAGCGTCGCGGCCAATTGCGCTTGCGCTGAGGGCGGGATGCAGAGCAGGGCTCCGGGAGGGCCCGAGCGCGGCGGCCGCGCCGGCGCAGCCGCTTTAAGACAGTGCGCGCGCCCGCGCAGGCTTCGGGCCGCCGGACCACAACTACACGACCTGGACGAAGCAGGAGGCGCCCTTCCTGCCCTTCCCGCCCGAGGACCTGGGCCTGGTGGGCTGGCGGGACCCGTTCATCTTCGAGCGCAAGGGCCTGGAGGGCAACGGCTGCGAGTGGGGCATGCTGCTCGGCAGCGGCCTCAAGGACGGCGGCGGCGCGGTCATGATCTACCGCTCCGAGAACCTGCGCGGCGGTGCGGCCCCTGCGCGCGGCCGGGCTGTCGCAGCAGGGCAGGACGCGGGCGCGTGGCAGGGCGGCACTGCACGTTTGGGAGTCCCGCTTGCTGCGGGCTGCCATGGCCGGCAGGCGAGCGGCTTGCGGGCGCTGTGGGGGGGAAGCGGGCGTCCTCCTGCAGGCGGATGCACCCTGTTGGGCCAATGCCTCATGTTTGGTATGTGGTGTTGCTGCAAGTCCATGCGACCAAGTGCGCCACGTGCGCTGGCTGGCTTTGCACTCTCACAACAAGCAAGCCTACGAGGATCGGGGCGCCAGGGCACGCAGGGCCCCAGCCGCGCTCCATGTGCCCGGCCGCTGACCGCGCGCGCGGGCCCCCGCGCGCGCAGGCTGGCGCTTCGACGGCATGCTGTGCGAGGCGGAGAGCGCGGAGACGGGCGCGATGTGGGAGTGCCCGCTGCTGTGCCGCCTGCCCACGCGGCCCGAGCTGGGCCGCGTGCAGAACCTGGCCAGCCTGCGCCAGGCGGGCGGCCTGGGGCCGGCCTTTGGCAGCAGCTGCGGCGGCGCCGCCGGGCCGCCCAGCGGCCCCGCCTCGCCCGCCAAGGGCGGCGCGGGCGCGCTGCCGCCGCTGCCGCGCAAGGCGTCGTTCACGGGGCCGCCCGGCGGCGGCGCGCCGGCCGGGCCGCCCGGCGGCGCGCGCGCGAACGGCGGCGCGGGGCCGCCGCCCGAGCGGGGGGAGCCGCGGGAGCCGGCGGCGGGCGCGGAGGCAGGCGCGGTCGGCACAATGCCGCCGCCGCCTGATGCGCAGACGGGCCGCTCGCTGCTGACTGAGCAGCTGGGCGCGGGCGCGGGCCCGGGCCCGGGGCAGCTCGCGGCGACGGCGGAGGCCGCCGCCGAGAACGGCGGCATGCACGACGGCGGCGCCGGCAGGCGCGCCGGCGTGGACGGCGGCCTGAGCAGGCGCGCGAGCGTCGACGGCGGCCCGGGCGGGCGCGCGAGCGCCGACGGCGGCGCGCGGGAGCCCGCCTTCACGCACTTCCTGTGCGTGTCGCCCGACGCGCCCACCAACCCGGTGCGCGCG
>JAABUV010006044.1_pt1 | contig 13407 bp, 14 predicted proteins | sample 5559971 | NCBI WGS metagenome assembly JAABUV01 (sample SAMN10711881, study PRJNA513362) | rock metagenome | isolation source: Antarctica rocks | place: Antarctica: Victoria Land, Knobhead nord | collected 2015-12-19
GAGCGAACACTGCAGGGCAGGCCGCTCGCTGGCTGGCCGCGCGGGCAGGCACCTGGCCAGGCGCCTGCAGCAGCCTGTGCGTGGCCGCGACCGGCTGACCGGCGCTTGCATCCGCGGTCAGCCCGGGATCCGGGCCGGCCAGGCCCTGGCCGGAGGCGGCGGCGCCCGGCGCGCCATTCTTGATCAGGTGGCGCGTGTCTGCAGGCGCAGGAACATGGTCAGCCGCGCAGGCAGCTGTGCGCAGATGCCCGAGATGCAACACAAGCAACGGTTGGTGCCGGCGTGTGCTTGCATGCTCATGCTGCCTGTCGCAGTGACAGCCGCGCAACTGCATGCAACTTGGGGCAAAGGCTGAGGAAAGCGTCCACTCACTGCGCACTGTGCAGTAAACACGACCATTGCAGGTTTCTCAGGTGCAGGCCTTCAATAACTCGTGCAGCATGTAGCACGGGCAGCATGTGCTGAGATAGGGTAGGTTACCACAGCAACCCGCACCTGCCGCCTCAAACGGGCTCACGAAACTGCCCAGCCTCGAGGGGCTGGGCGCGCTGGCGAGCGGCACCGCGCCGGCCGGCGCGTCGGCCGGCGCGTCGGCGGGCGCAGCCGCGGCCTCCCCAGCGCCCGTCGTCGCAGCGGGCGGCTTGTCCCCGGCGCTCGCCGTCGCGCCGTCAGCGGCGCCGTGCTCGGCGTCGCCCGCGCCGTCAGTGGGCCCGCTGCCAGCAGAGGCGCCGTTGCCGTTGGCGTGGCCGCCCCCGGAGCCGCCGCTGGACGAGCCTGCGGATGGTGTGCCCCCAGGGTTGCTAACCAATGCGCATGCTCCACGGTTCCCATATGCCCACGCTTCATCATACTGCACTCATAACAGAACAGCACTGTGTGACGGGAGGACACGCAATACACGATTGCGCCCGCACGGCTGGCTTTAAGCAAGAGAAGACATCACCGCCTTTGAAATACAAAGCTGCCTCCCACGTCCACACGTAGCATGCAGAGGTACGGCCCACAAACCCGACCCAGCATCCCAGGCCAAGCGGCACAGCAGCGCAGCCGGAGGAGTGGCGCCAAAGGTGAGTGCTGGCGCACCAGAGTGGGAGCGGTGCAGGCCGCGCTGCTGGGCGGAGGCGCTCTGCGGCGGCGACGAGGGCATCATGGCCGGCGATGTGCGCTGGCACGGCGGCTCCTTCGACGCGCCCGGCGACACGGCCGCCCCGCCCTCCGCCTGGCGGCGGTGCCAGCACGATCTCAAACCCTTGTCTGTAGGGTATGCAGCGGTGCGCACATGCCGCAGGAGGGAAGGTGGGTCGGGCAACCTGACATCAGCGCTGCGCCACACGCGAGACTGGTGATGTCGCCGTTCAGCAGTGGGTTGCCGGCGCGCGCTTGCATCGCAGCGCCCTTTTGCAAGCAGGCACACAGCAGACGCGTCGCAAAGAACGCCCACCCGACGCGGCCGCGCGCAAGGCCCCCGCGCCTACCTGCGGCCGCTCGTGCGCGCCCTGCTGCTGCTGCTGCCGCTGCCGCAGCAGCGCGCCCTCCGCGTCGGCCATGTCGCGCTGCAGCTCCTTCATCAGCGTGTCCGCGAGCACGTCCCCGGCCTCGCTGGCGCAGTGGTATGCCTGCCCGCGGCGCACACCCGCTCGCTGCCGCCTCCAGCGTGAGCGCATCGCGCTGCGGCACACGCGCAAGCGCGCCTGCCAGCACACCTCTGGCCGTTGCCGCGTGCGGGCGCGCTGGCGCGCTTGCCACACAGTGGCACTTTGTGGCAAGCCCACGCACAGCGTGGTTGTGTAAAGGGGCAAGGCACCGGTCCCTGCACAGCAGTTGCTTGCTTCCTTGCTAAGCGTCGCATTTAACAAGTGTGCTGCACCACGCCCTCGCCCTGTCGCACGCCACGGCCAGTGACACGGCCGGTGCGGGCCCCACCGCAGCGCGCAGCCCCAGCGAGCGGCGCGGCGGGCGGCGCGCGCCGTGTGGACCAACCGTGGACACTATCCAGCCTTTGGAGGTTAAACACTGAAACAGTATGAACTAAAGTCGCTCGTTGGTCGGCGCGCCTGGTGCGCGCGCAGGTGGTCCCGCTGCGTCCCGCGCCCGGCCTCGGCGGCCAGCCCGTACAGCAGCAGGCCCAGTTTGTTCCCGCGCATGGCCACCGCCTCCAGGTACTTGAAGCCCTGGACCGCCAGGTCCTGCATCTCCTGCGCGGTCGGCGCCCTCCCCAGGTAAGCGGCTGTCAGGCTCTTCGCTGCCGCGTGCGCCAACTTTATGACAGGTTGCCCCGCATATCAAGATCACAGCGTGCCAGCTGTCCCGCGTCCTGGCACGCAGACCTAGCGTGCCAGGACTGGACGCCACGCACAGTCGCACGGCAGGACAGCAAGGGGACAGCAAGGCGCGCGCGGGGGGCGGCGCGCAGGCGCGTGCCTCGCTGTTGAACATGGCGTGGAAACAGAGCAGCGCGCCGAGCAGCACGGCGGCCTCGGCGCTGCCGCCGCGCGCGTCCTCGGCAAAGCGCTGCAGCAGGTCGCTGGTGCGGCTGTTTTGCGCGACGCTGCTGCCGTCCAGCGCCTGCAGCAGCACGCGGCGGAAGCCGGACGAGCGGCCCGCCTGCAGCTCAGCGACGACCACCTCCAGCAGGCCGCCCTCCAGGCCCTTGGCGCTCTCGGCCGCAATTGCGGACCACAGGCGCTGGCGGTAGGCCGCCAGGTCGGCCGCGCCGGCCGTCGCGCCGGCCATCGCGCCGCTCCGCGCCCCTGCCGGCGCGGCCAGCGCACGCGCGTGTTGTGTGGCTGCGGCGCGGCGCGCGCTCGACTGTGCAGGATAACTGTGCAGCGCCCCGCCAGCCACTTCGTATAGAAACAGCGGCGACACTTGTGCAAATCCGCTCACAGACAGCTTTGCACCGCCAGTATTGCGTGCGTCGCAGCTGCATTGCTGCTCCGATCTGATCACGCGCGCCAAACTGCGCACAGCGCGCTGCTGGCTCGTCCCTGCCTCAGCCGCAGTGCACAGGCCTAATAGCTGACCCGCGTGGGACACAACCCTTGTGCATGCCAGACTCTCGCCCCACATCGATGCCGGGACGGTGCCCAGGACTGGTGCCTCGGGAGCGCGGCAGGCCGCCCGGACGGGCACGGTCGGGACGGTTTGCGACGGCCCCGGCAGAGCCTGGCAGTGCCCGCGCGCCTCTCGCAGCACGCGTCGCAACGGTTTGGGTGCCGGGGCCGCCATCGCAAGCCAACGATACTCCGCAGGGCAGGGCGGGCCACTGGCCGACCTCCCAGTGTGCCGCGACGCCCAGGCAAGGCGCCTGCTGAGCTGCGCGGCCCAGGGCGCTGCGCCTCGACAACCTCTGGGTGTGCGCGACCGCCCTGGTCTTCCCCTGCCCGGGCCGCCAGGGCTGCGCACCCTGCGCCTGATCTCACTCCCGAGTGCCGCTCCGCGTCCCGGCGCGCCACGCGGCCTGCGCGGGCCTGCGCACGCGCCGCCAGCAGCGCACCGCGCGCCGATAGCACGCCGCCTTCCTGCGCACCAGGACCGGCTCCAGCTACACAGAGTGGACTTGCTCTTGACTAAGGTAGCCAGGGCTAGAGTCGGGAGGCGGGACGTTTGCCTGTGCTCCAGAGCTGGGTTCCCTGCAGGGCTTTCTGGCTTGGATGGAGAAAGCCTTTCTCCTTCAAGCCAGAAAGGCAAGCAGCTGAAGAGCTGGCCCGCTGCGAAGGTACTATGTCGCCAGCCCTGCTCTTGTTTGCAGCGCTGCTGCTGCTCGAGATCGCCCACCGGCTTGCCTGTGACAGACCGGTCCGCACGCCCTTTCTTGCCATTGCTTTTCTGTATTTTGTGAAGCAGTGCAGGCCTGATGAGGCTGAAGGCGCTGCGTATAAAACCACACTCACTGGCGGGCTGGCCTTGCGCAGCTGGCGCGCCTGCGGCAGCGCCAGGCAGCCCTTGCAGCCAGCGCGGCCACGCTGCAGAAGCAGGCCGCCCTGCTGAACCAGCCGGCCACTCTCGCGCAAGGCGCGCGGCTGCAGCGCCTGTCGGTCGCGCGAGAGAAGGCGGCCGAAGCGCTGCGGCAAGAGCAGGCGCGCACGCTCGCCTGCCCGCTCCGCCCTGCGCTCGAGCGCACGGAGCCACTGCCAACAGCGGGCTGGTGGGGCGTGCAGGAGACGCTGAGTCGCAGCCGTGCGGCGCGGCTGCTCGACACGGCGCGAGTCGCGCTGCTCCTCATGGCGCTGGTGCTGCTGTGGGGCCGCCCCGTGGCCTGGGTGCACGAGCCGGCCAGCTGGCCGCTCACGCGGTGGCTGCGTGCTCCGCACAGCAGCCGAGTGGTGGGCGTGGACGCCGTGATGGTGGTGCCCTGGATCGCGCTCTGCCGGAGAGCCAGTGCGGCGGTAGCCGGCGCGGTGACCGGCGCGTGAGGCTGCCTGAGGACGGTAGAGCTGAGCAGGAGTGACGTGCGAGTGCAGAGTGTGTTGAGGGAGCATGTGTTTGAGAGCAAATGCGTAGGGCATGAATGCATGTACATGCATGCTGGTTGCCTGTGTGGAACTTGGAAGTATACAAGCATGTATGGGAACGCTCTACACCCTAGCTTCAGCGAGTTCTGCCCTTCACCCACAGCCCACCCACAGCAGCAGCTCCATCCCGTGAACAGCCAAAGAGCGAAGTACAGCCGTATACCATAAATTCTGCGTTTTGCCATTGAGCTGAGTTGCCATTAGACTGCACCACTTCTAACTGCTGAAATACCGTCCTGGCCCAGGCGCTATGGAAGGCAGCTTTGCAGCCAGCGTGCAAGGCCCGCCGTGCCCCTGGTGCAGCGCGCATCTGGCGCGGGGCAGCGGCCAGGCGCAGCGCGTCTCGTGGCTGGCCCGGCGCAGGCGACTGGCGGCCACCTGTACCGCGCGGGCAGCTGACGGGGGCGCCGCGCCGCCGTGGGTGTTGATGGGCCGCAGCGTCCACGTCGACGCCAGCCGCGTCGCCGAGCCGGACGTGCTGTGGGGCACGGTCGTCATCAAGGCCAAGGCGATGAGCGCGCTGCGCAGCGAGCAGGCGTTCACCGAGGCCCTCGACGTGCGTCGCGTGTTTTGCAACACCGCTAGTGCCTGCAGAGGCGCACACTCTGCGTTTGTATGGCTGTCCTCACCGCATGCTGGCATGTGCGCAGACCGTGCTGGCGCTGCTGCCGGGGCTGAGCGGGCGGCTGCGGCGCGTTAAGCCGGAGCTGCTGTCGCGGCTGGTCGATGACACAAACGCGATCGCGGCGCGCCTGGTGCAGCTCAAAGTGCTCTTCCCTGACAACACAGATGTGGAGCAACTTGTGTCCAACAGGTGGCGCCCGCGCCTGATGACCAACTACCTGCAGCTTGCCTTGTTTGGTGCAGCCCGCGGCGCATGTGGCCGCTGCGGGTGAGCGCGGCGCGCCGCGCGGCTGACGGGCGGGCCGCCGCGCCGGCCAGGCCGGAGCTGCTGCTGGACCACGAGTTTGAGCGCCTGCCGGACGCTCTGGCCAAGCTCCAGGCGGCCTTCCCGGACTCGGACGTGGGGAGCATGGTCGCGGCGCAGCCGCTGCTCCTGGTCGAGGACATCGCGCTCGTCATCGACGAGCTGCGCAGGTGCGCGCGCGCTGTGTGCGCGTGCGTTGCGGCTGCTGCGCGGCGGCGGGCCCGTGACAGGCCCCGCGCGGGTGCGGGGCGTGCAGGCTCCTGCCTGGCAACCCGAACCCCGTGCCAGTCCTGGTCACGGACACCAAGCTCCTGTCCCTGCTCACCCTGCGCCTGAACCTAAGGTTGGCCGAGCAGCGGCAGACGCAGTGGTAGGCACCGGGTGCGCTGCAAGCTGGCGCTGGGATGCAGCATAAACAAGCGTGTCTAGTTGCCTCCCTTGCTCAGGGAGTGGACGGTTGGCTAGTTCTGTGCTGTGCAGGCCAAGGAACGTTGCAGCACTCGCCATATGTCACATCAATAGCCTGGTTGGTTACGACACAGCAGTGTTAGAATTGCATAGTGTTGGTTGGTTCTTGACCTTAGCAATGAGCAAACTGGCTGCTAGGGTCTGCATTGCGTCCCGCCGCGCATGTGCCTGTATGTGGGGGCGCCTGCGTGCACATGCGCGTTATACGCCGTTCCGCTGCACGCCGCTGCAGACCGTGTCACTGACGGGGTCGCTGCTGGGGCCGGCAGGCTGCTGCCTAAACGTGACCCTATTGCGCTGCTCGCCGAATACCCACACGTGGCGTTGTCAGTCGTGAGCAACCGGCGCCTATCGCTGTGGTGATCCAGTGGTGTGTGGTTGTGTGTGTGTCTGAGCCATTCGCCTGTGCGTTCTGTGTGGTGATCGTACTGCCCCGTGTGTAGCGTGTATGCTAGATGGCCTGTGTTGTAGCCTGCTAGACTTTGGTCTTGCTTGGGGGTTTCCTCAAGCCGCAGCTTGGTAATCCGAACCTGGTCCTCAGTCAAATAGCTGGGCATGCATACCCATGCAGCTTCTTGCCGTTATGCATGGCATGTACAAGTAGAATGAGCATGCATAGAAGGTAACTGGGTAGCCATGCTTGCGCACGCCTGATGTAAGCTGCTATTGTGTTGTGCTCGCACGGAAGGAAAGTTGCACAGCACCCTGCACAATCTTTTTTATCCTTTACTACCTTGTCAAAGCAGTTTTTTTACACAGCCACTGGCAATGATAGAGGCATAGCAGCATACTTCAAGTCGGAGTCGCTGCAATGTATCCGCTGTTGTCCAGCAGCTGGACTGGCGAGCGCTTGCCCAGTCGCATTGGACGCTGTGCAGATGTGCTGGGACCCCGGAAGTGGCGGCCCAGGAGGCGGGTCGCCACAGGCGCGGTGGCGCGATGGAGGTTCCGTAAGCAGCGACCAGCGCCGCAGCGGGAGGTACGGTTGATTGTGCTTGCGCATGCATAAATGCCCGCGGCACCTCAGCAACATACAAGCTGCTTATGGCACTGCTGATGTGCGTTCCGCTGCTTGCGACTGTCTACACTCGAAGTTCCAATGCCAGGCTCGCTGGCATTGGAAAGTGCGATGTGTGACACCTCAGCGCAGCGCTATCGCTTGCCGTGCTAACAACGCTGCGGCCCAGCAGGTGCGCGTGGAGCCGGCGCCGCCGCCGCGCCGGCCGCCGCTCGGCCCGCTCCCCGTCAACGGCCTGGCCGCGCTGCTGGGCCTGGCTTTCCTCGCCGCGTCGCTGCTGCGCCGCCCGCCCGGGCCCGCGCCGCCGGCGGCAGTCGAGAAGCAGCCGCCCAGCGCCGAGCAGGAGACCGCCAGAGTGGCCGAGCAGCTGTCCGCGGACTTGGACGCCGTGGCGCAGGAGCAGGCGCTGGACAGCCCGGCGCCACCGCCGCCAGCGGACGAGGAGCGACCGCCCAGCGCCGAGCGGGAGACGGCCAGGGTGGCCGAGCAGCTGTCCGCGGACCTGGAGGCCATGGCGCAGGAGCAGGCGCTGGACAGCCCGGCGCCGCCGCCGCCAGCGGACGAGGAGCGGCCGCCCAGCGCCGAGCGGGAGGCAGACAGTGTGGCCGAGCAGCTGTCCGCGGACCTGGAGGCCGTGGCGCAGGAGCAGGCGCTGGACAGCCCGGCGCCGCCGGCAGCGGTCGAGGAGCGGCCGCCCAGCGCCGAGCGGGAGGCGGACAGGGTGGCTGAGCAGCTGTCCTCGGACCTGGAGGCCATGGCGCAGGAGCAGGCGCTGGACAGCCCGGACCCACCGCCGGCAGCGGACGAGGAGCGGCCGCCCAGCGCCGAGCGGGAGACGGCCAGGGTGGCCGAGCAGCTGGCCGCGGACCTGGAGGCCGTGGCGCAGGAGCAGGCGCTTGACAGCCCGGCGCCACCGCCTGCAGCGTGCGCTCCCGCCACGGCCTCTGCCAGCTCATCTGCCCTGTGTTCCGTGACCTCCATGGTGCGGCCCTCTGCTGCCATGTGCTCTCCTGTGCTGGACTCAGCACGGCAGGCGCCCTGCCCTGTGCTCCTTGACCTTCATGGTGCTGCCCTGTGCTGCGAGTGTGCTCTCCTGTGCTAGACTCAGCACGGCAGGCGCTCCCGCTCTCCGACATGCAGCCACGGCCCTACGCGTGCTGCCCGACAGCCAGGCGCCCTTCTGCCGGCTGAGCGGCCAGGGCGGGGCGCAGGGAGCCCGCTGAGGCGCCGGAGCCGCCGGCGGCCGCCGAGGCGCAGCCCGAGGCCGGCGGCGCGCCGCAGGAGCTGCTGCGCCCATCCGAGAGCGGCGCCCCGGCTCTGCGCACGGCCGAGGAGCTCAGTGCGCAGGCGCGCCGGCGCCTCTGACGCCATTACCCGCCCGCGTTGGGACGCATTTTCATCTATCCCACCGCATGGCAGCAGGTCGTGCCGTGCACTTGGCAGCCTCTGTGGGCCTGCACGATGTAAGACATGTACCACGCTCGTGCCGATCCGTACGGGTTTCTCGGGGGGGTTGCATCAAGTGCTGGTGCCAGCGCAGGCCGCCTGCAGCCTCAGCGAAACCACACGCGCTCGCCGCCGCGTTCCCAATGCATCTCTCTTGCATACAACACGAGCGGTAAAAAGTTGATCGCCGGCGGGGCCAGCAGGTGGCCAGCCTTGCCGCCGCGCCGCCGGGTGAGACGGCGGTGGGCCGCGCCGATCGCCTGGAGCGACTGCGCGCGCTGCGCGCGATCGCGGCGCAGACGGCGCAGCTCACCGCCCTGGGCCAGGTGCCGCCCGCGCGGCGCGGCGCGCCCGGTTGCACACAGAAGCGCGCTCCTTGCACACAACTTACTTCAAGTTTTTCACACCCAATGCGTCTGACAAGTTCCCTCATGTGCCCAGAAACAGTGCTCGAGATCAGCGCGCTTGCGATCTTGTGGCAGGGGAATGGCAGGGGACAGGCTGTGCCGCCTCGTGGCCGCCTGACATGCCAGGAGACCTTGCAAGCGCACGCGCACCGTGCTTGCCGCCCAATTCCGTATTCGCTCGGGCTGTCCGGCTGTCCGGCTGCCGCAGCTCTGCATGCATGACCCTCGCCCATGATCGCACGCGCCACCAAGGGCACTTAGGGTTCTTTAAGAAGACATGTGCAGGCAGCTAGCCCTGGCGCATGCGTGCAGGGCCTCGAGCAGCGCGCGGCCGAGCTGCGCGCACGGCTGCAGGCGGCGGAGGATGCGGTAGCGGCGCCGCCGCCGCCGGCGCTGCCTGAAGACGAGCGGGTCGCGCGGGGCGCAGAACCCGGCGCCGCCCCGTCAGACACGCGCCCGGCTGGCGGCGCCGGTGCGGGCGCCCCAGCAGACGCCTCGGCCGATGCGGCGGACGAGCTGCTCGGCACAGAGCTGCCCAGCGCGGCCAATGGCGGCGAGGGCGGTGAAACCCTAGACCCTGGACCCGGCCCTGGATCAGGCGCGGAGGCGGCGGGCGGCGGTGGGGCCGCGCCGGCGCAGCCGAGCGTGTCGGATGTGGCCGCCGAGCTGTGGGACGCGACGGAGGCAGCCGCCGAGGCGCAGGTCGCAGCTGCGGCCGAGGCTGCCGCCGAGGCGCGGGCCACGGAGGCTGCGGGCAGGGCGCCCGCAGCGGTATCCGGGGATGCCGAGCGCGGCGCCGCCGGCACGGCTCTGCCGGCCGGCGCGGGCCCCGAGGCCCTCGGGGGCGCCAGCGCGGCCGCGCCGCGCCAGGAGCAGCAGCGAGAGGGCGCGCAGGGCGGGCTGCCGGACGGCCTGCCCGACCTGCGCGCACCGGCGCCAGAGCTTGCGCGGGAGGACGGCGCCGCGGCGGACCCCGCTGCCCTAGCGGAGGCCGCTGAGACCCTGGGGGCCCAGCGGGCGGGCGCGCCCGAGGCCGGGGGCGGGGCGGGCCCCGACGCGGCGGCTGCCGGGACAGCTGCCGGGGCCGAGGACGGTGGGGCGGCGAGCCCTGCGGCACAGGCTGCGGCTGCGCCCATCGTGGTGGAGCTGCGGCTTGTGACCGGCGCGGCCGGGCTCCCGCACCCCGACAAAGCCGACCGCGGCGGCGAGGTGCGGTCGGCGGCGAGCCTGCGCATGCCTGCACCCCACTGCTGTGCTCGCGAGCGGATGCAGCGGAGTGTCCAGGCTCCGAGTATCGCTCGCTAGAGGGCCGACCGTTTTGCGGAGCGGGCGGTGCAGAGGATTTAGCCGTGGCGAGCGCCTGCAATGCGTGGGGCGCGCCTTGCCGTGAGCGTTGCGTGTCGCCCCGTCCTCGACAGTGTCCACAGCTTTGTGCAGCCTGCGCTCAGGCTGAGAGCCTTAGCGGGGCCTTTTGCACTTTCTGGCGCTCGCGCGGCACAGGACGCGCACTTTATGAGCGCCGCGGGCCGCGGCGCGCTCGGCGTCTCGGACGGCGTGAGCAGCTGGTCGGAGGTCGGCGTCGACGCCGCCGAGTACAGCCGGCGGGTGCGGCGGGCGCTCCCCCCGTAGCGGCCATGCGCTGCCGCGCGCTCGCCACGGCGCGGACGTGCCAGCCCGAGGCCGGCCCCTGTGGCATCGCGGGGACCCTGCTCGCCGTGCACTTGAAAGCGTCCATGCGTGAGCTCTGGCCGGCGGGACAGGCCGTCCCCCTTGCCGCTTGAGTTTTCCGGTGCCAAGCTCGGCGGTGATGGCGCAGCGCGACGTGATCTCCACCCACCGCGCTTGTCGCCGTGTCAGGCTCGCCTTGGTCCGCCGGTGGCTCAGTGGCGGACTGAGCAGCTTGAGTGCGGAGGGCGCCGCGCTCTCAAGGTAGTGCCGCCACTCGATGAGCGTGGCGCCCTTCGCGTTCAAGGTGGTCAATTCGCCCCTGTGCCACCTGCTGACCAACGCGAGCCTGACGCAGCGATAAACTCGGTGCGTGGCAATCATGTCGCGCACGTCAACACCGTCGAGCACGGGACCGGGAACCTTAAAATGGCATGGCGGATGGTCTGTCCCGCCGGCCAGACCTCAAGCCCGCTGCAAGTGCTGACCTTATGTATGGGCGCTCTGGCAAGTGGTGCTCAGAGGTGTTGCAGCGCCTGCACACGCGTCGCGCATGCCCGGCCGCTGCCGCGGCGGCCGCCCGCGCAGCGCCAGGCGGTGCTCGTGCGCGGCGCGCGCCGGCTGACCGCGCGGGCGCCGGGCGCAGCTCATGCGCGACGCGAAGCGCGCGGTGGAGCGGGGTGACGCGGAGCGGCTGGACGCGCGCAGCGTGCTTGCCCAGGCGCGAGCACGCCCAGACCCACCCTGACACCGTACCCAAGCTGCGCTGGCCTCCACTCTGTCGGCGCTGTCCGACGAGCGCGAGAATGAGGTCTGCGTGCTCCCGCTGCTGGCCTCCCCGCTGGGCGCTGATCGAGCGACGCTGGCCTGTGCACCCCCTCGTCAGCGCCACCTGACACTGCGCATGTCATGCCTGCAGGCTGTGCGATGCAAGGCTGTTGCTCCCCGCCGGTGCAGCCACCTCTGAGGGCGCGGCGCGCAGGCGCACCTGGGCGCGCGCGGCGTGCAGGGCTCCGCGACCGCGCTCGTGGCGCTGCTGCACCCCGCCGGCGTGCTCGAGGCGCGCCGGGGCCCCTGTGCCCCGCCCGCTGACGACCCCGACGTGCTGCGGCACGTCATTTGTTGCCCGTCGCAGCCGGCCGCGCAGAAACTGCCCTGGCCCGCGGGCGCGCCGTAGCACTCTCGCTGCATGGTCCAGGCGCGCTGCTGTCAGGCCCGAGGAGCGCGGAGCACGCCCGCCGGGCCGCGCGCGCCTGGCGCGCGCTCGCGCGCAGCCCGCGAGCGCCGCGGCCTGGTGGCCAGGGCCCCACCCTGGGGCCCGAGGCAAGTGTGGCAGAGGTGAGGCCCGATCCTACAGCGACCCTGCGCTGCAGCGCTGAGCCGGGCGGCGGCCGGCGCGCGCCGCAGGTGGCCTCCCTGGGCGACAGCGGCTTCCGCCTGTTCCGCGGCGGCGCGTGCGCGTTCGCCAGCGAGGCGCCCGCCCCCTGGCCGGCCCTGCCTGGGAGACGCGCGGAGCTGCCTCCCTGTTGAAAGGCGCTCACGAGGGCTCTGTCCAGTCCCGGGTGGGCCTGATGGGGGGCGCCCTGTGCCAGCCTCGGGAGCCCGGCCCGGCCGCGCGCGCGCACCTTCAGCCGCGCCGCTCCAGCAAGCCGCTGCAGCAGGTGTGCGCGGGGCTGCCGCCTGGCGCGGGCGGGCCTGGTGAACCCTGCGCCAGCCTGATCAGACCCGGCCCCGCGCGCGCGCGCAGGTGCAGCAGCACCGCTTCAACATGCCGCTGCAGCTGGCGTGCGCGGAGCTGCTGCCCGGCGCGGACGGCCCCGACGACGCCGACGTGTACGAGCTGGACCTCGCGCCCGGCGACGTGCTCGTCGCGGCCACCGACGGCCTGTTCGACAACATGTGGGACCGCGAGCTGGAGCGGCTGCTGGCCGCGGAGCTGGCGGTGGCCGCCCTGCCCTGCTCCGCATTGCCCTACCCTGCCCTGCACCACCCTACCCTGCTCTGTACAGAACATGTGGGACGCGGAGCTGGAGAGGCTGCTCGCCCGCCGCGGAGCTGGCGGTGGCCTGCCCTGCCCTGCCCTGTACCCCCATACCCTGTTCGATAGAAAATATGTCGGACCGCGAGCTGGAGCGGCTGCTCGGCGGAGCTGGCGGTGGGCCGCCCCACCCTGCCCCGCACCACCCTATCCTGCTCGATAGTGAACATGTGGGAGCGTGAGGTGCAGCGGCTGCTCGCCGCGGAGGTGGCGGTGGCCATCCTACCCTGCCCTGCACCACCCCACCCTGCTTGATAGTGAACATGTGGGACCGCGAGCTGGAGCGGCTGCTCGCCGCGGAGGTGGAGGTGAGCGGCCGCCTGGCCTGGCCTCCCCCCACACCAACCCACGCTGCTTCGTGTCTGAGACCTGCGGGGTCGCACGCGCAGCTTTCAGGGCACGCTCGCCGCGGTTGTAGGGTGAAGTTCACACAAGGAGTGCGTGCCGTCCTCGAGACACGTTTTTAACCGCGTGTGTGCTATCGCGGCGCGGCAGGCGAACGGCGCGCGCACGCCGGAGCGCGCCGCGGAGCTGGCGGCGAGCATCGCCGGCGCCGCGCGCGCCAACTCGCTCAACCAGCACTTCCGCTTGCCCTGGATCGTCGCCGTGCGCCCCGCTCGTTCGCACTCCTGCTTTTCCATGGCCTTCTCAGTATGACAAGGCGTGCAGCCCGTCATTCTGACCATATACCTAGCACTGATTAGGGTATGCACCAGAGAGCGCACAGACAGAGGGGTTGGCTAGAGCTGTGAAAGTAGTCATTAGAATGCTTGTCCATTGTGCCTGAGCCTGACGAGCCGCCGCGCCCGACAGGCCGCGCAGGCGGGCGTGCTGCCGCTGTGGAAGAAGCTGGTCCCGCGCGGCGGCAAGCTGGACGACTGCACCGTCGTCGTGGCGTTCCTGGAGCCCGACGGCGGCGGCGG
>JAABUV010006047.1_pt1 | contig 13402 bp, 10 predicted proteins | sample 5559971 | NCBI WGS metagenome assembly JAABUV01 (sample SAMN10711881, study PRJNA513362) | rock metagenome | isolation source: Antarctica rocks | place: Antarctica: Victoria Land, Knobhead nord | collected 2015-12-19
ACATCACATCCCTCGGTATCGACCGCGATTTCCTGGACGCCATGCCCGAAGAAATTCGCGAGGAAGTTGTCATGACGCAACTAGCAGAGCAACGGTCGCAGGCTGTACAAGCTGGAGAGCAGCCTAGCGAGATCAGCCGTGAGTTCCTGGAAGCCTTGCCGCGCGAGATCCAGCAGGAGCTTCTGCGCCAGGAGGCAAGTGACCGGCGCCGGAGAGAGCGCCAAGAGGCTCAACGCCGCGCGGCTGCGGAAGGCAACGTACAGCCTGCGCAGGCGGAGGAGATGAACAACGCCGACTTCATGGCCATGCTTGACGACCCTGGGCTTCGTCAGGATATCCTGATATGCGCGGATGAAAACACGCTTGCTGCTCTACCTGAAGAGGTCCAGGCCGAGGCCCGTGCTTTGATGGGCGACCGATTACCGCCTCGCATGGGAGGTGCTGCCATGGCTAGGCGCGATGACGGCCTCGCGCGAGTACATGCTGTTCCACATGGTGGCCACCGTCGCGCTCAACTCGCACAGGAGATCATCAAACAGCGCCGACCGACCGTGCAGATGCTCGACAAGGCTGGTGTTGCCACCTTACTGCGACTGATGTTCGTCTCGCTGCACCACAAGGCAAAGTCGAACCTTCACAGCATCTTGTCGGACGTGTGCAAGAACACACACAACCGCGCTGAGGTCATCAGCATCTTGCTCTCAATACTCCAGGACGGTACTGCCGACATGGGTGCTGTCGAGCGGAGCTTCGCGCAGCTTTCTCTGAAAGCCAAGCAGGCATCTGGACCGAAGACACCGCAACCCTTGAAGCGCGTACCCACAGGACTGGCAGCCGCACCGACTACAGAACTCTCTCCTCTCAACATTGTGCAGCATTGTCTGAGCACACTGAGAGCCCTGGTTGAGGGCAACACCAAGGTGCCTTCGTTTTTCCTCACCGAGCATGAGACCATTCCCAACCAGAAAGGCAAGACGCCCAAGAAGGGCAAGGGTCGCGAGAGCAAGGCTGCAAAGTTCCCGCTTAACGCACTGCTAGCGCTCCTCGACCGCAAGCTCATCACCGAGAACACTGGTGTGATGGAGATTCTGGCTACCTTGCTGAGTCGCGTTACCCAGCCTTTGACGATATTGCTTCGTCGTGCGAAGGAGGCACAGGAGATTGAGGCACCAAAAGAAACCGAGCCTACAACAGTACCGGAGGAGGCTACCACTACCACCGGCGATGTCCCTATGAGCGAGGCTCCCTCTGCCGAAGCTTCCAATGCACCCGCCGGCGAAAGTGCTCCTCAAGCATCTTCGTCTGAGGTGAAGCCCACGGAGAATGCTACTGATGACTCTGCTAAGGCGATCGAGAAGAAGTCGCGAGAGCTCACACCACCAGAGGTACCGGAGGAGAACATTCGCTTGGTGGTTAACATCCTGGCAGCGCGCGAGTGTCCGGGTAAGACGTTTACTGACACACTCGACATCATCAAGAACCTGTCTGCCATCCCCGGCGCGAAGGAAGTCTTTGGCAGCGAGCTTGTGCGTCAGGCTCAGGAGCTCGGACAAGCCGTGCTTGAAGACCTTGACGACCTCACGAAGCAAATCAATGCCGCGGACACAAACACCGACCTTCAAGGCCTTGCGCTCGCGAGTTTCTCGTCGGCGGGTTCAAAGCAGCGCATGTTGTCACGTGTGATACTTGCTCTCGACCACTTGTTCGATCCGAAGCGCACGCCGCCAACTCCGACTTCTGACAGCCCTGTGGAGCCGAAGCTCAAGGACGACGTCCTGGCGCTGCTCTACGATAGCGCGACGTTTGAGAAGCTATGGGCAAACTTGAGCTCGTGCCTGGCGGCGATTCGCGCTCGCGGGAACTTGGTCAACGTTGCCACCATACTGCTGCCGCTCATTGAGTCGCTCATGGTCGTTTGCCGCAACAGTACCGACAAGGACGCTCCTCAGTCTGCCACTGTAGCTTCGCCCGTGGATACTACGGTCAGCACACCGCCACCAGACTCACACATGGAAGGACTGTTCTTCAAATTCACGGAGGACAACCGCAAGATCTTGAACGAGCTGATTCGCAACACCCCCAAGCTTATGGGTGGCCAGTTCTCGATCTTGGCCAACAACTCCAAGGTTCTCGAATTCGATAACAAGCGCACATACTTCAGCCGCAAGCTTCACAACCGCGGCGAGGTTCGCGTGGCGCATCCGTCGCTGCAGCTCAGCGTTCGCCGCGATCAGGTTTTCCTCGACTCTTTCAAGTCGCTCTACTACAAGAACGGTGACGAGATCAAATATGGCAAGCTCAACATTCGCTTCCACGGCGAAGAAGGCGTTGATGCCGGTGGTGTGTCTCGAGAATGGTTCGCGGCTTTGGCTCGGCAGATGTTCAACCCCGATTACGCGCTGTTTGTGCCCGTGGCCTCTGACCGGACGACATTCCACCCGAACGAGCTCAGCGATGTCAATAACGAGCATCTGATGTTCTTCAAGTTCATCGGTCGTATCATCGGCAAAGCTCTCTACGAGAACCGCGTGCTCGACTGCCACTTCAGCCGAGCTGTCTACCGCCGCATGCTCGGCAAGTCTGTCTCTCTCAAGGACATGGAGAGCCTGGATTTGGAGTACTACAAGTCCCTCGTGTGGCTACTTGAGAACGACATCACCGACGTGGCATTCCAGACCTTCTCCATTGATGTCGACAGATTCGGGGCAAGCCAGACCCACGACCTCATAGAGAGCGGTCGCGACATCCCTGTGACAGAGGAGAACAAGCATGAGTATGTGCAATTGATCGTTGAGTACCGCCTCATCAAGGCAGTCGAACAACAGCTGAAGCATTTCTTGGATGGCTTCCACGATATCATCCCGAAAGACCTGATCGCCATCTTCAATGAGCAGGAGTTGGAGCTGCTCATCTCCGGTCTACCCGACATCGACGTGGACGACTGGAAGAACAGCTCGGAGTACCACAACTACCAGTCCACGTCACCCCAGATCCAATGGTTCTGGCGTGCTGTCCGCAGCTTCGATAAGGAGGAGAAAGCGAAGCTGCTTCAGTTCGTCACCGGTACTAGCAAGGTGCCCCTCAACGGCTTCAAGGAGCTGGAGGGCATGAACGGTTTCGCCAAGTTCAATATTCATCGTGACTTTAGCAGCAAGGAGAAGCTGCCGTCAAGTCACACTTGCTTCAATCGTAAGTCTGCCCAGGTCCACGTGAGATGAGAACATACGCTGACTTTGGTGTACAGAGCTGGATCTCCCAGAGTACGAGACCTACGAGCATCTTCGACAACAACTGTACACTGCTATTACCGCGGGAAGCGAGTATTTCGGCTTCGCTTGAGCGGGCTTGTAGCATATGGGACGGGCGTTGGGGAAGAGGACGATATCAAGGGTGCCGATGGGGCATTAGCTAGCATTGATGGTGTGAGTACGGTTCAGCGAGGCGTTTGGATCAGTCAGGGAGGAAGGGAGAGAGGCTAGCCTTGACTTGCAATGGTGTGTGTCTTTGCTATGCTACTTGAAGAGCCCGGGTGGTTAGCAGTAGGAAGAGTCTGCTGGCCCGCGCTGAGATAGCTTGTACCTACTTTACGGTACATTGCACTCTACTATCTCTGGGACTCATCGTTACATGTATCGCTTTCAATCAGCTCGTATCAATTGGGCTTGCTTCTCGCCCACGTGCTTTGTGTGCAGGGTGTCGTAAACGTCGGATAAACGTTGGCCGCGTTTGCTTCATCTTCACATGTCTTGACGACAACCTTCATGACCATCAAGTAAAGAATCCACCTGGCAAAGCATAAGCATCACAGAAAGCACCGCCACACGCATTGACTGAAAGTTCTGCCACGAGCACATTTGGCGTTGACAAGATGATATAGCTTCTTAACAAAGTATACATCTACTATAGCGCCACCTCACTGCGCACGCCGTAACGATGGCAGAGAAAGAAAGACCTTTGACCACCCTGCGAGTACGCAACGTTACCTTTTACCGACGAGGAGCGAAGTTGAAGGGTAGCCTCACTCTGGACCAGCATCACCTCACCTTCACGCACGCCGTGGGAGATCCGCCAGGCGACGATGTGGAACAGCGGAGAAAGCCCAAGACGAAGACGATATGGCTAGGCTACCCCCTGGTCAACCGCTGTGTTCTGCGCCCGAGTCATGTACGAGGCCACGCTACCACCTTGCAAGCTCCTGACGGCGACGATGATGACTTGGATCATTCCGAAGATGCATTCCCACCCGTCTTCGGGACCAGCGCGTACGGCCGGCCATCCACTGACTCGGCTCACCTTGCACCATACTCATCGCCTCGTCGGCCTGCTTCGCCCGCAGTCGGGACGGTGCTGCAGCATGATGCTCTCGCGGAAAGTGGGCGCTCTCCTGCTATCCGCATCCAGACTCGAGACTTCCGCATGATGGCGTTCCACTTCCACCAAGGATCGTCCGAATCTAAGTCCGCGGACGATACTGCTCGAGAAGCGTTCTTCCTGTTGCGGAGCAGATGTTGCGTGGAGAAAGTTGACGATTTACTTGCGTTCCATTACCAGCCGCCGCCAGAGGAGAAGGCGGCAGAGCTACCTGCCTACGATGCGAGGAAAGAATTCGCGAGGATGGGCATAGGTGGGAAGGCTCCGGAAGGTCCAGGCAGTGCGTGGCGAATCAGCGATATCAACTGCGACTATGCTTTCTCTGCAACGTATCCAAGCGTACTTTGCGTGCCGCGGGTCGTCAGTGATAATATGCTCAAGTACGGCGGCGTCTTCCGATCACGCGCTCGCATACCAACCCTTTCGTACCTGCATTTCAACGGAGGGAGCATCACTAGGTCCTCGCAGCCTCTCACCGGCATTCAAGGAAAGCGAAATCCGCAAGACGAACGACTCGTGTCCGCGATCTTCTCCAGTCACACACCGCCTACCACGCCGGGAACCGAGTCGCCACCCCAGCTGCCCTCTCTCGCATCACCATCGACGACTACTCCGGACTCTAGTCTATCAGACCCAGCTACGTTAGACTCAGACCGACCTCGCTTGTCTGGCAACTACGGTGGGGCATCATCCGAGGAGCAGGCAACTGACACAATGACACTTGCGAAAAGAAGAGTATATGGAAGTACAAGGCGTAACTTAATCGTAGATGCCAGACCCAAGCTCAACGCGATCGCAAACAGAGCAACAGGCGGAGGCATCGAAGATGTCTCCAACTACGCGGGTACTGGCGATGTTCCAGTGGAGAAAGTCCTCCTGAATATCCAGAACATCCACGTCATGCGTGCCTCTCTCGACAAGGTCATTGAAAGCTTCGGCAACGCAGACTACGTGGGTCTTCCGCCAGATCAAGACACCCTGCGGAGATCAGGGTGGCTCGGACACATTGCAGGTGTGCTCGATGGCGCTGAGCTGATTGCGAGAGCTGTTGGCTTGACTGGTAGCCATGCGCTGATTCACTGCTCCGATGGTTGGGACAGGACAGCTCAAGTCGCTGCTCTCGCACAGATCATGCTTGACCCGCATTACCGGACGCTGAACGGCTTTATTACGCTGGTGCAGAAGGACTTCCTCTCCTTTGGTCACAAGTTCAGAGATCGGAACGGCATACTCGGAAGCGAGAAATGGTTCGAGATCGAGAACGAGCGTATCGTGCCGTCGCGCGGCAACGAAGATGGAGGTTCGCCGGCGAACGGCCTGAATGCTTTCAGCACGAAAGCGTTGTCCGGTGCTAAGAGTTGGTTTGACAAGAATCGAGCGAACTTGTTCCGGCAGCAGAACAACAGCCAAGAGAGCTTTGCCGATGGAGCGACTCGATCTGCGTCGCCGCCTCCGAATCCCATCCTACATTCGAGCCCGACGGCGAATAGCAAGGACGAGAAGGGACGCCATACCAGCCAAAAGGAGATCTCGCCTGTCTTCCACCAGTTCCTGGATAGCGTGTACCAGCTGCAGCGGCATCACCCGAACGCTTTCGAGTTCAACGAGCGTTTCCTTCTCCGCTTGCTGTACCAGGTCTACGCTGGTCAATATGGCGAGTTCTTGTTCAACTGTGAGAGGGAGCGTATGGAACATGCAGGCAAACTGCCTTCTGTCTGGATCTACTTCACTTCTCGGAGAGCAGACTTTGTCAATCCGGAGTACCATATGGAAGAGCCTCTGATGTTGCCGAAGCGCGGTGCGGATCATCAGATTGACGTGCGATGGTGGTATAATGTAAGTCGTAGACCCATCCACATAGTTGACAATATCACTATCGCCTGCCTTCGTCTATCGACACTGACTGACTTGTGCTCCCGGCAGCTCTTCAGCCAAAGCGATAGCGACATGAACGTCCCTCGTGCGCTGGCGCCCGTCACCAATAACGTACCCACCTTCAACATCCAGCCCTCCAGTCTCTCCCTTGACGACAGCGCGGCAACCGGAGCCGAGAAAGTCAACGCCCTTGTAGCCGGTGCCGCCGCACTGAGAGAAACGAAGAGCACCCCAGCGCTTTCTTCCCCGGCGGGCGCTTTCTTCCCCGGCGGACGTGTTGTCCCCGGGTGTCAACGCGTTGAGCATGCAGTCACCCAGTGCACACGATGCGAGACCCGCGCATCTCTCGCCTGCAGCACCGCCTCGCGATCGCAGTACCCACGAAAACCCACCCAACCATCCAGACCCTCTCGTCTCATCAAAGCCATCCAAGCCCTCCTCGTCACACCCCGCGGAAACCGAACCTCACACCCGCCCCATCATTCCCCCAGCAGCAGCGCATACAACCAGCGACGACGTGGACACCAGCGATTTCGGCGACCCGCTGGGCGTTACCACGCGAGTACCAGCGGGCCACGCGAGAGAGAGAGGGGAGGGACTGGATTTCGCGGGGTTTGCTGGGCATGGTGCTTTTAGGGAGTAGTAGGGGAATATTAGGGAGTGGGATTGAGCAGTGGGGGAGACTAAAGGAGAGGGATGGAGCGATGGATGGATGGATGAGTAGGGGAGAGTGAATACCCACCTCGTGGATTTATGTCATGATACGAACGGTCTCGAGTGCATTCGTAATGTGTTGATATCTTTCTTGCTGGAGAGGGTTTGTATCGTGCTCATGGTGCCGAGGGAGTGGAGTAGGCAGGATGGACGGACGGCGTGTACCACTACAACTGTACCAGTCGGCTATGTAGGCCAGTCTTGGTTGACTCGAATCACCTTATCGCCATGCAAACCACGCGAAAGCGAACAAGGCCATGTGGCTACCACGTGACCAACGTGATTCGCCTGGAATGACGCCTTTGCTTTTCCTTATCTTACCTCTCAGCCTCGAGAAAGGCTACGACCAACCTTCCTTTCAGAATGACTGCGTGCTAATCGGCGAGGAAGATGGATAGGCAGTGACAGTCACGGCAGCGAGGACAACTTGTGAACGATCTTTGGCGTTGTGGATGGAATCATGGGAATGAACAGCTTATTACAATTATAACACACCACTGTCTCTGAACGCGGCGGCGCGGAAGACGGGCCAGCCAAAAGCGCCTTCGCTCAAAACAGCATGCTACTAGATTTGGTATCATTTCGCAGACCCCCCCCGCAGTAATAGTTAAAAACTCCCCATCACTCCTTGTCCGGTCTGCAACCCTCGAGCGTAAACCCCAATGGCCTGGCTGACGAGTGCTCTAGCGTGGGGCGCGGTACAGGACTCTTGTGTACTCATGAAACGAGCGTAACCTCGTTATTGCGGGCGACCCCGCTTTCTTGTTCGAGTCGCGAAAGGGATGTCGATGTGTGTGTGCGGGGAATCTTCTACAAGGCGAGAACGGCGAGGGCCATGGCGCCCACGAAGCCCGGGATCGCCGTCTGCATTGCGCTGCCGGCTTTGGAGGTTGCGGAGCCCGCGGCGGAGGAGGCGGCGGCACCACCGCTTGATGCGGCAGCGGCTCCACCGGAGGTTGCGGATGCGGCGCCTGGAGATTCATGGTATTAGTGGATGGGTGGGAAGGGTGAGGGTGATGGGGACGTACCACTGGAAGCTGCGCTACCTGCGCTTGAGGCCCCTGAGCTGGCGCCAGATGCCGCGGAGCTTGCGCCAGATGCACCTGAGTTTTGATGTCAGCATTGGCTCACCGATGGTGTGAAACCACACGAAGGAAGGCGGGTGGGACGTACCAGACGATGCACCAGCGACAGCGGCACCAGATGCACCGGCGGCGCCCATGGTAGCGTTGCCAGCAGCACCGCCAATGCCGAAGATTGTGCTCATACCAGTGGTGGTGGTGTATGCGGAGCCGGATGCGGACACGACTGCGGTGAGGGCTTCCGTCGAGATGGCGCTGCTGGTGGCTGCGGCGCCACCGGCAACCCCGCCGACACCAAAGATGGTCGTCTGGCCGGTGGTGGTGGTGAACGAGGAGCCAGAGGCGGAGATGAGGGCGGTCAGCGCGGAGGTCGTGATGGCGCTGGACGTGGCATTGCCTACAGGGACACTCTGTCAGCTTCAAGTGGCCTGTGCCGATCGAGAACTCTTGATTGTCGCGTGCAGCAAAGTGAGCTTACCAGAGGCGAGGGCGGAGGCAGCGCTCGCGACGAGAGTCGCGCTGCCGCTGGCGGTCGAAGAGTATGACTTGAGCGCATCTAAACGCGTGAGCAAAAGACATGCAGCCCGAGTGTTGTGGGTGTCGTCACTCACTGCCACAGTATGTCAAGCCGAAGGAGACGACTTGGCTTGCCTGTGCGTCACTCGAGCAGGCCTGCTTGGAGCAATCGCGCACGCCGTAGCCGAAGTCGGGCTGCGTGCAGTAGCAGGTGACGTTGCCGGCCGAGCAGCCGAGCTGGGAGCTGGCGATCTGGATCATGTTGTTGATGCATGTTTGCTGGGGGGAGATGTCAGCGCGTCGCACAGGACGAGAGCGAGCGCGTTCGCCATGAGGAAGGCGCGACTTACACCGCACTGAGGCAGGGAGCTGAGGTCTTGCGCAATGGCCAGGACGGCGCCGGCGAGGACAACGAAGGAGGTCTTCATGGTGACGGTGGATGGATGAGCTGGTGCTTGATTGACGTTGCTGGGTAGTTGCTGCTGCGGTGGTGGTGGTGAAGGATGCTGTGGTTGAAGTGGATGTTGAAGCAGAGGTCGAGGATGGAACGAGTGAAGTGAGGTGGAACGAAGGAAGGGAGTGGGAGAGGTGATGAGGGCTTTATGGTTTGATTGGAGGCGCGGTGGTGGTAAGTGCGACGTTGACGCGCCACTCCTTTTTATTACCCTTGGGCCTTGGCTTGTGTGTTGACGCGGTTGCCCAGCCGCCTCAGCAAGCTCCAGCTCTGGTCTTGGTCACGGCAACCAGACGGTCAAATCTTGTTCCCAAGGAGATTGCCCCCTGTTAAAAGGGTCCCTTCCCGCCTCTTAGCTCACCCTCATCTCCCGCTAGAACTACTGCGTTGCCCGCATTGGAACTCTAACCTCACCTTTAATTTTCGCCGCACATGCGCGACATCAAATGTTCCCCTTCTGCCCGATCAAGGCGACTCGAGAAGATGCTACTGTGAAAATACCCCTACATCACTGCTAACTGGCAAGCGCTCGCTCCTCATCCCGAATGCAACACATAGGCTGTGCGATGATGCCGGGACACCCCCCATGTCGGTCGTGAAACATTACTCCAGGTCGGTATGGTGTGGCGCCGGCCCGCTCATTGGTGCATAAGGGCGACAATTATGCGCAGGGCACACGGACATGAAGGGACCAGCTGCGAGTCTGCAACGTCTTTCTGCCGAGATGAGCTGTGGCTCAGCCCAACGTCTGACACAAGCCCCAGCCACGCAGCACGATGAGCACGTGCCCGTCACAAGGTCTCGACCCTCGACTCTCGGTCCTCGACCCCGCGGCTCCGTTAGGAAGGGCCATCGCCCGCCAACTTGCCACCGCTTTCACCCGGTTTTCGGCACCGAGGCTTCTGGTTCTCTTCACCAACGCCGACTCGACGGAGGCTGGAGCTGCGGAGCACAGACTATGTGCCCAGTTGACCTCGCGTTATCGCAAATCTACCGACCCTCCCTCATCTCCCTCCCGTCCGATCTCGGCCTATTACACAGACACCAGTCGCGTCGCGTGACAGTCTCGCGCTGCTTCAGAAGTCCTATAGAATTTCCACGAAGCGTTCCACCATCACTTGCACCACCAAGCGAGATCAAACGGTTCACATTTCACACAATCGCAAATTCAGAAAGTCGAGAGTGGATGCGTGAACTCCCAGTGGACTGCGAGCGAATTCTTCATCTCATGTGGGCCGAGGTTCGCAGAGGGACCAGCCATCCAGTATATTTTAACTTCCATACCAGAGAGTGCGCATTTTCCACGTGTGCTCCCGGGACAACGACATGGCCGGCATGACGCTCAAACCTTCTGGAAGTCTTTCATGTACAACATGACGGACGCCTCGTCCCATCCGTAGCCTGCGCGACAACCTTCCTCCTAATGGTTCCCAGTTCCCCGGCTTCCATCAACACCGGAAACTCATTCAATCTGGAGGCCGGCGCTGCCGGAAAAGTAGCGACAGGTGGATCTGGCGACATTGTATCGTACCGTCTCGCCAGTTTCCTCGTCACATAGTCCTGTGCTGCGTCCTGCAACCTGCAATGCTTTGAGGTCCTGGAAATACCTTCGCAGCTACACATCGCCCGCCGCGAGACGACTCGCGTGCTGTAGGAGCATGATGGCCTTTCCATGGTAAGGAGAACGACGATTTGGCCTGCAGTGACGATTGTAGAACCGTACCTGCCGCTTCAAAAGATACGTCCGTGGCCAGTCGTGAAGCATACGGAGCAGGCGCGGATAGGAACGAAGAGTACACTCATCGCATGGGACACCTGCTCTGCACAGCGAAGCGGACGAAGCATAGCGGCATGATACCGCAGGGGCAGCTCAACGCCGACCCGATCCTCATTACGAGGAAGTCTACCGCTCCAGTCGACCGTTTAATTACTACTTACAATGTGCTTCAAGAGAGGCGGAACATGGCAGCGAGACATGGTAAGGTATTGAAGCGGTAACGTCGAGCGCATTGCAGCCTTCCGAGCACGATACCTCGCTACCAAGAAATGGACCGTGCGCAAGTTTCCCGCCAATGCGTATGCAGGACATCGTGGGTATTCTCATTATTGTCTCGTTACTGTAGCATGCATTCTATTTGCAGAAGGCATCTTCCAAGAGCCATCGCATACTCTCTTTCATTCCACTTCTACTCTCCAGACCCTGTTACTAAGTTGCTGACGGAACTCTCACGCCCACAACCCATCGTTTCATGCAGACACACGTGGTGTCAGTCAAGACCACGCACACGCACACCGTCGCGTCCCTTCACGATAGAGATTGCACCGCCGCTGAGTTCGCGGCGGAGCTCTTCGAAAGCGAGGCCTCCGATGCTCGTACACTTCCATAGACCCTTACCAGTATCAAGTGTGTGTTTCCCACGGCGGATATCATCCGTTCTGCGCGCTTCGAGACCGACCTGAGCCAGTGGTCCGACATGTACAGCACACAGGACCCGCACGAACGACATACCGCCCAAGAGACCCGGCTGAACGAGGCCGCCGCTTCCATTGCGAAGATTGTCGATGAAGAGGCCGGGATTGTGGGCAGCGACCACGTCTTCCTTGGTGGCATCAGCCAGGGTTGCGCGACCGCTGTTTATACTCTACTGCAACTAGATCGACCTCTTGCCGGTCTCGTCGGGATGTGCAGTTGGTTGCCCGAGCAGAGCGGACTTGAGAGCGGACGTCAAGCGTTACAGACGCCGATTCTGCGCTGTCATGCGCAGGACGACGATGTGGTTGACATCAGGTACGGCAGGGAGTTACGGGATGAGCTCGTGAGGATGGGTTTTCGTGTTAAGTGGCATGGGTATGAGAATGGTGGGCATTGGCTGAACGAGCCAGAGGGCGTGGACATGTGGTTGCGTTCATAAGTCGTTGTTGTGAACTTGCTTCGGCGACTGCAACAAAGTAAGGCACGTGACTTGATGCCTGAGGCAGTAATCCTCATACCAGCTCAACTCCCTTCGCCCAACTTCAACTTCAGAACATGACGCGTACGACACCATCTTACCTGTTCTCTTCTATGTACGCGCATGAGGACCCGCGAAAGTTCACGCTGAGCGAGACAAGGCTGAAGTCGCTTTGATATTGATGCTCAGGCAAAATCCGCTGGGCTGTCAATTTGATTGCTCCGAAGCTCGCGTTGACCCAGCCTTTTACTGCGAGACTCGGGCCTGCTGTACTAATGAGCAGATGCTGGTGACAACGACCGCATTATTGCCAAGAGGTGATGGACTTACTTCCGCGAACAATCATGAGGCGCTGACCAGTGACCACGCGTACTGCGAGGTCCGACTATGGCTGCGGAACACGCCCACGTGAGAATCAGGCCGAAACGAAAGAAACGGCTGTGAATACGGCTCCCGGAGCACACCGTGCACGCACCGAGAGCGTATGCGACATCGTGGCACTACAGCCCGAATGGGGATCTCCGTGTGGTCGGCACTCGCGCGCTACGACTCCCGAGCTCCTTCATGCGGGTCGAACTATCGATATGGCCCATCGATCGTTTGGCTGGCGGAGTATCGTGCCTCCAGGTGCGCCCGCAGACTTCCATATTGTTCCTGGTCTCTTGCACAGTCAGCAGAAAGATCTTTGGTAATGGCGGTAGCACGACTCATGCACGCTAGACCTACAGAGGTCATGAGTGCGAGAGTTTCGAAGCGTGGAACCAGCCGTGTGGTGGTGAAAAGGGAAGGTCGATTCGTACGCATAGCTCCGCTCTCACGTAAGCCATGCTAGACCGTCGCATTCGCTGCGCTCTCTGTTTCATCATCGACGTCGACCCCTGCAGATGCGAGCTGCGGCCCTGCGGGCATATAAGTTGCTTGAGCTTCTTGCTCAGGGAAGCCATTGGCAATCTCGAAGGATAACCCAAACGACACAACTCGCGAACCCACGAATTCCGGTCTCAAGATGCGCACATCATGTCTCGCCCTGGCATTGCTGCCCGCAGTTCAAGTAGCAATGGCTGCATCGGTCGTTCCTTCCACCAACAACCCATACAACCTCATCGTGACGGAGCCACCGTCGTTCGTCCGACCGTATGTTATCCCTGATCTCAGTGGCCCAGCAGTTGTTCTCATCAACGACGCCATCCGCGCTCCAATCAACAACCTGTCTTCCGGGGGTGCCTTTTCCCTACTCCAGCTGAATGCTCAAAATTGTACGTGAGCGTATGAGACCTTCTTGCGCTGTACATCCTCCATACTGACTTGCCGCCTCAGACATTCGGTCTGGTTACGGTGATCTCTACCAAACGCCGCCACACTACCACTCCCGCTTCCATGAGACATTCTTCTGCTATAAAGGCGAGGTCACTCTCTGGGCCAACGGCGAAGCCCGAATG
>JAABUV010006048.1_pt1 | contig 13401 bp, 9 predicted proteins | sample 5559971 | NCBI WGS metagenome assembly JAABUV01 (sample SAMN10711881, study PRJNA513362) | rock metagenome | isolation source: Antarctica rocks | place: Antarctica: Victoria Land, Knobhead nord | collected 2015-12-19
CGACCCCATCCCGATCGGCGAGGACGACCTGCAGGCCTACCAGGACCGATGCCTGCCACCCGAGCGGGCCATTGTGGTCGAGGCATACCTGGCCGCACACCCCGACGTGGCGCAGCGTCTGCAGCAACACGCCGGGCTGGAGGCGCAGCTTGCCGCGGCGCTCACGGCCAAGCTCGAAGAGCCGATCCCGTCCCGCCTGCGCATCGCCGCCGTCGTGGCCTGGCGACGGCGCAGGCTGGTTGCCGCACTCAGCCGCGTCGCGGCGGCGCTGCTCCTGGTCGCGGCTGGCGCTGCCGGCGAATGGTATGCGGGGTTCCGGTCCCGCCCGGAGCCGCTTGGGGCCGCCACCGCCAACGCCGTCGCGGCGTTCCACACCTTTACCGTCGAGGCGCGCCATCCCGTGGAGGTGCGCGCCGAGGAGGGGCCAAACCTGGCGCAGTGGCTGTCCAGCCGGCTGGACCGGCCTGTGGAGCCGCCGGACCTCTCGCCTGAGGGCTTCCGTTTGATGGGCGGACGCCTGCTGCCGACCGCCGGGGTGCCGGCCGCCCAGCTGATGTACGATGACGACCACGGCACGCGGCTCACCGTCTACGTGCAGCCGATGGGCATCGATGGCGAGGAGTTCCGCCTCACGCGGCAGGGCGACGTGCGGACGGTCTACTGGGCCGAGCGGCGGCTGGCGCTTGCGGTCACCGGGCGCACGTCGGACGCCGTGCTCATGGCGGTGGCGCGGCGGGTCCACGACGCGGTGGGCGCTGCCGGGCCGAAATAAGCGCTAAGGGCCCGTCCGGAGATAAACGCTCTGATTCAGTCAAAAATCAGCGAGCCATATCAGGGTGTTAAAATAATCGAGTTCGATCACTTATCTCCGGACAGGCTCTAAGGGCCCGTCCGGAGATAAACGCTCTGATTCGGTCAAAAATCAGCGAGCTATATCAGGGTGTTAAAGTAATCGAGTTTGATCACTTATCTCCGGATGACCCCTAAGGACCGATCCCGGCCGGCCCGGGCGGCGTTGGCCAACTCGACGACAGAGGAACGCAGCCATGTTCAACCCACTCCGCTCCAAGCCGGACCTGATCGTCCATTCCGAGACGCCGTACAACGCCGAACCGCCGCTCGCCCGGCTGCGGGCGCGCATGACGACCGCGCAGCCGGACTTCTACGTCCGCAGCCATGGCACCATCCCGCATCTGGACGCGGCCACGCATCGGCTGAGCGTCGGCGGCCGGGTGGCAACGCCGTTGGACCTCTCCATGGCGGATCTGCGGCAGCGTTTCCCCGAACGCACCGTGACGGCGGTAATGCAGTGCGCCGGCAACCGCCGGGCCGACATGCAGCCGGTGCGGCCGACCTCGGGCGACCCCTGGGCGCCGGGTGCCATCGGCAACGCCGAATGGACCGGCGTTGCCCTGGCCGACGTGCTGCGGGCGGCGGGTGCGGAGACGGACGCGGCGCCGCACGTCGCGTTCGACGCCTGCGACGAGGTGGAGATGCCGAAAGGAGGGCGGTTCACCTATGGCGCTTCCATCCCGATGGCCAAGGCGATGTCGCCGGAGGTGCTGCTGGCCTTTGCCATGAATGGCGAGCCGCTCGCGCCGGAGCACGGTTTTCCCCTCCGTGTCGTGGTGCCGGGCTTCGCGGGCGTGCGAAGCCCGAAGTGGCTGGCCGCCGTCACCGTGCAGCACGAGCCGTCCGACAACCACATGCAGCAACGGGACTACAAGCTGGTGCCGCCCGACGTGACGGAGGCGACGGTGAACTGGGAAAAGGGCCTCGTGATCTACGGCATGCCGCTCAACTCCGCCATCTGCGAGCCGGCCCCCCATGCGGCGTTGAAGGCCGGCAGCACGGCGCTGCGCGGCTACGCCGTCGCCACAGCCCGCGACGTCGTGCGGGTGGACGTCTCGATGGATGGCGGCCGTAGCTGGAAACAGGCCGAGCTGGAGCACGACGCGGACGCACCCTGGAGCTGGACCTTCTGGACCGCGACGCTGGACCTGCCCAAAGGCGAGCACGAATTGGCGGTGCGGGCCTGGGACTCCGCAGGACAGACCCAACCGGCGTTGCCGGACGACACCTGGAACTTCAAGGGCTACCTCAGCGCCGCCTGGCACCGGGTGCACGTGTCGGCCGGCTGAGCTGATGGAGCGGCACGTGAGTATGCCCACCACCCTGGCGTTGCCGCCCATCCTAGGGTTGCCGCGATGATCAACCGCTACACCGACCATGCCGCCAACGAACGGACCTACCTGGCGTGGGTGCGGACTGCCATCGCCGTCATGGCGTTCGGCTTCCTGGTCGAGAAGTTCGACCTGTTCCTGGAGGTCGCCGCTCAATCGTTGTCCGGCAAGCAGCCCACGGCCTTGAACCAGGCGGTCGGCGACACCGCCGGGCTGCTCCTCATATTACTCGGCGGCGCCATGATGGTCGTCGCCACGATGCGGTTTCGTCAGGTCGCCAAGGACATCGATGCGGCCGATGTCCGGCCGGGCCGTGGGACACGGATGGATGTGATGCTCGTCATGCTCCTGCTCGCGCTGGGCGGGACGCTGTTCGCCTTCCTGATCTACACCGTCGTCCGTCGGATGGGCTGACCACGCCCGCCGAGCCGGCGGCAATGCAGGCCTGCGCCTGCGCTGCTGAGCATGGTGCCGGGCGGCCCTGGGTGGGTGGTCGCAGACAAGGGCTACTCGTCTGATGCCCTGCGCCCAGGTGTGGGACAAAGGCGCGCGGCCCGCGATCCCGGCCAAGCGGAACGAGGCCCCCGTGCGCTGCCCGGACTTCATTGACAGGCACCGCAACGAAGTCGAACACCTGTGGGTGTCGTCGTTTCGTCGGGACCACGCTGCCGCGATCAGGCCAGTTGACATGTGCAAACCCGCCATGCTCGCCTGCTCTCGGCTGGTTTTTTGAAGTTGGCAGAAAGGGAGAATGAAATGGTCCGCTCCGTGGCTTTCGCAGCCGCGTGCATTGCCGTGGTCGCAGCCAGCCCCGTGCATGCGGAAACGGTCGCGTCCAGCGGCAGCCTTGTCGCCGCGTTCGCTGCCGAGCCGACGACGCTTGATCCCGTACGCTACTCCGCCGGCGTCGACACTTACGGCATCGCCCAAGTCTTCGAGCAGCTCATCCGCGTTGATCCCTCGGGACAGACGGTGAGTTGGCTGGCCGAATCATGGTCCGTCGCCGGCACCGACGAAAAACCCATCATCGACGTGCATTTGCGCCCCGGCGTCCGCTTCCAGAACGGCGACCCGCTCACGGCCGCGGACATCGAGTTCTCGTTCAACCGGCTGCGCGACCCGAAGCAGAGCCGCTGGTCGCACCTGCAAGCCGCCGTCGAGCGGTTCGAGCGGGTGGACGACCTGCATCTCCGGCTGCACTTCTCCCGGCCGGATGCGACCTATGTCACCGACTACCTGCAGCTCTGGGTCATGCCGAAGCGGTACTTCGAGCAGGTCGGCGCCGACGGTTTCGCCCGCGCGCCGGTCGGCACCGGGCCGTGGCGGGTCGTCGAGTGGAAGGTGAAGGAGGAGCTGCGGCTGCAAGCCTGGGACGGCTACTGGAACCGCGGGCAGCGGCCCGGCGTGCGCGACCTGACCATCAAGTTCATCCCGGAGGACCTCACCCGCGTCGCCGCGTTCAAAACCGGCGCGGTCGACTGGATCGACGCCGTGCCGCCGGCCGCCGTGGAGGAGTTCCAGCACATGCCGGGCGTTTCCACCACCACGAAGGTGAGCGGCAACAACCTGTACATCGACTTTCCGACCCAGCTCGCCAACACGCCGTTCAAAGACGTCCGCGTGCGGCAGGCAGCGGCCCACGCGGTCGACGTGGACGCCATCATCAAGCGGGTGCTGTTCGGCCAGGGCCAGCGCTACGCCGAGATCGCGCCGGACGAGACCGGGTACGACCCGGCGCTCAAGCCCTACTCGTTCGACCCAAAGAAGGCGAAGGCGCTGCTCGCCGAAGCGGGCTTCCCGCGCGGGTTCGACACGCCATGCTACAACCTGACCACCCCGCGCGAGCCGAACATGAAGGAGATGGGGGACGCGGTGTTCGCCTACCTGTCCGCCGCTGGCATACGCTGCAAGGTGACGGAGCTGGAATACGGCGCCTGGATCAACCTCGGCCGCCGCGGGCGCAGCGGACCGCCGGAGATGGACGGCGTGCTGAGCTGGATGTGGTCGCACGGCATCCCCGGCGACCCCGGCACGCCCTGGGCTGGACACCTGCACAGCTTCCAGCCGGGCCAGGGCTGGGGCAGCTACTCCTATACCGACATGCCGGAGATGGACGCGCTGATCGAGCAGCAGAAGCAGACGCTCGACCCGGCCAAGCGGACAGCGCTGCTGCAGGAGATCGCGCGCAAGAAGCATGAGGAGGTGCTGGGCGGCCTGACGACCTACCGTCCGCTCGTGACCCTCGCCTGGCGCACGGACAAGGTGGTGTTCACCCCCTGGCCGTGGCCAGGCGCATGGCACGGTTTCCAGCAGATTTCCATCAAGTCCGCGGGCGCGCCCAATGGATGAGGCGGGCTACCTGGCCCATTTGCGCGGCCTGTGGCGGCAGCACTGGCCGCCCGGCGTCCCGCAGCAGCCGGCCTATCCATTCGGCGAGGCGCCGCTGACGGAGTACCTCCGGCGCTGGGCGGCGGTGCAGCCGGCCAAGCCCGCCGTCATCTTCTACGGCACGATTATCACATATGCCGAGCTGGACCGTCTGTCCGACGCCTTCGCCGCCCTGTTGGCGCAGCACGGCGTCGGCCGGGGCGACCGGGTGGCGGTGTTCCTGCCCAACTGCCCGCAGTTCCACATCGCCTTTTTCGGCATATTGAAGCTCGGCTGCGTCCACGTCCCGGTCAACCCGATGTTCAAGGAGCACGAGCTGCTTTACGAGCTGGAGGACACCGGCGCGGTGGCGATGGTGGCGCAGGACCAACTGATGCCGCTGGTCCGCACCGTGCTGCCCCGGACCGCGTTGCGCGCCGTGTTCGTCACCAGCCTGGCGGAAATGCTGCCGGCCGAGCCGACCCTGCCGGTGCTCGCGGGCATCCGGGCGGCGCGGCTGGACTGCCCGGATGCGGTCGACCTGCTGCCGGCTCTGGCCGCCGTGCGGGCCGTGCCCCCCGCGGTCGAGGTCGGGCTCGATGACGTCGCGGCGCTGAACTACACGGGCGGGACCACCGGCATGCCCAAGGGCTGCGTCCACACCCAGCGCGACATGATCTACACTGCTGCCACCACCTGCACCTGCGCCAACGGCTCCACGTCCGACGACGTGATGCTGAACTTCCACCCGGTGTTCTGGATCGCCGGGGAGAACTTTGGCCTGGTGTTCCCGGTGTTCTGCGGCGCGACGCTGGTGCTGCTGGCCCGCTGGGACCCGCTGGCCTGGATGGCGGCGGTGCAGCGTTACCGGGTCACGCTCGCCGGGCTGCTGGTCGACAACGCCGTCGCCGTCATGGACCACCCTGCGGCTGCGGACCACGACCTGCGCAGCCTGCGCGGCACCCGCGTGTCCTCGTTCGTGAAGAAGCTGAACCAGAACTACCGCGACCGCTGGCGCGACCTGACGGGCGCCGTGATGATCGAGGCGGCGTGGGGCATGACCGAGACCCACACCTGCGACACCTTCACGGCCGGGCAGCAAACCGGCGACTACGACCTCAAGTCGCAGCCGATCTTCGTCGGCCTGCCGGTGCCCGGCACCGAGTTCAAGATAACCTCGTTCGAGACCGGAGAGCTGCTGCCGCTGGGCGTCGAGGGCGAGATCGTCGTCTGCTCCCCCTCATTGCTCAAGTCGTACTGGAACAAGCCGGAGGCGACGGCGGCCTCGTTGCGTGACGGCTGGTTCTACACTGGCGACATCGGCTTGTTGGACGAAAGCGGCTTCCTGCACTTCCTCGGCCGCCGCAAGGAGATGCTGAAGGTCAACGGCATGAGCGTGTTCCCCGCCGAGATCGAGGCGCTGCTCGGCCAGCACCCGGCGGTGGTCGGCTCCGGCGTCATCGGCCGCGTGGACGAGGCGCGCGGGCAGGCCCCGGTCGCCTTCGTGCTGGCGGCAGAAGGCGCGGGGCTGACGGAGGCGGCGCTGACGGCATGGTGCCGGCAGAACATGGCGACCTACAAGGTCCCGGCAATCCACATCGTGGACCAGTTGCCGATGACAGCGACCGGCAAGGTCAAAAAGGAAGAGCTCGCGAGGCTGCTGGCATGACCGCCCGGCGGTTCTGATGACCGGATTCCTGCTGCGCCGCCTCGGACATGGGGCGGTCAGCGTCATCGGCGCGAGCGTGGTGATCTTCGTCATCTCCCGCCTGTCCGGCGACCCGACGACGCTGCTGGTGCCGCCGGACGCGCCACCGTCCGCAGTGGCGGCCACGCGGGCGGCGCTGGGCCTCGACCTGCCGCTCTGGCGCCAGTACCTGATTTTCGCCGCCGACGCGCTGCACGGCGATTTTGGCCAGTCGTATCGTTGGCAGACCTCGGCGCTCGGCCTCGTGCTCGACCGGCTGCCCGCCACGATCGAGCTGGCCGTGGCCGGGCTGGTCGTCAGCGTCGCGCTGGCGGTGCCGCTGGGCGTGCTGTCGGCGGTGCGTCGCGGCAGCGTGCTGGACCGGCTGGCACGGCTATTCGCCTTGCTGGGGCAGGCGATGCCGGCGTTCTGGGTCGGGCTGCTGCTGATCCTGCTGTTCGCGGTGGAGCTGCAATGGCTGCCGGCGTTCGGGCGCGGCGGCCTGTCGCATCTCGTGCTCCCAGCGGTGGCGCTCGGCTGGTACCCCGTCGCGGCGCAGACCCGCATCGTGCGCTCCGCCATGCTGGACGTGCTCGACAGCGACTACATCCGGCTCGCCCGCGGCCTCGGCACGCCGGAGCGCACGCTGGTCTGGAAGTATGCCCTCCGCAACGCTGCCGTGCCGCTGGTGACGATGCTGGGGGTGTACTTCGCCTCCATGCTCGGCGGCGCATTCGTGGTCGAGGTGATCTTCGCCTGGCCCGGCCTTGGACGCACCGTGGTCGAGGCCGTGTTCTCCCGCGACTTCCCCGTCGTGCAGGCCGGCGTGCTGTTCACCGCCGTGCTGTTCGTGCTGTCCTCCCTGTTGGTGGACCTGTCCTATGGCCTGATCGACCCGCGGACCCGCGATGAGCGGTAGCCCCGCGATGATCGACCGCGTTGCCCGGCCGCGCTCCGCGCTCCGCGGCATGCCATGGCTGGCGCTGCTGGTGCTCGCCGCCGTGCTCGCCTGCGCTGCGGCCGGCGAGTGGATCGCCCCGTTCGACCCGAACGACATGGACCTCGGCGCGTCGTTCCAGCCGCCCGTGTGGCAGGCGGGCGGCGGCTGGGACCACCTGCTCGGCACCGACAACCTGGGCCACGACATCCTGAGCCGCATCATCGCGGGCTCGCGGGTGTCCGTGGTGGTGGCATTCTACGCCATTGCGCTGTCGGGTGCTGTGGGCGCGCTGGCGGGGATGGCCAGCGGCTATTTCGGCGGTTGGGTTGACGCCACGATCATGCGGCTGGTCGAAATCCAGATGTCCATCCCCGCCGTGGCCCTGGCGCTGATCCTGGCGGCTGCGCTGGAGCCGGGGCTGTCCACCGTCGTCGTCGTGATCGTATTGACCTACTGGACCTGGTACGCCCGCATCATCCGCGGCGAGGTGCTGTCGTTGCGCAAGCGGGACTACGTGGCGCTTGCCGTGGTGGCGGGAGTGGGGACGGCCACCGTGTTCCGCCGCCATCTGCTGCCCAACATCGGCAACACCCTGCTGGTGCTGGCTAGCTTGCAGGTGGGCCAAGTCATCCTGTTCGAGGCGTCGCTGTCCTTCCTCGGCCTTGGCATCCAGCAGCCGGACGTATCCTGGGGGCTGATGCTGTCGGATGCGCGGCAGTACATCTCCAACGCGCCCTGGGCCATCACCCTGCCCGGTGTCGCCATCATGCTGACCTGCCTCGCCGCCAACCTGTTTGGCGACTGGCTGCGCGACCGGCTCGACCCGCACCTGCGCCAGCTATGACCCCGCTGCTCGATGTCCCGCTTCTGGAGGTGAGGGGCCTGCAGGCCCACCTGCATCTGCGCCGGGGCGTGCTGCGGGCGGTGGACGGCGTCGACCTGCGGCTGGATGAGGGGCAGACGCTCGGCCTGGTGGGCGAGTCCGGTTCCGGCAAGACCATGACGGGACTGTCGCTGCTGCGGCTGCTGCCGCAGCCGGCGGGGCGCATCGCCGGCGGCAGCATCCGGCTCGACGGCGAGGAGCTCACGGCGCTGTCGGAGCGCTCTATGGCCCGCACGGTCCGCGGTCGCCGCATCGCCATGATCGCGCAGGACCCGATGACCGCGCTGAACCCGGTGTTCAGCATCGGCGACCAGGTGGCGCAGCCGTTCCGCAACCATGGGGCGGCGCGGGGCCTGAGGTCCGGACGGCGGCTGTGGGGCGCGGTGGCGGACGTGCTGCGTCAAGTGCGCATCCCCTCGCCGGAGCGCCGGCTGGGCGACTACCCGCACCAGTTCTCCGGCGGGCAGCGGCAGCGGGTGGCGACCGCGATGGCGATCGCGCCCGCGCCACGCCTGCTGATCGCCGACGAGCCGACGACGGCGTTGGACGTCACGGTGCAGGCGCAGGTGATCGCCCTGCTGCGCCGCATCCAGGCGGACACCGGCGCCGGCATCATCCTGATCACGCACGACCTGGGGGTCGCGGCCAGCCTGTGCCACCGGATCGCGGTGATGTACGCCGGCCGTGTCGTCGAGGACGGCCCGGTGCGCGAAATCTACCACCGCCCGGCGCATCCCTACACGCAAGCCCTGCTCGCGGCGGTCCCGCGTGTCGGCGTCCGCACCCGGCGGCTGCTGGCGATCCCTGGGCAGCCGCCCTCGATGCTGGCGCTGCCGCCCGGCTGCCGCTTCGCCCCGCGCTGCCCGCGCCGCATGCCGGCCTGCGACGAATACCCGCCGACGCTGCCCGCTGGCGCCGGCCATGTCGCCGCCTGCTGGCTGCTGCAACGATGATCTTGCAGTTGCAAGGCCTGACCAAGCACTATGCCGGGCGGCACGGGGTGGTGCGCGCGGTGCAGGACGTGAGCCTCGACGTGCCGGAGCGCGGCAGCCTGGCGCTGGTCGGCGAGTCCGGCTGCGGCAAGACGACGCTGACCCGGCTGGCGCTGCTGCTGGAGCGGCCGACCGCCGGGCGCATCCTGTTCGAGGGCCAGGACGTGGCGGCGCTGTCGGGCGCGGCGCTGAAGGCGTTCCGCCGCGGCGTGGGCGCGGTGTTCCAGGACCCCTATGCGTCGCTCAACCCGCGCATGCGCATCGGCGCCATCATCGCCGAACCCATCCTGGCGCACGGGCGTCCCGGCACGGCCGCGTTGCAGGCGCGGGTGCAGGAGATGCTGGCCATCGTGGGCCTGCCGCCCGACGCGGCCCGGCTTTATCCGCACGAGTTCTCCGGCGGGCAGCGGCAGCGGGTCGCCATCGCCCGCGCGCTGGCGCTGCGCCCGCGCCTGCTGGTGCTGGACGAGCCGGTGTCGGCGCTCGACGTCTCGATCCGGGCGCAGGTGCTGAACCTGCTGGCGGACCTGCAGGAGGAGTTCGGGCTGTCCTACCTCACCATCGCGCACGACCTGGCGCTGGTGGAGCACTTCAGCAGCACCATCGCGGTGATCTACTTGGGCCGGGTGGTCGAAAGCGGTCCGACCGACGCGGTGTTCGCAGCGCCAGCGCACCCCTACACCCGCGCCCTGCTCGCCGCCGTGCCGCATCCCGATCCGGACCGGCCCGTGCCGGAGCAGGCCGCGTTGGGCGAGGTGGGCAGCGCCATGGCCCTGCCGCCCGGCTGCGCGTTCCATCCGCGCTGCCCGCGCGCCATGCCGGTTTGCAGCGCTGCGCTGCCGAGCGCCAGGGCGGCCGGAGACGGCCACCTCGCATCCTGCCATCTGCTGCCCGAAACGGGAACCGCCGCATGAAGCTGTCCAGCGTCCTGATCGCCAACCGCGGCGAGGTGGCGATCCGCATCGCCCGGGCTTGCGCCGACCTTGGGCTCCGCTCCGTCGCGGTGTTCGCAGAGGACGACGCGGACTCGCTGCACGTCCGGCGCACGGATGCGGCGCGGGCCCTGCCGGGCCGGGGCGCGGCGGCCTACCTCGGCATCGCCGCGGTGGTTGCGGCGGCTACGGCGGCCGGCTGCGATGCCGTCCACCCCGGCTACGGGTTCCTCAGCGAGAACGCGGCCTTCGCCTCGGCCTGCGCGCAGGCCGGGCTGGCGTTCGTCGGCCCGGCGCCCGAGCTGCTGACGCTGTTCGGCGACAAGACGCAGGCCCGCGCCCTGGCGGAACGCGCCGGCGTCCCGGTGCCGCGCGGGACCGCCGGCCCGACCACCCTGGCGCAGGCGGCGGAGTTCCTGGCGGGACTGACGGGCGGCGCGCTGATGGTGAAGGCGGCGGCCGGCGGCGGCGGACGGGGGATGCGCGTCGTCATGGACGCTGCGGACCTGGCCGACGCCTGGGCGCGCTGCGCCTCCGAGGCGCGCGCCGCGTTCGGCTCGGACGCGCTGTATGTCGAGGAGCTGGTCGCCGCCGCCCGGCATGTCGAAATCCAGGTCGCCGGCGACGGCACCGGGGCAGTCACCCAGTTCGGCGAGCGCGAATGCACCTTGCAGCGCCGGCACCAGAAGCTGATGGAGGTTGCGCCCAGCCCGACCCTGCCGCCCAGCACCCGCGCGGCCCTGGCCGACGCCGCAGTGTCCATGGCGTCGGCGGTGCGCTACCGCGGCCTGGGCACCTTCGAGTTCCTGGTCGACGCCGACGACCCGGCGCGCTGGGTGTTCATCGAGGCCAACCCCCGGCTGCAGGTCGAGCACACCGTGACGGAGGAGGTGCTCGGCGTCGACCTCGTGCAGCTCCAGTTGCGCCTGGCGGCCGGGGACACGCTGGCCGCCCTCGGGATGGCGCAGCAGGACGTGCCGGCGCCGCGTGGCCACGCCATCCAGCTTCGCGTCAACATGGAGGCGATGCAGCCGGACGGCGGCGCGTTGCCTTCGGGCGGCACGCTCACGGCCTACGAGCCGCCCTCCGGCCCCGGCGTGCGCGTCGACGGGTTCGGCTACGCCGGCTACCGCACCAGCCCGAGCTTCGACAGCCTGCTCGCCAAGCTGGTTGTCCGCACGGCTGGGCCGGACTACGCCGCCGCCGTCGCGCGCTGCGGCCGGGCCGCCGCGGAGTTCCGGATCGAGGGCGTGGCGACCAACCTGCCGTTCCTCCGGGCGCTGCTGGCCGACGCCGATGTCATCGCCAACACGGTCACGACGCGGTGGCTGGACGCGCACGCCACGGCGCTGGTGGACGCGGCGGCGCTGGTGCCCGCGGCGTTTCCCGGCGGTGCCGCGGCGTCCGGCGTCGCCGCCGTCACGGCGCCCGCCGGGACCATTGCTGTGCTGGCGCCGATGCAGGGCGTGGTCGTGGCCTTGGACGTGGCGGCGGGCGAGCTGGTGCGCGCAGGCCAGCAGCTTGGCGTGCTTGAGGCGATGAAGATGGAGCATGTGGTCACTGCCGCCACAGCCGGCCGGGTCCATAGCCTGGTGGGCACACATGGAGAGGTGATCGGCGCCGGGCAGCCGCTGCTGTTCCTGGAGCCGCAGGAGGTGGCCGGCGAGGCAGAGGACGCCACCGCGCACGCCGACCCCGACAGCATCCGCGCCGACTTGCGGCACGTCCTGGACCGCCACGCTATGACGCTGGACGCCGCCCGCCCCGAGGCGGTCGCGAAGCGGCACGCGCAGGGCGGGCGGACGGCGCGGGAGAACGTGGCCGACCTGTGCGACCCCGGCAGCTTCACCGAATACGGCGCGCTCGCCATCGCGGCGCAGCGCAGCCGCAAGTCGGTGGAGGAGCTGCTGCGCACCAGCCCGGCGGACGGCCTGATCGCCGGGCTGGCCACGGTCAACGCGGGGCTGGTGGGCCAGGAGCGCGCCGCCGCCGTCGTGGTCGCCTACGATTACACCGTGCTCGCCGGCACCCAGGGCACGATGAACCACAAGAAGCAGGACCGCATCTACCGCCTGGCCGCCGAGCTGCGCCGGCCCCTCGTGCTGTTCGCGGAGGGCGGCGGCGGACGGCCGGGCGACGTGGACAAGCAGTTCACCAACATGGCCAGCCTGGATGTCCCGACCTTCCACGGCTTTGCCCGGCTGTCCGGGCTGGTTCCGCTGGTCGGCGTCGTCCACGGCCGCTGCTTCGCCGGCAACGCCGCCCTGCTCGGCTGCTGCGACGTGATCATCGCCACGCGCGGCACCAGCCTCGGCATGGGCGGGCCGGCGATGATCGAGGGCGGCGGCCTGGGCGTGTTCAAGCCGGAGGAGGTCGGCCCCGCCGCCGTGCAGGACGCCAACGGCGTGATCGACGTGCTGGTGGCGGACGAGGCGGAGGCCGTCGCCGTCGCCAAGCGCTATTTGTCCTACTTCCAAGGCCCGCTCGCCTCTTGGAGCTGCGCCGACCAACGCGGGCTGCGCCGGGCCATTCCGGAAAACCGCCTGCGCGCCTACGACGTCCGTGCCGTCGTCGCCGTGCTCGCGGACGAAGGCTCGGTGCTGGAACTGCGCGCGGGCTGGGCGGCCGGGATGGTGACGGCGCTGGTGCGCGTCGAGGGGCGGCCGATGGGCTTGATCGCCAACAACCCGCGCCACCTCGGCGGCGCGATTGACGCCGACGCCGCCGACAAGGCCGCCCGCTTCCTGCAGCTCTGCGACGCCCATGACCTGCCGGTGCTGTCGTTGTGCGACACGCCCGGTTTCATGGTCGGCCCGGACGCGGAGCGCACCGCCCTGGTCCGCCGCGTGTGCCGGATGTTCGTGGGTGGCGCCAACCTGCGGGTGCCGTTCTTCACCGTGGTGCTGCGCAAGGGCTATGGCCTGGGCGCGCAGGCCATGGCCGCCGGGTGCTTCCATGCGCCCGTGTTCATCGTCGCCTGGCCGACCGGGGAGTTCGGCGGCATGGGGCTGGAGGGCGCCGTGCGGCTCGGCTTCCGCAAGGAGCTGGCCGCGATCGCCGATCCGGCGGCGCGGGAGGCCGAGTTCCGCCGCCGGGTCGACGAGATGTATGCCCGCGGCAAGGCCACCAGCATGGCGTCGGTGCTGGAAATTGACGACGTGATCGACCCGGCGGACACGCGCCGCTGGATCGTGGCCGGACTGCGCAGCGTACAGCCGCCGGAGGGGCGGAGCGGCAAGAAGCGACCGTATGTCGATACTTGGTAGTAGCCGCTTTTAAAATACTGCACGTAGTACTTCTGCACAGAGGTTTTGACTGTTTGGGCGTATCCAGGATTGAGCGTGGGCAAGTCGGCATCGGCTACCTGGACAGCGATGCTCCGGGCGGCGCCGGGCTGGCGTGAGATCAGCCCGGTTT
>JAABUV010006050.1_pt1 | contig 13400 bp, 17 predicted proteins | sample 5559971 | NCBI WGS metagenome assembly JAABUV01 (sample SAMN10711881, study PRJNA513362) | rock metagenome | isolation source: Antarctica rocks | place: Antarctica: Victoria Land, Knobhead nord | collected 2015-12-19
GCGCCCGCGCCCGGCTCATACGGGCGCCACAGAGGCGAGGGCCGGGGCGGCGGCGCCGCCGGATGTCGCCCGGCTCGCGCCGGAGACCGCCGCGGGCGCCGGCGCCGCGGCGACGGCCGCCGCGGGCGCAGGGCCGCTGCCGGCGGGCGCGGCGGGCGTCGACGCGGCCGCGACGGGGTGCTCGCGCGCCTTGGCGCTCAGGCTGTCCACCCAGCAGCTGTCCATCTCCCACACGCTCGCGCTCGCCACCGTCACCTGCGCGCCGCGCGCCGCCAGCTCGCGGCCCGTGCTGTGCAGAATGACAAGCAGTGACAAGCTACCGTGCAACCCGGCGCGCGCGTCGAGGCCGTCCCAGAGGCGCGCCCGCACCGTGACGTTGGCGGCGCTGGCGTTGGCGCCGCCGCCAAACGCGGTGAGGCCCCAAGCGGAGTCGACCTGCTGCGGGTACGCGCGCGTCGCGATGCGGCCGCGGCCGTCCAGCGCAAACACCTGCGGCGGGCGGGGCGCCGCGTCAGGGGCGCCGTCGCCTTTCTTCCGCGCCCGGGCGGCCCTCAGCCGCACGCATCATCTAGCGCCAGCGGATCAGCCAGCCGCACAAGGCTAAGAAACCCCCTGGCCTCTTGGGCCGCGCGGCGCGCGCCTCGATCAGCGAGCGGTCCACAAAGACGCGCAGGGACAGGCCGTCGACGCTGATGCCGTTGGCCGGCAGCGGGATGTCCCCCCGCTGGTCCAGCACGATGGTGGCGCCGCCCGCGCGCGAGTGGTCCGCGTACAGCGTTGCCTGCGCGCGGCGCCCGCCCTCAGCGCCGCCGTGCGCGCGCGCGCGCCGCACGCGCAGCCCGCCCTCAGCGCCGTGCCATGACAGCAAGTGGCGGCGCGGGGGCGCCCGCCGGTGGCGCGCCTGCGTGACGCTGACGTAGCGCCCGCCTGCGGCGGGCCGCAGCGTGCCAGAGACGCCGATGCGGCTGCGCGCGCCGCCGCCCGTCTCGACCAGCACGCCGACGTCAAAGCGCTGGTCGCCCGAGGCGCCCGCGCGCGGCGCCGCGCCGAACGTGATGTCCAGTTCAACTTGCCGCATGCCGCTCGCCGAGGCGTTGCCGCCCGTGGGCACCAGCTCCTGTGCGCGCCCGTCTTGACGTCAGCGCCGGCGCGGCGGGCAGGGCGCGCGCGTGCGCGGCCGCGTGCGCCACGCCAGCGCGGGCGGCGACACCGCCGCCCGCAGTCGGCACCTCGGGCACCAAGCAGACGCTCGTTGTGTGAAGCTGCACCGGTCTCAGCAGGTAACAGGCAACAGCGTCTGGCTGAGGTCAGGCCAGCAACGGCAACAGGCGCTGGGCGTGGGCGCGCCAGGGTGCCGCCGGGGCCGTCCAGCGCGGCGCCCTGCCGCGCGACCAGCCGCGCGGTGCGCAGGCTCTCGACCTCCGCCACGGGCGCCATGAGCATGGCGGGCGTGTCATAGTCCAGCGTGATCACGCGCGGCAGCGTCTGCGCGCCCTGCCAGCCCTGCGCGCCGCGCCCGCCGCGCCGGTCAGCGGGCGCGCCGGCGGGCGGCCGGCCTGGACGGCGCTGGCGGCCTAGGCCGCCGCCAGACCGCTCCCTTTCCGCGCGACGGCAGGCAGGCGGGCGCGCCGCTGGGGCGCACCCAGGCCTCCGTGAGCGGCGAGCCCGCAGAGCACTGCTCCAGGCACCCGACCGACGTCTCAAACACCCAGCCCAGCCAGATGGTGCGGTTGTCATTGGTGCGGAAGGTCTTCGAGGCGTACACGGACCCAAAGTCGATCAGCCTGCGCGCCGCGCCGCGCGCCGGGTGACCCCGTGCGCCCCGAGCACGCTTGGCCGCCTGCGCGGGCGCCGAGGCGGCGCCGCAGCGCGAGCCGGGGCGCACTGCGGCGTGAGCGCGAGCCCGTAGTACGAGGACGACGCGTTGAACGCGCCGATCGCGCCGCCCGCCACCACGTTGGACGAGTTGGCGCGCGCGTCTGCGCTGGACAGCATGTACCAGTCGGCCGCGAACGGCGTGCGCCCGCGCACCTGCGCGCGGCGGGCGGGCGTCACGCGCCTGCGAAGAATATACGCCGCGAGGGCGCCGCCCGGGCTGTTGCGGCGGGGCGCGGGGCGGCGCCGGGCGCCGGGCCGGCGCGCCTGGTCGCTCCACTTGAGCACGCTCACGCCATAGTCCATGAAGAAGTAGTCCGGGCACTCCTACGCGCGCCCAGCGCCCGGCCCCGTCAGGCTCGCGCCGAGGGGGGGCTGCTGCTCCATGCCAAAGCGGACAGGCGGGGGCGCATGCAGCGCACCCAGGTGTGGCAGTCCTGGCCCATCTGGTCGCAGGCGCCGTTGCCGGGCTGCGGCGTCGGCGGCGCGGCGCACTGCAGGCCGGCCGTGTTGTTGATGCCCAGCTGCGTGGCCAGCTGGCCGACGTACGTCCAGGCGCGCAGGTCGGGCGAGGAGTACATGGCCGCGCCGCCGATGCAGTTGGCCTGCACGCCGATGACGGTGTACCAGAGCCCATTCTCGCGCCAGGCGGTGGTCGGGTCGCGGAACTGCGAGAATGTGCCGCCCGCCGCCGGCGGCTCCAGCGACAGCGGGTTGAAGCGCTCCTTGCGCCTGCGCAGGGGGCGCCGCCGTCGGCCCCGCGCCGCCCATGCGCCGCAGGCCGCGATAGACCGGGGGCACCCGGCGGACCATGCTCCGGCCGGGCGGGCGCGCACCAGAGCTGCAGGTGCGGGTCGCTCGCGTTGGTGGGCACCAGCATGACCTGCTGCTGGTAGTAGTAGCCCAGGCGCGTGAAGTTGGACACGCCTGCGCGCGCGCGGCCGAACAGGTCACTTGAAAGAGTCACGGGCCTGGTCGCGCGCGCCGTGGCGCCGGCAACCTGGCGCGCGCAGCAGCCGGCCAGGCGCGGCCGCGGCCGGCCAGGCGCGGCCGCGGTGCCGCAGGCTGCAGGTTGCCGCCCGCGCGGTCCCCGCCGGGCAGCGCGCCTGTGTACAGGATGACCGGCGTGCCGTCCGGCAGCACGGTGGCGGAGCCGGAAAAGGCGCCGTCGCCGTCGTAGTAGGTGTCGGGCATCACAGCGGCCGGCAGGCGCTTCCAGTGCACCAGGTCGCTGCTGACCACGTGGCCCCAGTACGGCGCGCCCCACAGCGACGCCGCCGGGTTCCACTGCGCGCGCGCCCGGCGTCGGGCGCCGGTCCTGCCTGCCGGAGGGGGCCGCGGGCGGCCGTGCAGGCGGCGAGTGCCGAGCCCTGCGGGCGGGCGGGCGGGCGGGCGGGCGGGCGGGCGGGCGGGCGGGCGCGCCTGGTAGAACACGTGGTGGACGCCCTCGCGGCTCTGGAACATGCCGTTGGGGTCGTTCATCCAGCCCGCGGGCGCGGTGATGTGGAAGCCCGGCTTGAGCACCGTGGCGTGCTGCGCCGTGGCCATGCCCTGCGCGGCCGCGCGGCGCGCGGTCGGGCGCTGCCGGGCGGGTCGGGCGGGCGGGCGGGCGGGCGGCGGCCGGCCGGACGCGCTCCGAGGGGCGGGGCCGCGCCTGCACTGTGGTCAGCCGCACGGGGTAGGCCGGGCTGGCGCCGCTGGCGTCCGGGCCCACCGACGGCAGCATCGGCTTGGGCTCGCCCGCGGGCGCCGGCGCGGCGGCCGGGACGCCGTCCTGCAGGCCGCGGCCGCGCGGCGCGTCTGCGCGGCACCGCCCCCCCCCCTCCCCCGTGTCAGACTGGGCGGCGCGCCAGCTGGTGGCCAACACCTTGCGGCCGGTCGGCCGCACTCGGCGCGCTGCCGCCCAGCGCGGCTGCGGCTGCCCGCCTCGCGCGACCAAGCGCGCGCCGGGTGGGGCTCCGATGCTCGCCAAGGCAAGGGGGGATTCGGTTACGCCTGTTTCAAATGCACAAGATGCACCTACCTACCCCTCCCACAACCGCCGCGGCGGGGCTGGGCACCTAGCGGCAGCACCAGGCTGCGCCGCGCGTCCAGGTTGTGGCGCCCGCTCAGCGGCGGCCAGTGCGGGGACACCGCGGCGCCCGGCTGCGACAAGGCGGCCAGCAGCAGCGCCGCCGCCAGCTGCCACGGCAGCCTCCGGCCGCCCATTGCTGCAGGCGGCCGACCAGGCGCGAGCGTGCCGCTACAGGGCGCTGCGCAGCTTCGCGCCGGGCAGTCAGCTGTCGGGTGCCAGAAAGGGTGGGGGCCGCTGCCGGCCTGTGCAGTAGCTGGAGCTCAGCGGCGCTTGTCACGGCAGCGGCGCCCTGGCAATGCGACGCGCACAGAGAAGGAGCGGAAACGGGTGCGACCACACAGCGGCAATCCGACCGGCCCAAGCCTTATATATGTAAGTCTGAAAAAGCGTGCTCACGTTCTTGCTTTCCTCCGTGTGACCTGGACAAGGAAAACGTGGGAACCTGGGCCGAAACTGCGCAAGAGGCTCTCCGCCTCTGCACGAACAGGGTTTGCTCGCCGTTCACGCAGGGTAAGGGAGCTGGCAGCAGGAGCGCTGCTGCATGCATCATCGCCGCGTCAGTGCTACCAAGCAGGCTGCAAGCAGAGCGTTTGGCCCGGCCTAGCGCTGCGCAGAAACACGGTAGCTGGGGCCGCACCCCCCACCCGCGCGGGCATTGCCCAGTCGCGCCGCCGGGCGCGCCGTCAGGCTCCGGCGAGGGTCGCGGCCGCGCGATGGCAACCGGGACAGCGATGGAGGTTGGGTGGAACGACGGGGACATTGATGACCTGCTCGACCGGATGCTGCAGCAGAACGCGCAGGACCAGAGCCACACCGCCCGGCCCAGCGCGGGCGGCGAGCTGCTGCCCAACATCTGGAGCCCGCCGAGCGACATTGACGTCAAAATCGAGGTGGGCGCTGCCGGCCAGGTTATCAGCGGCCGGCGCGGCCGGGCGCCGCCCGGCCACGCGCGCCCGACCTTTGTGCACCCGCCGCCCTGCGCTGCGCCCGCCGGCGCGCCGCCGCCCAGCGCCGCGCCGCACCCGCCGGCGCGCTGAGCGCAATGCATGATGCCCGCGCAGGACTGCGCGCAGCCCACGCTGCAGGCGCGCACCTTCACGGACGTGCTGGCGCACATGGCGGGCGACTGGCGCGGCGACCCGCTCGCCGGCGACGGCGCATGGGCGGCCGCGCCGCCCGCCGACGGCGCGGCCGCGCCCGCACCGGGCCTGCTCGCTCCCGGGCCGGCGCCGCCGGACGCGCCGCCGCTGCAGCTCGGCGTCCGCCCGGCGGGCGCGCCCGCCGCGGCGCGGTCGCCCGCGCTGTCGAGCGGCTCGGGCGCGCCCGGCGGCGGCCTGCTGGGCCTGTTTGACACCGACTCGCCGGGCGGGTCGTGCGGGGCGCCGCCGTGCGGCGCGCCGCCGCGCCGCGGCGCCGGCGCCGGCGCCTGGCGCCACGGCGCGCCGCCCGGGGTCGGCGCGGACGCATCCGCGTCGGCCTCGCCCGGCTCGTCGCTGCACGGCGGCAACGCGTTTGCGGGCTGGGGCATGGGCCTCGGCGACCTGGCCGGCGGCGGCGAGGCGAGCACGCGCCACAGCGGCGGCGCGCAGCCCTGGTCGGACAGCCGCTCCGGCTCGGGCGGGCGGTCGGGCGGCGCGGTCAAGGCGGACGGCGGGGAGGCGGACGGCGGGCCGCCCGGCAGCGCGCCCGCGGCCTGGGCCGACAGCGCGGCGCGCTGCGGCAGCGGCCCGGGGACCAGCAGCGGCGAGCGCCACGGCCGCACGCTCTCCGCGCCGGACCTCAGCATCGGGCGCGGCCCCGCCCGCCCCTGATCCCGGCTGCGCCCCACTGCCGGCCCGCGCGCGGCCGCGCCGGGCGGGCCCGGGGCGCATGCGAGGCTGACGCGGCGCGCCGCGCGCGCGCGCAGGGAGAGCCCGGCGCCGCAGGGCGGCAGCCCCGCGGGCAAGGGCGCCAAGGGCCGCGCGGCGCTGGCGCGGCCGGGCTCCAAGGAGGTGCACGCGCAGCGCGTGCAGCAGCGCAAGACGCGCCGCCGCGAGAAGGCGCGCCCGCGCCAACGCCCCGCCCTGGGCGGCGCGCGCTGTGCCCCTTTGCGCCCGTATCCGGGCTGCATGGGGCGGCCGCGAGTCGCCGGCGCGCCCGCGCCCCGCGCGCACCTGATAAAGTAGGGCAACCCAATAAAGCGCGATGGGCCAACCCTGAAGCGCGCGCTGGCGCAGGACCGCATCGAGGAGATGCAGGCCGCGCTGGAGGCGCTGGGCGCGGAGAAGGCGCGCGTGGGCGCGCGCAACGCGGCGCTGCAGGCCGAGCTGGCCGGCGACGAGGAGGAGCTGCGCAAGCTGCGCGCGGCGGAGGAGAGCGCGCTGCCGGCGCTGGCCGACGAGGAGCTGGCCGCGCGCTTCGGCGGCGACATCACGCTCACCGCGCGCGGCGCCCCCGTCACACTCACGTCCGCCCAGGCGCGCGCCGCGCCGCCGCCGCCCGCGCCCCGCCGACACACGCGCTGCCCGGCTCGCCGACGCGCGCCGCCCGGCGCATAGGAATGTGGGACTTGCCGGAGAAGAAATGTCAGAGCAGCGTATTAAGTGTTGTTATGTACCAACGATGGCGAGTATGGATGCGATCAGCTTCCGCCGTCCTATAGAGATCTTGTTGCAGGTGCGCGCGATGACGCGCGACGAGCTGGCGGACTGGTGGCGCCTGTACGTGCGCACGCTGGCCGGGCTGCTGGAGCTGGTGGAGGGCGCGGGCGCGGCCGCGCCGCCCGACGCGCTGCAGCAGCTGCAGCAGCTGCAGCGCGAGGCGCTCTTCCTGCACATCCGGTGCGGCGCGCCGGCCGCCGCCCGAGCCGGGTGCCCCGCCGCGGCCTTCTGGGCGCGTGAGCGTGGCCTGGCCCAGGCCGGCATCGCCTGGCGGCGTCTGCGAGGCCGGCGGGCAGACTCTGTGTGTGGCGGCCAGCCGGCGCCCGCCCATGCAGGCGGCGCCCCTGCCTGCAGTGGCGCCCCGCCTGGACCAGGTGGGCGGCAGACCAGGGGCGCGCGCGCGCGCGCGCAGGGCGGCGGTGACCAACGCGAACAGCGTGAAGCACTTTGTGGCGCGCGGGGTGGTGGACGCGTCGGCCGCGGTGCCCGACGCGCCCAGCTCGCCCGCCGGCTGGTACCCGGTGCGCGCGCGGCGGCCCAGCGCACGTGCGGCCTCGCTCTGCGGGCGCGCGCTCGCATGCTGCGGTGGCGCGTGTGGCCAGGCCCGCGCCTGTCAGCGCTGCTCGCCGGGCGACCCCGCGCCCGCCCAAGCCGTGGCCCTGGCAGGACGCGGCGTGCAGCGACGGATGGGTGCGTCGGCGGCCCGGCCGCCCAGCGGCAAGGGCGGCGGCCGCCTTGACGCGCGCGCGCGCGCGCGGCGGCAGATCTCCAAGGCGCTGGACCTGAGCCAGGCGCAGAAGGGGCAGCTGGCTGCGCTGTGGGCAAGCTTCGAGGCGCGCGTGGCGCGCGTGCTGGCCGCGCGCGCGCACCTGCACCAGCGCATCTGCGCCACCATGCCCAACGGCTACATGGGCCGCGACTTTGCCGTCAACTTCCTCAAGGCGCGCCCAAGCGCCCGCCGCCGCGCGCGCCCGTGCTCCAGGCACGCGCGGGCTTGCTCCCGCGGTGCGTGCGGGGCGCGCCCCAGTCCCGGGGCGGGACGCGCGCGCCTGGGGCGGGCGGGCGCGCGGCCTCCATCCATGCAGGGCTGCGGGGCGCAGCGCGGCGGCCCAGCGCGCGGCGCGCGCGCAGGCGCACGAGGCCATGGACGCGCTCAAGTTCAACCTGCGCCAGGAGCACATCGTCATCTACGACTTTGTGTCCAGCTTCCACCAGGCGCGTACCCCCCCGGCCGCCCGCCCGCGGGCGCCAGGGCAGGTTTGGGGCCGCCCCGGCCGGCGCTCCTGCCGCCGCCTGGGAGCGAGGTCGCGCTCAGGCCGGGCGCGCGGGGTTGGCGCAGGTCCTGACGCCGCTGCAGAACGCGCGCTGCATCGTGCGCTCGTACCCGTACGTGCCCGACAGCGCCGCGATCGCGACGTGCATCGCCGCGCGCTGCGGCAGCCGCTCCGCGCGCGACCGCCTGAAGGCCGAGCGGCCCGCCATGGCGCTCCCATGAGCCACCCCGGTGGCCTGCAGCGCGCACCCGCCGCGACCGCCGGTGCTCGCCGGCAGGGCGTGCTGCGGCGCGGGCGCGGCTCGTGCTGCGGCGTGACAGGCGACACGACAGCAGCAGGCCTGTGCAGGCCCTCAGCGAGCTGCGCGCTCTCGTGGTTGCGCAGAGCCACGTAGTCGCACAAGTCTGGTGTAACATAGCTGTTTTGAATGGTGGCTCAGCATGCGGCGCGTCCGCCGGCCCTGCTGCGGTCATGGCGCCCTCGGGGCAGAGGTCCTCGCTGCGCGCAGGGTGTGGGTTTGGGTCGACTTGTTTGCCGTCCGTACAGAGCGCTCAGCCTTGGAGCACCCTTTGCGGCGCTGGGTTTTGGGGCGGGCTGTCTGTCTGCATTCCATTCAACTCGTCAGGTGTGCTGACAGGGCGCCCCCGGCACCTGCCATGCGCTGCGACCTGCGCAGGACTCAAGTCGTTGGCAGACTGGGGCGCTGTCAGGCAGACGCTACAGGCTTTGCCTGCTGCGGCATGCAAGCTGCTTTGTGTGTGCCCTTGTTGCAGATAGCAAATGTTGACATGGTGGGTGGTCAAGAAGGGTCCGAGACTTGGCAGCGCTGCGAGGCCCTGCTTGTCTTGCTTACACTGCCTGCGTTCAAATTACACTTACGCTTGCCTGCTGCATATCAGGGTGCACCGCGGCCTGCTGTGCTGCGCCTGCCGTGCGGCATAGACACACCCGGCCCGCACCAAGCACGACCGCAGGGGCACATGTAAAGGGGTAGCGGCCCAACATAATGGATGACCAGCAGACATGCGCGGAACAACAGCAGCCTGAGGCGCACAATTTGCAAGAGAAGTATCCGTGCCTTCGAGGCCATGCCTTGAGGCCTGCGAGCGTGCATGAAACACCTGATAGTATACACCAACACCGGCCTGACCTGCAACCACCTGACACCCACCATGTGACCTGCGCAATACCACAATACCGCCCTGTCTCGCACCCCCGCCACGGCGGTGGTGGGGTTCGCACACCAAACACACGCGCCGCTAGCAAAGAATCATGTGGGCCTGCATGCTGCTGCATGCGTGCAGCACGCGCCATGCAGCAGGGGCTCGCGCTCGGCCAGCCGGCGCACTCGGCTCTGCGAGTGCAGCAGCGCGGCCTCGTGCAGCCCGCCTGCAGGCCCTGGCCCGCCTCAAGAATGGAGCTGGAAATCAGGTGACCGCGATGCGCGAGGCGGCTGCGACCCGCGCGCGCGGCCGGCGGCCTTAGATACAGCGGGGCCGGGGCCGCCCCGCCCTAGAGCGCGGCCGGCTTGCCGTTGTGCGCCTCCGGCGCGAGCTTGGGGCTGGTCGCCAGCTCCTGGTTGGGGTGGTGCGACGTCTCCGGCGTCGCGTACGGGTTGCCGCCTGCGCCGGGCGCACGGCTGCCCGTCAGGGCACAGGGTCGCGAGCGGGGCGCTGCACGGCCCTGCCGCCCTGCGCAAGCACGCAGGCACGGAGCGGCGCCCGACGCGCGCTCGCGCCGCCACGGCGGCGGCCGAGCGCCCGCAAACGGCCCGGCGGCACCGGCGGCCACGCTTTCACGGGGGCGCGACTCCAGGCGGGGGCAGGCGCGCGGCGCTGCGGCTGCGCGGCGGCGGGCGCGCACCGGGCACGCGCGCCATGTGCGGCTTCTCCAGGTCGGCCTTGAGCTCGGAGAGCGCGACCTCGTCCACGGCCGGGCGGCACATGACCATGTTCTTACACACGGTCCACAGGCCGGCGCGCGACTCCCAGATCGGCATGATCGAGCAGATGGCCGTCGCGACCTGCCGGCCGGCGCACCCTGTCAGCCTTTGGCAGGCGGGGCCGGCAGCATCCCGGGAACCCTTCTCGTCAAGGCAGCCCCGGGCAGGAAGGTCCATCAACAACGCGGCGGCGCGCTTGCCTGTCACAACGCCGGGGCGCGGCGCGGCCTGCATGGCGGCAGCCGCCGTCCCACGCGCGGCGCATGGCTGGGCGGGTTATAGCGAGGTATAGCGACTGGCTGTCCAGGCTCGGGCACTCTGGGGCAACAGGCAGTCGCCACTGCAGCCAGAGGGGGCGCGCGCCAGGCCCCAGACGATGGAGAGGATGACCCAGAAGTAGAAGTAGGGCCGCGTGAAGGTGCCCGCCGCCAGCGCCAGCAGCGGCCAGACGATGATGAGCACGACCGCCAGGATGCTCCCGTAGCGCAGCACAAACTTGTACGCGTGCTCCATCGCGGCCGCGGAGTCCGGGCCCTCCGCCTCAAAGCCTGCGCGCGGCGCCGCACGCGCTCGCCACGCCGCCTCGGAGGGCCGGAGCCCACAGCACGCGGCCGCGGCCAGCAGCACTGCGTCTGCCTGGCCCCGAACCGGGCCGAGCCTCAGGCAGGTTGTTGCGTCGCGCACAGGCAAGGGCGCGCACGCCCGCTCCAGGTCCCAGCACGCGCGCAGGTGCCCCAGGCTGCGGGCGCGGCGCGGGGCGCGCCGGTCTCGGCGTCGTCGACCATGGAAATCTCGCGCGTGCTCTTCCAGTCGTACCGGTCGGGCTTGATGAGCGAGACAACCACGCACACCAGCGCGCTCGACAGGATGGCCACCAGGTTGCCGACCAGCATGGGCATGTCGCCGCCTGGCCGCGGCGCGTGCGCGTCAGCGCTGCTCCCTCCTTCGCACAAAAACCCCCGCGTCTCCGCCGCACGGGTACGCATGGCTCCGCGACCCCAGTGCTCACAGCAATGCCCCGCGCTCTCCCAACCCTGCAGGGTTTTCAAGCAAGAGCTGCCGCGCCTGCCGCGCGGGGGCGGTGCGAGCTGGGTGGCGTCTGCGGGCGGGGCTGCAGCCCGCAGCGCCAAGGGCTGGGCGCGGGCCCGCACCCGTGCTGGCCAGGCTGACGTCGCCGTAGTTGGCCTTGGTGTAGCCGAGCCACGCGCAGAGCGCGGCCGCCAGGCCGACCACCGCGCCGGAGATGGCGCCCGCCGCGGTGCACTTGCTCCACACCTGCGTGCCGCGCGCCCACGCGCGTCAGGCGCAGGCCGGCCGCTGTGCGTGTGGCCACGAGCTGCTTGGAGACTTTCGGTATAGAGGGCGGCGAGACCACCTCGGCCAAAAAAACAAACACAACACCCAGCGCCGCGCCCGCCGCCGAGCGCACAATGCGGGGAGCGCGGCGCGCACCATGCAGAACGCGATGGGGCAGACCGCCGAGCCGATCAGCACGCCCATGAGCAGGTAGACGTACCTGCGCGCGCGCGGCCAGGCGTCAGCGCGGCGCGCGCGCATGCCGGGCGTGCAGGTCGGCGCCCGGGCGCAGGGGCGGGGCGCGCCCGAGCGACAGGCCGATCTTGAGCAGGATGATGGCCTGCCGCGCGCGCGCGCGCGCCCGTCAGGCCCGGCCCGTGCGGGGCGCGCTGCGCTGCAGCAGGCAGCCTAATCCGGCGCACGCGGGCCGGCGCGCGCGGGCGCACCAGCACGCCCATGAAGAAGCCGAAGAAGACGATGATGTACTGGCTCATGCGCATGATCTGCTTGCCTGTGCGCGCCCCGCGCCCCGGCCGTTGGCGCGGGCGGTGCGTGGCAAGCCCGACGCGAACGGGATTTCAGCACCCATGGATGGGCCCGGAGCGGCGCGCCGGCGGGGCCCGCGTACCAGTGGCGTTAGGGTTGATGTAGGTGCGGTACACGTCGTACGTGAAAAGCGAGGACACGGCCACCAGCTCGGCGGAGCCCGAGGACGTCACGGCCGTGAACAGCATGATGACCATCAGGATGGCGCCGCCGCGGCCGAGCAGGTAGAGCGCCGCCGCCGGCGGGACCAGGCCTGCAGGGGGGCGCGGCGTCAGCGCCGCGCGCCGCGCCGAGCGGCGTGCCGCAGCCACACGCGTGCGCAACGTCACCGCTGGCGGCCGCACGGCGAGCAAGGTGTCGCGCTGTCTACCAAACGGCCGTCAAGCACACGGCAAGCGCGGGGGCACAGCGGCCTGCCCGGGGCGCACCCGAGTTGGACTCCGCGATGGAGATGGGCAGGTCCAGCGCGAGCGCGGACAGCCCCAGCGTCGTGGCCTGCCGGCGGCGCGCGGGGCGGTGAGCGCACGCAGGGACAGGTGCAGCGGCGCTGGGCGGCGCTTGCGCGTGGCGCCGCAGCGGGGTGGAGAGCGCACCAGCGTGAACGGAATCGCAAACCAGCAGAGCCCGCCCAGCAGGTAGCCCATGTGCGCGGCGCTCGGCTTGGCGGCGATGGCGCTCTGCCAGTAGGCCTGGTCGTTGAAGACGGTGCCTGCCGCGGGAGGCGCCCGCGCTCGCGGCCGCGCGCGTGTATGCGTGCAGAGCCGCTCAACCGTCACCTGGGCGCAGTTCCCGCGCCGCGCCGCCCGTGTGCGCACGCCCCTTCCCCGCCCGGGCGCGCACCAAAGTTGCCGATGATGTTGATGATGCCGAAGATGAAGCCGCCGATGGAGAAGAAGGTGAGGTAGGTGCCGTCCTTGTTGCCCTCCACGGGGTACTTGGTCGACAGCGTGTGCAGGTGGTCCCACACCTGCGCGCCCAGGCGCGGGGTCAGGGCGCCGCCCTGCAGCCAACGGCACACAGGCCGGCGCCGCGCCGGGCCGCCCGGCGGCCTCACGCACGGCAGGCCCGTGAGCTTCGGACGCGGGGCCGCACCACGCCGGGCGAGCCCAGCTGCGGGCACGTGGCGTAGACGGAGAAGGAGAAGATGCAGAGCGCAATGTAGATGATGACCGTGTGCACGTACGACGCGATGAAGGTCGCCTTGAGGCCGCCGGCCACCGTGTACAGGATGATGCCGGCCGGGATCAGGAAGGCCGCCTGCGCGCCGCGCCGCCGGCTGCCTGCTTCAGGTGCTCGGCGCCAGGGGTCGCATGCATGCATGCCTGAGACGCATGCATGAGACCGCAGCAACAGCCGCCCTGCTGCACCACGCCGGCGTGCGCGCGGGCCCAGAGCGCGCACCGCGTAAATGTCCATGCCGGTGAGCGCGTTCATGACGGACGCGCCGCCCAGGATGAGCATGGAGGTCACGATGATGTTGGTCAGGAAGCAGAAGAAGAAGAACACGATGTGCGCCGTGCGGCCCCACCGCGCGTCTGCGCCGCGGCCGGGCAGCGTCGGGGGCGGGCGTGCACGCTCGTGCGACTCGCGCGCGGCGAGCGCGTCGCCTGCTGCGCACGCCCGGCCGGCGGGCAGACAGGGCGGGCGCGGGGCGCACTGATAATCTCCAGCACGGTGTGCGCGGTGGGCGCCTTCCGCTTGACCTCGATGGCCAGGATGCCGAAGAGGATGATCTGGATGGTGGCGCCCGCCGC
>JAABUV010006052.1_pt1 | contig 13391 bp, 11 predicted proteins | sample 5559971 | NCBI WGS metagenome assembly JAABUV01 (sample SAMN10711881, study PRJNA513362) | rock metagenome | isolation source: Antarctica rocks | place: Antarctica: Victoria Land, Knobhead nord | collected 2015-12-19
AAGATATAACAGGGCCACAAGCTTCACAATTGAAAGAGAGTTTATACATAATTAAGCTTATACTTGAGCGAAAGCCGATAGTTGAGTCCCAGTTCTCGAGCTGTTACGAAAGCCTGAACACGGAATTCAGAAGCATCTAGCGATGGTCGAAGCGTGAATAACGTCAGAAAAAGGGACCTGGTGACAGCAGCCCCTCAAACGGCATTTCCAGATGATGGTACAGGTAGAAGCCTTCACTAAGTAATTGGGTGGAGATGAATTCGAATGGAGCGTCATGATCTTTTCGATCCACATGCATTCAACTGATTCTGAAACCACCACGACGAGGTTATTCTTGAAGAAATCAGAGTAAGAGCACTCTATTAAGGGCGCATTGTGATTGCTTCAGTGGAACATTCTGAAACCGTCGAGCCTGGAGACTAGTACACTAAAGAAAGACGAGCCAGTGACAAACGCGGTCACCAGGCGCTTCAACGAACGAAGATCAGCTATACAGGAAGCTCTGACACCATTGAACATCAGGCACGGTAAACCATCCATCACAAATACAGCATATGTTCCAGGGTCGACACCTTCGACTTATTACCTGATTCATTCGTTAGCAACGATACTACTGAGCTACGGTCCATGATCCTGAAGCCAGTTTTAGCGATGTTCAGCCGGACATTTTTTGAACTTTGACATTGGCATCTTTAGATATCAGGTATTCGACCATCAGTTCATACCCGAAAGCTGTCGCGAATGCAGAGCTGTTCAGCCATCGCTTTGCCCTTTTTCTGCTACAAAGTTTTCTGGTACCACAAAGAGCGGCAAAAGAGTTCATCATGTTCTCAAGGAGCCACACAATCTTTTCAACATATGATTCTACGGATACGCCTTGAGGACAGTGTGAGATGTCTTTCTGGAACAATATCATTACTCTACTAGGCCCTCTCCATCCGCGACCGGCTCTATTGGCCAACTGGATGATCAATCCTATTTCGCCCCGACGTACGACATGTACCTGCCACTAAAGCGTGGAGTGTCGATATCACAGATCGAAAGAATGTACTATGACAGTCGCGTTGCGGGGCTTGGTTGGGCTATTCTACCGCCATCCGATCTGCAAAGTTTGATTTTACGGAGCTGAAAGGCAAAGAAGTGGAACATGCGATGTGGGTGTTGGACGGGTGTAGCTGAGTGTTTAGCGCTGGGGTTTGAAGTCCTTAGTAGTCTAGAATTCGATATTTATCATATTAGGTTCGATTCCTAATGGCGCTGGTACAATGGTGTAATGATCTTTGTTCGTTTTCCTTTCTTAGGGGGTCTGTTTTTAGTACCTCCCTTGGCGAAGCCCGTTTTCTGTCAACTCTCATCTTGCCAGATCTGGTCCGACGCATGAATACAGAAACAGCCTAAGGCATGACGGGAGAGTTCCCAAATGAGATGCTGTTTCAGGTCTTCTCTCACCTAGTTTGCCACTGGTGTCTACGCATCGAGGCTGCCTGCTTTGACAATAGAGGGATAGGGGGTCGAGTATGTGAAGCAGTCAGCTAGAGCGGTGGTGCACGCACAGGTGGGTGACTTTAGTCACAGAAGAGAAATCTATGTGTGTATGTACATATATGTCCCCAGCCATAACTATTTTTAAAGCAATTGCTGACCGTAACAACCGATAATCCGAAATGCCTTATTTTTCACTTATATATTCAGGTTTCTCTTTCATCAAAGTATATCAGAGCCTTAGATTAATAATGACATTTTCTGAAGCAGATACTGGTTCAGAGTCAGCTCGTACTTTTGATGATAGTGAGAACGAAGATATCAGGTCAAGCATTGAATCAGCGGCCTCATTTTCATCTAAGTCAATTGAATTTGTCCTCGGTTCACCTGGCCCGCGTTCATATACATCTTCATCTGCCCCGCATTCACCTGCATCTTCATCTGCATCAAATAAATATTGGGACGGACTGAAAACAGATTTTGATATTGCTCAGATGGAGAAATGTTTGGATGAAGCAAAGACATGTATTAGTTGCATAAAGACACGACGAGACCAGCGAGTCACATAGTAGATAGTATGAAACTGTTTAAGAAGATTTTCTTCAAAGGCGTAAACCTCGTTTCCCTGAGGCTTGTTTCATTCGCTCTCGCTGTAATAAATTCGCTTCGGCCAGGTGAAGTACGACGTCGAATTAGCACTATGGCGGTGAAAGCGTTTTGCTGTTCGTCCATGAAGTCCAGGAAGCTGTCAATCTTTCTGATGAACTGTCAAATCTTAGCCTTTCCCATATTCGTCGCGGAAGCTTCGACTGTGGATATCCCGCCGCCCAGAGTGATTCTCTTCATCTACGGCACCTGCCTAGGATACAGTCGAAGGGGCTTGCCCGAGCCGTTTCCCGCTGCCGGGTTCCACGTCCATCAAAGGGGAGAGACTCGCAGCCTTCACACCTTAGAGATAGAGCTTGGCTTTTTGGGTTCTCAGTCCGTCTCAGCGGGACACGCATCTGGAATTTGGTCTTCATGCTGCTATAAGCCTATAAAGGCTCTGACGTTGCTGGCGAAGGAGGTACCATGGAGGGTTGCAGGAGGATACTGAGGGAGCTGTACTGCGGAATACGGCGCCTTTGAAGTCGGCTTCAATTGGGTAAGTGCCTTGCGACGCATGAAATTGCCTCGCTGATCTGCCGTTACTTTAACAGTTACATTTGGTAACGGTTCCGACTTGGTTGGTACCCATCCCACGTGTGCGCAGCCAAGCTCGGCGAGTATGCGGCACCTTGCCAGCCGTTTCTTGGCTAACAGTTCTGGTATGGGTTCCCGTTCCGTCCTCTTTAGTCTCACCCTCTCATCAGGGCCATCAATACAGGCGAAGTGGGACAACAGATGGTGGCGAAGCTCCAATAGGCTGACACGGTTATTACTGCAGATTTGGATCTACACGGAAAATTGGCGATGTGCTGTTGGAAGATTGAAAACGGACCAGGTAAACCCATCCGCCAACTACCCAGTTCCACCTCCCTGGTCTTGCAGCTCCTGGGAACGTGTTCCTTCCCCAGTCATGTCCATACATAGAACTTCTTTGACCACCATGGTCCATAACTGGAGACGTGACTATATACTCGAACACTGTTCATCACTCTTGATCGTCTATCCACAGGGAGTGACAGGCCAAAGACTGGGCCAAGATACGGAGAACCGAAACCTAGGTTTGCTAGCACTCGGATCTCAGAGGTAAAACACGCGCTATCAATAGAATTTTGTGTACAATAGCTTGGTTGAAGTTATAGTGATGCGGAAAATATGAAAATCTTATCGCTTTCAACTGATTGCTTACTATATCTCTACTTGCCCCTTACAATGGAAGAGCCTCTGTTATAAAGCTTTATATACTCTGTCGACAGAATGTACTCTATCAACGTCTGCCATAGATCGGAGAATGACTTTGGTGGTGGAGAGCAATGCCTTTCCCAAGTCAGATATACCCGAAATTCCCCAGTTCCCAATGCCCAACAGCCACATCGCGGACGTGACTTGATACTGAATGATGGCCCACTCTTGCTGACGGAGGGGACGCGGTGTATATCCCCAATGGCATTTTTGCACTCGAGATTTGGGGGATCGGTGCAGGTCCAACGCATTCATGCAACTCAGACCCTTTAACCGGTCAATAGCATTGCTACTCGATGTAGCTCTGGTCTGCGTGGCGCCAGGGATTTCTGCGAGTTGTTCAGTCTAAAAGCGCAGTCATTGGGGTCCTCTGTATTGTTACCATAGGTTGAAGTGGTGCTACCACTTTTGCTTCCCCTTCAAAACTTATATACCCATCTAGTCCATTGGGCTAGGCTCAAGCATGTACGAGTACTCAGGCACCTTTTCATGGGCCTTCGATCCTTAAGACGGCTAAGGAACGGTTGAATTATGCCTATACCTTTAAGCTTCTCGCACTCGAGGGTAAATTTCCAGATACATCTGAAATCATCGATGACGATATAATTAAGAACTGCTGAAACCAGAAGATAAGATCTGCCGAGGAATAGACGTCTGGTGAAACTCGATCTTGAGGGGTTTTGTAAGTTTGCAGATGTTGTAGACATTAATTTTGCGAATGAGAAGAGATCCCTTTTAAGCAACGAGGCAGCAACTCCATATCGGAGCAAAGACAACATAACTTGGTCACCCCGTTTTTGTACTGATATTCCTTTTCAGCTGATCAGTAAGAGACCGTTCTACAAATCTGAAATGTGATGTTCCCAGCATTGTGACTCATGCGATCAGATGAGGCGCGAATTCAAGTGATCTGCATTAGACCGCCTTTTCAGACAGCAATAACGCAGCCAGAGCTTACCCACTTCCGCTCATGCAGCTACTTCTCTTGCTCAAGAACAGAATATCTACAAAACACAATCGCAGAACACAGTGACGAGCTTTAAGTATTGTTGTTGACTATTCGAGGGCTATTATCGTCGAAATCGAAGACAAATTCAGATGTATGCTATGAAATCTCAATACAGGACGCCGTCATCTCTTCACACCTGATTCGCATCTCCTTCTTTGAGGCTTCAAAGCTTTGCTTTCTCTCCCTGTTAGCTGGTAATTCTTGAAGCGCTATTCTGCGAATCTTCGTCGCTCGTTCAAGATCGATGAATATGTCCTCATCAGCTTCCTGATTTCAAAGCATATTTGACGGTCGAATGTCTTCATGCTGAACCCCCATTGGTGCAATTTGGCCCTTCTCGAAGTTTCTCACTCCTTGAGTTTTGTCTATCCTCTCTCCTCAAGACAAAAGCATATGAATGATTCGGACACTCAAGTCAAGCCACGGCCGATCGAGATCGATGTTCCCAAGGTAGATCGGTATCAGCTTGCCCTGGATGCTTTTGAGCCGGTCGTACATTCGACCCTTGTGCATCAAGTCCGGCACAAACACGTCTCTTGTGCCTTTGCCAACAAAGGTATAATCGTGCGAAGCCAAAGTAATCTCGAAGAGCGCGCCTCTTGAGCCTTGTGTTTTGAGGTCCTTAGAAAGCCAATTACCTGATTCTTCCCTCTAAAACGGTTGACCCCGTTCTTCTGCTCTTTTCCTTGAGTTTCAAATCGACAATGCGTTTTACTACGTTCTGGTAGTCAACGTCATCTTCGAGCGGTAATCGCCGTTCCACGCTATCGGCTCTATCAGTATAGCTTCACAGTCAATAGAAGATCCCTTGCGCATGGCGATGAACGTCAATTGAAAGCTCTCTTGATGTGGGGTTGAAGAGGGGAAGTTGGTTGAGGGTGAGTCAAACCTGTCATCAGAACTCAAGTAAGCACTGTTTCGTTGATGGTATTGAAAATATGTAGATATTCAGTATTTTCTTCAGACTGATGACAACTTATCATCTTCAGCAAGTAAGCGATGGTTAACGCACGTACCATATATTAAGGCTGCTCTGCCTTTAGATGTAACTTCAGAAAACAAAAAGCCTTGCAATGAAGTCTTGCAATGAGCCACCCCGTATCGTGTACGATCACGATAATCATTCCGATCATTTGACAGTTCCGTTCATATCTAACAATAACCTGAGAGCTAGAGCTAGAACCTCAAAGAGAATATTAAAGAAGAGGCTAATCATGGAATGGCTTTTGAGCAGTTTCGAAGGTCTCATGGATGAGATTGGTGAGGAAGCTAAGGATATGTTATCTCCCTTGAAACATCTGCGTGATGTATGTCAAGATACGTTAGATATTGTGGAAGAAAAAGCCAAGGAGGCGGAAGAGGAGACACAGATGCAGACGAGCCAAGAAAGGCAAGAAAGGCGAAAACCCAAAGAACGCAGCAAAAGAAGGCACGGTGAGCACGAAACCCTTCCAAATTCTTCAAGGGGGTAGAATTGCCGAGGGTCTCATCAACCAAAAGTGCAAAATAAGAACCAGATTTTTAAAATCAGTTACACTGCACTTCGTACACTGAATGTCATACAGAGCTTCATAGATGTCTCATACAATGCTTCATACACGCTTCACACATGATCTACTCAGTGCCTCATATGTGACCTATGTGCCTCTTATGTGATCTACCCGGTGCTTCATATGTGGCCTATTCATATGTAGTATATCCGGTGCTTCATATGTAGTATATCCAATGCCTCATATGTGACCTATCTAGTGCCTCTTACGAGGCCTACCCAGTGCTTCATATGTGGTATATCCAATGCTCAATGCTCCATATGTAGTATATCCAGTGCTCCATATGTAATATACTCAGTGCTCCATATGTAGCCTATCCAATGCTTCATATGTGACCTACTCAGTGCTCCATATGTGACCTACCGAGTGCTCCATATGTGGTCTATTCAATGCTTCATATGTAGTATACCAGTTCTTCATATGCAATCTGTTCAGTGCTTCATATATGATCTATCCAGTGCTTCATACGTATTCAGTAAGTCGCATAAGAGGCACTAGATAGATTACATATATATAACAATCAGTCAATTCAACGTCGAGGATTCAAAGATCCTTTACAATTCTTCTTTCTTCGAAGACCATCGTTCAGGAACGAGAGTAGACGGGTTTGACTGGGTTTCCTCGAGTATTCTTAATCGCGATCCCCGATTCCTTTCCTCTTTCCTCAACTTGTAGAACTTCCTTTGTTGTTCCTTCTCTTTGTTCAATGCGTCCGAGCTACAGTTACAGAAAGGTCAGGAGATGGGCCGTCTTGGTTTGTCACAATGTCTCGGGTGGCGTCTGGGTGGGGCATGGTAAGAGTGGTGTCGTGCTTGGATAAAGTGGGATATTCAGTTGACTTGAGTAGTTGGCAGGCTGGTGATGTGCTTGAGGGAGGGCGACGCTCTAACTTACTTCTTGCGATTGCAAACGCTGATCTCAACCACTGATTGCAACGTTCGAAGGTTGCGTCAAGATGCCTATTCTACTCGTAATCGGATTAGATCGTAAGGCTGAACCTGTGAGTAGATAGAATTTAGACCTTAGACAGCTACAAACCTCAACATTTGGGAGGTCGGCAACACACTCTCCAAGCTGCTACTGTTGAACAACTAACAGTAACACCTGCTAAAAGTACTCGTGACATTGTAATCTCTCTTTTTCATGCAAAACAAGTCCCGGGACGAAGCGGATGCCATCACGGAGCCGTCATGCAGGTCGTGGTGGAACTAGACAGTTCGACAGAGGGGCGCTGCTGCTGAACATGCGCGGGCAATGCCTGGGTAACGACGACGATGGGGTATATGAAGCGGCGGGATGGGGGAGAGGCGGCGGCGGCGGCGTGTTGGTATAGTGGGATAATTGGGGCAGAGGGGAGGATGGAGCGGGTGCTAGGTGAGTTTGAGGCTTTTCACCTTGAAAGAGCTCGTGATGACACCGAGAACGCATCGAGAGATGAGGAGGGTCTCATTCTCGCCGTAGAAGAAATGAATACAAGAAAACGCAAGAAAGATCTAGACTCTCAACGAGATGACCTTGATGTCTATTCTGCGAGAATCTACACGAAACATCGATGCATTCCATCGGCTTCCACAACCTCGTCGCGCCAGGTTGCGAAGCGATCATGTACGGATAAGCACCACAGCTCACCCACCATAGACCCCTTACTTCACTCCTCCATAGCCAGCGTGCCTCCAACCCTCGCCGACATGCTACGCAGCATGGCTTGGAACGAGAGCGTAAGCGCTCAGACAGGATCGGTCGCTGGAAAGGAGACTTGGCTTGGGCAAGACAATACTTGACGCAGCCTTCTGCCGAAGAGGGCGCGATGCGGAGGCTGTGGGACATTCTGGGCATACGGAGCGACGGCGAGGGCTGCCTCACCACTGAAAGAGACGAATGACCCGAGTATCGCGCGCTTAGTGAAGATTGTGCTTGCCGACGGCCGCCGTACCTCGTCTTCGAATCCCTCGATCTCATCCAATCCAGGAAGATGTGCATTGCCTTTCCCGAATCGAAATAGTCATTCGATTTCACCTATTGGTATCTCGTAAATATGCGAAGCTGCGCTTCGGTAGGGTTCAAGGTACAGAAGGGAAGTACGGACCGCCGAAGAACTTGAAAAAGGAATATTTATGAGAACGGAAGGGGAGAGAAGGCTGATAGCTTCGTCGATAGGGGAGCGGAGAGCTTCGCAGGAAGATGTTATACGCCGTTGTAGTGCTTCGTTTATCTGGTCTGTAGCGACAGAAACTTAAGCGAAACTCTTCCTTGGCTCGCCTGGAGTCAATCATGTTCAACAGATGCCCATGTCCTCATTATCTTCTCAGGCCGCAATGGCGGGGACAGCGGAGGCAAAAAAGTACGATCTTCCGTAGCGTTAAAGAGCTTATCAAGACCATTAAGCGAGGCCACAAAAAGATTCACATCTGGACATTGAAGGCCTCGACTGTGCATATGCGCAGCATCATCCACGCTGACAACCGAGCGGATGAGATAACAGATTGACTAAATGGTTTGAGAGTCGCAGTCCGCGTATGCCGCGCATATACTAAAAAGAAACTCAGAAGAAAGCGCACGAGATAGGTCTGATGTGATTGTGCTGTTTTCTCGATGTTTCGCTCAAGCTGTGCATATGCATGGTTATAATACTTCGCGCATGGCGGAAGCATATGCCTGTTCTGTCCACAGCTATTTTAGCTTTGGAATAGCATATGCAGAAAGTAAGTTGAGCCGGGGCCGGGAGAAAAAAAAGTTCCGGCAACGCCCCACGTACTACATGTACTAAGACCATGAAGCGTGGGTGTCATTAGGCTCCCGTGACCCCCTAATTACACCTGTCCAGAGGGCATGTGTCATGCGCCTATAACACCTATTGACCCCAGATACCGTAGTAGGCGCAACTATTGCTGCATACTGTGTGGTACCAGGGAGGTAGATTCTGATCGGCACATGCCTATGCTTAACCTTGATTTCGCATGCGAGTTATTGCTAATTATTCTAGGTGCATGCGATAAGATACCTATGCATATTAATGCATTATTATGCATGTCGACGTGTATTGAGTCTAGAATACTGTATCATACCGGCGAGAAGAAACGCCGAAACCGGCGTCAAACTGGGTTTAATCTCGAGCTCGAGTTTTACATAATGCTTACCGTTTCAGGGTCTAAATCAGGCTAGAAGCCGTCGTAACTCCAGTTCAAGAAACTGACTTTGGCCCGTAAGGTATTTCAATACGTTCACATCACCAGATGTCAGCCGGCGTACCGTGTAAAGGCGTTCTTGTTTCGGCTTGCGGCTTGCAAACCCTGTAGGCCCCGCCAGCACTGTAACTGCTTGGCCTGACCTTGCCTGTGCACATCATTACTTGAACCTCAATTTGTACGTACCCAGCACGCAACGCAACAACAGACATCTACCGAATGGCTACAGAGGTCCACAGACCCTTCTATAAACCGGAAGGGGTCATTGACTTTCTTGGTTTAGGCACCGATAGCTTCATAGGCACTATAGACGAGACGACCATCCTCAAATACCCAAAGACCCCTGGTGACAGAACAGCACTTACGATTCTGAACCTTGAAGCTCAAATCCTTACAACGATAGGACCTCACAAGCACATTGTTGGTTACAAGGGCCAGAGAGAAGACGGTCTTCTACTTGAACGCGCACGGCGAGGATCGATAGCCCAGTTTCTCAAAGACTACACACCAGCAAGGCAACAGAGGTTGTCCTGGGCACGTCAAGCTACCGAAGCTATTGCCGTTACTCACAGAGCAGGTGTTATTCACTGCGATGTCAATGTCAACAATCTCCTCCTGGACGATGATTTGACGGTCAAGCTTTGCGACTTCCAAGGACGTCTTCTCCAGCCGGATGGGAGCGTCGACAAGGACGGTCTTGCCCGAGAGAACATCAAGTCGTTCATGCCTCGAGCCGATCCCAACTACTCCGACCGGAAGACCGATATCTTCGCTCTCGGTTCAACTTTCTACCATATTATGCAGGGCCACGAACCGTTTCCGGACATGGATCCTCTCATTGATGAAGAGCAAATTGAGAGGAGATTTGCATCCCACCAGTTCCCTGAGATGGATTTTCTCCTGATGAACTGCGTGACCCATAAGTGCTGGGCCGGGGAATATAATTCGGCTGAGGCGGTCTTGCACGATCTGAGATCTGACGATGCATGTCCGGTGAGGGGGCTGTGAGGGAGGAAGCAATGCACCTGGAAAACCAGTGAGACAGTGGGTACATGAAGAAGAGAGGCGCCATGGGTAGTGTAACCAAACAGAGACGAGCGAATGTATGTATATTAGGCTAAAAGGCTACATCTATAGGAGACTAGATTCTTGCTACTGAGAAAACCCCTCGCTTGCGCCAACACCTTCGTAAAAAGTAAAATCTCTGCGAAAGAACCACGCAAGCGGAGGAGCACTGGGGCGATGAGGGAAAGTGCGGAAAGTCGAAAGAAAGTCAAACATGAGCGAGGAGGAGAAGATTGCATGGTGGCACAGATCTACCTAAATTGCCCATATGCCACGCCGCCACCACCAAGCGCAGCCAGTAGGTCGTGTCTAAATGTAATAGGCGCGCAATGTTCTGTATTACGAGCGTACATCCGCTGCCGTCCTAGTTGGGAACCTTTTGTGCAAGCTTTCCAGCTCAGCACTCCCGTAGAACGATGTCGTCAGCGCTTCGCTGATCTTAATTGAGCTTTTTGTTTCAATCTGGTGTTCGCTTTGGACGTTTGAGCTTCGCTTGGCTTGAGGTTCGTCGGTTTCTTTATCTCGACTGCTATTGCGAACCTTTTCTCTTCGTTCTCCTTTTTTACCCTTAGTTGATATACCAGTCGCCCAATCAGTACACTCTTTTCTTGCATGACTTTCGTTCGGTCCAGTCCTTGTCTAGGCGTTTGACATTTATCTATGTTCGAAACCTGGGTGGCGACCTGGCACCATGACACCTACCTACTTTAGTAGGTGACAGCGTGGCACGATTATGAGGTTGAAGCTGGATAGGAGTCTATCTAGGAGCGAGCAGGCAAAACTCTACTAGCGGGCCCCAGCCCTATCAGCCCTATGTAGGCGGAGATTACCATCTCCCCAATTCCAACATCCCCGACCTTTTCTGTCAAATCTCTGAAGGTTGAGCTGAGATCATTCATGTTGTTGAATGAGGTAGGCTTAGAATCCGCTCGACGTCGCTTGTTAGAACCTTCAGTTTTCCCAGCTGACGGCCTTTTACGAATGTTTAGCTTGTTGAAGGAAATTTGATCCGATTCCAATTCCTTGAAGCCGTCTACCTGCTTAGATTCGAGACAATTTTTTGTAGCTTTCTCGTCGGCTTTCAAGACGCGATTGAGGCTTTTGAGCAGCCATGGATATTCCTGAGCCTTGAACATGATTTATGCTTTTAAGAATTCATTGAATCAAATCTTCATATTTTATTATTATTTTTGAAGCGTTGAATTCGGCTGACTCAGGGCTACAATTATGCCCCGCAAAGTATGTGGGGTAGTCGGCGCGCAGGAATTGATCCTGGCGGGGGAAGGTGATGGCAGCTGGGAGATCGAGCACCCAAACCCGTCAATATCCCCCAACCCGTTTGCTGGATCAAACCTTCGTCTTTTTCCAGGATTTTTGAACCGTTGAAGCCGCCTCGGCCGGGTCGACAATTTATGTCATAGAAAGTATAGGGCTCGAGGGCGTCTAGTGGGCGTTCGGGCCAGGTGACGGATTGGCCGGGGTCCAGGTGGCGGATCGACGTGCCAAGCGCTGGGGGGGTTTGGGGGCGTCACCTGGCAGGTGACGGTCGGGAATAAGAACGAAGGTTGGTTCTCGTCAAGGTAGAGAACAAACGGGGCAGGGAGCGTGTATTCATCGAACTTGTGATAACGACGAATATATAAAGAGAGTGGTCCTTTCTGTTGCAGTCATCGCAATCAACCATGCCTTTTTCAAGGAGAGTTCGCATGTCAAGTCTCTTTAATGAACAAAAGGAAAGGAGAATGCCCCTTCCATTGCAAGTACCAGTTTCCCAGAGATTTGGAATGTCGTTTCCTCCGTAAGACTATATGTAAGAAACTACCTTATGAACCGGCTTCTAAATCTTTCCTTAGTCGCTTGAGTAACCTCCTCGGTATCCGGAGTTGCAGATGTCTCTATTTCGTTCTTAGCCGTGCTAACAGTATCCGAACGCCTGTCCTTCCTCGAACGACTCCTGCTGCATTGTCAAGTTCCAGCAGTGATGCTCGAGCGCTTGTTCGGCTGAATAGCGTTGCTCAGAGTCCCATTCTAGTAGCTTGAAAACCAGATCGACGAGAGGCGCGTCTTCACGTGTATCATCACGATGAGCACAAAGCCTTTAAGAATCGCTGTGTGCCGATCATGTGTGATCTTACGATCAATTCCGTGAGGGTGTTGTAAGCTTAAAGAGTAACCTAATAGTTCCGCAATGGCATAATCAAAAGCCCACATATCAATCTTTGCGTCGTAAGGACTGTCCTTGTTAGCGGTCCATACTTCGGGTGCCAACGAATGTATCGGACCAATGCATGTGTCTGTAGAGTGTACTGCTTCGACGACCTTGCCATAGTCGCAGACCGAAGCCTGAGGTGGCTCGTATGATAGAATCAGCATGTTCTGCGGTCTGATATCACGATGCATGAAACCCGATGCATGCAAGAATTTAAGGCCTTGAAGCGAGTCACTCAGCAAGAGCAGTTTGCATGTCTGAGGATATTTTGCGTTTGTCCATGTGTTCCGAGAGAAAGATGAAAATGCATAGGGCATCATAAGATAGAACTTCTCCAAATTACAGCAGCTGTTCACATTACCATGCTCGCATCGCGTATCCAGAATTATGCCGCAAGGATTTTGAATCTAAATCCAAGGAAATCGGCGGCAATCTCTTCAGTACTGAAAACGCTAGCCAACCACGCCAACAAAAGGGCAAGGCAAGCCCATGTGCGGGACCAACCTAATACATTAGCCTACACCTCAATGGCTTTAGTGCGCTCTTAGCTTTCTGTTCGCAGCCACTAAAGCATGACTCACTATAGATAGTAACCGCCTCAGCGTTAACGCTGCTTCATATCTTTGATAAATCTTTCTGTCCTTGACCTTTTCTGCCCCATCATGTCAAGCATTGAAATCAAATGTCCTCAGCCAACTCGGCCATTGAAAAGAAAAGCATCGCAGTTTGACCCTTTTGACGATACGAACGACGAACAGACAGCTTCCAAAAGACGAAACCTATTCTCTTTACTGCCAGATACAATCGACAAGTGGCTCACAGAGCTTCCGCCTTTCTCAGGCCGCAAATCAAGTCGTTCCGACAGCTTCCTGGTTTGCGCTATGAATAACGGTCGGCAGAGTCGTTCAGATAGCACCTTCAGGCCTGGAAGCGCCAGGCCAGCAGTCAACAAGCAGCATGCTTATCAGCCTCTTTCTCCGCAATCGTTACAGGCAACATCTGCG
>JAABUV010006053.1_pt1 | contig 13388 bp, 14 predicted proteins | sample 5559971 | NCBI WGS metagenome assembly JAABUV01 (sample SAMN10711881, study PRJNA513362) | rock metagenome | isolation source: Antarctica rocks | place: Antarctica: Victoria Land, Knobhead nord | collected 2015-12-19
GCATGAGGAAGGGCGTTGTGATCAATTGAGCGGCGTGTCGAGCGACAACCTTGGGTCGCTCTTCGAATGAGTTAGCCGAGCAACCTCAACGGCTCAACGAAAGGCCAGAAAGTGCGAAACTCCACCAACACCATGATTGATGAATTGGGAGACTCGGAAGTACGACTGTGACCGTCGCGTTCACCCTCCGCAGGTTTCTGCGTACTGCCCCCTTTGCCGCAGCTCAGCGGCTCGTGCCGGAGGATGCGTTAGATCTCCTGCGCCGCAAACTCTTCCCATGAAGCAGGCCGAGGCGAGCCGGGTGCTCGCCGGCCTGCTGACCGCGGAGGTGCCGTTCGTGCTGGCGGGCGGCTGGGCGGTCGATGCACTGGTGACCGAACTGAGGCGCCGACACTCAGACCTCGACGTGATCGCCTCGCCGGAGGTGGTCCCGTTGATGATCTCGGTGCTTGCCGGACTGGGATATCTGCTGGCGATCGCGGACTGTGAAGGCGGTTGGTGGGCGCCCCACAAGATGGTGTTGCGTAGTGGCGGTGGCGGCCGGATCGAGGTCCTCGTCCTGGCGGCGCAGCAGTGGGACCCGCTCGTTCGCAGGGCCGCGGCCCTGCTCGGTGTCGACGTGGACCGCGCGCCGGTGCCTGGCCACATCGGTGGCCTTGAGGTTCCTTGTCTGCCGGCCGCACCGCAGCTGGCCACCCATGACGGGTTCGCCATGAACCGTGACCAGCGCAGCGACTCCCGGCTCCTGGTGGAGCTTGCCCGCCAATGAGGGCCCTGGCGTCCGCGGCGGTGCCGCTCTGGTTGCGCCTGCGCGGTTTCACCGGCACCGCCCTGGTTGTCAGGGTCGGCGAGGCGGACCGCGCGATGTCGATCGTCGGTGAGCCGCACGGGGGTATACCTGCGCACGTGACGATCGCGTACCCCTTCCCGCTCAAGGCGATGAGCGCCTCGTCTGTCCGAGTGCTCCAACAGCTGTTCGCTGAGCACGACGTGTTCGACTTCGCGCTGGAAACGGTGTGCCGGTTCGATTCCGTCGCCTACCTCGCGCCGAACACAGTCGAGCGGTTCAGCGCGCTGGCGCACTCGGTACAAGACCGCTTCCCCGGTAATCCGCTCTACGGTGGCGCCTTCGACACCTACATCCCGCATCTGACGCTCGGCCCGCTTCACCGATTGACCCCCGAGTTGGCCGATGCGGTGCAGCAGCTACTCCCGATCCGCGCGCGGGCCCGGGAGGTCGAACTCTGGGCCATGCGTCACAGTTGGCAGTCCGTCCACCGTTTTCCGCTCGGAACACGTGGTTGCGTCCTCGGTCAGTGATCACTCACCTGCCGGTGCCGGCCAGTTCCTGAGCCATCAAGGGCGCCACCTCGGTGCCCAGCAGCTCGATGCTGCGCAGCACCTGGGCGTGCGGCAGGTTCCCGACGCTGATGTGCAGCAGGAAGCGCTCGATGCCCAGGTCTTGCCGCGTCGTGGGGTCGGCGTAGGTCTCCGCGAACGTGGTGATACCCAGTTCCATCTGCTGCTCCCACCCTTGGTAGTCACCGATTCAACTAACTCTCCGAAGCGGTTGTGCCCAGCGCGGTCGTTCCCGGGGCACCCATCCGCAGGGAGGCGAACACGTCGTCGCGCCGCCGGCCCGGCACCAGGCCACGCTGGGTGAACCATTCCCTGCCCAGGACCGCGCGAAACAGCGGGCCCGGCAGGCGCAGCAGCAACGCGAGCGTGCGCACGTCGGAGTCGGCGGAGGCCTGGCTGACGTGCGCGGCCATGGCTGCGCGCTTGGCGCCGCAGTGCGCACGGACGTCCACCTGGTGGGTCACGCGCTCGGGTGCGGAGTAGGCGTGCGCGAAGTCGGCGGCCCGCACGCGCACCCCGGGCAGCAGCGCCGCCGCCCGAATCGCCCGCTGGAGCAGCCGCCGGTCCAGCGTCGCCTCGAGCACCACCGGAGTGCCGGCCAGCTCACTCGCCCGGACGCCGACGTGGTGCACCTGCACGTGGTCGGGGTGGCCGTAGCCGCCGTTCACGTCGTAGACGGTGAGTGCATCGGCTGCCTCCGCCCGCAGCACCTGCGCCAGCCCGGCCGCGGCGACGTCCACCGCCACCTCGCTGAACCCGTCGGACACCGCGCTCGCGCGCCACCCGGAGTCGGCGAAGCCCAACCACACCACCCTCGAGCAGCCCAGTGCCGCCGCCGAACGTTCCAACTCCGCCACGCGGCGCGCCCCGAGCGCCCCGTCGCCGCGCACCGCCGACGACGTCAACCCGGCCGCACCGTCGGTGGCCAGCACCAGCACCACCCGGTGGCCCTCCGCGGCGGCCCGGGCCAGGGTGCCGCCGGTGAGCAGCACCTCGTCGTCCGGGTGAGCGTGAAACGACACCAGGGTGAACGGCACCCGGCCAGCATGGCAGGGGTGTTCGAGCGTGTTCTCAGCGCGGTCACAGCGGTTCGTTGTCTACTGGCACCGTGAATTCCCCTGACCTTCCGCGACGGCGGCCGCGCCGTCGGGGTCCGCGGGCGCTCGCGTCGGTGGCCGCCGCGGTCGGGGTGATCACCATGGTGGCGCTGCTGCCCACGGTCGTCGGCACCTCATGGAACCCCGTCACCGTGGTGCTCGGGTCGCTGCCCGTCCGCGGGCTGCTGCTGCTCACCGCGGTGTGGGTCGCCGGGCTGGTGAGCTACTCGTGGGTGCTCACCGGCTCGCTGCCGGGGCTGAGCACCCGGCGCGCGCTGTTGCTCAACCTCACCGGCAGCGCTGTGGCGAACGTCGCGCCGTTCGGGGGAGCGGCCGGCGTCGGGATGAACTTCGCGATGATGCGCTCGTGGCGCTACACCCGCGCGAGCGTGGCCACCTTCACCGCGGTGAGCAACCTGTGGGACTGGCTGGGCAAGCTGGTCGTGGCCGGTGCGGTGTTGGGTTGGCTGCTGGCCGCCGGGTTGCTCGAACCCGGCCCGCTGCTCACCGGCGTCGAAGTGGCGCTCGTCGTGCTGGTGATGGTGCTGGTGGTCGCCGTGGTCGCGCTGACCAGTGACCGCGCTGCCCGTGCCGGTGGGGCGCTCGTCGACCGTGTTGTGGCCGCCGCCGCCGCCCGGGTGGGCTCGCCCCGGCGCAGCAGGGCGGCGGTGAGCCTGCCGCAACTGCGGGCGAGCACGGTCGGCGTGGTGCGGGCGCGCTGGCCGCAGCTCACCGTCGGCGTCAGCGGGTACCTGGTGCTGCAGGCCGTGCTGTTGGGGACCTGCCTGCATCAGCTGGGCAGCAACCTCGCGCCGTTCGCCGTGCTGGCCGGGTTCGCCGTGGAGCGGCTGCTCACGCTGGTGCCGCTCACTCCTGGCGGGGCGGGGTTCGCCGACACGGCCTGCGCGGCCATGCTCATCGCCCTGGGTGGCGACCCGGTGGTGGTGGCCGCCGCCGTGCTCCTCTACCGCGGGTTCACCTTCCTGCTCGAGATCCCGGTCGGTGGCCTGGGTATTCTCGGCTGGGTGGTGGCCCGACGACTCGACCCGCGGCTGGCCGTGCATTGAGGGGCCCGGCGTGAGGATCGCGCACGTCACCGACTGTTACCTGCCCCGCACCGGGGGGATCGAGCTGCAGGTCCGTGACCTCGCTGCCCGGCAACGCGCCGCCGGCCACCAGGTGCAGGTCCTCACCAACACCGCCGGGCCGGACCAGCCGCACGTGCAGCGGCTCGATTCGAGCAGGCAACTGCGCGCAACACTGCAGGGCGGTGCGGTCGACGCGGTGCACGCGCACTCGTCGCTGGTGTCGCCGTTCGCGTGGACGGGGGCGGCGGCCGGCTCCGCTCTCGGGCTGCCCACGGTGGTCACCATGCACTCGGTGCCGCCGGCTGGCCCGGTGCTGTGGGCGGCCGGGCTGCTCGCGGGGTGGCGACGTTGGAACGTGCACTGGACGGCGGTGAGCGACGTCGCGGCCAAACCACTGCGTGCGATGTTGCCCGGCCAACGGGTGTCCCTGCTGCACAACGGAATCGACGCTGACGCGTGGCGACTGCCGCAGCGGCTGGAGCGGCTGGACGAGCTGACCGTGGTCAGCGTGATGCGGTTGGCGCAGCGTAAGCGTCCGATGGCCCTGTTGCGGGTGCTGGAGCAGGTCCGTGCCCAGCTGCCCGAACACGTGCGGCTGCGGGCCGTGGTGGTCGGCGAGGGCCCGCGGCGCCCGGCCATGGAGCAGACGCTGCGGCGCCGCGGGATGGCCGGCTGGGTGGATCTGCCCGGGCAGTGCACCCGCGAGGAGATCCGCGCGCTGTACCTGCAGGCCGACCTCTACCTCGCCCCGGCCACGCTGGAATCGTTCGGCATCGCGGCGCTGGAGGCGCGCTGCGCGGGACTACCCGTGGTGGCCATGGCCTGCGGCGGGGTGCGGGAGTTCGTGCGCCACGGCGTGGAGGGGTTCCTGGTCGGCTCCGACGCCGACATGGCCAGCGTCACCGCCCGGCTGCTGGCCGACCCGCTCGCCCTCGACGCGGTGCGCGAGCACAACTCCACCACTGCGCCGTCCATGACCTGGGACCACGTGCTGGCCCGGAGCCTGCAGCTTTACGGGGTGAGTGCGTCGCGGTCGTGAGTGCTGCCGGGCACCGGCGGGGCGCGCCATCGCCCGCACCACCGTCTCACCGTCCGAGGAGCCCGCCCAGCCCGCCGCCGACGCCCGCCTGCTGGCCACCACCGGTACCCCCGATGAGGCCCCCGGGTGGCTGCTCCGACGGCTGCACCACCACGAAGCCCTGGCCGGTGAACTCCAGCGTCATCCGCTCTCCGGTGCTGCGGCCCATGAGGGTGCCGAGGTTCATCTGGTCGTTGCGCTTGATGCTGGTGCGCAGCCCCGCCGACCACGCCACCGCGGCCTGCGGGTCAGCGAAGGTCGGCTGGTCCACGTGCAGTACCACGGGCGCGCCGTGGGTGGTGATGGCGATGCGGCCCTGCCCGGTGAACACGCAGTTGAACAACCCGGCGTTGGACAGCATCCCGCTCAGGCCCTGCACCCGCTTGATGTCGTAGCGCAGGCTGGACTCGAAGCCAAGGACGTTGGCGCCGTTGATCGTCAGCCCGTCGTTGCCGTCGAGTTCGATGACGTGCACGTCGGATGCGGCGTCGGCGAGGAAGAGGTCGCCCTGGCCGGACACCTTCATCAGCGGCACGCCCTCACCGGTGAGCTTCTGCTTGATGATGTTGCCGATGCCACCGGCACCCAGCGCCTCGAAGCGCAGGTTGCCCTGGTAGGCCACCATCGAACCCGACCGCGCCATCACCTCGCCGTTGAGCGCGACCTTGAGCATCTTGCTGCCCTGCAGCTGCATCCCCGCACCGGCGGCCTCGGCGTGGGTGGGCGCGAACAGGTCACTGCGCATCGGGGTCTCCCTGGTTCGGTACTGATCTCAGCGAAAACTCGCAGAGTTCGTTTCGCCCAGGGTAGCGACAGCGCTGGTGGCCGTCAGGCTCCGGGAAGCGGCGTGGCAAGGTCACCGACCATGACGGACTGGACCAGCCCGGGTGTGTTCCCCGTCGCGCCCGGTGTGCACCGCATCCCGCTGCCGCTGCCCAACGACGGCCTGCGCGCGGTGAACGTCTACGTCATCTCCGACGGCGACAGCCTGGTGCTCGTCGACTCCGGCTGGGCGCTGGCCGACTCGCTGCACCTGCTGGAGAGCGGGCTCGCGACGCTGGGCGCGGGGCTCGCCGACATCAGCCGCATCCTGGTCACCCACGTGCACCGCGACCACTACACGCAGGCGATCACCATCCGGGACAAGGTGGGTGCCACGGTGGCGTTGGGCGTCGGGGAACGGCCCACGCTCGACGCGATCATGGCCGGGGCGGAGGCGATTGCCGCAAGCCACCGGGAGCAGCTGTTGCGTCACGGGGCCGACGAGCTGGCCGAGTTGCTGCAGCGGGCGCCGCACCAGCCCGGCGTGTGGGCTGCGCCGGACACGTGGGTGCAGGCGCACGAGTCCGTCGCGCTGGCCACCCGCACGCTCGACTCGCTGCCCACCCCCGGCCACACCCGTGGGCACGTGGTGTTCGTCGACGCCGCCGCCGACCTGCTGTTCGCCGGTGACCACGTGCTGCCGAGCATCACCCCCTCCATCGCCGTGGAGCCGAACCCGGCGCGGCTGGCGCTGCGCGACTACCTGGACTCGCTGCGGCTGGTGCGCGGCCTGCCCGACCGGATGCTGCTGCCCGCGCACGGCGAGGTGACGCCCAGCGCGCACGCCCGCATCGACACGTTGCTCGCCCACCACGACACGCGCCTGCACGACACCCTGGCCGCGGTGACGGAGGGTGCCACCGTGCACGACGTGGCTCAGTTGCTGCGCTGGACCCGGCGCGGCCGCGCGTTCGGCGAGCTCGACCCCGACAACCAGATGCTGGCAGTGGGGGAGACGTCGGCGCACCTGGACCTGCTGGTGCACCAGGGCCGGCTGCACAGCCGCGAGGTGCACGGCGTGACCCGCTTCGGCGGCTGAGCCCGCAGCCGCCACGGCCCGGAGGAACGACCCGCTCAGCGCCGCAGCACGTAGGTGTCCAGCAGCTCGTTGCCGAACTTGCCTGCTGGGTCGTGCTCGGCCGCCAGCGCACGGAAGTCCGGCAGCCGCGGGTAGTGGCGGCGCACCACGTCGGGGCTGGTGGTGAACACCTTGCCCCAGTGGGGTCGGGCGCCGAAGGGCGCCAGGACCTCCTCGATGCGCGTCAGCGCGGCCGTCACCCCATCCGGCTCGGGCGCCCAGGTGAAGTGCAGCGTCAGCGAGTCACGGCCGCAGGCTGGGCTCAGCCACAGCTCGTCGGCGGCGACGGTGCGCAGCTCGGAGACCAGCAGCAGCGACGCCAGTTCCGCGCCCAGCGCCGCGACGGCCGCCAGCGCGGCGCGGGCGTGCTCCCGGGCGACGAAGTACTCCGACTGCAGCTCGTCCCCGCTGCTCGGGGTGAACTCCAGCCGGAAATGCGGCAACCGTGCGTGCCACGGACCGACGACGCCGCCCTGGGTGGTGCAGTGCTGTGGGTCGACACCGGGCACCGGGTGGCGCGCTCCGTCGGCCAGCGTCGCGTCGAGCCAGTGCGGGGCCGGCTCAGCGGGCTCGCCACCCACCCGCTGCTTGCACCACACCTGCGCTGCGCCGCCCACCCGGTGGTCGGTGAACACGCTGACGCTGTAGGCGGCCTCCAGCACCTCGTCCAGGTGAGCGTGCAGCGCGTCGTGGCCCAGCCCCTCGTACACCAGCTGCCGCACGTCGAACGTGGGCACCAGGTCCAGGGTGAGGTGGGTGACCACGCCCAGCGCGCCGAGGGCGACCACGGCCCCGGCGAACCCGGCATCGCCCCGGCGCATCGTCACCAGCTCGCCGTCGGCCGCCACCAGCTCGACGGCCGCCACCGACGTGGCCAGGCACCCGTTGCCCACCCCGGAACCGTGGGTGCCGGTGGCGCACGCCCCAGCCACCGAGATGTGCGGCAGCGAGCCGGTGTTGGCCAGCGCGAACCCCGCCTGGTGCAGCAAGCCCATCAGCTCGCCGTAGCGCACCGCCCCGGCCACCAGCACCTGCGCGGCCGCGGTGTCGATCTCGACCGTCGGCGGCAGGTCGCGCAGCGACAGCAGGTCACCGGTGGTGTCGGCGATGCGGTTGAACGAATGCCCGGTGCCCAACACCCGCAGCCGCCTGCTCCCGGCCACGATCACCTGCACCTCGGGGACGGAGGTGGGGCGGTGCGCGGCCGCCGGGCGGAAGACGATGTTGCCGGCCCAGTTCGTCAGGGCGGGAGCGTTCACTCGCTCGGCCGTCCACGCAGCCGCTTCGTCGCCCCGCGGTGCTTCTTGCCCGCGATGCGCCGCTGCGTGGCGCCGCGGCTGGGTTTGGTCGGGCGCCGGGGCGGGGCGTCGGGGGCCAGGGCGTCGGCCAGCAGCACCCGCAGCCGGGCGCGGGCCGCCTCCCGGTTGCGCAGCTGCGAACGGGTCTCCGAGGCGGCGATCGTGATCACCCCGTCCACCACTCGACCGGCCAACCGGCGCTGCGCCCGCTCGCGCTGCCAGGCGGTCAGCCCGCTCACGGTACGCAGGTCCACGAAGAGCTCCACCCGGGAGTCGGTGGTGTTCACCCCCTGCCCGCCGGGTCCGCCGGACCGCGAGAAGCGCCACCCCAGCTCGGCGGCCGCCAGCACCACCTGCGGCGTCACCCGCAGGTCGGAGTCCACCGCGTCGGCCACGGCTCCATCATCGCGCAGGCGGTCTGTGGCCTGGCTCACCCGGTCGCGGTGTCGCTGTGCCACGATGTCGGCAGACCACCGGCGGGTGGCGGCGCCCCCCACCAGGGCCGCGTCGTTGCGCGCCGCCGCGCCCCCGTCACGAGCGGGACAGCGGACAAAGCGAACAGGAGCCCCACCCATGCCTGAGGAACAGACCCCGTCGACTTCAGCGCCGTTGGGGGCGCCGCAGACGGTGGCGGCCACCCCAGCCGCCGAGCAGGTGATCGCGGGACTCCGCGCGACCAGTGAGGGCGGCGCCGACCTGGTGCAGCTGCTCACGCCGGAGGGTGAGCGCGTGGGCGACCCCCGCTTCGACAGCTACGTCACCGACGTCGGTGTCACCGAACTCAAGGGCTACTACCGCGACATGGTGCTGGTGCGCCGGGTCGACCGCGAGGCCAACGCGCTGCAGCGTCAGGGCCAGCTGGGCATCTGGGTGCCGCTGCTGGGCCAGGAGGCCGCCCAGATCGGTGCCGGCCGGGCGATGGCGAAGAAGGACATGGGCTTTCCCTCCTACCGCGAGCACGGGGTGGCGTGGTGCCGCGGCATCGACCCCACCGAGCTCATGGGCATCTTCCGTGGCACCGACCACGGTTCGTGGGACCCGCGCACGGTCGGCTTCCACCTCTACACCATCGTCATCGGCAACCAGTGTCTGAACGCCACCGGCTGGGCCATGGGCTCACGGCTCAACGGGCGGGTCGGCGACCTGAACGGCGAGGCCACCGTGTGCTTCTTCGGTGACGGTGCCACCAGTCAGGGCGACGTGCACGAGGCGTTCGTGTGGTCGGCCGTCTACGACTCCCCGGTGGTGTTCTTCTGCCAGAACAACCAGTGGGCCATCTCCGAGCCGCTGGAACGGCAGACCCGGGTGCCGCTGTACCAGCGCGCGCGGGGTTACGGCTTCCCCGGAATCCGGGTGGACGGCAACGACGTGCTGGCCACCCTGGCCGTCACCCGGTGGGCGCTAGAGCAGTGCCGCACCGGCAACGGGCCGGTGCTCGTCGAGGCCTTCACCTACCGGATGGATGCGCATACCAGCTCCGACGACCCCACCCGCTACCGCCTCGCCGACGAGCTGGAGACGTGGAAGCTGAAGGACCCGATCGAGCGGTTGCGGGTGCACCTGGTGCGCTCCCACGAGGTCGGCCAGGAGTACTTCGCCGAGCTGCAGGCGGAGTCCGACGAGCTGGCCGCGCGGCTGCGCAGCTTCGTGCAGGCAATGCCCACACCCGGGCCGGAGCGCATCTTCTCCGAGGTGTACGCCGACCTGCCCGAGGAGCTGCGCCGTCAGCGGGACACCCACGTCGCATTCCACGCCTCCTTCGCGGGGGTGGCGGGGTGAGTACCCAGACGTTGACCATCGCCAAAGCGCTGACCACCGGCCTGCGCACCGCCATGGAGCACGACCCCAAGGTCCTCGTCATGGGTGAGGACGTGGGCAAGCTCGGCGGCGTGTTCCGGATCACCGACGGCCTGCAGAAGGACTTCGGCGAGCACCGAGTGCTGGACACCCCGCTGGCCGAATCGGGGATCATCGGCACCGCGGTCGGCCTGGCGCTGCACGGCTTCCGGCCGGTGTGCGAGATCCAGTTCGACGGCTTCGTGTTCCCCGGTTTCGACCAGATCGTGAGCCAGCTGGCCAAGCTCCGCTTCCGCAGCCAGGGCAAACTGCCGATGCCGGTGGTGGTCCGCATCCCCTTCGGCGGCGGCATCGGCGCGGTCGAGCACCACTCGGAGAGCCCCGAGAGCCTGTTCGCGCACGTCCCCGGGCTCAAGGTCGTGGCCTGCTCCAACCCCGCCGACGCGTACGCGATGATCCAGCAGGCCATCGCCTCCGACGACCCGGTGATCTTCTTCGAGCCCAAGCGACGCTACTGGGAGAAGGCTGAGGTCGACCTCGAGGCGGTGCCGCTGGCGCTGCACAGCTCGCGGGTGGTGCGTCCCGGGTCCACCGCCACCCTCGTCACCTACGGCCCGACCGTGCGCACCTGCCTCGACGCCGCCACGGCCGCAGTGTCCGACGGGCACGAGCTGGAGGTGATCGACCTGCGCACGCTGTCACCGCTGGACCTGGCACCGGTGTTCGACTCGGTGCGCCGTACCGGGCACCTGGTGGTCGTCAGCGAGGCGCCGGGCGAGGCGTCGGTCGCCTCGGAGGTGGTGGCCCGGGTGCAGCAGGAGTGCTTCTACTCCCTGCTGGCCCCGGTGCTGCGCGTCACCGGCTTCGACACCCCGTACCCGCCCAGCAAGGTCGAGGAGGACTACATCCCCGACCTCGACCGCGTCCTGGACGCCGTCGACCGGTCCCTCGCCCACCGAGAGGGAAGCTGACCGTGGCGCTCCAGCAGTTCCTGCTGCCCGACGCGGGCGAGGGCCTCACCGAGGCCGAGATCCTCACCTGGCACGTCCAGGCCGGTGACACCGTGACCGTCAACCAGATCATCGTCGAGATCGAAACCGCCAAAGCCGCGGTCGAGCTACCCAGCCCGTATGCCGGTGTGGTCGCGGAGCTGCTCGTGCAGCCCGGGGTCACCGTGGACGTGGGCGCCCCCATCATCACGATCGACACCGGCGGGGCCGAGCCTGCCGCCACCGACCCTGCCGACCCTGCCGCCGCCGAGCCTGCCGCCGCGAGCAGCGCCGCCGACCCGGCCGTCGCCGACCCTGCCGCCGCGAGCAGCGGAAAGATCGGCGAGGAGATGCCGGGGGGGCGGATCGCCACGTTGGTGGGTTACGGCCCGCGCTCCGGTGCCGTGACCCGGCGCCCACGATCCGGCGCCGCACCGTCGGCTCCGTCTCCCCGTGCGCCGGCGTCCCCGGTCCCCGCTCCGGCGCCGGCGGCTCCGGCACCGCCGGTTCCCGCTCCGGCACCGGCGGCTCCGGCGGCGCGCACGGTGCCGCTGGCCAAGCCGCCGGTGCGCGCGCTGGCGCGTTCGCTCCACGTCGACTTGGACAGGCTGACCGGCTCCGGGGTGGGCGGGGTAATCACCAGGGACGACGTGCTGGCCGCCTCCGCCGCACCCGCATCGACGCCCCCCGACGCCGCCGGTGGTGAACGTCGGGTGCCCGTCAAGGGCGTTCGCAAGGTGACGGCCGCCGCCATGGTGGCCAGCGCCTTCACCGCCCCGCACGTCACCGAGTTCCTCACCGTCGACGTCACCGAGATGATGGAGCTGCGCACGCGGTTGCGGCAGCGACCGGAGTTCCACGAACTCAGACTCACCCCCCTCGCCTTCGCAGCCAAAGCCGTGTGCTTGGCGGCGGCCCGCACCCCGGACGTCAACGCGCGCTTCGACGCCGACGCAGGCGAGTCGGGGGAGATCGTGTACTTCGGGCAGCTCAACCTGGGCATCGCCGCTGCCACCCCGCGTGGCCTCGTCGTGCCGAACATCCGGGGTGCGCAGGCCCTGTCGCTGGCCGAGCTCGCCCGGGCCCTGGGTGAGCTAACGGACACCGCTCGCGAGGGCAGGACGGCTCCGGCGGCGATGACCGGTGGCACGTTCACCATCACCAACGTCGGGGTCTTCGGCGTCGACACCGGTACCCCGATCATCAACCCCGGCGAGTCGGCGATCCTGGCCCTGGGCGCGATCAAGCAGGCGCCGTGGGTGGTGGGCGGCGAGCTGGCGGTGCGCACGGTGTGCCAGCTGGCCCTGAGTTTCGACCACCGGGTGGTCGACGGCCAGCAGGGCTCACGGTTCTTGGCCGACGTCGGCGCGCTGCTGGCCGACCCCGGACTGGCCATCACCTACTGAGGGGCACCGACGGATGAGCACCGCCCTGCGCTTGGGCTACAAGGCGTCGGCCGAGCAGTTCGCCCCGCGCGAGCTGGTCGAGATCGCCGTGGCCGCCGAAGAGCACGGCATGGACAGCGTGCTGGTCAGTGATCATTTCCAACCGTGGCGGCACGTCGGGGGACACGCCCCGTTCTCCATCGCCTGGATGAGCGCCGTCGGGGAGCGAACCGCCAGGGTGCTGCTCGGGACCAGCGTGATGACCCCGACGTTTCGCTACCACCCCGCCGTCATCGCGCAGGCCTTCGCCACCATGGGCTGCCTGTTCCCCGGCCGGGTGATGCTCGGGGTCGGCACCGGTGAGGCGCTCAACGAGGTCGCGGTCGGGCAGCGGGAGTGGCCGGAGTTCACCGAGCGCTTCGCGCGGCTGCGGGAGGCCGTGGCCCTCATGCGCGCGCTGTGGGCCGGGGAACGCGTGACGTTCGACGGTGCGTACTACCGCACCGTCGACGCGACCGTCTACGACCGGCCCGACGGCGGGGTGCCGGTGTACGTGGCGGCCGGTGGCCCGGTGGTGGCCCGTTACGCCGGGCGAGCGGGTGACGGGTTCATCTGCACCTCCGGCAAGGGCATGGACCTCTACACCGCGAAGTTGCTGCCCGCCGTGGCCGAGGGCGCCGCGCAGGCCGAGCGGGACGTCGCCGACGTCGACCGCATGATCGAGATCAAGCTGTCCTACGACCGTGACCCTGCCCGCGCCCTGCAGAACACCCGCTTCTGGGCGCCGCTGTCGCTCAGCGCGGAGGAGAAGCACGGGCTGACCGACCCGGTGATGATGGCCGACGCCGCCGACGCCATCCCGATCGAGGTGGCGGCCAAGCGGTGGATCGTCTCCGCCGACCCCGACGACGTGGTGGAGCAGATCCGGCCGTACCTCGACGCTGGGTTCAACCACCTGGTCTTCCACGCGCCGGGGCACGACCAGCGGCGCTTCCTCGCCGCCTTCGCCTCCGACCTCGCTCCGCGGCTGCGCGGCGGCTAGCGGATTTGTACCCCGGAGATCGCCCGGGCGATGACGAGCTGCTGGATCTGCTCGGTGCCCTCGAAGATGTCGTAGTTCCTCACGGAATCATGCTCTCTGAACCGCACTTGAAGTCAAGGTCCGACATGCAGCGCGGGCCGGTCACGCGGGCCTTGGCCGGCGCTCTGGTCGATGGCGCCCGCAGCCGATCGGTCACCGGGCGCGATAGACGTCGCTGCGATGTTTAACCCGAAGTTACGTGATCTTGGTCGGGTGGGACCGGCGTTGACCTGGGATGTTGCAGGTTGGGTGGGGGTGGTTGCTGGCTACTGGGGCCTGTGTGATGCGGTGGCGCCGAGCAGGTCGAAGGCTCGTC
>JAABUV010006054.1_pt1 | contig 13388 bp, 10 predicted proteins | sample 5559971 | NCBI WGS metagenome assembly JAABUV01 (sample SAMN10711881, study PRJNA513362) | rock metagenome | isolation source: Antarctica rocks | place: Antarctica: Victoria Land, Knobhead nord | collected 2015-12-19
CCTACCCTACCCTAACCCTAACCCTAACCCTAACCCTAACCCTACCCTAACCCTAACCCTAAACCTACCCTATGCCCTACCTACCCTACCCTGCCCTATATACCTATACCCTACCTGTCCCTATACCCTATACCCTATACCCTACCTACCCTACCCTACCCTATCCCACCGCGCACGACGTCCAGGCGTGCGCGCTGCTCAATGGTCAGCTCATCCCGCTCGTCTCGTCGTTGCTCAGGTCGCTTGCATACGCGTCCAGTCCGCAGCCCTCTTGTCCGCAGGGGCTGCTGCGTCCCGCAGCCTGGTCACTGCGGCCACGCACAACTCTCATTTTTTAAAAAGGGCCTCCACGATGGCAGCAGTCCCCACCCCGCGCAGCTCGTCGCCGCACCGCGCGCGCGCACCAGCACAGCGGCGCGAGCAGCCTGTTAAAGCCCTCGCGTCGTCAGGCATGCGCCGCCGCGAGCGGCACACCGGCGCGGCCCAGGCAGGCCAGGCACGCGCGGCAGGCGCAGGTCGCCGGGGCGGAAGCCCGCCGGCGCCGCGCACTGCCAGGCGCCGCCCTCCGCCTCCCCAAAGGCCGCCGCGCCGGAGCGGAAGGACCGCCTGAACACGGCATGCAGCGCGCCGCGGACCGCGCCCGGCGGCGCGGCCGCGGTGCGCACGAAGCTGGCCGCCCTGGGGTGCGCGGCCGGGACGCTGGGCTCCCAGGCAAAAGCCGGCGACCGTGTGCACGACGCGCACGAGCGTCCTCAGCTCGAGCGTCGCGCCAGGCGCAGCCGCAGCGCGCAGGGGATGTCGACCTCCAGCACGCGCAGCGCGGGCAGGCGGGCGGTCTCCAGCTCCAGCGCGGCCAGGCGGTCCCTGTAGCCCTCCGAGAGGCCTCGGGCGCCCAGCATGTTGCGCAGCTCATGCAGTGCGGGCAGGCACGCGCGCCGCAGGCCCAGCGTCACCCCGAAGGCCACACCCGAGCGTCGAGAGGGCTGCTCAGCGGCGCGGTGCAGGTTGCAGCGCAGCCCAAACAGTGATAACAAGTAACGCCGCCTCATCGAGTGGGGGACAAAGCATAGCTCTGCTGCAGCACGGGGCGCTACTCTTTGTGAGGCTGCTGCTAGGGGCGCGCGGGGCTCGTGCAGGCGGCCTGGCAGGTACCATATGCGCCTCCATCAATGCAGCGCGCACAGACGGACACCAGAATACATGTGCGGAGGGGCTTCTTATTGTGAGCGCATGTCGGCACATGGTTGGTGCAGCTTGCACCAGGAAAAGCACAGCACACAGTTTAATTTTAAAATGACAGTGGAATGACAGCGGAAACAAGCCCTCAACCGCCACCGCCACCATGCCATGAAAATTACAACACAGCCTAGCTGGTCACAGGCACGACCATGCATGCACAGCGATCTACAAGTCCCCATCCTGATGACAATCCGCAGGACAGACGTCGCGTTTGTTATCGTGAAGAGAGCACTGCGAGCAGTCGCGCAGCGGGAAGCCCACGGCTTTGAGGGCGGTGCGGAACCTCCGGCTGTCTTGGCGCCCTGCGCCGTCGACGGCGCTGTCAAGCAGCACGAGCATGCCCGGGCGCCCCTGCTGCAGCAGGGCGATGACAAAGCCCAAAAGTGCCCCGCACGACGGGCCAAGGGCTGGATACGAGGTGTCCAGCTCCAGCTTCTGCAGGCATGGGTGCGCGGCCGCGGCCTGGAAGCTCGGGCAGAGCAGCACGCTGCAGGTCGCAAAGCTCAGCACGCGCAGGGCTGGGAAGCCGGCCAGGCTGCCCAGGGCACGGGCGTCGAGGGTGCCCCCAATCTCCTGGCAACCCGCAGCATGGCGCCCGAGGCGCAGCTCCTCAAGTGCGGTGAGCGCGCTCACGCCCCCGGGCAGCTGCTCAAAGCAGCTGGGCGACAAGTCGAGGTGCATCAGGCGCGTCATGGCGCAGATGCCCGGCGGAAAGACGGGCAGGTTGTGCCCCGGCAGGCTGAGGCGGCTCAGAGACGCAGAGCAGGGCGCGCCGCCCGCGGGCAGGCAAAAAACCGGCAGCTCGCTGCGCGGCACGTCCAACAGGTTCCACTTGTTGAGACGGTGGACGATGCTGCACAGCTGCGACAGCCACCACAGCAACATGGGGAGCGCCCGCAGGCTGGGAGCCTGACCGGGTTTCATGACCTGCGCTGCGCGCCCGGCTGGGCGCGCCTGCCAGCGCTCGCGCGTCTCGAGTTCCAGAAGTGCGTGTTTGCTACGGGTGACGGCGTGGTGGCGCTCCCAGGCATGGATGCGCTGGTGGCCCTGACCAGCCTCAGCGCGGAGGGGTGCCAGGGAGGTCAGCTGCGCCAGCCGCGACACGCTGGCGGGAAGCGCGGCCTCCATGCGGATATAATCCACAGCCAGGCGCAGCGCGCGCAGCCGCGACAGGGTGGTCAAGCCTGCCACCAGGTGCGCGAGGCTGTAATTGGCCGCCCAGCTGGGCCTGGAGCCGCCGGAAACCCCAAACCAGAGGTCAACCTCTTCCAGCGTACGCGCCCTGCCCAGCTCCCGCGGCAGCGCGTCTGGGAGCTGGGCCGACGTCTCCCCGCTGAGCAGGACGGCACGCAGACGCAGCTGCTGCAGGCTCGAGCAGCGCCCTATGGCGCGCGCGGCCCTGGCCAAGAAAGCCGAGACAGCTGCTGCACAAGGCCTGCGCTCATTGTACGCCAACATGAACAAGTCGAAGGACGTCAGCGCAGGCAGGTTGGCCAGCAAGGTTGGCACCCGCCCGCCGTCCGGGTCGCCTCCAAGCCTTTCGGACTCCTCTTCCCAGTCGGCGCAGGAGTGAGAGCCAGACGCGCGCTTGACAGCGCCGCCTTGCGCCCGGAGCCACCGCCGCGCGCCCGCTTCCTCGGGCGTACCTGCGCCAGCCAAGCAGTTAGACCGAGCACGCGCCAAAGCGGGCCTGCTTCTGCGCTGTTTATGGAAGTTGACGTGCCTTATCAACAGGGCATTTGTGTCCAGTCCGGAGCGCCAATCCCTTGTGCCCCACTCACGAACTTGGCGCTTGAGAGATCTTACAAGCAAGGCGGGGGCGCGCCGGGCCGTCCAAGAACCTCCCAGAGCCTGTAATCGAGTCGCCCCTCCAGCGTGCTCCAGAACGGCTGTTCAAGCGCCTGCTTGAGACGCCTGTCGCTTGCGGTGAGCGTAAAGCCATACCACACAACTGGCTGCGTCTTATAAAGTACGTCAGATGCGGCGCGCACCTGCAGACCAGCTGCAGGGAGAGAGCTTCTGGGCTTATCGTCCCGCAGTGATTGTTCAAGTGAACCGCAATTGCCTGCAGGACCTGCGGCGGCCGAGCTGCATACTGTTGGAGGCGTGGCAAGGCCCCTGCGTGCGTGGCGCCGCCGCCCCTGCGGCGACAGGCAGGGCGCAAGCTTCCCTGCACACACCTCTGCAGGAAGCTCGTCCAGGCGTGGAGTTGAAGGCCAGCCTCTTTCGTGAGCACTGGAGCCGCGCGCGGTCATGCTGCGCTGTGTCGTGCGGTACTGTGGGAAGCTGGCCGCCACTGCGCAGAGCTGTGTTCATGAGAACACAGCTACAGCTTGTCAACACTAAAAAATGCGCCTCGGCAACCTGTTTAATGCACCCTCAAAAGGTGGTGTACTTTCAAGAAAGTTGCAAGACAGGCGGAGCTCGGAGGAGCGCACGCCTGCGCAGCCCGTGTTTTGGCTGACCAGGCTGCGCATCAGTGGCCGCGCAAACGCGCAACAAGCACTGCTCTGCAAAACCACGGTGCCAAGCTGATCCAGCTTTTGTCACGACCATCAACGGCTGCCTGTAGCCCCTCCAGCTGCATACGCCCAGCGCAGCATGAGTGCGCGGACGTCCAGCACGGCAGCTCTGCCGAGGGCCGCTCGCCTGGACGAGCTCCCCGCAGAGGTATCCGTCACGGAGCTCTCTTGGACTGTGTTGCCGAACCAGCTCCACAAGCAGGCGCAGAGATTACATCCCTCTGTGACTAACGCTGGCCGGCGCGTGCAGGTCCTCCAGGCGTGCGCGGCGCAGCTCACCGGGTACTCGCTCCGCACGCCGCAAGGCTCGACGCAGGCCTTCACGCTGCGGGCAGTCTGCAGGCGCGCACCGCACATCTGACGAGCAGGCGAGCACTCTGACAGCGCGGGTGGGCCGAGCTGGACGCGTGCCCTCGGGCGACAGGCGGTTTAGGGAGGCGCTCGAGGCGCCGTTCTGGACGACTCTGCACCCCGACGTCACAGGCAGGCTGTGGCGGGCGCTGGGCCGACCCGGTGCGCGCCCCAGCCCGCTCACGTATCAGTGTAACTGCTCGGCAGTGAAGCACGGCCCGAGCGCGCGCCATCCCTGCACGCTTTCTCGTTACTGATGCAGACCCTCCTAGTGCGTCCTGTGTGCCAACACCCCTCGGCTGCCACAGGTACGCCTGCCGGCGCGTTCGCCTGGCGGTGGCTCCACGTGCAGGGCGCCACCGTGACCCGCGTCTGCGGCCTGACAATCGACGCGGACGTCGAGCGGCTGCGGACCCTGCTTGCTAGCCTGCCCGCGCTGAGGTCGATTGGCGGGGGCTTTGAAGTCAGCGGGCTCACTCTGCTTCCCCACCCCGGCGCTGCTGTAGCAGCCGCCCACGACTTCCTGGCCGGGGCTGCGCGCGCTATAGGCTGCTGCTCATGCCTGCGGCGCCTGGATCTGATGATCGTACTGGATGACAAGCTGGCGGACCGGGTGCCTGGATCATTTTGGCAGTTCCTGGCTGAAGCGCGCGCGCTTGAGGGTCTCGAGCTGACCATAACGTCAGAAGTGGACGACATCCACTATGCATCAGCCACCGCGAGCGTGTCGCCAGTGGGAGCGGGCTTGGCTGGCCTGTCGCAGCTGTGCGCGCTCACCTTTGACGCTGGACAATGTCTGCGAGGACACCGAGGGCTGCGACACGCTGCCTGCCTGCGTGTCGCGTCTAGTTCAGCTGACATATCTGAGCCTCAAAGGGGTCATCTGCCTGCGCTGCGCGCCCGGCTGGGCGCGCCTGCCGGCGCTTGAGCGCTTGGTTTTTACGGACTGCGGGTTTGCGGTCGAGGACGGCGAGGCGGCGCTGCCGGGCATGGACGCGCTGGTTTCCCTGACGTGCCTGACGCTGGGCGAGTGCCACGGCCTCAGTGTGCTCCCTGCCTCCCTGTGGCGGCTCGCGCGGCTGCACAGCCTCAATTACTGGAGCTGGCTGTCCGGCGAGGAGCCCAGGGAGCTGCTGGTCGCGGGCCTGCCCGCCAGTGCGCCCTGCTCTGCTTCCATGCGCAGCCTCATCCTGTCGGGGCACGGGCTGTCTGCATTTCCTGCGCGCGTCCTGGCGCTGACGCGCCTGACACTTCTCGACCTGCGCGACAATTGCTGCGAGCAACTGCCCGATGGCGTGAGCGTGCTCACTGCGCTCAAGGCGCTGAGCCTCGGGCACAGTGCAGACCTCGGGTGCAATGTAGGCTGGGGGTGGATCGGGGGCGCCCTGGACGCCCGCGCCCTGGGCGGCCTGGGCGGCTTCCCAAACCTTTGCAGCCTGTGCTTTGAACGCTGCAGCGTGCTGCTCTGCCCGAGCTTCCAGGCCGCCGCCGCGCACCCCCGCCTGAAGGAGCTGGAGCTGCGCACCTCTCACCCTGCCTGTGGCCCGTCGCGCGGGGCGTTTTTGGGTTTTGTCGTCGCCCTGCTGCAGCAGGGGCGCGGGGGCGTGCTGCACCTGCGCGGCGGCGTTGATCAGGGCGCAGGGCTACAGGACGACCAGAGCTTCAGGGTCGCCTTGCAGGCTGTGGGCTTTGCGCTGCGCTATGACGGTGGTGATTGTGCCGTTGACGAAGGTGAATGCTTTTATGATAGCGATTAGGCCGCGTGCGCGGCGCCGAGCATGTGTCGGTCTTGGGCTGTGCTCGCTGTGTAAAGGCCTGCTTGCGGCGACCCTGCGCTGTGCTGCATGCGCACAGTCCTTCGGCACCCTCTCCCAAAGCCTGGGCCACCAGCCAGCAGCATGCAGCATGCGAGCGCCAAGGGACTGCCAACGCAATCCACACCAGCTGACGCCAGGCACAGCTCTGCACGTGCGCAAGGCTCTGCTGCTTGACACCAACGTAGAACTGTGAGCTTCGAGGCGGCGCCACTTGCAACTCTGAGGAATCAGAGGAGCAGGCAGGTGCGCGCCTGCTCCGCGCGCGCGCGCGGTGCACAGCGCAGTGTCACGACCTCCAACAGCTCGCCGTCAGGCCTGGTCGACAGCACCGAGCCGCGCCTCGCCCACCGCAGCGCGCAGAAGGCCGCGCTCGAGCGCACGGTACCAGGCTCAGCATCCTGGAAGCGCGCGCCAGAGGCGCAGCCGGGGCCGACCTTGGGTCGAGCCGCGTGAAGCGCGCCTGTCACCGCGCGCGCTGAGCAGAGCCTGCCGCGGCGCCCCGGGCGCGGCAGCGCTCGCAGCCCTAGCCCTACCACCTTGTACTCCATCCCCTAATGTTTGGGCCGATGGGCGTCCTCCGGGAGTTTTTCCAACGGGGCCACATAAAACAGAACTCGCCGAGGCGCCAACCGGGTGCCGCAGCGCATGCGGCCATCCCAACCTGTGCCCTTGTGCAAGGCTCTACAGCTGGCAGAACTTAACACTTGTGCCCCGAGCCGCGCGCGCGCCGACAGAGCGAAAGTGCGCGAGTGACTGAGGGCTGCTCAAGTGCGCAACAGCGCAGGGTCGCCGTTGCAGTCCGGCACCCTGCTGCGGCCTGACGGGCTGTCAACGGCCCTGCTTGCTTGGGGAGCTGACAGCGGTCTGAGTGCGCGGTGGGGGCACGCGCACGCCTCTGCACTTGCCACGCGCCACGCGCCTCTCGCAGCACTTGGTGTGGTATGAGGCTTGCACGCTCGGCCAGCCAGGCGATGCTCGCCTCGCATTCTGTAACAAGGCTTAAGAGATCAACGCCAGCAGCTCCAGCCGCCGTGTGCGGCTCCGTGCCAGCACTGGGCGGCCGCTCGAGCAGGTGGCTGTAAGAAACTAGCGGAGAGCGCCGCGGAGTGCGCAATGTTAAAGATGGACAGGCGAGCCTGCTGCCTGCCTGAACGCCCGCCCTGCTCACAATGTCTGAATAGAGGCGGATGCATCCATGCCCGGCCCAGTGGTTACAAAGCTCACAGCCGCTCGATCACCGCCTCCACCTCCGCCTGCGTGTACAGGTGGTAGTGCGGCGCGACCTTTGAGATGTCCACGTTGCTCGCGGTCACCTGCGGCGCACGCGCGGCGGCTCGTCGGGGCCGCTCGCGCCGCCCGCGCGCGGCAGCAGGCAGCGGCGCGCAGGGGCCGGGCGCGCCTTCTCCTCCATGACCTGCTTCAGCGTCGCCAGCGCGAGCACCTCCGCCTCTGCGAGCGTCAGGTCCGGCCTGTAGCCCTCCTGCGCGCGCCGCGGCGGTCGGGCGCGCCTCCCTAAAGCGCCCGGACGGCCCGCGGAGCGGCGGCGCCGGCGCGCGCCTGCAGCGCCGTCTGCGCGCCCTCGCTGCCGCTGCCGATGGCCTTGGCGCTGAACTCGGCAAAGGTGCCGGACGGGTCCGTCTGGTACAGCACCGCGCCGCCGTCCGCGCCGGCGTCCCAGCCGGCGATCAGCAGCGCCACGCCAAACGGCCGGCTCTGCGGCGCGCGCGCCGGGGTGAGCGCCGGCAAGCTCAAAACACTGGAAGCAGGCACTCGGCACGCAGACCGCGCACCATGCCGCCGCCCTCCTCCTCGTCGTCGTCGTTCTCGCCAAAGCGCAGCGCCAGGTCGCACAGCGCCTGGGTGCAGCTCTCCACCGGCATCGGCTCGTTGTAGCTGAAGCGGTGTTGCTGCGCGCGCGGCCCGCCGCGTCAGGCGCTCTGCGCTGTGTAAGAGCGCATGTGCGCGTGCGGGGCGGCGCCGCGCCTGCGTCTCCACGCGCGCGTGCTCGACCAGCGTGCGCGCGTCGGCGGTCAACCCGCTCATCGCCACGCCGATGTGCTCGTCCACCTCGGCCACCTTTTCTATGCTCCGCGGCTCCTGCCCAGCAGGCAAGTCTCGTGAGTCGCACGATGCCCGCCTGTGCGCAGCCGGCCACGAAAGCTTCTGGGCGCTGCCTGCCAGCAAAAACGAGCGCACCAGCAGCGGCGACGTGACGCGCTTCTCCACGGCCAGCACGACGCCCTGCTTTGTCCGCACCCCGATGGCCGTGGAGCCGAGCTGCGGCAGCCGCGCGCGGTCAGCGAGGACTCTGCGGCAGGCATCGGCGCGCTTGCTTCGCCGCGGCGCACCTTGATCGCCTCCACCGCATACTCCACCTGGAACAGGCGGCCCTCCGGGCTGAAGGTGTTCACGCCGCGGTCGTACTCGCTCCGCGTCAGGAACATGGCTGGCTGCGGCAGGCGCCGGGCGCACGCACACGCCACGCAGGACCGCTTGTATTGAGGCTGGTGCTGCAGGCCTCTGACAGGAATAATAAACTGGCTTGCTGGGGAGGCAGTGCACAAGCACCAGGGCTTTTGGGAGGGCCAGGAAGCATGCTCGTCGAGGAAGAGCCGCTCCAGGCCTGTCTACAACGCAGGGCGGTTGTGGGTGTTGTGCGAGCGGCGCGCGCGCCGCAGGCGGGCATGGGGGAGCATGCGCATTTGGTCTCAGACCGTTGAGTCGCGTCCGAGTCGCGCGTCGGCGCCCAGCATGACCGCCGACGGCCGTGCCGACAGGTGCGCTGTTGCCTGACCCGCCGCGTCGCTCGCCGCAGCCACGCTCACCGCGGCCCGACCTCGGCCGGGCCCGCCGCGCCGCAGGCTGCACGCCGTGTACGCCGTGCTCTGCCTGCTGGGCGTCGCCACGCTGCTGCCTTACAACGCCGTGATCAGCAACGCCAACTTCTTCGAGGTGCGCCTGCGCGGCGCGCCGCGGGCGCTCGCCGACAGCTTCGAGGCGGCGCTGGTGGCGGTCTTCCAGGTCACGTGCGCGCCCCCGCCGCCCGCCGCCCGCGCGCGCGCCGCCGGGGCGGGCGGCCCTGCTTACGCCGGCCCGCGCGGCGCGCAGCAACGCGGCGGCGCTGCTGGTGCTGCTGCCCTGGCAGCGGCGGCTGCGCCGGGCGGCGCAGGTCGTGCCGCCGCTGGCGTTGGCCGCGGCGGCGCTGGCGCTGGAGGCCGCGCTCGCCGCCGCGCCCGGCGCGCCCGGCGCCGCGGTCGCGCTGTGCACGCTGGGCGTGACCGCCGTGCTGGGCGCGGCCACGGCGCTGCTGCAGGGCGGCGTCTACGCACTGGCGGCCTGCCTGACGCCGGTGTACGTGCAGGCGCGCGCCCACGTCCGGCTTTTTGTGGTTGCGCACCCCGGGAGGAGCCGCGGCGGCAGCCGGGGCGGGCCCGCGCGCGCAGGCCGCCTCGGTGGGCATGGCCGTGTCGGGCTTTGGCGTGAGCGCGCTCTCGTTCGCCACGGTCTGGGCGACGCCGTCGGGCGCGGGCGCGGCGCCGCGCACGGCCGCAGACGTGGCGCCGGCCGCTGCGGCCTACTTTGGCGTCTCCGCGGCGCTCACCGCAGCGGCCGTCGGCGGCTTCTTCGCGCTGGACCTGCTGCCGTACTGGCGGCACCATGCTGGCGCGGGCGCGCCCCGCAGGCCAGTTCTCCAGCGGCCGCCTTCATGCGCAGCGCCGCTGCCAACCGGGCGCGCGGCCGGCAGGGTGGGCGCGCGAGGATGGCAGCCGCAGCGGGTTGAAGAACAGCAAGCTGCTGGGTGGGGCGGCGCCGCACGCGGGCGCCGCGCCCGGCGGGCCTGGCGAGCCGCGCGGCGGCGAGGCCGCTGGTGGCGGCGAGCCCGCTGGTGGCGGCGAGCTGGAGGCGCTGCGCTCGGCCTCTCGGGGCGGTGAGCCTGAGGGCGTCCCGGCGCTCGGCAGCCCGGAGCTGGGCGCGCTGGAGCTGCTGTGGCGGCTGCGCGGCCACAGGCAGGCGCCCGCGCCCGCCCTCGGCCCCTCGCGCTCGCCGTGAGCCGGGCGCAGCTGAGCCGGTCGTGCCCCGCGCGCGGCGCAGCGCGGTGCTGGCGGCGACGTATGGCGCGACGCTCGCGGTGTTCCCGGCCATCACGGCGGCGACGTGCTCGGCGTCCGCCGCGGCGCCGCGGCCGCCCTGCGACGCCCACCCGCCGGCCGGCCGCCTGTTCGGTGCGCCCGCACACCCGGACGCGCGCAAGCCCCTCGCGACACCGCGCCCGGCGGCCTCAGCGCGGCGTGGAAACGCGCGCGCAGGCGACCTGTGGGTGCCCATGCTGTTCCTGGTGTACAACGGCGGCGACCTGCTGGGCCGCATGGCCGCCGGCTGCGGGCGCTGGGCCGCGCAGGCGCCGCGGCTGCGCGTGCTGGGTGCGTACTGCGCGGCGCGCGTGGCGGTCGCGGCCGCGCTGCTGTTCTGCCGCGTGGTCACGCCGCGGCCGTGGCGGTTGCCGGCGGTCTTCGGGTGCGCCGCGCGGCCCGCCCCGCCGCTCCTGCCTGCGGAGCGGCCGCCCGACCGCACGGTCCCGCGCGCTCCGCCCAGGCCCGGCCGGGCCTAACCCTATGCCTTGCGGCGGCGCAGCGCGGACGCGTTCCCGGCGCTGTTCAACCTGGTCCTGGGCGTCACCAACGGGCACCTGGTCTCCCTGGCGGCCATGCACTGCCCGGCCGCGCTGCCGCCGGCGCTGCGGTGCGGCCCGCGCGCCCGCGGGCGCCCCCCCCCCTGCCGTGCGGCAGCGCGATGAGGGCGACGCGCCCGCTGGGCGCGCGCAGGCACCACGCCGGGCCCGTCATCACCTTTGCGAGCGTGGCCGGGCTCACGCTCGGCTCGCTGGCGTCGCTGCTGCTGACGACGGCGCTGCAGGGCGGCACATAGCTACTGCCTGGTGGCCGATTATACACTATATTACAGCACCGTCTCCTATCACACACATGTAAACGCGCTAGCACAGACTGCACAGCTTCTGCACAACAACCCCGAAAGCCGCCCGCCCCGCCCGGCGGGCCTCACGCCGGGCCCGCCACGAGGCCCGCCAGCCGCAGCGCCAGGCCCGGCTTGCCCTGCGCGCCGGCCGCGCGCGCCAGGTCGGCCGCCCAGGCGCCGCGGTGCCCCGGGAAGCCCTCCGCCTGCAGCGCCGCGACGAGCGCGGCGGACGCGTCCGCCGCGCCCTCGCGATGCTCCCACAGCGCCTGCAGCGGCGCCAGCAGCGCGGCCTCCCGCTCGGCGCCCACCAGGCGCAGCGGGCGCGCGGCGGCCGGCGCGGCGGCCGGCGCGGCCGCGGCCGGCCGCGGGCCGGCCGCGGCGCCAGCCGCCTCGGCGGGCGGCGACGGCGCGGGCGCCGCCGCGGGCGCGGGCGCGGCCGGCGCCTGAGTGCGGGCGCGCTTGCCGGCGCGCGGCGGCGCCGCCGCGGGCTTGGCCGCGCCGCGCTGGCGCAGCATCTCCGCCCAGCGCGCGTCCAGCACGGCCGCGTCGTTCTCGTCCGCCTGCGGCGCCGGGAGCGGCGCGGGCGCGGGCGGCGCGGCGCCCGGCGCGCCCGGCGCAGCCGGCTCGCCGGCGGCGCCGCGCGCGGGGCTGCGCGACCCGCGGCCGCGCCGACGCCGCGGCAGCAGGCCCGGCGCGCCGCCGGCCAGGCCCTGGTCGAGCGCGCGCGCCTCGTCCGCCGCCTCGTCCACTGCGCGCGCTCCTGGCCGGGTGGGCATCTGGGCGTCCCAGGAGCGGAGCGGGGCGCAAGAGGGGCGCCGCGCAGCACGCGCGGGCCGCACCGGGGCCGGCCAGCGCGCCGGGGCCGGCGCGCTTGTCGCGCAGGAACGGGTTGCCGAACGCGTTGCGGTTGAGCCGCGCGCGCTCGTCGTCGTCCAGGGTCGGGTCCCGCAGCGGCGCGCGCCGCGCCGCCGCCTGCCGACCGCACGCCGCTGAGCGCGCCGCGCGCGGGCCGGGATCGGAGCAGCGCCTGCATGTAGTGGGCAGGGTTTTGGGTATAGGGCATGTCTTGAGCGCGCACGCGCACCTCCAGGTAGTCGCCCATGCGGCCGACCGGCACGCTGAAGCGCGCGTCCGCGCCCGCGCCCGGCCCGGCGCTCGCCCGCCGCAGGCCGGCCGGCGGCCGCCGGCCCGCCGCGGCAAACAGCGCCGCCGCCAGCGACGCCTCGCGCTGCAGCTGCGCGGGCGCGGCCGCCGCGGCGCGCGCGCCGTCCGCGCCGCCGCGCGGCCGCGGCGCCGCCGCCTCCAGCCGCGCCGCGATCGCCGCATGCAGCGCGTCCACCTCCTGGCGCCAGCGGACGAGCGGCTCGGCGCCGCGCATGCACAGCAGAGCTGCGCCGACGGCGACGCTGGCGCTGCGCCGCCCGGGGGGCCGCGCCTGCTTGGCCTGGTGCTGCAGGCGCTTGAGAAAGGCGGTGAGCGCAAAGCCCAGGCCGCCGTCGCGCGCGTCCGGCGCCAGGTGCGCCGGCAGGCCGAGGCGCTTGAACGCCGCCTGCCGCGGCGCCGCCGCGCGTCAGCCAGGCGCAAACACGGCAGGCAGCCGCGCCGCGGCGCGCGCGGCGGGGCGCGCGGCGCGCCTTGAGCGGGAGGCAGTAGTATGCGGGCACGCTGCCGACGTAGCGCTCCAGCTCGTTGCGCCACGCGGGCGGCGGCGCCAGGCGCGCGCTCGGCGGCATCGCGCCCAGCTGGTCGAGCAGCCTGCGCCGCGCGCGCGGGTCTTTGGCGGCCGGCCGCGACGCCCGCCAGCAGGCGGCTTGCGGCGCATGGACGCGCGCGTGCCGGCCGCCCCGGTGCGAGGGGCGCGGCTGCGCCGGGCGCGCGTGCCCGGGGGCGGGCCGCGCCTGAACAGCACCGGGTAGTTGAAGGGCAGCAGGTGCAGGTTGACGGCCGCGCCGCCGCGCTTGAGGCGCAGGAAGCCAAAGGGCTCGCGCGCGTCGCCGTCGGCGGCCGCGCCGCGCGGCGGCGCCGCCACGACCGGCCAGGCCAGCGCCTCGGGCGGCCCGCCGCGCAGCGCGCCCAGCATGAACCCGCTGATCGGCGACGGCTCCAGCTCCAGCACGTCCACCGGGAAGCCCGCCGGCACGCCCGGCTCGCTCGCCTGCCGACGCGCAGCCCCCCGGCCCCGTTGCCGGGGACGTGCTGACAAGAGGACCGCGCTGCGGGGGCGGGCGGCGCCGCGGCCGGCCGCGCCTGCGGCAGGAAGGCGAGCGCCGGCTGCGCCGCGCGCGGCGGCAGCACGGTCATGCCCGGCTCCATGCGGAACGCCTCCGGGATGGGCCAGAAGCCCGCCAGGCCGGCGCTGCGCACCGCGAGCACCCGGTGCTGGCACGCCTGCGCGCGCGGCGCCGGCGGTGGGCGGCGCGGCGGTGAAGCGTGGGGGCGCGCAGGCTCATGCCAGGGCCCCGCGCGTCCTGGTGCGAGTTGGGGG
>JAABUV010006064.1_pt1 | contig 13374 bp, 16 predicted proteins | sample 5559971 | NCBI WGS metagenome assembly JAABUV01 (sample SAMN10711881, study PRJNA513362) | rock metagenome | isolation source: Antarctica rocks | place: Antarctica: Victoria Land, Knobhead nord | collected 2015-12-19
CAGGCGCGTCCGTCTTCCAGTGCAGCAGCTCCAGCAGGGCGGGTAGCTGCTCGCCCGCCGCCGCCGCCGCCGCCTCAGAAGAGCCCCCCAGAGTCCCGCCTGCCCCGCTGCCAGCGGCTGCGCGCGCTATCGCGCCCGGCCCCGCCGTCTCGGGGGCCGCCGCCGCGCCCGCTCGGCCGCCCTTGGCGGGCGTCCTGCGCGCGCGCTTGCCGGGCTGCGGCGCGGCGGCGGGCGCGAGCCCGTCCGGCGCGCCGCCGTCGGGGGCGGCCGCTCCCGCGCCCGCGGCCAGCAGCGTCGCAAGCGTGGCACCGGCGATCGGCAGCGCAGCCAGGGCGGCATGCGCGCCAGCGCGCGCCGCCTCGGACGGCCCGCGCGCAGATGCACGCAGCAGCGCCTGCCGCCGCGCGCCTCCATGTCAGGAACCTTATCAAGGACGAGAGGCAAACGGACGCTGCGTGATCGGCAAGAATGAGCAGTGCCTGAATGTGTCGCTGGTCACTGGCATTGCGGCTGGAACGGCGTCTGCGCCGGCGCGCGGGGTCTGCGCAAGCTGCAAGCAGGCGCGTGCAGCAGCGCCTGCCGACGGGCAAGCGCGGCACGACTGCCGATGCGGCCACCGGTGCTCGCATGGCGAGGCACCACATCAATGCATTGCTCAAGTGATGCATCACAGCAGCGACAACAAGTTATGCACTGGTCGCCGGCGGGTGCACGGACAAGCTGGAGCGTGGGCAGCCCACATGCACTCCCGCCGAGCGAGCACGGCTGGGCGCATGCAGCCAGCGCCGCATGGCAGGAGCGGAGCCCGCGGCGGCCGCACCAGGATCAGGCGCGCGCGCCCCCCCTCTGCCAGCATGGCATACACCTCTGGCGTCACGCGCGCCAGCGCGGCCGCCCGCACGTCCGCGCCTGCCCGGTCGCCGCCGGCGGCCAGGTCAGGCTCCTCCTCCGCGTCCACCAGCCAAAGCAGGGTTTCCGCGGGGCCCCCGCCGCCCCCGCCCGTGCCGCCAGCCAGGGCGTGGGCGGGCTCGCCGGCCACTGCGGCGCCGGCCGAGGCGGCAACCTCCGCGGCAAAGGGGGAGTGGGCGGCGGCCGCCCCGTCCGCCATGGCTCCTGCTGTGAAGAGCGCCAGCAGCTCGCACGCGAGCGCGCGCTCGCTGGGCAGCATCTGCCGCCCGCCGCAGCCCGTCACTCCGGCCTGACCGGTTGCTCAGGCACCTGCAGAGCTGCCAGCGCAATGCACAAGCCTTGTCGCGCCGCCCTTACACCCACCAGGCTCTGTGAGCATCGGCGGCGGCAGCAGATGTGGTGGCAGCGCACGCAAGGCCATGCTGCTGCCGCACATGGCACGGCCTTGTACGTGAGCAGCCACAGGGACGGCCTGCCCCGCGCCAGGGCCGCCTCCGCACCTGGCCCAGCCCGCGCGCCGCCAGCCGGCGCAGCAGGGCGTCGCCGGCCAGCAGCCGCTCGCCCGGCCGCGCCAGGCCGCCGGCCGCGTGCAGCAGCAGGCGCGCCACGCCGCCGCCGCCGGGCTGCCCGGCCGTGCGCGGCAGGGCCAACAGCACGTGGCGGCCCAGCGCGGCCGCGGCCGCGCCCGACACGTCCAGCACAGGGCCCCTGCGGCGCGCCACAGACCTTGAGGCTGGGTGTTAACGCTGGCCAGCATGCTGCCAGGACATATCCACCAACAGCGCATTTGTCAGCCAGCGCGGCGCGCAGAGTTCCTGTGAGGTAGCACGCATGTAAGAAAGCTTTATACACAGGGGGTCGTTATGCTTCAGTAGGTGTGCAGCAGGTGCGCACAAAGCACATGAAGGCATTGCAAGGGGCTTGTGGCGGCGGGCTCAGCGGTGCCGGGCGCTTTTGAATCATCAGGACCACTTCTTGCACTTCCTGCAGGCCTGCAACCCGGCAGCTCTGTGCGCGTGTACTGCAGCGTGCCGCATCCGCGAGCGCATCCTGGGGCGCACTGCGCAGAAGCGGCCGCGGCGGCCGGGTCGGCGCTTGCCGCGGCGGCCAACGTGCGCCGCAGCAGCCCCGGCAGCGCGCGCATGTCGGCCTCCACGACCTGCGCGTGCTCCGCGATCGCGGCCGCCACCTCGCCGAGCCACCGCTCCGCGCCGTCCCCGGCGCTGCGGCCCTGTCGCGCCGCGCGCCCGACGCGGCTGAGCGCGGCAGGCGCGGGGGGCGTGCTGCACTCTGCACATCGGTGTACCGCGCGCCCCCACGAGTCGGCCAGGCCATCAGCTCGACAAGCTGGCCAAGGAAGCAGGCTTCACTCAAAAGGCCTGCGCTGCCAACCCCTCCAGACAGGGCAGCCGCTGAGGACGACTTGAGAGGACGGGCAGAGACCAAGCTGTCTGGCGCTCCAAGGAGCGTCACTGCCAAGGGCGTCCGCGCACATGCATGCCCGCCCAGCGTCCCTGCAGCACCTGGATCGCCGCATACACCGTCAACACCTACCCCGCGCACGGCAAGCCCCCCCCCGCATGCGCACCTGCACCGCGCGCAGGGCGGCCAGCGCGGCCGCGCGCGTCCGCCGCTCAGCCGCGGCCGCCGCGGCCAGCAGCCAGGGGAACACAAGCTCCGCGGCGCCCGCCGCGGCGCCTGCCGGCGCCGCACGGCCCAGGCGCGCCGCCAGCATGCCCAGCGCGCGCTCCTGCCGCGCCGCACGCTCGGTCGGCCCCATCGGCGTGGCCCCAGGGCCTGCCTGCCCATTTGAGGGCGCCGCAAGGTGATCCCCACGCAGGAGGGGAGGCCGCGGCTTGCGAGGCTGTGGAGCGGGGCGTGTGCAGACAGAGCGCCCGGCTGAAAGAGCGCTTGCGCGCGTGCGTACCACACGCCCTGCGTGCATACATGCGTAGCGCACAGTGCTTTTTGGCGATGGTCGGCAGCCGGGTCGGTCGCGCCGATGGCTGCACACTCGCAGTGCGTGCCATTGGCCGCAGTATTTGAGGCACATGACTCGCCGGCAAGTCTGCCACAAGCAGACATATACGCACGCTTCCTCCGTACACAGTTGCGGCTCCTCGCTGCATGCACGGCCGCCCTGGCGCGCGCCGCGTGCTGCCAGCGCCAGGCCCAACGCGTGGTTACCTGCACAGCCGCGTCGCCCGCCGCGACGGCCACGCGTGCCAAGAAGGCTTCCGCGCCCCCCGCGCGCGCAGGTGCGGCGGCGGCCAGAGCGTCCAGGTGCGCAGCGAAGGCGTCTGGCGGCCGCAGCGCAGCCACCGCCGCGAAAAGCGCGACTGGCGCGCCGCCCTCGCCGCGCTCGCGTGCCTACGCACAGCCTGCCTCAGCACGCGCGCCTGACACGGGGAGGCAGCTACGCATGCATGAGATGCAATGCGAGCACAAATTAGGCTTTGTCAAAGCCCTGCAAGTGAGGGACAGACAGCCCCAAGCTGCCAGCACGGAAGCTCACCTGGTTCCGGGCCCGCTCGCTGGGAGCAGCGACGCCCGCCGCGGCCGCGAGCAGCACGGCAGTGCCCGGCGCGCTTTCCTGGTCGCTTCCCTGCAGCGCCGCCAGCAGCGCCCAGCGCAGCTGCGCGCGCCGCGCGGCCGCCGGCGCCGCCGCGAGTGCCGACCAGTGCTCGGCCGTCGGCAGGCCGGCCGCATCAAAGCCCGGGGTGGGCGCAGCGGCGTCGGCAGCCGCGGCAATCTCTGAGGGCACGCCCAGGTCATCGGAACCCGCGTCGGCCTGCAGCGCGCTCCAGCCGACCGCCGCCACCACACGCGCTGCCGCTGTCGCCGCCATGGCGCGGCGGCCCGCGTCTTCTGCGCCGCAGGGCGCGCCCGCAGTCAGGCGGCAAACTGAGAGCCTGGGCGACGGTGCAAATGTCGCTCGCGAGGCGTGTCGGGGTGTGGCAGGGTGCAGCACCCGCAGCACAAGCTGCGGCGGGTGCCCTCGCGCTTCAGCATGCAGGGCGAGCGCGACGGCCATCGCCAGCGTGCGGCTGCATGGTCAGGGCCACAGATATGCGCCCAGGCCTGGGCAAAGCGCACCGGAGCAGGCCGCCGCGCGCAGCGCCAGCAGCAGCAGGTGCCGCCCCGCGCCGCCGGCGGTGCGCGCCAGCTCCGCGAGCGCCTCGGCGGGGTCTGCGCTCGCGCCGGGCGCGCCACCCGGCGCCAGCAGCCCTCGCGCAAGCGCGGCGACCACGGCGCGGTTGGCCGCCGCGGCCGCCGCGGCGCGGCGGGCCTGCGCGCGCGGGCGCTCGGGCGAGCCGGGCGCGCGCGCCTCGCCGGCGTCCTCCTCGGCGCCGCGCGCGGCCAGCGGCTGCAGGCCTGCGCGCAGTCCGCCCTCTGCTAGAAGGGATGCGGTGGAACGCGGGTTGGGCGGCTCTGTGCAGCGCGCCGCGGTGCGCGGCGGCCACGCCGGCCCTGGCCGCCTGCCGTTACGCACTCGGAGAACATGACAAACAGCGCAGCAGTGCCCTTGCTCGATGTCAGTCGCACGCGCACCCACGCAAGAGGGCGGCGCACAGTGCTGCAGGAGCGGGTGCGCGGCGGCCGCGCGCAGCGCCGCGGGCGCCAGGCCCGCGCGCGCATTGGGCCCCGCAATGAGCAGGTGGTCCAGCAACAGGCCCGCCGAGCGCGCCGCCAGCGCGCGGTCCGCCGGGTGCGCCGTGGCGAGCTCGCACGCCAGTGCGAGCGCCTGCACAAACAAGCGCGCGCGCGCGCCCGCTGTCACACGTACGATACCTTTGCCAGCAACCGACCATGCCCAGCGTGCGCCCAGGTTGCGCACTGCAGGAAGTCAAACACACCGCCCAAAGTAGGGTAGGGCAGGTAATCCTATGTTCATGCTCGCTCGGGCGGCACCTTCTCGCCGACAGCGACGGCGGCCGCGCGCGCGCCGCGCGCCGGCGCGGCGCCCGCCGCAGCGCCCGCGCGCGCCAGCGCCGCAGCCGCGCCGGCCAGCGCGTCCGCCGCGGGCAGGCCCGCCAGCGCAGCGCAGCCCAGCGCGGCGGCCGCCACGGCGGGGTCGTCGTCGGCCAGGCGCCGCGCGAGCGCGCCGGCGACGAAGCGCGCGTCGGCCGGTGCGGCGCCGCCCGCGCGCGCCGCCGCGTCCAGCTCCGCGAGCGCCTGGCGTGGCGCGTTACGAGCTCAGCGTGGTGCGCTTCGTGGCCTGATTAAGCTGCGCTCCAGGTCGGGCTGTGCTGCAGGCTAGGCTGCGCTGCAGCTTAGCTTCGCTGATCGTTGGGCTGCACTGCAGGTCGGGCTGTGCTGCAGGGCGCGACCCCAGGCGCTCAGCGAGCGCGCCGCGCCACTGCGGCTGCTTGGCGGTGACTGCCCAGGCACTATGCGACCTGTTCGCCCCGGATGCCTCGCCCAGGTGACAGGGTCTGGCGCGCTGCTGGGCGCCGCTGCACGATGTCACATCCCAAGATGGCGCGCAGCTTGGCCTGCCCAACGCCTTGCCACACCCAGGAAGCGCGCTGCCTCCTAAGCGCACTGCCTTGTGCACTGCAGCAAGACGCGCCGGCCTAAAGCGAAGGGGGCCCCTGGTGCGCACCAGGATGCGCAGCTCCGCCGCTGGCGCGTCGATGGCGCGCTGCACGGTGAAGCCGGCCGCGGCGCGCGCCTCATTAGGCTCCGCGCCGCCCGCGGCTCCGCCGCAGGCCGCGCCCAGCGGCGCGCGCAGCCCGCGCTCCAGCGCCGCCGCCACAAAGCCCGCTATGCGGCGCGCCTGATCGGGCGCGCTCGCGCGCTCGCGCCCGCCCTCGGCGCGGCCGCGCTCCGGCGCCTCGGCGCTGCCGGCCCGCAGGGGCGCCAGCGCAGCATTGATGGCCTCATCGAGGGCTTCAGGGTACCGCGCGTCCAGCGCCCTGCCGCCCGGGCGTCCCACGGGCGTGAGCGCGCTGAGGTGTCGCGGCCGCATGCAGGTGTAAGCCAGTACTTCAACCGTGTACAGCAGCAGCGGGGCTCAGGTTATGGGTGGTGAAAAATTGTCCCCACGACTTTATTGGTTTGGTGGACCTCGTCATTCGGACGAACGAGACAAGCATCATGGCCCGCGCTGCTGGCGCACACCCTCACGCCTATGTTCAGCTCACTGCGGTGGACGTGGGCACGCAATACATTCTAGACAAGCTGCGCTTGCAGCATGCACGCCCTCGGCATGCACAAAGTGCATCGCCTCGTCCTAAAAGATATATAACATACTCAATTTAGCACGCAAAGCCATAGAAGGCCCCAGGCGCACCGCAGCACGGGCTGCAGCGGTGCCGCGTCGGCGCCCTCGCGCGCCGCAGCGCGCAGCACGCCCGCCGCGACCGCCGCGGCCCCGCCCGCGTGCAGCGGCACGCGCGCGGCCAGGGCCTCCAGCAGCGCGGCGGCGGCGGCGGCCTGCTTGGCGTCAGGGTCGGGGCCGGCGCTGTCCGCGGGCGCGGCGCCCAGCGCACCCAGCGCGCCCGCGACCAGCAGGCGCAGCAGCGGCGCGGCGCGCGCGCCGCGGGCGGTCAGGCGTGCAAGCTCGTCCGCCAGCCCGGGCGCCTCCAGCAGGTGCTGCGGCGGTGCGGCGTCACAGGTTAGGCAGGCGACAGGCGGTGGAGGCATGCGTGGCGGCCCAGTCAACGGGGACGCCCATCGCAGCAACCGCACGTCCCCTGCCCTCAGTGCGAACACCATCAGAGTGCGGGGGCTGGAGTGCCAGGGAAGAGCCGAGCAGGCCCGCAGCAAGGTCGCAGGGCGCGGACTGACAGCGCCGCGGCAGCGGCCGGCCTGCGTGGCGGCGGCGCATGTGCAGCCACACCCCGCAGACACAGGCGTGGCCGCACGCTGAGGGCCTTGGCCGGCAGGGCCGCCAGCTGCGGCTGGCAGGACGCGAGGTGCGCCAGCACGAGCACGGGCGGCCCCGGCGGCCCGCGCTTGGCCGAGCGCGCGACCTCCACCAGCAGCACTGCGCCAAGTTGGTTAGACTTAGCTTTACCCTACAATAACCCAGGTTGGGCGTCTCAACGCGTACAGGACGCTGCACAACCGTGGGCAATGGCGCAGCGGCTGCAGGCAGACCCGGACTCAGAGCCAGCGTGCTGCAGTACGCCAACCTCTTGTCCGCGCGCAATCCGTGGCTACATTTTAGTATCATTGCTTGCTCTAGCAGAGCTTACTCTAGCAGAGCTTGCTCTAGAAGAGACAAAGTATGCCCGCCTCATCTGCAACACGCTGTGGCCAGGAAGTTCCCTAGACCCGTCTCGCGACCGAGCGTAGCCCGCGCGGACAGCCCCACGCCACAGGGAGCGCAGGGCGTGGGGCACAGCGCTGCCTCAGGGAATACAAACTGTTCGGCGCGTCATCGGGGCAAGCCCTCGCCCTCTCAATCCAGCTCATCATGGGCAGCCGCGCCCCGCCGGGCCTGTGACCACACCGCCCCGAACCTGCCACCCCCCGGCCCCTGCCTCGGGACAGGCGCCGACACGCTTCCTCTGCCTGTCCTGCACTGTTTGCAATGCTGTTCGGCTCGGCGCAAGTGGCCAGCCGAGCACGAGGCGGAGCCGGCCCCGCACCGTCCAGGAATGCGGGGGCGAGCGGCGCGCGCGCGGCGAGCTGCGAGGCGACCATGAACGCGGCCGCGCGGAAATCCGCCGACGCGCCGCCGCCGATGCCGGCCGCGACGGCCGGCAGCAGCAGCGCCGCGGTGTCCTCGCCCACCTGCGCGCCCCCGGCAGGCCCGGCCCCACTCTGCCACCCAGACAGTGCGTGGTGGCTAGGTGCGTGCGGGGGCTGCCGGTCCTGCCCTCGCCTGCCTGCGCGCCCCCGGCAGGGCCGCCTCACACGGTCACAAAGACGGTGCGCGGCGGCGATGTGCGCGCGGGCGCTGCCAAGCCTGCCGGGCCTGCCCTCGCCCGCCCGCGTGCCCCAGGCCAGCCGCGCCGCCGCTCCTCTCCGGTGCCGCTCGGGGCGCCGGCGGGACGCGCACGTACACCACGAGCCTGCACATGCCCATGGGGCTCGCCCCTCCAGGCCCTAGGTGCCTGCCTCCAGCCAAGCCACAAGATGGACAGGCACCGCTGCAAGTATGTAGGGCAGCAATGGTGGGGTCGAGCGCGCCCCGAGGCGGGTCGGCATCGGTAGGCGCGCCTGCGGCAGCGCGGCCAGCGTCTCGCAGGCGAGCACGGCGAAGAAGGGCAGCAGCGGCGCGCGCGCGGGCGCGGCGCGCCCGCCCGCCGCCGCCGCAGCGTCGGCCACGAAGCGCAGCAGCGCGGGGTCGCCCGCGCAGCGCTGCGCCAGCTGCTCGCGCGGCAGCGGCGCGCCCGACGCCTGCATGGGCGCCAGCCACGCCCACAGGCCGCGCGGCGCCAGGTGCATCGCCTGCGCGCGCGGCCGCTCAGCGCAGGAGGCGGCGCGGCGACTGACACGCTGGCTTGCGACCGCGGCGCCCCGTGCATCGCCGGCGCGCGCTGCTGCTGGGTGCAGGGCGGTACACCCGCGTCAGCGTGCTGCGGCCACGGCTTGCAAAAAGCCTGCAACCCACGTTGCTCACTGTGACAATATGCAGCACAACCGTTGCAGCACACAATGTCCCTCCTCGCTCTGAATAACCTTGTGACGAGCACAGCCTCTCCAAGCTCCAGCAACATGGCGCACCTGCACCAAGCGCACAAATTGCGGCGTGGAGTGGTAGGGCAGTGCGCACGCCATCAGGGCGTCGACGTTCCGCTCGTGGACCCTGCCGCCGCCCCTGCCTCTCTTCGAAATTCCACTGATTTCGTGACGAGAGCCCTGTCCCCACTGGTTGCGGCGGCACCTCATCACGCTTGTGTGGGTGCCTCTGACGCAAGCGCACGCATGTACACTGTGAGGCAGGACGACAGGCACGGACAGGCAAGCACGGCTGCTGCACGAAGGCAGGAAGGCCGGGCGCGGCCGCTGGCTGCGCGCCTGTACTGGCGCACGAGGAACTCGAGCGCCTTGGTGGCGGCGGGCGCCAGGAAGAAACCCGCAAGCAGCTGCAGGAAGCCGGCTAGCAGCGCGTCCAGGCGCGCGTTCTCCTCCGCGCTGCGCTGGGCGCGCTCCAGGCCCAGCGCGGCCGGCCCGAACAGCGAGCGGCCGAACGGCTCGAAGCGCGGCTCCGCGTCCGCCAACTCGCGCAGGCCTGCGCGCAGGCGGAAGCGTGTGAGGGCTGCTGGAAACCTAAACTGACCCTAAGCAGGCGGAACTCCGTGGCGGCGGCTCCGGCGCCCGCCCCTTCCCGCGTTGCCCGCCCCTTGCCGCGGCACCTGTTATTCGGCGGCTGCCGCTCTCCGCACGGCCCTGGGCGTTCCGGTGCCGCCCGCGCCGGTCGCAGCGCAGGGCGCAGGGCAGGGACGCAGCGCCCACAGCCAGCGGCCTCCAAGGCTGCCAGCTCGGACAGCCTTCGGCACGTTACACCCGCACGCTGCGCTGTGTTGCAATTTCGTGCTGAGCACCAGCCTCTGTATGGGTCGCGCTCGAGGTCCAGCGCAGTACAGGGAGCATATGCACTGCTGGAAGCGCGAAAGCGTGTCCGCCACTCAGCAGGCCCGACCAGGACCAGACACGGGCCTGGCCCTGCCTGCGCTTGCGCGCCTACAGAACAAACTGTCCTGCAGCTGCACAGCCCTCCAGCCCGCCAACCTTTCTACCCAGGCTTCGATGCTGTCTGGCGCCCAGACCCGCCGGTCTCCTCTTTATCCCTCCAAGACGGCCACCACCTCTCGTCAAGCACTTGTGCCGCCCCGCTCGAGCGCTTTCTGTCCAGTCTTGTCTACCCAGCAGTCTGTAGCGCGAGCGTCCCGGAGCAGTAGCACGGAGGGCGGGGGCGGCAGGGGCCTGCCTGCCAAGCCGATGGCGTAGATGGTTTGGGCGTCCACATCGGCGGCCTGCTGTGGCTGAAACAGCAGCGACGCCCGGGCCTTCGCATGGCCGCCTGCAGGCTTCGCCCAGCCTTGCCCCAGGCGCTGCAGTTCCTGCACAATGGCAGACGCCATCGCCCTGGGTGCGAGGCTGTGTATCAGGCACGCGCCAATGCCCACATCGCTGTGTGACGGCCCATGACACAGCACAGATGGCCGACCGCCAATGCTCTGGCTCGCGCCTGTACGGCAGCGGCGGCCGACCCTACCGGTCGTATACGGAAGGAGCAGTCAGTAATCGAGATCGAGTTGGTCGAGGCGGGCAAGCTGACGCTGCGCACCTGGGCGGTGCTCCAGCTGGTCGGAAAGGTGCGGCGCAGCAAGGCACCGCAGCACCACAGAGAGCGTCTGCTCTATTTGGCGCGCCGTTGGAAGGCTTTATGGCAGTGACGCTGCACACCCGAGCGGTGTAAAAGTCCACGCGGGTGCGCTGCCTGCCACAGAGTATGTCGCCTGGCTGTCAGTGCGGTCCTGACATGTCCATTGCCTATGAGTTGTGCTGGGCACCGTTGTGCCGTGCTCGGCCTTCACAAAACTCCTGCAGAGCTTCACTCGCACCGTGACCTATCAGTGCTGCCATGGGCATTGCGGATTATGCAGATGGTGGCAGATGCGTGCTTGTGCTGCGCCGTGCTTGGGTTCTGTTGTCGTATGAGCAGGCCACGTGAGCAGCCTCTGACTCAAGTGGTGCACGGGCATGCCATATGTGGCCTTCTGACACTGTCTTTCCAAGGATGCTGCGCAACGCCAAGCGCCGGGTGCCTGTGTCCCTCCGTGCTGTTGAGCCGGCTCGCTGTCTGCAACCCCGGCACTACGTTCACAGTACAATGAGCTGACCGCGGCGGGCCCGTGCCCCATCCCAGCGCACAGACGGCGCTTTTAACGCCGGGCCAGCGCGTGGCGCACTTGAGGCTTGGCACGCTGGTGACGGCGGGGGCGGCAGGCACCGGAGCCTGCGCCACACACCGGCCAGCCGGGGCAGTGCTGGCACGGGCTGCACGTCAGTATGCGGGCGGGGGCGGCCGCATAAAACACGCGGCCGTTTCGCGCGCGCCAGGTGCGGGCGGCGCGGCGCGGCGGCATGGCGCGCGGCAGCGCGCTCGGCTCGCCGGGCGAACGCGGCGGGCGCAGCCCGACCGCGGCGCCGACGGCGTCCTGGAAGCGCGACACGCTGGCCGGCCTGGACAAGGGCTCGCGCGTGTGGATGCAGACGAGCGGCGGCGCGTGGGCGCTCGGCACGCTGCGCGGACCCGTGGCGGCGCAGTGCCGAGTGGCGCTGGACACGCGCCAGGGCGAGGCCGCCGGGCAGGCGCGCGCTTGTGGCGGCCCGAGGCGGCGCCCAACTGCAGGCAGCTCCTGGGTGCTGGGACATGCCAGGGGGCCGGAACCAGCGCGCCTGCCTGGGCCCAGCGCGCATCTGCACTTGAGCAGCCGCGCATGCCGCAGTGGCCGGGGTGCAGCAGGCGTCCGAACGCCTGCGCCGGGCGCGGGGGCGCCGCGGCCCTACTGGACCTGCTGGACAGCTCGGGGCCCCGTGCGCCCTGTGCGCGCCAGCGCTCTATCTGGCCGGAGCTGGAGCGGCGGGCACATGCGGCGCGCGCAGGTGCAGAGCGTGGCGGCGAGCCCGCTGGTGCCGGCCAACCCGGGCGTGCTGGACGGCTCGCCCGACCTGACCGGCCTGACCTACCTGAACGAGCCGGCCATCCTGCACGGCCTGCACGTGCGCTACGGCAAGGACGCGATCTACACGCACGCCGGCCGCGTGCTCATCGCGCTCAACCCCTTCCGCAGGGCACGCAGCCCCGCGGCCTGGGGTTTCTGTGAGAGGCACAGAACAGGATGCGCTCCTGCCGTGATTGGCGGGCTGGTCGCTGCGCGCGGTCGAGCGTGTCATGATGCAGCCTTGGCTGATAGACAGTAAGGTATGTGCGGCATAAATTCCTGGGGGTATCCATATACGTGGGGGCAGAGGGGGGCCGCGCACAGCCTCCGTGCCATGCTGGCCAAGCTGGCTTTGGCTAGGCACGCCTGGCGCCTGCGCCTGTGCAGTTGAGCGGCTATTAATCCCCTGTCATGCGCAGCCGCTTCTGAGCACAAACGCTGGGACATGCTCAAAGGGAAAGTGCCTCACCAAGCAGGGCAGTGGGATGGTTGCAACATCTGCTCGACAGCCTCGGGAGCCGCCTGTGGACGTTCCCACCGCAACGCGGCTGCGCCCGGCGGCCGGCAGGTACCGCTGTACACGTCGGAGATCGTGGAGCGCTACAAGGCGGCCGGCGCCGGGAGCGCGGCCGCGGCGCTGCCGCCGCACGTGTTCCTCACCGCGGACGCCGCGTACAAGGCCATGTGCGCGAGCCAGCGCAGCCAGAGCCTGGTCATCAGCGGCGAGAGCGGCTCGGGCAAGACCGAGACGACCAAGATCGCGATGCAGGCGCGCGCGCGCTGTCGTGCCTTTGCGCGCGCCGTGCATGCGCAGGCCGGCTCGCCTGCGAGCACGGGTGTGGACCTGCATGCGCAGGCCGGCACGCCTGCCGCGCAGGGGTTCATGCGGGGCCGCGCCCGGGTATAGGGTGTTGGCGGGATTGAGGTGCATCCGGGGGGCCGCATCCGGGACCGCGCTGGGGCCGCACCTGGCGCGGACGCGGCGGCGGCGCGCTCGCGCCTGCGGCCGCACGCGTAACCCGCGCGGGGGGGGCGCCCGCGCGCAGTTCCTGGCGGGCCTGGCGGGCGGGACGGGCGTGGAGGGCGCGGTGCTGGCGACCAACCCGCTGCTGGAGGCGTTCGGCAACGCCAAGACGCTGCGCAACAACAACTCGTCGCGCTTCGGCAAGCTGATCCAGATCTACTTCAACCGCGGGCGCCACATCTGTGGCGCGCTCATCTCAACGTACCTGGTGCCGGCCCCGCCCCCATGGCCCCGCCCCCTGGCCCCGCTGCCAGCGCTGCCATGGCGCGTGGGTCATGCGTGGTGCTCGGCGCGCAGTCGCGCGCGGGGGATGCTGCATGCCGAAGCTCCTGGCCTGCTCAAGCCCCATACCATGCCAGCACCAGCAGTGCCTCCTGGGGCAGCAAACTGCCTGACATGCACGGTCCGACCCGCCGGGACCTTTCTAGGTATAAGCTGACTCAGTGGCTATCAGACCGAGGTCCGTTTGAAGCTGGCGGGCGGGAGGGGCGCGCATGCTGGCAGTCAGTCCGCTGCCTGCCGAGCCGAGCCGCGCGCGCGCGCGCGCGCAGCTGGAGAAAAGCCGCGTGGCGCACCAGCTGCCGGAGGAGCGCAATTTCCACATCTTCTACCAGCTGTGCACCGGCATGCGCGGCGGCGCGGCCGACGCGCTGCGCATCCCAGCCGACGCGCTGACGCGCTTCCGCTACCTCAGCGCCTCCGGCTGCACGGCCATCGCCGGCGTGTCCGACGCGGAGGACTTTGCTGCGGTCGCGGCCGCCATGGGCGCCGTCGGCATCACCGTGCCCGAGCAGGCGCGCCGCGGCGCCCCGG
>JAABUV010006065.1_pt1 | contig 13372 bp, 21 predicted proteins | sample 5559971 | NCBI WGS metagenome assembly JAABUV01 (sample SAMN10711881, study PRJNA513362) | rock metagenome | isolation source: Antarctica rocks | place: Antarctica: Victoria Land, Knobhead nord | collected 2015-12-19
GAGACCTGCAGTCTGACGCTCCAAGTTGCAGCAGCTGTGGCATAACTCTGAATCAAGCTGAGCTTGAACATACAGAACAGCATGAGGGCCGCTGTGGCAACTGCCAAAAACTGTATGAAAACAAGAATTATTGCCCTGTCTGCAATAAGGTCAGCCTGGCAACCTAGCTATATTACAATCTGCAGTGCACAGTTTGGTACAGGCACACAGGCACATTCAGATTGCTGATACCAATCTGGTTTAGACAATTACCGAATACATGAAGCTGATACATTGTGGTTGTACTTGTCCCAACTCCTTGCACACTTCTTCAGACCAAACCTGTTTGTGCATACAAGATGCAGTCTCCAGTACATCCATGTCACATGCGACCCTACAATGATGCAGGTCTGGTACCAAACTGACAAGAACATGGTGGGTTGTGATACCTGTGTGTTCTGGGTCCACACTCACTGCGATGCCCTGGCTGCCAAGGCAATCAACAGCACTTCAGATGAGCCCTACCATTGTCCTCAATGTCGAGAAAAGACCTCCACCAAGAGCAGGCTGGCAGCCCTCAGGAAGGCAGAAGATGAAGTGCGCAAGGCACAGCCAAAGAAGCCACGCACTGCGTACAACTTGTTCTCAGTGGAGATCCACAAGTAAGCAGATCATCAGTTTGCCATGTGGCTTCTCGTGCAAGATCGCCAAAATCGATACGTCTTGCTCAGCTGCGTGCCCCTCTTGTCCCCTGATTTGTGGATTGGTTGTCACTAGTAGATCAGGTTTCAAGGACGTCACCATGCATGCATTTGGGTTGCGCTGACAGCAAGCTGCAGCTCAGACTACATGCTGGCTGCACTCCTCCTATCTTGTACACATGAGAGCATGTTCTGAGAGATGGAGATGCTGCTGAAGGCAGTACAGTGTGGACAATGGGCTGCGCATTGACTTCAAGGACATGGCGAGGGTAGTGGGTGAGACATGGCGCACCTTGACTGCAAGAGAGAAGGCACCTTATGAGGCTGACGCGCGCAAGGAGTCTGCTCAGTACGAGCAGGACCAGAAGAAGTATGAGGAGAAGCACAAAGTGTGGGCGGACCTGCACCACAAAGCAAAAGCTTCAGGTCAGTCTTCGAGCTCTCATGCACATCACCCATTTGACTCATGGAATTCTGTCAAGCAGCCAAGGTATGCATATGCAATCACAACAGCAAAACAGGAACGTGTGCTGACTATATCAAGCTAACTGTGACAGCTATCATGAGCCTGTCGTTCACATTAACGCCTGGTGTAGGGCTCATCAAAGTGGAGAATGGAGCGATGCCCCCACCCAGCACCACTATCAAAGCCGCAGCTCCTGAGGCAGCAGCTGCGGATGATGACAGAGCCGGCACCTCCCCCAAGCCAGCTGCCAAAGCTGTCAATACAGACACAGCTAAAAAGGTGCGCTCTCTGCAATGACTTTTTTCACCAAGCTTGGTCAATTCTGTTTCGGCCAGCTGAGTCATTGTCTTTAATGCAATACAGTTCTGCATCCTAAAAGTGCTCAAATGTACTTGAGCTGCAGCAGTGTCTGCTGCTGGGGTCATGTCATACAGACCGCGAGCTTGAATGGCTTGGATTGAGGCTTATGACTGTTGCTATTGTGCTGGTGGAGCATCAGTATGTTGCTCCATGTTTGCTGCCTGGACTGAGCTGACAGCCTTGGTCTTGGACTATTCTACTGCCAGCAGCAAAGAGCTGAGCTGAGCGTGTTTGCTGTGCAGATCATTGTGATGTGCAATGGCTATCGTGGCGTCTTCCTGCTGGGCCTTCAGCGCGTCATCTGTATGTGCACTGACTGCTGCAAGAAACCCGAAGCAGAGCGTGAGTTCAGCTGCACCCAGTATGAACAGCACTGTGGAGCTGGAGCAGCCAAGAAGTGGAAGGCATCCCTCAGGATTGAGCCAGGCTCTGTGCCTGAAGTCCCAGAAGGTCTGTCACATAACATTCATGACGAGCTCAAGCTTTGGTCCTGTGACAAGTTGCCTCAATCCTGTTGTAAATGTCTCTACCATGCAACAAGCTTCTGACAGGTGCTTGTTGGTTCTTGCAAACTTGCATGGCCACATAGTTGTCAAAGTCAATTTATAGGATTTTGCTGTGCTGATTGGTGGTGACTCAGCTGGGTGATCATTTCTAATCTAAATGTGAATGGCAAACTGAGCTGTAGTCCTGCACCATGGCCTGTTCCAGCAAGCCGAGTCTTGCAACAATGACAAGCTAAGTCCAAACATACATGTATTGTGTGAGTATTGTACCAGTGCAATGATTATTTGCCGATGGTCATGTAGGGAGCCATCCAATGCAAGTAGGTAAGTGGCTGGACCAGCAAGGCATTGACGTGAAGCCATCTGCTCGGCCCAGTGCTGCGCCTGCAGCGCTGCCTCTGCTGCCCGCCCACAAGGCCACTGAGAAGCTGCTGGCTGCTGTTTATGCCCCTTGGAATGACATTGACAATGGCAAGCATCACCCTGTCAAGGTAAGGTTCTGGCCCTTCTTTGCTTTCACCCACAATGCGTGAGCCCTGCTTAGCTCCAGACCGTGATCAGCATTCGGCTTTACTCCTTTTCAGACACAAACCCCTGTGGAAACTGAATGTATTGTTTCTCTGCCTATGGCAATGGCAGCCTGTGGCAATGGCAGCATTCAATGATGTGCACAGTGAGCAGGCGGCAGAGTCACAGGCGCACTGCAAGTGTCCGGCAGGTGCGCAGTCGCAAAGGTTGGTGAGACGCCATAGCTGTGTACAGGTGAGGTGGGCTGGTGACAGATGCACAGTGTGCGACAGCGATGTGGACTATGACCAAGATCAGCTGGTGAGCTGTGATATGTGCGGCATCACGGTGCACCAGTCTTGCTACGGGGTGCAAGAGCTGCCGGGCGAGGATGACATGTGGCTCTGCAGAGCTTGCGAGCTCAAGGTAACCTCCACTCAATGACTCATCCCACTGCATCGGCTCATGTTGCCGGGGTGCAGTGCTGACCACAGCAAGCCTGGATGTTTGCTTGCATAGGTATCGCCTCAGGGCACACATCATCAAAGCTGACATGTGCATGTTGTCTCTGCAGCAATGCTGGTCATGTCAAAGGACCGTAACATGCGATGAGCAGCTGCCAGCAAACAGTCCAGCCTGCACATGGGCATAGCAAGCAATTATGCAAAGCATGCCTGGGGTCATGAGCGTTCTCCATGAGATGTCCTGACTCACAGCTGCCACGCACGCAGGATGACAGCAAGCCACCACAATGCTGCCTGTGCCCTATCGAGGGGGGTGCTTTGAAACCCACAACAGAGCCGGGGCTGTGGTGCCACGCCACATGCCTCCAGTGGATCCCTGAGGTCAGCGTGGGGGATGACCGCCGCATGGAGCCTGTGACTCACATACGCAGCATCCAAAAAGAACGCTGGGAGCTCAACTGCTGCATCTGCAAGTCAGTCACTTCCCTGCTGCATGTCGCTCCAGCTGCCCATGTCTCTGTGTGGTGGTCTTGACAACTATGTTCAACGAGGACACACGAGCCAAAGCATCTTCCATTCCACGATTATGCACATTTGCAATGCAGTGCGACTGCATGTTTAAGCTCAGCTAGGCAGCTCACCCAAGCAACAACTGCCCCCATCAGGGCTTGATCCTGTTGCCCCCTTCCGAAGCCCTGACGTAAAAAGGTCAGCTTCTGCTCTCGGGGGGGCTTGAATATTTTGGCTGACATGCTTGTTGTCCAATATAGGCAGCGAGTGGGGGCCAAAATCCAGTGCAGCAGCTGCTATACAGCGTACCACCCCTTGTGCGCACGCATTGCTGGGCTGTACATGAACATGGTGGATGCCAGCGATGGGCAGGAGGATGGGGCTGTGCGCCTCATCAGCTACTGCCCCAAGCACTGCACCCCCCACCCTGAACTAGCAGGTATGTGCTGCTCCTGCCACTGCTATTCCTTCACATCTGTTTGCATCCACGCCTGTCATGCAGTCCTTTGTCTCAGGCAAGTCAACCCTTGAGCCTGCTGTCTGCCAGCACCACTACAGTTTGTTCAGTGCTTGTGATCTCAACCCTGGGAATGGCTGACTGTCTCACCATGCTACTGGTTCACTTGAAGTATGACACATGGCAGAGTGCACAGCCAGACTGTTTGCCTCTTTGGTCCAGGCACTAGCCGCAGTGAGAGCGTGCATGTGTGTATCTGCAGGAGTGCAAGTTGTGAAGCAAGGTGAGGAGGAGGAGGGCGAGGACGACACCAATGGGCTTTGGAATGGGCAGCCCTTCAGGCCTTTACCCACTGTCACCCTTCCAGACCTGCCAGCAGGCTGTGCCAGGGCCATGTCACTCAAGGTACTGCCTTCTACATCTTTTGGTGATAGCTACTGCTACACAAATCATTCACTTTTCAATGATGCCTGATGCGTCTCAATGCAGGGCCTTGCTCAGTTGACAGCACTGGCTGTCATGACTCGGCTTCTCCTTATGCTATGTATCGCTGACTTGCATATGCTGTGCTTGCGGACCTACTGCAGCGTACTCTAAATGAGCATACATGATGAATGAGATTTTTACTGAGTGCCTGCAGGGTTGGGAGCGTGGTTCACATGGAACAGGTATGGGCCACACCACCAACAAGGGGTTCTGGATCCCAGAGAAACCTGTGGCCCCTCCCCAGGAGGAGATGCTGGCCCTGCCTGAGCCCCCCAAGGGCCGGGGTGCAGGGGGCCGACCCCCCAAGAAGCACAGAGCCCCTGCTGCCCCCAAGGTCCCTAAAGGGCCAGGCAGGCAGCCCAAAGCCATCAAGCTGGAGGAGACTGATCAGGAATCACAAGATGAGGAGCCACCTGTGGTACAAAACCAGATCATCTGTTCTTGATCCCCTGTGTGGTGCTTTGGGTGTCAGACCAGTCTGTGTTGCCTGACATCAAGATGCATCACAAGATGCCAGTCTGACTCTCACACAGCAATAGGTCTGGGGCTCATGCTAACTCACATTTACCCCTCACATTGCATTGCCACAATATGTCGGCAAGCATCCTCACACCTGTCATAAAATGTTGCTGCTAATGCTGCTGCTGACATGGCTGTCGTGACACTTGGCTTTGCATGACCTGTGTTGCCAGCATAGTACCATTTGTGACTCTCTGAAAGTCTTGGCTGCAGGCAGTAGAGCTGATTCCACTACCAGAAGGGGTACCAGAGGTGCTTCATGTGACCTGCAATGGCCGAAGCGGGCTGCTGCTTGTGCGTACACAAAGAGTGCAGCATGGAGAGTCCGAGATCAGTGCCTCCAAGTTTGAGCAAGTGTGTGGCAAGGGGGATGCCAAGAAGTGGAAGTGCAGTATCTGGACTGAAGCCAAGGATGGCTCTCAAGACATGGTAGGATCTATCATAGCAACTGCAATTGGGTTGTAGGTGAAAGATGTATATGGCACTTGCTCTGTCAGTGTACACCCCTTGAGTGCAGCTTCACATGTAGGAATAGTACATGTTGGCGTGCAGAGTGCGTTTCTGTGGGCAAACCTTGCCAATACCTAGCGTAAAATGGACAAATGACCGCAGGGGTGTCGTGCAGGCAACATGCTGGGGTTTCCAAGCTGTTCACACTGCGCCTTAGACATGCCCTGTAATTCTAGCATCATGCCTTCGGTTGTTGCCAATGCATGGGCAGAGCCCACTGCTGAGCTGTTGCAGCAGCTCGTGAGGCAGGCAAGACTTGACAAGCATGTTCTGCATGCAGATGATGCAAGAGTGGCTGGCACTGCATAAGCTGGATCGCAAGCAGTTGGCGGCTCTGGCTGGGAATGCACAGGCTGCCCAGGTGTATGAGGCCTACCTGCACCAGACTGTCCAGGAGGTTATGGAAGACCTGCTGGCAGACTTTGATGAGCCTCAGCCTGAGCCTGCTCAAGGTAGTAGTCAAGTCAACCTGGCAGTTGCTGCGACCTCTGAGGCTGTTGCTGTCTTTCGCTGTTGCTGCCCCTTGTGTTGCAGCACAACTCGCCTGTTTTCCTGCTACAGCTGGTGACCCTGTAGCTGCTCAGGTGTTACTGCTGAAAAGAGGTGTTTCTAGCTGTGGCGGTCATGCTGCTGCTGCTGCTGCAGCTGCTGTTGCTTGCGCTACCTGCAGGACTGTCAACATTGGTTTCACTGGCTGTGTTGCTAATGCTTGGGCTCAGCCTGATAGCATGATTAGCAGCATTCTAGTACAAGCAAGCACAACGCTGTGTAGAAATATGGAAATATGGGATGCAACACAGATGCTGCTGATGTCAGTGTTTACTGCAAGTCGTAATGATTGTAATCTTTTGAGTCAGCATGTAACCTAAGTTTGATGCATTCAGTCCATGTAAAAGATCAAAAGCGGTCCCTGACTGGTGGTGGTATGATGTTGCGCAGATATGTCGGTGAAGGGTGAGGACAAGCCTGAGCAAGATGTGGCCAAGCTGAATGTGGCAGATGCTGCCCCCATCAAGCATGAGCACCACACAAACTCTCATGACCAGCAGCAGCAGCAGTCATCAGTGCGCATGACAGCAGCAAGCGCTGAAGTGGATCCGCTGCAGAATGGCCACCCTGCAGATCTGGAAGCTCGCCCTCAGCTGTTGGACTTAGCACTCTCAGGACCAGCATCTCTTGAGGCTCTTGACAAGACTCAGGGCAGAAGCATGTCACAGCAGCCTCAACATGAGGCAGGTGGCGGCTTAGCTCCCACAAGGGTGAGGGGTCCCGCGCAAGGTGTAGTCAATGGGCAGGCGCATTGGGCACAACATGGCCAGTTGCTCAGTGCTGACCCCACAGCAAAGGGCAGCTTGCGTGTGGGTCATGTCCCGACAATGGGAAGCAATCACGAAGGCTTACAGTCAGGCGCGCAGGCAGACACTCCCATGAAAGAGGCAAGCACCGTCAATGTGGGCACTGCGAGTGCAGTCAAAGATGAGGATGTACAGCAGGGCTCAGGTGTTGGCTTTCAGGAGGAGGACAGTCCGATAGTAGAGGTGGATGTCATGGATCCTGTGAATGCCTACGTCAAGGTCGAGAAGGAGCCCTTGGCTTGGCAGCCCACCAATCTTGAGTCTGGACAAGCAGCTGTGAAGATAAATGTGGATATGGGACACAGACAGGCCTCACCGCCTGCTCATGCAACTTCATCAGAGCTTGGTAAGGTTACTGCTGGTCATTGTCAACCTTTGTACATCAGCAGATGTTGTACGCTGTGTTAGGAGTGAAGGTCGCGTTTGCACTCACCTTGTTGTGCTGTCCGTATGCAGCTTTCTTCTGCAGCGTGTTGTCTGCATGGCAAATACCGCATGACTGTCTGCATTCAAGACATTGTGTTATGTTGAAAGAGCTGGCGATGTGCATTCTGCTCAGCTTGACTGCTGCAAAGCCCAGTGATGCTAAAATCTATACTAGAGAGCGCGGGATTTGCTTCCTCTCACAGTTGAGCCAGCCAGGCCTACCCCGCCTGCACCCCAGCCTGTACCCTCCACCCCACCCTGTCCAGCATGACTGCAGCTTGCTTCTCCTGCACCTGACCTATGGCATCCCCAGCAGCTTGCAATTTGCAACGCCGTGATATGGTAGTCCCCAGCTGTGCTCTCATTTTGTGTTGCCCCACTGGCTGGCGAGGCTGTGTGAGAAGCAAGGCTCACTGAAAGTTGTGTTATGAGAGCTGAGGGCTGCAGTAAAGACAAGCTTCTGTGACATTGAACCTTTGCATAAAGTTTGCATTCAGGGCACAACACATCCGAGGCATGGTCTCACTTTGCCATTGCATGCCTCTTGATTAGCGCATGAGATGTCATCACTCCACAAAACGTAATAGATTTCAAGCCAAATCTGACTGCAGCTATGCAGAATTCGTTGTGATGGTGATGCTTCAGGATCCTTGCATTGTACTGCAGAAGTGGCGCCGAGACGCAAAAGGTCCCGGAGCCAGGAAGACACTCCAGCACTGAATGGAGACCTCAAACGTCAAAAATCTGCTTCTGTGCCACGTCCAGGTGCTGTTCTCGCACCACAACCTGGCTTTTCTCCCCTGACTGTGTCATCCAATGTACCTCTACATGCACATTGTATGCAAGCTGAGACTGAGCCCAACTTTGCCACTCATCTGCTTACCAGGACCTCTCACAGAAGGTTGTACTCCTGCTGATGTGCAATTTCTGCTGCTGGAGTGAGCACGCGTTTTGCTTGTCAGTCTGGTGCACATTGCTAGCAAGCCAATGAGCCTGCAGCAACAGGCACAAGCAACTCAGATCCATTGTCAAACAAGCAGGGATCCCACCTGGGTTGTGGCAAATGCAGACTTTGGGATTGAGATGCCGAGGGAGCAGCCTGAGGCTTGGGTGGGTCAGAAGTGCAAGGTGTTCTGGCCAGATGATGCTGAGTGGTACGATGCTGTGGTGCGTGCCTACGACAGGAGCAATGGCAAGCACAATGTGTGGTACTCCTATGACCAGCAGGTCAGCTTTACACTCCTTCCCCTCATCCATGTGCATTGCAGCTGCCATGTTGCCTTCAAGCTGGCATCTGAAGATGGTGGCTACAGTCACCCTAATCCCATAGTGATGATACTGTTTGATAGTCAGCTGCCAAAGAGCATCAACCTGTGCACAAGTCACAAGCATGCCAGCTGTGAAGCAAAAGCTCACAACTGCTTCCATACCTGTGCATCAAAACTGATTGCAGGCATGAGGTGTTGCCTTTACTGCAGGGTGAATGGATTGACCTGGGAGCAGAAGTAGATGCCCAGCGGGTATGCTGGGTCTCCTTTCTGCCAGGAAGCAAGCCGAAGCACATCCAGCCAAAACCAGAACCACCTGAGCTCAAAGCAGATCCGTGCGAGGCCAGTCAGACTGCCCCATGTACTGACATAGTGCTGGCTCAAGACACTCAAGCGACACCAGATGAGCAGCAGCAGCAGTTAGTGGTGCAGGGCAAGGCAGCGGTGGGTCAACAAGTGGCCATCTGGTGGCCAGATGATCATGCTTGGTACCATGGCAGGGTACAGGGCTTCCAGACAGCAAAAGGAGAACACCTCGTGCACTATGAGGATAATGAAGTGGAGTGGCTGAATCTTGGCAAAGAGATTGTGCTTTGGAAGGACTTGCCTGGCCGACCCATCACACCCATTGGTCGAGACATACCAGCAGATGCTGTGGCCACAGCTGTGGCAGTTGCTCCACCGCCGGTCGCTGAGACTGGTATGCTTAGCTTGGCGGCAGCAGCGCCCGCAGCTGAAGAGCCGGCTGCCCCAGCTGTGGCAAGGGGGCCTGTGCCTGACACAGTGCCTATAGTCTGCAACAGCAGCCGCGCTGTCTTTGATGTCAAGCGCACATGCATCCTGCTGGGCGAAGGGCGGGAATGCACCCCTACCGAGTTTGAACGCTTGGCAGGAAAAGGTGCCAGCAAGAAGTGGAAAGCCAGCTTGAGGGTGGACAAGGGGGGTGGGGTACCTGGCCCTACCATGGGAGACTGGTTGGTGGATGCTGGTCTTGACACTGCTAAGGCTGCTAGGCCCAAAGCTGCGCCTGCTTTGCATGCTGCCAGGCGGCAAATTGTATCTCGAGAGCGCTTTGGCAACCAAGCTGCCAAGCCACAGGGCAAGCAGGTGAGTAGCTTGTTGTATGCTGCTGTTTGTTGCTAACATCCTGTCTGTTTGCCCTTGTCACCTACAGTCTGTCTCACAGCTGTGCTGACTACACACTGGTCCACTGGTGATTCTGAACCTGTCCATCTTTACTGCATGTACTGGATGCAGTCACATTATCAGACTTGCACATTGACTCTACTGATGCATCCCATGCACATGTTCTGTCACCCTGCATGTTTCAGTGTGTATGTGTGGACGATATAGGTCATGTGGTACATAGCATCATGGTGGGTGATGCACTGCAGGCGCACAGGGATGGCTGCATGTGCATCATCTGCAAGCAGGCCCGCCGTGTGGGTAAGACATGGGGGGGTATGTCAGGCATGCCGGGTGGCCCCAAGTGGCAGGGGCCCATGATCACTGGGGGCGGCAGGCAGGGTCAGCCAGTACCCCGCTTTGGCAAGAGGGCCTTTTTGCATGCCCTGCCACATCTGGTCTGTGGACCTCTGCAACACAAGGTAGTCTACCTGCCTTCTGCCTCTTGTTTTGCTGCCTTCTGTCATGCTGACACTACTGGCCTCCAACCGTGCAATGTGGCATGCCCAAACATGTCTGCACTGCAAAGGGTGCGCATCATCCGGATTGTCACATGGTTCTCAGGCAACGTGCGGTCAAACGCTGCAAGGAAAGCGCAAACGGCAGGCAGCTCAAAGAAAAGCAAATTGCATTGAATCTACTATAAATGCGTTAAAAGGCTCGCAAGCTTCTTGACTAAGCCTGATTGGTACGTAATTGTTAGGGTAATGTCAGTGCTCAGACCTGTCAATCTATCCTGACTAATATGTGCCTGAATGACACAATGTATGCTTTAGACTTGACCCCAGTGTCTATCTATCATGCATGGCCGCATGGAATGCAGGTATGGAAGCTGCCAGAGTCCAAAGCATGGAGCCCAGATGAGTGGATGGTGGCCAAGGGACACCAGGTGGAGGAAGCAGGTGCCGCCCCTGCTGCTGAGCCTACCCCCTCTGTCAAGCTTGAGGGCACCACCAGACGGGGCAGCCTGATAAGGCAGAGCAGTGCTTCCACCCCCGCAGCACCTGTTGCTGCACATGACGCTGCTCAAGCCAAAGCTGGCGGCAAGGCTGCAGGTACCCCTCATGTTGCTGCAATGCTGCCAAGATCGATGTTTGGCATTGTCTGAAAGGCAGCATGTTCACGCAGAAGCATCAGTGTCTACTGGAACTGTTGTCTGCCAGTTGCTGGGTTGGTAAGCTTCTTGCTCAGAATGGGAGGTCAGTTTCACTTGAGTACAGGCTTTGCACAGGGTCTTGATGCAACGAGCCACATGCAGGTGGTATGTTTCAAGCTGCACATGGGCAGTACAGCCATACTGCAGCATACTGATAATGTGTGTAATCTGTGCAGGAGGCAAGGCAGTTGGTGAAAGGAAGGGGATGACCATGAAGGAGCGGCTGCAGAAGTGCCAGCAAACAGAACGGCAGCGCATCACCTTTGGCAAGGTCAGCTCACGCCTGATCACATCTCACATGGTCTCACATGGTCACTGGACACCAACCGTTTGCACATACCGTCAAGCCTTGACAAGGCAGCCTTGTGCAGGCCATGTCAAACTTGGGAAGTGCAAAAATTGCGTGTCATCTTTGCAGGTGCTCTCACACATCATGTCTGCCCTCGTGCAAGCAGTGCTGACATGAGAACAATCCCAATCCGCTGAACCCATCAGTTACGCTCACTGTACAAGACAGCTGCTGCTATGCAAGCAATGTTGGCTGGTGAGGTGCGACGCCAAGCAACACAACATGTTCAGATGGTGACTGCCTGACATGAGTGTTGCAGTCTGGGATTCATGGCTGGGGCTTGATAGCACGGGCAGAGATGAAGCAGGACAGCATGGTGGTGGAGTACCGGGGGGACCTGCTGCGCCCCAAGATGTCTGATGACCGCCAGAAGCTGTACAACCGCATTGCCAAAGACTGCTACCTGTTCAATGTGAATGATGACGTCGTCATAGATGCCACCATGAGCGGAGCTGTTGGCCGCTTTACGGTGAGTGTTGAAGACAGTTTGTGGTTTCTGCTGGCGATGTGTGTGCTTCCATGCGAGTGTCCATGTGTTTATTGGCCTGGCTCCATGTGACTTTGCATGGACTTCAAACAGGCCAGAACACACCGTATATGGTTCAGTTGCTATCAGGTGACAGCGTCGTGTATGATTTTGCTGCTGTGATGTCAACAGGGTTACCAGGATGCGTATGCCTGCTGCACATGACAAGATGTTGTACAATTTCTTTGTTATTCAAATCAATTGCAACAGCAAGATAGCCATGTCAGATAGGTGTCCAAGCTATGTTTGGAATGATGCAGAATCATTGCTGTGCGCCCAGCATGTACACCAAGGTGCTTGAGGTGGAAGGAGAGAGCCGCCTTGTCTTCTTTGCACGCACAGACATCAAGCCCGGTCAGGAGCTGACCTATGACTACAGGTAACACCCAGCCTGGTGATAACAGTATAGGCAGCTGCCAAATTCCTGCAGTAAATGCATCGATAAAGCCTGATGTACAGCCTAGTTATTGCTTGCTGTATGCCAGCTTATGTGGTGGTTTGAGCTGATGAGCAGTGATCTGTCATTCACTGGTGGCATGGGTGTCATGTGTGCTTGGCACTATGACTGCAGCCCAACATCGCCTTGCAAGCTTGCCTTTGATGAATCACTACAAGCATAGTGCACCTGCAGGCTTGTTCAGCAAACCAGGGTATATACTGAATGGTGATGTGGCTGTGCAGGTTCAAAGAAGAGGAAGGTGATGACAAAGTGCAATGCAAATGCGGAGCACCCAACTGCCGCGGCACCCTCAACTAAGACAAGGCATCTGCAATGTATGATTGCATATACAACAGTCCAGCGCCTGTGCCAACAGGGCTGTTTGACAGCAGCACTTTTTCCTGTGGCGTCATCGACATGGCATGGACGTGACATATAGCATTGAGTGCACCTGCTGCGGATGTGTGTGCTGGTACAGCGTAAGATCAACACTGGGGGAACGAAGCGGCGTATTTCAGCTCGAGCTGAAGTGCATCGAACTACCAATAGCTGAAGTGGCCTTCAGGTCGGGTCGAACGGTGTCAAGTTAATCGATGTAATTACATGGCTGAAGACTAGCTGATCTTGACTGACGTTCTTTTTCTACATTTTTTTCTAAAACAGGCTGAAGCCAGCTGAACTCTTGAACCTAACTTGCTGTAGCTAAAACAAGCTGAAGCATGTGCATCACCAAAAACATGCTGAAGTAAGTGGTCAACTGCACACAAATTCATGCAACTCATCAAGCTGACTTGCATGCATCTATCACAAAGACTTACAGTGGTCGTCAAAAGTCTGTATCCAAAATCAGTCCTTGCTTAGCAGAACAGTTCGTGTGAGATGACAGCTTAATCTGACTGGCGGTACGGCCAGGTAGGCCTAGTAAACCATCGAACGCGTGTGTAGGTGGGACCAGTGCGGCAGATATTGTCCGTAGCGCTAGCTGCAGAGCTTTGACCCTGACTGTGCGTTGACCTAGGAAACCTGTTGTCAGCAGAGGGCAAGTTTGCTGCACAGCAGCAAGCCAAAGCCATAGGTAAGCAGGCCTCAAGAGGGCAGTGCTGTCTGTAAAAACAGGCCAGCTTTCTTTTGTAGTATCCAGTTTGTGCAGCAAAGCAGTGTGCTGTTAGCCAGAGCATTTTCACAGAAGACAAGGAGTTTGCT
>JAABUV010006066.1_pt1 | contig 13371 bp, 11 predicted proteins | sample 5559971 | NCBI WGS metagenome assembly JAABUV01 (sample SAMN10711881, study PRJNA513362) | rock metagenome | isolation source: Antarctica rocks | place: Antarctica: Victoria Land, Knobhead nord | collected 2015-12-19
GCTTGAAAATTATAAATGACTTTCATGAATGATATTTGAACAAGTCAAGATAGAAATCAACTTAAGAAAGATTGATTGAACTGCAGCAATGAGAATATTGCTAGATGAAGAGAAGAGATAATGTTGTGATCATGCACTTTGAGTTAATCTAACATAGATCATGTCAAACTATCATAGACTAGTATAAAGCTGATGTTGACACGCTAGCGATTTAGCGTGTCTTCGTGAGTAAAACTCACAACGTGTTGCATCTTCTTTCTTCTTCAACTTTGAACTTCTAGTTAGAATACACTCATATGATTCGCTTTATGCAAATTCATAACAGTCAATGTTTGATTGATGAAATTAAATGCTCAATCAATTCTCAAGACATCAACGACTCAAGTCACTCACTTTATCGCTAGCATCTTGATGATGATCACTACTGCAATCTCAGCTTCAATCTTTGCATGAAAGAAACTCAGAATATTAAACATTGATTTTGCTAAAGAGAAGTTGTTTAAAAAAGAACTCTGCTTCAAATGCAAGAAGTCAGAACATAGAGCACACAACTGTCTTAAGTCAGCTCAGATGCACAAAATTGCAGTAAATTTGAAAAACAATCTGTTTTCGTCAAAGTAATGACTGAGAGCAATATACTCATATTTTGTTTCATCAGCATGTTTAATGATTCATTTGATTTTAAGTCATTCACTGTTAATGTCATCTTGAGTAGTCTAAAAAAAATATTCAGATCTTTCACTCTGATAAATACTGAAGTCACTAACATAATTTTCATTGATGAATCTTTGATGTCAGAATTATGTGAACACTTTGATATTCAGTCAATATCGCTGTTAAAATCAAAGTCAATTCAATTGTATGATGAAATTTCTGATCAAAAGTTAATTACACACACTTTGTATACATTGATCATGATTCAAGAACACAAGAATGAAATGATGTTTTTATTAATAACTTGTTTAAATCAGTACAAGTTAATCATTGAAAATCTTTGATTGAAAAGAAATCAAATTTTAATAAATTTTGCAAACAATCAATTAATATCATCATTAAAGATTTAAACATCGAAATCTGTCATTTTGAAAGCAAGCAGTCAATCAGCATTTCACAGATCTGAGTCAAGCGAAATCTGCAAAATGAAATGAAAGAACTTGAACTTGATTGTTACATCAATAATTATCTTGAAGAGTATTATGATTCTAGCCTTCATTTATTTCTCATCTAGTCTTCGCCTGATTTCATTCTAATTGAGTCTAGCGAAAATCTGATTTAAAGATGATGTCATTGAGACTCTGCATCATATGTGTAAGACGTCAACTCAATTGAGTCTAGCACAAAGCTGAGAAACACACATATAAGAATTGAGTTCTTTTCTGTAGATACTTTTCTTTCTTAGCATTTATCTATTAGTTAAATGACATTCATATGACTTGCTCTATGCTGACTTCTAACAAAGAGACTCATGAATCAGAAATCAATGAATCGATTCATTAAATCTGTTCAATTCATTGAATCTGTATTCAGATGAAAGCAAAGCACTCAAGTTGATCTCGATCATCTTCAACTCATTCAGTTTACTAAGAAAGAAGAATTCATCAATATTGCTATGATTGAAGTTGCTGCATATCAAACTCTAGTCAAGAATAAGAAAATCAAGATCTTTTTCTTGATCATTAATGAAATTAACAAAGCGCTTAGCTCAGTTGAAGATTTCGCGAAACTGAATGAAATAATCTTTATCATGTCATTAAATAAACTGAAGAAGAAACTTTTGATAATTTATCACAACTTTCTGAATGTTTTTGATAAAGAAAAGACAACGCAGTTGTCTTTGCATCAATCATATGATCATAAGATTGAATTAGAAGAAGAGAATCAATCTTCTAAAAGTTGATTGTATTTCATGTTAAGCTACAAGTTGCAGAAGATCAAAGAGTATCTAAAAGAGAATTTGAAGAAGAAGTTCATCACACTCAGCAAAGCTTCTTTTGCTTCGTCAATACTGTTTGTTGAAAAGAAAGATGACAGTCTTTGCTTTTGCATGAACTATCAAAAACTGAATGCTCTGATTAAAAGAAATCATTATTCAATATTCTTGATAGACGAAGTACTAGCTTGAAGTCAAGACAGTAAGTATTTAACTCAACTTGACATTATCATCATGTTCAATAAACTGCACATGAGTTCAGAAAGCGAAGATTTAACTACTTTTGTTACTTTCTTTAATGTTTATAAGTATAAAGTAATGCTCTTTGAATTGATCAATGAATCTGCTTTCTTTCAGCACTATATTAATGATGTGTTGTTCAACTATCTGCATAAATTCTGTCAAATGTACTTGAATGATATTCTTATTTACAGTAAAACATTGAAAAAACATAGAACTCATGTGAAAGAAGTGCTAGAAAAGCTTCGCGAAGTTGATCTACAAGTAATCATTGACAAGTGTGAATTCAAGATTCAGAAAATCTCGTTTCTTGAACTACTAATATTCATCAATGATCTGTGAATGAATTCTCAATAGACTGATCATTAAGTTGAGTTTCAAATTAACATTTTAAATTCAACTCAATTCAAAGTTGAATTGCTCACATTTTCAACTCAATTTAAGTTGAGTTGAGCATATTTTCAACTTGACGCGACTCGACTCGACTGAGAATTGAGTCAATTCAACTCAACTCATCAAGAACTTAAGCTTGACATCAAGAGAGCTAAATATAGAAAATTTTCCGATTTTTGACTTTTGCATTATCTTTTTGCATTATCTTTTGATAAAGAGTTATGAAGAAAAACATGAAGATTATTTGATAGAAAGTCATAAAGAGAAACATAAAGATCATTTGATAGAAAATCATGATGAGAAACATGAAGAGAAACATGAAGAAGAACATGAAGAAGAACATAAAGAGAAACATGAAGATCATTTGACTTTGATAAAGAGTCATGACGAAAAAACATGATAGAAAGTCATGAAGAGAAATCATGTAAACTGTTCAATCAAGCTATTTACATTTATCTAATATCTTGTTGAATCAAGTCAAGTTTTCAAGTTGAGTTGTCAAATCAAGCTTCTCAATTCAACTTAAGTGCTTGAGTTTAACTTCTCAACTCAACTTGACACTTTTTCAAAAAAATTTCAACTTAACTTGATACTTTTTGAGTTGAATACTTGACTTGAACTTAAGTACTCGACTTGATGCAATCAGTTTACTCAAAAATGATCAAAAAGATCATTCAAAGCAAAGATGACTTGACATGATTTTTTATGTTTATATAATGATGATCATTCTTTTAGATAGAAGCTTTGTACTTAACTCATGTAATAATCAATACAGTTTATTGTTTTAGCTATTTTCAGATCTTCAGTCTAGTGATTAGTTTATTACTATACGAATCTCTGTTTATATCTTGTGTTGTTAAAGAAACAATCATTACATATAGTAACTAAAGAAATCGCTGAGTATGAATATTTTTTGATTGAATAAGTAGATTATAGATTGCAAGATTTAAATATTTACTTTATATAATAGAATTTATTGAGAATTTAATGACTAAAGAGCTAGAATGATTCATTCATTACTGTTACTGAACAAATTGATACTTTATTGAGATCTTGTAGAAATTAATATACTCAACAATAGCAGTGTGATAAAGCATAAAATACAGCTTTTCTTAAACTGACACAATCATCATGAGTATAGCAATAGCTTTGCAAATCTTACTGACTGTCATTCTACTATGAGTTTCATATTACTTTTAGCAAAAGATGATTTTCTTAATTCTTAAACAAGACAATCACATTCTTGACTTTAATCTTTGTCACGCAGTTAAGAGTTATCTGATCAGATTCATTCTTGATACTTTTATTCACTTCATAACGTAGCAGCAATTGAATATCTTCAATATCATCATTGTACGCAGTCATATGCATGACTGTCTGTTTATCATACTCGTATGTCACATTTGAGCTCAGTTTGCTCTTTTTCATGAGATGACATTGACGTTTTGACAAAGAGCTTAAATAGCTTATGAGCTAGTGAGCAGAGTTCATTCAATACTAATGCGCTTGAGATGCATATGCTAGTTACTAGATGAGACATTTGCTACAAGCTAGCTGTCAGCTAAGTTTGCATCATTGATTAGCTTACATGCTACATAAATCAGCTACAAGCTGATTTAGCTGATTTAACACTACTTTTCACTTTACTTGTTTATTTACTTACTCATTTACTTTTCATTCTACTCATCTATTTACTCACTCATTTACTCTTCATTTTACTCGTCTATCTACTTGCTCATTTACTCTTCACTTTACTCATTTATTTACTTGCTCATCTACTCTTCATTTTACTGTTACAAGTGTATTAAGACTGAATAAGACTGAACAAGACTGAAGCTTTAATCAATTCGCAGTGAACGCTAGCGAGTTTTCTGCATAATGATTAAAACTAGTCAATGATCTAGTCAAGATCTGACCTAAATCTGACTCAGGTTTGACTCAAATATGACTTAATCTCTTTTTCTTTCTCAACACTTTTTTTCTTTCCCAACATTCTTTTCTTTCAACAACATCTTGTTCATCTACATCACATTCTTTTCATGTCACAAACACATTTCTTTCAAGTCTAGCGCAGTCTCTGAACATTACATAAATAGAAGCTTTTGTATCAATCTTCTTCTGTATTCTTAATATTCAGTTATAGTTATTTCTAAAGATTAAGCACTATCAATTCTGATCTTCATTGATTGTATCATCTAGACATGATTCTGACATTATATTAAGAATTTGTTAATCACATGATACTGATCTTATTATTCATTCAACATACTCATCTAGACAAAACGAGTTTAAAGAAATTCATTTACCTGATGATTGATAACAATCAAAAGACAGAACAACACTAGAAAATTGAATAAAATCAACGATGAGACTGTTTGAATTGCTAGACTACTTATCGCTCATTAAGTACATAAAGTTCACTCGATTATGAAAATCACGATAAAGAATCTTCGTGAATTGCTCAAGAATCAAATTGATCAATAGATTCAATGATAAAGAATCTTCGTTGTTTGCTAGAAAATTAATCAAATTAATCAACAAACAAATCTCATCTTCTTTATTAAAGATTGAATCTCATCTCATACGTTTTTCTTCTTCAATCATTGAGCATCATCATTCGTTTGATTTCTTTTCAAACAAATCTCATCATGTCTAGTCATTCGTCTACTGAAGAGCATTCTGAAGAATTTCGAAATCGTTTCTTTCAAATCTCTGATGCTGATTCATCAAAATCATCAAGTGCTGCGTCATTCATTTATGAAGATGATGAGTCATTCATTGAAACAATAATACTTCTCATGTTTTACAAAATCTGAAAGACTTAAAGTCTAGTTCTTGATGAAGAAACAGATTGACTCTACAAGTTAAATAAACAACAAGAAGATAAAATCAAAGAGTTGAAGACTAGACTTCAAGCTAAAGAAAACACTTCTTCTGATTTCATCTACTCTGAGCGTTCTAGGTTTCAAAAAATATCTGATTCTTCGCTGTTTACTGATGAAAAAAACTCTATTTGAAAGAACTGATATGAAAAAATTCAGAATAAACTAGAGATTAATGTTGATCTCTTTTCTAATGAATGAGTCAAATTGAACTATATACATTCTAGATTATTCAATGATGCAGCTGAGATCACTCAGACTAGATGCAAAGATGACTGTGTCAATCTTTATAGAATCGTCGAAGATCTTTTGAAAGAGCTAGCTCAGTTGTTTGATGATTCAAATAAAGAAGTCAACTTTCGTAAAGAATACTACAACTTAATTCAAGAATTCAAGAAATTCAATGAATTTTATACTCAGTTTCAACGTTTATCTTTCTATCTAGACTATTACAAAAAGTAACTTATCGCTGATCAAAAAGATAAAATACATTCTCATCTTTGATTCATTTGAGTAAATCAACTAGTTCAACCTGATTTTCTAAAAGAAATTCGTTTCTATTTGATTCATTTGAATAATGATCAGCGAGTCATTCGAGAAATCAAGAACAAGATCAAACACGTTAATAATTTTTCTAAAACTATCTTTCATAAAGCGACTGTTGTCACTTAATCAGTCGATCACTCAAAGTCTAATCAGCTAAAGTCGCGCGACGCGATTTTAACTAGCGTCAAGAAAGCAGACGTTTTAGTTGAAATCTGTTTTATATGTCATAAATCAGATCATAGCTTTAAAGAGTGCTTGAATCGATCTACTAGAATCAATGCAGTGAACAATGAATATGATTGCTTTGATTTTGATTTTGATTTCGATTCAAAAAACTAGTCATCTCTTCAAAAATCATTAAAGAGATAAAGATTATATCTTTGTGCAAACTAAACGAAATTCTATCGAAAGAAAATTACTTTGAAAAGTTATTTCTAATTAATGCTTATTTCATCTCTCAGAATTAATCTTTCAGTCTTCGTTCTCTAATAGACAGTGATTCAATCATTTACACAATCGTACATTCTAATCTAGTTGATAAAGTATGTAAGAAACTGAAAATTCAATTTATATCACTGACAAAAGAGAAGCTAATAAGAAATTATGATGAAAAGATATTTAAGAAGATCATCACTCATAAAATTCTATTCAATCTCATCATTGAAAGTTATAAGAAATTGACTGTATCAATGTTGATAACTGATATCAATTATCATGAAGTCATATTGAGAAAGCTCTGAATGAACAAAAACGAAATATTACTGAATATGCAAAACGACGTCATTGTTTTTTCAAATCAATTGAATACTTCTATTTCGATTTTTTCAATTCTTTTCAATTCAAAGCATTCAAGTTGATCATGATCATCTTTGTTCTTTTCAATCATTTAGACTAAGACTTTTATGATGCTCAAACGATTCATTTCAATCACTGCTCAGAAAGAGTCATTCTTGATTTAAAGCATAGACGCAACTTCGTTCAAAACATTGTTGAATTATTCAAAGAAGAATCAGACTGAAGTTTTTGCTCTATTCATGACAAACATCAATAGAAAGATCACGTACAACACTCAGTGCGATTTGAACGCTCTAAACGTCTCTTTAATCAATGAAACAACTTACAATTTGAAAGATATTAAAGCGAAGCTGTCATCAAAATATCATAAGTTTCTAGATGTCTTTGATTGAACTCAATCAAATAAACTACTCTTTCATCGCTTCTATGATCATAAAATTGAGCTCATCAGTGATTCAACGTCTTCTTGCTGTTGAATCTATCAAATGTTCTTTGTTAAACTTCTAAAAGTAAAGAAGTACTTAAACGAGAATCTGTTGAAGAGATTCATCACTTCTAGTCAGACTCTCTATTTCTTTCTCGTTCTATTCATTCTTAAAGCAAATGAAGATCTTCGATTCTGCATGAACTATTGAAAGCTAAATGTCATTTTCAAAAGAAATAGATATTCTTTATCATTGATAAACAAGATCATTGATAAAATAGTGAATTGCAAGCATCTGACTAGATTGAACATCATATTAGCATTCAACAAACTTTGAATGCACTTTGATAACGAGAATTACATCACTTTTATCACTGCTTTAGAAGCATATAAATACAAGATGCTATCATTTAAACTGACTAATGAATTGATCTTCTTTCAGCAATATATGAATGATGTTCTATGAAACTTTCTGAACGACTTTTGCCAAGTCTATCTAGATGACATTCTCATTTATAGCAAAATGAGAAAGAAACATAGAAATCACGTCAAACTAGTATTGAGTCAACTACGCAAAGCTGAACTGCAGATGAATATTCAAAAGTGCAAATTCAATGTAGAAGAAACTGTTTTCTTAAAAGTCATAGTATTAAAACTAGATCTTCGTATGAATTCTAGCAAAGTGAAAGTCATAGTCAGCTGAACTACTTCAATCAATCTAAAAGAAATTCAGAGCTTCGTGAAATTTGTTAACTTCTATCGTCGTTTCATTAAGAACTTCTCGAAGCTAGTCAAATCATTCACTCAGCTGACTAGAAAAAACACGTCTTTTGTTTAAAACAAAGTTTGCATTCAAGTCTTTGACAATCTAAAGAAACAAGTCAGCTTGACTTTGATACTTCGTCATTTCAATCTCAAACAACAAGCTATTCTGAAGATTGATGCTTCAAACTATGTAAAAGATGAAATACTATCTCAGTATAATAATGAGAATGTTTTTCATTCAATGATCTTCTACAGCAAAAGCATGATTCTCGCTGAAATCAATTATCACATCTATGACAAGAAATTGTTAGTCATTATTCAATGTTTTGAACACTGATGACTCAAGCTGAAATGCATTAAACTATTTATTTAAATGTTCATCGATCATCAGACTTTGAAGATCTTCATGAAAAACAAACAGTTGAGTTGATGACAAGTTAACTATCTGAACATTCTATCAAAGTTCAACTTTCAGATCATTTTTAAATCAGGTAAAATAAACACTAAAGTCGATGCTTTAATCAGAATGTTTCTAAAAAACATCTTTGAATCAGCTCAGCATCTTGAAGATTATTTTCAGACTATTTTGACTCTCAATAAAGTCAATGTTCTATCTGTTGAATCAGAAGCAAATCTCTATCAATGAATATAAATGATTAATCAAATAAATGAGCTCTGCAATGAATATAAACAAGCTATGAACGAAAACAAGCTCAAATTTCATATCACTAAATTGAAAGACTGCGAAATCATTGACGACATTCTCTTTAGAAAAGATCTACTGTGAGTCTCTAAGAACATGCACACGAAATTACTACAAGAAGTGCATGATCAATCTTCAATCTCTCACTTCAACAATAAATAAATCATTGATCTAGTTCAGCGTTTCTACTATTGATCAGATCATCAAGCTACTATTTGATGATACATTTGAAACTGTCATGCTTATCAGCAAAGCAAAGTTTCTAGAAATAGCATCAATGAACTTCATCATTCTCTCTTGATTTCACAGAAATGCTGAAAAGATATAACTATGAACTTTATTACTGAATTATCTCTGTCAGAAGACTATAACATCATTTGCACAATCATATATCATCTCATCAAAGAATGTCACTATGTTTTCTGTCATTGAGAAGACGATGACATCTCAGCTGAAGAAACAGTTTAAATCATGCTATGAAACGTTTATCAACTGCATGATCTACTCAGTTCTATTGTTTCAAACAAAGACTCTCAATTCATATCAACTATGTGAAAAAGTCTTTGCAAGTGACTGAGAATCACAGCTAGTCTATTCACAGTCTATCATTCTGAGATCAATGATCAATTGAAACGAGTCAATCAAAACGTGTTGAGATCGTGTCTAGAATCTAATCACACTGCAGCGAGATAGTGCGTAGCTGAATAGAATGTTTGATCAATAGAGGTAGCTATAACTAGAATATTAAGAATACAGAAGAAATCAAAGAGAGTTCCGAGCTGTATCTATAGTAGGGCAAAACAAAGGGGACGAAGCAGGTTTGCTCGAGTATCGAAAGCGCTAGAATAGAGTGTTGAGGCTAGGGGTTCAACATGGGCCAAAATCCCTAGAGCTTGTTGACTAGGAAACTCTATTCAATTCCGACACACTCGTAACATTATCTTCTTCTCTTTAAAAGTCATGTCTCTATGACTTGTAGTGTAGTTCATAGCACTGACGTAGAGCCTTGATGCCTGCCTTTCTATCAATCTTTCTATTGATTCAAACCAACTCGCCAAATGCCTATTGTAGCAGGCTCACTATGTGAGATAGAGTGACCATTGAAGCAGGCTCACTAGTCGACTTGCTCATCGAAGAGGTCGACTATCGGCTTGTCATTGAAGCAGGCTCACTAGTTGCACGTGAACGTGAGGTAGATCGATTCACTGGTAGGTAGAGCGATGAGGGTAGATATGTCATCGCATTGACGAAGAATGTCATTGAAGCAGGCTCACTAGTCGACTTGCTCATCGAAGAGGTCGACTATCGGCTTGCCATTGAAGCAGACTCACTAGTTGCACGTGAACGTGAGGTAGATCGATCCACTGATAGCTAGGGCGATGAGGGTAGATATTTCATCGCATTGACGAAGAGTGTCATTGAAGCAGACTCACTACGAGAGCGTCATTTGTAGCAGGCTCACTAAATTGATCTGACGACACAGATTGTTTTGACTCGCCTGATTCACGAGCTTTCGAGGCGAAGAGAGAAAGGGATTGAACAGATTGTTTTCACTCGTCTGCTTCATGAGAATGAGTTGATTCTCTAGCAACCAACGAAGATTCTTTATCGTTGATTCTATTGATCGAATGAACTTTGCGTACTTAATGAGCGATAGGTTCTCTAGCAATTCAAACAGCCTCGTCGTTGATTCTATTGACTCTCTGATGTTGTTCTGTCTTTCGATTGCGTCGATCATCAGGTAAAACAAATTTCTTTATACTCGTTTCATTGTTCGTCGAGTAGCTTGAATGAGTATTGATATCGATATCGTGTGGTTAACGAATTCTTAATATAATGTTGAGATCGTGCCTAGAATCTAACCACACTGCAGCGAGGTAGTGCGTAGCTGTATAGAATGTTTGATCAATAGAGATAGCTATAACTAGAATATTAAGAATACAGAAGAAATCAAAGAGAGTTTCGAGCTGTATCTATAGTAGGGCAAAACAAAGAGAACGAAGCAGGTTTGCTTGAGTATCGAAAGCGTTAGAATAGAGTGTTGAGGCTAGGGGTTCAACATGAGTCAAAACCTCTAGAGCTTGTTGACTAGAAAACTCTATTCAATCTCGACACACTCGTAACAAAACGTTGAACATGAACTTAGAATTTACTGCAATTACATGCAAAATGATTGAATCAAATAAATATTTATGATGAAATTCAGCGACAATTCAAATATCTTCTTGATCACTTTAATGATTCTCTTCTACTTCAATAAAGAATTTCACTCTTGAATGAGTTTTGATTCAGATATGATTGACTATGAAACAATTTGTGAACGACTTGAAGCTAGAAAAGCAAATGATATTGTCATTCAAATGAAAAAGTTACTGAACTTTGATCATCAACAATTGAAAAAGATAAAGCTGATCATCAAAGTTCAGATCAATAAACATAAATGAAACATCACATATGAAGTAAATGACTGAATTTGACTATCTTTCAGAAATGTCAAGACAACAAGACTTTGCAAAGATTTAAAAGATAAACAGCTAGATTTCTATCAAATCACTGTCAAAGTGAATATCTTCTATCATCTTCATTTATCAGTCAGCATGAAGCATCTGCATTCAATGTTCAGCTTGAAGCTACTGCAATCATATTTAGAAAACTCTTTATCAGAACAGCATTCAGAATGATTCAGATCAATCACTATTGAAGACAATGAGCACTGAAAGATAGACAATATATTGAACTTCAGATGCTATTAAGGTCAAATACAGTACAAAGTCAAATGAACAAATCTAGATAGAAACGATGAATGATACTATGTCGATAAAGAAAAATTCAATGATTCAGAGAAAGTTTTGAACGAATTTCATAAGCTATATTCAAACAAATCACGTTAAATATCGAAATAACTATCAACAAAAGTGAGCAAATGAACTACATTCATGCAAACATGAATTTTTAAAGAGAAGAGTAATGTTACAAGTGTATCAAGACTGAACAAAACTGAACAAGACTGAAGTTTTAATCAATTCACAATGAACACTAGCGAGTTTTTGATGTAATAATTAAAGCTAGTTAACAATCTAGTTGAGATCTGATCTAGATCTGACTTAAATTTGACTCAGATATGACTCAATCTCTTTTTCTTTCTCAACATTCTTTTTCTTTTTCAACACTCTTTTCTTTCAACAACATTTTGTTTATTTACATTATATTCTTTTCATTTCACAAACACATCTCTTTTGAGTTTAACACAGTCTCTGAACATTACATAAATAGAAGCTTTTGTATCAATCTTTTTCTGTATTCTTAATATTCAGTTATAGTTATCTTTAAAGATCAAACACTATCAACTCTGATCTTCATTGATTGTATCATTTAGACATGATTCTGACATTTACTCATTTATCTACTCGCTCATTTACTCTTCATTCTACTCAATTATTTACTTGCTCATTTACTTTTCATTTTACTCATTTATCTACTCGCTCATTTACTCTTCACTCTACTCGTTTATTTACTTGCTCATTTACTTTTCATTTTACTCATTTATCTACTCGCTCATTTACTCTTCACTCTACTCGTTTATTTACTTGCTCATTTACTCTTCATTTTACTCGTCTATTTACTCTTCATTCTACTCTCTATCAAACGCGTTGATCAAGTGCATAAAACATGTCAAACAGTGCTTCAAACAATGCTTTTTACATGACTTTCTATCTACTCATCATTCTACATGCTCAGTTATTTATTTGATAATCTTCGCTTCGAGTTTTATAGAGCTGACGTTAGAGAGTTTGAAGTTTTCACTTTCTTTTTTTCTTCATAGTTTTTACTTTCTAGAACAACAACAATCAAAATATCAACATGTTCAGCTATCAACTCAGCTATCAACTCGTTCATTTACTAGTCAGTCTACTTGCTTCAAAACATGCTTTAAAAGACGTGTTGATCAAGCGCATAACATGAGTCAAACAGTGTTTCAAACAATGCTTTTTACTGAGCTTTTTACTGAGCTTTTCACTGATCTTTCAACCGATCTTTCTACTGATCTTTTGATCGAGTCATTTAGTGAGCTTTCTACTGATCTTTCGATTGATCTTTCTATTGATCTTTCTACTGATGAGCTTTCTACTGATCTTTTGATTGAGTCATCTAGTGAGCTTTCTACTGATCTTTCGATCAATCTTTCTACTGATCTTTCTATCAATCTTTCTATCAATCTTTCTATCGATCTTTCTACTGAGCTATCTATTGAGCTATCGACTGAGCTTTCTATCAAACGCTCTATCAAACATTCTACATGCTTCAAAATACGCGTCGATCGAGCGCATAACACAGGTCAAACAATGCTTTCTACATGACTCTCTATCAAGCACCCTTCATGTTTTCCTACCAAGCGCCCTTCATGTTTCCCTACCAAGCGCCCTTCATGTTTCTCTACCAAGCGCCCTTCATGTTTCCCTACCAAGCACCCTACCAAGCACCCTTCATGTTTCCCTACCAAGCACTCTACCAAGCACTCTTCATGTTTCCCTACCAAGCGCCCTTCATGTTTTCCTACTAGGTTCGTTGACTGCTCGAGCAAGTCTGTTACCAATGAAAAGCAACGCAGTTTTCAGCTATTGCTGACTCAGAACTTATTGATTATTGCGATCGTATAATAGATTAATTACTAATTAATTTGACTAACTAAATA
>JAABUV010006067.1_pt1 | contig 13370 bp, 11 predicted proteins | sample 5559971 | NCBI WGS metagenome assembly JAABUV01 (sample SAMN10711881, study PRJNA513362) | rock metagenome | isolation source: Antarctica rocks | place: Antarctica: Victoria Land, Knobhead nord | collected 2015-12-19
AGGAGGGTCATCATGCGATAGACTGCGGGTGGCATCGGGAGGCTCCTTCCGGACGATATGGTGTCAGCACCCCTATCCTACCAAAGCCCTCCCGATTGCCCCCTTGTTAGCGAAAACTAGAGTTGATAAAGACGGCTCAATGGGTTCTTGACAACCAAGGCAACGAACTATCATCAATCCGCGACTATCGGAACGAGACGAATAGTCTATTGGAGCGTCATTTTCGCGATGCGTATCGTAACGCTATAAGTATGGTGTATCAAGGAATTCGAACCGAGGAGTACCGGACACGTGGACCTTCCGATCTCGTTGTCCCAAGCACGGATGAATCGCTTTGCAAAGTACGCTTCGAGTTCAAGGTTTGGGGCCGCGAGCACGTCGGCACCGTGAGGCAACTCTTAAGCTACATGTCAGACGAAGAGGACATTGGCATTGTGTATATGGTCAACTCCTCGAAGAGGGATATTGCTGATGCGTACCGAGAACAGATGATCCTACTTCAACCAGACTATAAGCCGGCGAGTTTCCGTGAACGGCCCGTGCTATCAGAAGCAACAGGATTCCGGCACTTCCGATCAATCCACCGAACAGCGAGGGGTAGAGAAGTAGCTATCTATCATTTCATTCACAACTTCAGTGGCTAGCCGATCGCAGCAGCGTATGTCAATCTGACCTCACAATTTTCCCAATCCGTTGTGCTTATGTAAGCCATCCCCTCCCGTCATCCATTGTTGTCACTGGATCGATGTCGGGAATGTGTTCCCGTCGCTACCGTCATGATGAGTATATAGGTGTCAATGCTGCCGTCTGCGACATAGGCTAGCGTCGCTACGACCTGTTCCTTGTTATACTTGTTGTAGTAATGCGACACGAGACCCGCCCACGGATCACTGGTATGGTGTGCGGGTACGGACGGTTGGTTGCACAGGAGAAGCAATGGACGCACGAACCTTTATGACGCCAGGCGACCCCGATGACGAGCTTGCCCACGTCGTCGCCCGCATCCGCGCCAAGCGTCAACGTCAAGGACTACCCCTGTCCTCACCATCAGCCGACGTCGTTGCATCCGTTATCGCCCATCTACAGGGGGAGGAGCCACTGAGCGACGCCGATCTTGCTGAGCATGAGCGCCTCTGGCACGGGGTCCAGGACGAGATACGTGGTCGTGACCAAGCCAATGACCATGCTGAGGGACTTTTGTAGGGCAGGTGGCAGACTACCTCATCGATACATACCACCTGAATCGGTTGATTGATCCGGGGCATCCGTTCCGGGCGCGGTTCATCGCACGTCTTAGAGCGGGCGACACCTTCTCCACCATTCTGTCGATCATCACGGAAACGGTGTTTGGATTCAGCATCCTGCCACGCGCGGCCCGCAATTGGACAGAGTGGCACACGATCCGCCCCTCTCGCGTGCTGCTCCCGCTTGACGAGACAGATGCGCTTGATGCGGCAGCGCTCCAGGTGGCGCTACGCCGTCAGGGACGGCAGCTGGCGGCGGTAGACGCTTTGATTGCCACGACCGCCTTGCGTTATGATCTGACACTCCTAACGACCGACGGCGACTTTGCTGCGGTGCCGACACCGCATGTCGAGAGTTGGCTGCCGTAACGCGTCCCAGGCATCCATACGCTGTACGATGTCTGCCAGCGATGCCTCTTGTCACCCTGTGCAACACAGACATAGGTGGGGATGCCGCTACGTCGATGACCACAAGGCGGTTAGCGCTACCGCCTTGGACGGTCCACCGCCTGCACCGTCCAAGGCGGTAGGATTAGGATACAGAAGTGGAGAACGCGCCTACAGCGGTGTTCTCCCGGTAGCGCCAGGCACAGAGTAGCTGACTGGAGGTAGCCCATGAGCGCGACGAGCACGACGGTGGTCACGGATTCTGGCGTCCCGCTCTCGACGCTAGAGGCCGTGCTGGAGCGCATTACCTACGCGAACGAGGAGACTGGCTACACCGTGGCCCGCGTCGCGACGCGCGGAGGCGGGAGCGATCTGCTGACCGTCGTTGGCGCACTCCTGGGTGCCCAACCCGGCGAAAGCCTGCGCATGCAGGGCGTATGGAAAAGCCATCCGCAGTACGGGCGCCAGTTCGAGGTACGCGGCTACACGACGGTCCTCCCGGCCACGATTCAGGGTATCCGACGCTACCTCGGCTCCGGCCTCATTAAGGGCATCGGCCCCAAGATGGCCGAGCGCATCGTGGACCGCTTCGACGCGGACACCCTGCGCGTCATCGAGGAGGAACCCGGCCGCCTGATTGAGGTGCCGGGGCTGGGCCCCAAGCGCACCGCGATGATCGGCCGCGCCTGGGAAGAACAAAAGGCGATCAAGGAGGTCATGCTCTTCCTCCAGGGTGTCGGCGTCTCCACCTCGCTCGCCGTGCGCATCTACAAGACGTACAAGGACGCCAGCATCTCCGTCGTCAAGAACGAGCCGTACAAGCTGGCCGGCGACGTGTGGGGCATCGGCTTCAAGACGGCCGACACGATCGCGCAGGCCATGGGCATCCCGCACGACAGCCCGGAGCGTGTCAAGGCTGGTCTCCAGTTCGCGCTCTCGGAAGCGAGCGACGACGGGCACTGCTACCTGCCCGAAGCGGACCTGATCGCCAAAGCGACCGAGATCCTGGGCGTCGAGACGGTACTGGCCGAAACGTGTCTGGAGGACCTGTCCGGCGAGGAGGGAGTCGTGATGGAATACCTTCCCGGCGACGACGGCGAGACGGTGACGGCCGTGTACCTCGTGCCGTTCCATCGGGCCGAGGTCTCGCTGGCGAACGGACTGCTGCGCCTGCTGACCGCACCTGCGGAGCGGCTGCCCGCGTTCCAGACCGTAGAGTGGGAGAAAGCGATCGCGTGGCTGCACACGACAACCGAGAGTACCCTCGCGCTCGCACAGGCGGAGGCGGTACGTCTGGCGCTAACCGAGAAGGTCGCCGTGCTGACTGGTGGCCCCGGATGCGGCAAAAGCTTTACCGTGCGCTCGATCGTCGCCCTGGCCAAGGCCAAGCGAGCCAAGGTCATCCTCGCCGCACCAACGGGCCGGGCCGCCAAGCGCCTCTCGGAACTGGCGGGCATGGAGGCCGCGACGCTGCACCGCCTCCTGCAACTGCGGCCGGGAGGCGACGCCGCCTTCAACAGGGACACTCCACTTGACGCCGACCTCGTGGTTGTTGACGAGGCCTCGATGCTCGACGTCCTGCTCGCGAACACACTGGTCAAAGCCATCGCTCCCGGCGCTCACCTGCTATTCGTCGGCGACGTGGACCAGTTGCCGAGCGTCGGCGCGGGTGAGGTCCTGCGCGACCTGCTCGGCGCGGGCGTCATCCCGAGCGTCCGCCTCACCCACATCTTTCGCCAAGCCCAAGAATCGGGCGTCGTCACCAATGCCCACAAGATCAACGCGGGGCAGATGCCGGTTACGCGGGGCCTCGCCGACTTCTTCCTCTTTGCCGAGGACGACAACGAGCGGGTCGCCGACCTGACCGTGGATATCGTGGCTAACCGCCTGCCGCGTAAGTTTGGGCTCGACCCCCGACGCGACGTGCAGGTGCTCTGTCCGATGCACCGTGGACCGGCCGGGGCAGGCGCGCTCAATGAGCGCTTGCAAGAGGCGCTGACACCAGCGCGGCTTGGCGTCCCCGAGCGGCGATTCGGTGGCCGTGCCTACCGCGTCGGCGACAAAGTGACGCAGATTCGGAATAACTACGACAAGGGGACGGCCGGCGTCTTCAACGGGTCAGTCGGCGTCGTGACGGGGCTGTCTCTGGAGGATCAGGAGTTACGTGTGTTCATGGACGACGAGGAGGAGGTCGTCTACGGCTTTGACGAACTGGACGAACTGACCCACGCGTACGCCATGAGCATTCACCGCAGCCAGGGGAGCGAATACGCGTGTGTCGTCGTGCCGCTGACGACGAGTAGTTGGCTCATGCTCCAGCGCAATCTCCTGTATACGGCCGTCACGCGTGCCAAACGCCTCGTGGTGTTGGTTGGGAGCAAGCGCGCGCTGGCGAAAGCGGTGCGGACGGAGGGCGCGGGGCGACGGTATACGGCGCTGGCCGAGCGCCTACGGCGGGGGCGCGTGGCGGAACACCGAGAACGCTATACATCCAAGCTGAGCTGATACTGCCTCGTCACCAACCCGTCAGGGCAGTGGGTCTCGACCTGGATGCATGACGTGGGCAAGGCCCTGGGCCCGCGCGCCGTTGTAGAAGCGCTCGTCGATCGTCCACATCGTCGTTCCAGCCTGCTCGGCCAGCGCGGCGTAGGACATGTCGAAAAGCGAGCCACGTCGGCTCGGGTAACTCAACTCGATCCCGCGCGTAGATATCCGGGCGGTAGTCGCGTATGCTTCCGTCCAGCGCCTGCTCCCATTGTGGCGTTAGGGCGATATCGCCTGACACCGTGCGATGTACACGGTCAACAAGGGCAATTTCGTAGGACGGCAGGGAGCGCACAAGATCGATGGCCTCGTCAGGGAGGAGCGTCGGGAGAGGTGGACGCGCGAGGCACAGATGATAGAGGGCGTTGGCAGCCTCGGAATACAGGCACGTCGGTGCCAAGAGACGAGCATCGCGTGCTCCACAGCGATCGAGGAAAGCCTGGCAGTCGTCGCTGAACGGCCCATCCACGAGCCAGCGCACGACAACAGACGCATCGACAACGAACCCAGGAGCAGGCACGGCGGCTTAGGGCTCCCGGTAACCGGCGTCGCGCGCTTTGATAAGTTCCTCGACGGGATCGGGCAGTTGCGAGAGGTCGACGCCACGTCGGCGAATCCTGTCATGGATGGCCGCCACGCGCTCCCGCGCGCGGCGCACCTTTTCGGGCGTCAGCGATCCGGGCACATCTTCGGGTCTAGAGGGCGGGGTGTACGATGTATCCATACGCTTTGTCTCCTGCATCTAGTATACAACAGGCCTGCCGCGCTCGCGCGGCCGTTGCCCGTCGTGGGGGGCGGATGCCCTGTGTGCCGACGTCGAGGCTTGACTCCTAAAAGGGGGTGTTTGCATAACCCCTAAAACACAGCGCGCTACCTGTCCGACACGTCGCTCGGGGTTCACATGTTCACCACGTTTCTCCACGCCCTGTACACCGCGATGAGACGCCTCTTGGGAGGTCCATTGATGCAGCGGAGTCTGTCGCGGCGATGGCGCGGGCTATGGGAGGCCGTCTACACCCACCAGTGGGGAGGACGCGTGGTGTGTTCACCCGATGTGACCACGGACGTCCACAATGAAGCAACATCCTATTGCGTATCCCATCGTGCATCCGTAGACTTGTCCTATGGTTAACATCAATGCGTTGTTCCGTGTCCGGCGCGCCTGTGGGCATGTTGAATTGCTGCCCGAACTCTTGCCACGGGTCGAGGAGGAGCGCTACCCCGACCGGCCCTCTCTGCTTGCGGCCAGAGAAAAAGCCCTCACGACTCTTGAAGCCATGGTCTGCGTCAACTGTTATTCGCGTGACGACATTGGGACGTTGGTCGCCGCGCTGCGTCAGCTAGGCGTTCCCTTGCCCGACGCTCCCACGATGATCGGAGGAACGGACAAGCAAACGCGACTGGCGCGGCTGCTCCGCTCACGTAAGACAGTGGAGATCCGCGACGAGTATACACACTACCGTCACGGACTCAATCAGAAGATAGAAATCGGCGCTCTATCGCGTGAAGGCGCCGCACGACAGCGGGCGTGGTGCGACCGATCGATCGCGGCGGTTCTGGCCGTCAAGGATCCTGAGTGGTGGATCGACCACCAGATGAGTGGTGGATGGGATCTTGTGCGCGCTGCGGCCCGACGTTCTGTCGGGAGCTAACTGTTTAGGTCGTCGAACGCATTATCGACCGAATCGCCGACATCGGTGGGCTTGATTCGGGGTGTGATCCAGTTATCCGGTGTGCGTCCCGATGCCGACGCGCATGAGCAGCGCCGATATGCGCCCCCACGTCGGCCACCTCCGTGTAGATTTTGGGCCCATGCCGTGGCTAGGCCAAGCCCCATGCCGTATTATGAAGCTATGACGCTATCCACCCACTTTGAAGAGGCACTGATCTTCGCCACGCGGCTGCATGCGGGCCAGCTCCGCAAGGGAACCAGCATCCCGTACATCGCACACCTGCTGGCGGTCGCCGGCATCGTTCTCGACTACGGTGGGATGGAGACCGAGGCGATCGCCGCTCTGTTGCATGACGCCATAGAAGATCAAGGCGGGCCGCCGACGCGCCAGGAGATCCGGCGGAGGTTCGGGGCTGAGGTCGAGGCCATCGTGGTCGGTTGCTCGGACACGGACCAGGTCCCGAAGCCACCCTGGCGGGCACGTAAGGAAACATACCTCACGGGCCTTGGCCATGAATCCGCCTCGGTCCGCATGGTCTCGGCTGCGGATAAGCTGCACAACGCCCGCGACATTCTGGCGGCGTACCGCTCGCTTGGTGAGGCGTTGTGGGGCCGGTTTAACGGTGGCCGCGAGGGCACGCTATGGTACTACCGTACCCTCGTGCACGCTTATCGCGCGACAGACACCGTTCCCGCGCTGGTCGCTGAACTTGATCGTGTCGTTACAAAGATCGAACACCTTGCTGAGCAGGCTGTATAAATCGTGGGCAGCCGCTCGTCATACGCAGTAGCACTCTTTTCTCGCCCTTCTAAGGTGGCTGTGTCGCTGACCTTGACAAGTCCGGAAGTTCCTAGCACAATAATGTCACGCTTTGAAAATTATATAGGCGATAATGCGTCTGGAAAGTTTACGCATGACAACGCTTCGATACCTGCGCATTCAACACCATCTCACCCAAGAGCAGTTTGCTGTGGCTGCTGACGTTTCCCCATCGACGGTCTATCACAGTGAGGCTGGCAAGGTGCGACCGCGTCCTTCCATCGTCCGGCGGCTTGCCCGCGCCCTCGCTGTGCATTCGGACGACATAGACGCGGATGGGTATCACGTCACGGCAGCTTCCACGAACGATACACTGCGCGACGACGGCCCGCCTACATCATGACGAGCCTCGTCTTGGATACGCAGCTTCCGCTACCACCCGTTCTGCCGACATCCGTGGGATTTAGGAACGGGACGAGTAGTTCAATGACCAGCCGTACGATTATGCTGGCCGAGTTGCACCTGCTCCTCGCCGCTCTCCCTGCCACTGCAACTCTCGGCGACTACCGAACGGCCATCGTGGAAGAAAACGTGCTCTTGAAGCGGAGTGCCACGACTCGTCGCGCCACCGCACGCTATCTCATGGAACTTTATACCCTTGACCTTCGTGTACCCCTCTTTCGCGTTCTCCGATCCCTATGGGACCAGGATTCAGTGGGTCGCCCGTTGTTAGCATCGCTATGCGCCAACGCACGCGATGCCCTCCTTCGGCGGACCGCTCAAGCCGTGCTGCCTCTTGCGCCGGGTACGCTCATCGTACCCTCGGACATCAGCCGTCCAATCTCTGAGACGACGCCCAACACCTACAATGCCGACACACTCGCGAGGATCGCGCGTAACGCTGCCTCATCATGGACCCAATCCGGTCACCTTGTCGGTCATCGTTCGAAGGCGCGCGCCCGTGCGCAGGCCACCACTGCGAGCGCTGCGTATGCGCTGTTACTGGGCTTCCTCGCCGGCGCGCGCGGGACGTTCCTGCTCGACACATATTGGACCTCCTTGCTTGACGTCTCGGCCGATGTCCTTGACACGCTGGCCTTCGATGCAGGGCGGCATGGCTGGCTCACCTATCGTCGTATCGGTGATGTCGTCGACCTGGGGTTCTCCGACCTGCTCGAGGGGAACAAGGGTGTGGGCGCATGAGCAAGGTCGAGGAGTTGGTCGGAGCCTACAGCCGCTTCGTGCGGTTGCCCTGGGAACGGAATCTGGCGGGGCCACAGAAGTGCTGGTTCGTCGTCTATGACCCGCGCGATGAGCGCCGACTGCGCAACCGCGTCACCTTGTTCGATCTCGCTACGCACGAAGCCAGCCACGATTGGGTGTTCTGCGACCTGACGGACGCTTTTGCCGCCTGGATCGCCGCCGAGGAGTATCGCGAGAGCTATTTCGCCGCCCCAGACGACCTGGACATGGTGCTCGGGGACTTCCGCCAGGCCACCGCCGATCGCGTGCGCACGGCGTTGACGGCGCCAACGACCACGGTGGATACCGTCGTGGCCGTGCTCGGCGTCGCCTCGCTGTTCGGGCTGCTCAAGGTCTCTCAGGTGGTCGAGGATGTCGCGCCGCACATCCGGGGCCGGCTGTTAGTCTTCTTCCCCGGCGAATACGAGGGCTCGAACTATCGCTTATTGGACGCGCGGGACGGGTGGAATTATCTGGCCGTCCCCATTACTAGCGAGAAGGGTGGCTGATGCCGTGACGCTCAACCGCGATGTGTTTGCCAAGGACCCACTGGAGGCGACGATCCCGAACAACGGTGTCGCGACGGTCGCCGATCTCCGGCCGACCGACGACGTGGAGACGCTGCGCTACGAGTTGCGCACCTTCGTCTGCGAGGGCGAGTACGCCCGCGGACTCCAGACGATCCTCGACACCTATCTGCGCAACGTGGGCAACCCGGAGCAACCGGCGGTCTGGGTCAGCGGCTTCTACGGCAGCGGCAAGTCCCACCTGGTCAAGGTCCTGCGCTACCTGTGGACCGACTATCATTTCCCGGACGGGACCTCGGCGCGCGACCTGGCGACGCTACCCACCGAGATCCGGGACGCCCTCAAGGAGTTGTCCATCGCCGGGCGGCAAGCGGGCGGGCTGCAGGCGATGGCCGGCACCCTCGGCGCTGGCGCCGGCAACATCCGCCTCACCCTGCTGTCCCTGCTGTTCCGCAGCGTTGGCCTCCCCGAGGAGTACTTCGCCGCGCAGTGCGTCCTATGGCTCACGTCCATCCATGCCTACGACGCGGTCAAGGGTGCGGTCGAGGCGGCGGGCCGCGACTTTCACGCCGAGTTGCGCCGCATGTACATGTCTCCCGTCCTAGCGCAGGCCATCCTCGTCGCACAGCCAGCCCTGGCCCCCAACGAAGCGGGCATCCACGCGCTGTTGCGGACGCAGTTCCTCAACGTCACGGACATCAGCATCTCCGACACGCTCGACACGATCTCCGAGGTCCTCGCGGTCAACGACAAAATGCCCTGCACGCTCCTGGTGCTCGACGAGGTGCAGCAATATATTGGCGACAACGCGGAGCGCAGCTACGCCGTCCAGGAGATCACCGAGGCCTGCAGCAAGAAGTTCGCGGGCCGCGTGCTCTTCGTGGCGACCGGCCAGTCGGCGCTCTACGGCACGCCGCTGTTGCAGCGCCTGAAGGACCGCTACACGGTCACGGTCGAGTTGTCCGACACCGACGTGGAGGCGGTGACGCGCCAGATCGTGCTGCTCAAGGCTCCGACGCGCCTTTCCGAACTTGAAGGGGTCCTGGCCACAAGCAGCGGTGAGATTCGGCGGCAACTGAGCGAGACCAAGATTCGCCCCTCGGCCGCGGACGATCAGGTCCTCGCCGCCGACTACCCCATCCTCCCCGTGCGCCGTCGCTTCTGGGAGCGCGTGCTACGCGCCGTCGACCGCGCAGGGACGGCTGGTCAACTGCGCACGCAGCTGCGCATCGTCTTCGAGGCCGTACGCACCGTCGCCGAGCGGCCCTTGGGGACCGTTGTCCCGGCTGACTTCGTGTACGACGAACTCTCCTCAAACATGCTGCAATCGGGCGTGCTGCTGCGCGAGGTCCACGAGATCGTGGGCCGACAGCGTGATGGGACTGCAGACGGTGAGCTTCGTGCACGCTTATGTGCGCTCATCTTCCTCATCGGCAAGCTATCACGTGAGGGCATGGCCGACACGGGCATCCGGGCGACGCCCGACATGCTGGCCGACCTGTTGGTCGAGGATCTGCTAGCTGGTGGCGCTTCGCTGCGTGGCCGCCTGCCCGCCCTGCTGAATGATCTCGTTGAGGCCAGTGCGTTGATCAAGGTGGAGGACGAGTACCGCGTCCAGACGCGTGAGGGCGCCACGTGGACCTCCGACTTCCAGGACCGCCTGACCAAGATCCGCAATGACGAGAGCGTCGTCGGCGCCCAGCGGTCGGAGCGCCTCCGGCTGGCCAGTGCGGAGCGCCTCAAGGACATCAACAAGCTGCTGCTGCAGGGTGAGAGCAAGACACCGCGCAAGATCGAGCTGTTCTTCGGCCTGACGCCGCCGACGACGACAGGGACCGCCATCCCCGTGTGGATTCGCGATGGCTGGAATGACAGTGAACGCGACGTCATCGCCGACGCGCAGAAGGCGGGTCCCGAGAGCTCGACGGTCTTCGTGTTCCTGCCCCGCAGGCCGGGCGAGGAGTTCAAGAACGCGCTCGCGGGCCAAAAGGCGGCGGTCGACACCCTAACCCTGCGCGGCGTCCCCACCAGCCCGGAGGGGCAGGAGGCGCGCGGGGCGATCGAGACCCGGCAACAGGAGTACGAGCGCGCCCTCACCCTGGCCGTCGACGACATCCTGGCCGGGGCGCGCGTGTTCCAGGGCGGTGGCAACGACGTGGGCCTGGGCCTGCGCGACGGTGTGCTGAGCGCGACGCAGGCGGCACTGATTCGTCGCTATCCCCGCTTCGACGACGGGGACAGCGCGAAATGGGACAAGGTCGCCGAGCACGCGCGCAAGGGCGACAAGAGCCCTCTCTCTGTCCTGGGCTACCAGGGCGAGGCCGACAAGCATCAGGTCTGCGCCGCAGTGCTGTCCTACATAGGTAGCGGCAAGAAGGGCGGTGAGATCCGTAAGCAGTTCATGGCCCCGCCGTATGGCTGGCCGCAGGATACCGTGGACGGTGCCTTGCTAGCCTTGTTCGTCGGCGGCATCGTGCGTGCGAGTCACAACGGGATGCCTGTGGAGGTCAACAACTTGACCGCTACCATGATCAACAACGCCGACTTCAAGGCTGAGATGGTGGTCATCGGCACTGGGCAGCGGCTCGTCGTGCGCAAACTCCTGGGAGAGAACGGCGTCCCGTGCACCCCGAATCAGGAGGGCGCGGCGCTCCCGCTGCTGCTCGAACGGCTCCGAACCATGGCCGGTCGCGCCGGTGGCCCACCTCCGCTACCCGTCACGCCAGACACGTCGTATTTAGAGGAGATTGGACGGGACTCCGGTAATGCCCAGGTGCTCGCCGTCTATACCGTCCGCGAGCAGATCGTGGCCAACGCGCAGGCCTGGCAAGCGCAGGCGACCACGATTCAGCAGCGTCTGCCGCGCTGGCAGAGGTTACAACGCCTCCTTGCCCATGCCCGCGAACTGCCGGGCATCGATGTCATCGATGCCCAGGTTGCCGCGATCGTGAACGAGCGCCGCTTGTTGACCGATCCCGATCCCGTGCCGCCACTGTGCGCAGCACTGACCGAGGCGGTGCGGCGGGCGTTGATGAGCGCGCGGGACGCGTATGACCACTCGTATCAGCAACAACTGGCCGATCTGCAGGCGACAAGCGCATGGCCCAAACTGACAGAGGAGCAACGACAGCAGGTCCTCAAAGAGAGCAACATCGTGCCGATGCCGGCCGTGAAGGTGGCCACCGAGGAAGATGTGCTAGCCTCGTGCGACGCCATGCCGTTGCAAGAATGGCGCAATCGGACCGATGCCTTGACGCAACGGTTTGCCAACGCGTGGCTCGCCGCACAGAAGCTGGTCGAACCGGACGCCGTGATGATCACGCTGCCCCGCGGCAGTTTCACGACAGCCGAGGAAGCCCGGCTCTGGATTAATGAACTGGACGATATCGGCCGTCAGATTATGCAGCACGTCGAAGGCGGCACGCCCGTTGTCGTACAGTAGATCAGAGACGAAGGAGTATCTATGCCGGCACTGGCCCCTGCCCTGCGCAATAACCTAGAAAAGACGGTTGTCGCGGCCCGCTACCTCGCCGAAGCAGCAGCTCGCGTCGCGCTGCATCGGTTAGCGGTCGACGAGCGCGACGCCTATCCGAGCCTCAATGAGGAGCAGCGCGCGTTGCGGGTCACGCTGCGAGCACGGGCACGGCAGCTGGGCGATCCCCTGGACAAGGCCCAAGCAGATCCGACGTCTATCAAGACCATGCCGGCCCTCGCCGCCGAGTGCGCCTACGAGCAGTGGCACCGCCTTCTGTTCGCGCGCTTCCTGGCCGAGAATAACCTGCTGATGCATCCCGAGGGCATCCCTGTCTCCCTAACTGAGTGCGAGGAGCTGGCAGCTGACGAGGGTCTCCCTGATGGGTGGGCCGTCGCGACACGCTACGCGGCCCACATGTTGCCGCAGATTTTCCGCCCTGACGATCCGTTGCTGCAGGTCGGGTTCGCCCCCGAGTCCCGGCAGGCATTGGAGAAACTCCTGGACACGTTGCCGAGCGCGATGTTCACTGCCGATGATAGCTTGGGCTGGGTGTATCAGTTCTGGCAGACCAGACGCAAGGAGCAGGTCAACGCCAGCGGCGAGAAGATCGACGCCAGTACGATCAGCGCCGTGACGCAGCTCTTCACCGAGCACTACATGGTGCAGTTCCTCTTGCATAACTCGCTCGGCGCCTGGTGGGCCGCGCGCCACCCCGGCGATGCGCTGCCACTGGCCCCCAGCGACGCCGATTACCTGCGCCGACTCGACGACGGCACGCCGGCTGCCGGTACGTTTCCTAATTGGCCGAACCAGGCGAACGAACTGCGCATTCTCGATCCTTGCGGCGGATCAGGCCACTTCATGGTTGCCGCGCTCGACCTGATGGCGCGCATCCGCATGTGCGAGGAGGGATTGACTGAGCGCGAGGCGACCGACGCGGTGCTACGCGACAACCTTCACATGTTGGAGATCGACCAGCGCTGCACCCAGATCGCGGCCTTCGCCCTGGCCCTGGCGGCATGGAAGCGCGGCGGATATCGCCAGCTACCCCAACTTCATGTGGCCTGCTCGGGTATGCGCATCGGCGCGACCAAAGAGGAGTGGCTGGCCCTGTGCGAGGGTGAGGGCAGGGCCAGGAAGCGCCTGCGCTGGAGCATGCGCCAGCTCTACGATGCCTTCCAGCAGGCACCCGAGCTGGGTAGCCTGATCGACCCGCTCAAAGCTATGGAAGCTGGCTGGGAGACTGCCACCTTTGCCGAGATACAACCATTGCTTGAGGAGGCGTTGCGCGAAGATAACGTGCAGGCCGACCCTGACCGTGCTGCTATCGGAGTGGTTGCACAGGGGCTAGCCAAGGCCGCTGAGCTATTGACACACAAATACCATCTCTTAGTTACTCTAGTTTTCGCTAACAAGGGGGCAATCGGGAGGGCTTTGGTAGGATAGGGGTGCTGACACCATATCGTCCGGAAGGAGCCTCCCGATGCCACCCGCAGTCTATCGCATGATGACCCTCCTG
>JAABUV010006070.1_pt1 | contig 13368 bp, 12 predicted proteins | sample 5559971 | NCBI WGS metagenome assembly JAABUV01 (sample SAMN10711881, study PRJNA513362) | rock metagenome | isolation source: Antarctica rocks | place: Antarctica: Victoria Land, Knobhead nord | collected 2015-12-19
AAGCCCAATCGTCCACCCCAAGCACGCGCGGCGCCATGGCGGGTGGCGCAGGCGCGCCACGACGGACGAGGCGAAGCAGGGTGGCGCCGCTCACGGGCGTGCCGACCCGTTCGGCCAGACGCGCGCCGGCCTTGCCGCCCAATGCGAGGCCGATGTGGTGCTGGAGGCTGCCCAGGCGCACTGTCCGCTGGGCATACGGCCTTTGACGGAGTTTGAGGCAAAGCCTTGACCTTGCCTGCTTCCTCAGTCGTCGCCGTCAGGCCGGTTGAACTCGACCCACACCAGCATCGGCATCGTGCGCCCGCCAATCTCCACCGGCGGTCGCGGGTAGCCGGCCTGCCGCACCGCCGCGAGCGCCGCCGCGTCAAGCTGCGGCGATCCGGTGCCGTGCACCAGGTGGATGTTTGCGGGCCGGGCGTCGCAGATGCTGAACGCGACGCGCGCGCGGCCGTCGCTGCCCATCATCGCGGCCGAGGGCGGATAGCGCAGCGCGGCCTGTATCGCCGATTTCAGCCCGCCCTCGTAGCTGTCCAGTCCGGCGCGCGAGGGCGCGGCTGGGACGGCAGCGGGCGGGCCGGCCGCGGCGGACGGCGCGTCGCTGGCTGGCGCGCGTGCGGCAACGGTCAACGCGGCGGTGGCAGGTTGGGCCGGCAAGAGCCGTAGCACAGCGCGCGGCACGGGCCGGAGCGTGGGGTGGGGCAGTTCGGGCAGCTTGGCAAGGCGGCGCGGGGGAGTGGGCGCTGCGGGGGCAGCGGCCAGCGCCGGCTTGTCCGGCAGGTCGGCGAGCGGGGCCTGCGGCGCAGCCAGGCCAGGGTCAGGAGGAGGAGTCAAGAGACTCTGCACCTGGGACGGCTCCGGAGGCTGGGCAACCGGGTCGGCGGGCGCCAGCTCGGGCGGTGCGACGGAAGGGGACAGCGCGCCAGCCTCGGCGACCTGGGTCAGGGGCGGCGGCACAATCACTATCTGTAGCGTGACCGGCGCAGGCGGAGCGGGCTGGAAGCCCGGCGTCGCGGTAGCGACCAGCAGCACTACCGTTATCTGCAGGGTGGCCGCGGCGCCACCTCCGGACGCCAGCCAGCACCGCAGCGGTGCTGGCTGCTCGCGCAGCATCCGGCTGCCCGAATCGGCGAAGGGAGTCGGGGCGGTGCCCGCCCGCTCGGCCGTGCCAAGACGGGCGCGGGCAGGCCAGCGTGCCAGGACCGCACTGCCTCCAGCGAAACCCGCAACGGGGGAAAGGAGGCTTCCGTCGTGCTTGGTCATCTGGCTAGAACGCCTTGCTCTCCGACCCGGCTGCCCCGGTCACCAGCGGCAGAGGTAACCGCGTTGTTCTGGGCGCCAGTGGCGCCGTTGACCAACTTGTAACCGTTGGTCAGCACCAGCAGCGTGCGGCTGTTCGGGCTAGCACGGTCTTGACCGCCTATGCCGCATGGTGGGTGGGATAGTTGGCAAGGCTGGGGTTGAAGCCTTGGAAGACCGAGCCCGTGGCGACCGCAGGAGAAATGTGCTGGCCGCTCGGCAGGACCGGCGAGGTTGGGTCGTTGTCGTTGCGGCGGCCGTCGATGTCGGCCCGCGCCACGCCACCCAGGCCGGCCAGGACCGTCGCGGTGAGCAGCCCGAGGCACAGCACCGAACGTGTGGCCTGATGGGTCATCCTGTCTTTTCCTGAGCGGCTGCGGCGACGCCGCGCCCTTGCCAAGGGCGGACAAGTGCCGGTCGGCTTATCGCGCCGAATGCTGGGCACAGGCAGGCGCGCAGCCGCGACGATTGCGTGACAGATTGGCGTCAGCTTCGAACGCTTCGTTGCGCCTTGACAGGATCGCGCCGGTTTTCTTTGTATCACCTTATACTTTGGGTTGAACATATCAATTTGACTGTCTCACACAAACTACACTCGCCGTAATAACTCCGGCCCAGGCCGCATCATCCGGTTTACCCGAATTGTCATCCCCGTCAGCTTCGTGTCAGCTTTACCAATGGCTCGCAAACTTGTGACGGATGACACACCTCGATGTCGCAGACGCTTCGACCACGCCGGACCGCCCGCGCCGCCGCTTTCAGTGTGGCCTCCCTGCTCTCGACGCCGACCTCCGCGCAGAAGCTCCCCGTCCAGCAAGTCACCCTCATCCCCGCTGACCTCGGTTCTGTCACCGTCGCCGGCACTGGCAACCGCACCGACCAGCAGGTCGGCGTCTCCGGCCCTCCCACGACCGCCGCCCAGTTCGCCCCCAGCCGCCCCGCGCTCGACCAGACCCAGCCCACCAGCACCATCAGCGCCGAGACCATCCAGAAGACCAACGTCCCTATCGCCGACTACGACGACATCGTCACCCTCACGCCCTCGGCCATGAACATCAACCCGGCCGGCCCCGGCCTGCAGCAGGATTTCGGCCAGAGCATCCGCGGCCTGCAGTACACCGAGTTTTCCACGCTGTTCGACGGCATCCAGATCCCCGGCTTTCCCTACAACCTCTCGCCGCAGACCGGGATCTACTTCCTCGGCCGCGATTTCGGCTCCGTCACCGTCAACCGCGGCCCCGGCAACGCCTCCGCCGTCGGCAACGCCACCTTCGGCGGCTACCTCGACCTCCGCTCCCCCGTGCTAACCGCCGCCGCCCTGGTCAACCCCTACGCGACGTTCGGTTCCTTTGGCACCAAGTTCTACGGCATCGAGGGCCAGACCGGTGCGCTCCCCCAGCTCGACGGCGGCCGCATGATGCTCGACGTCACCCGCGAGGAGGCGAGGGGCGCCGACACCGGTATCGGCACCGAGCGCCGCAACCTGCTGTTCAAGTGGGACCAGCCGGTCGGCCCAAGCACCGTCGTCACCCTGTTCGTCAACGCCGACAACACCGACACCAAGACGCCCTACGGCACCTCGCTCGCCAACATCGACCGCTACGGCCGCAACTACTCGCTCAACAGCGACCCGACCTCGCAGACCTCGTCGGACTACAACCGCGACAACTACACCACCGACTTCGAGTATCTCGGAGTCCGCTCCGACCTCGGCAACGGTTGGACGATCGACAACAAGCTCTACACCACCGCCTACTACCAGCGCGACCGACACGGCATGGACCCCGGCGGCACCGCCCCCAATCTGTCCGGCCCCATCTATCTCAATGGCGTCGCCACGAACGTCACGAACGACGTCCCTGGCTTTGCCAACCAGAACGATTTTCGTGACTACGGCGACGTGCTGCGCCTGACCAAGGACGTCTTCTTCGGCCAGCTCCGCATCGGCGTCTGGGCCGACGGCCAGAACTTTACCACCAACACCTACGCCGTCGACTTCTCCAGACGCGCCGTCGCCTACACCCTTGCCCCCGGCGCCAGCCCCTACACCGCGCTCTACCACTCCACCCTGACCACGGTGCAGCCCTACGCCGAGTTCTCCTGGACGCCCCTGCCCAACGTCACGCTGGATGGCGGCGTGAAGTACAGCGCCGTCACCCGCACCCTAACCGGCCCCGTCGGCCTGACCGACTCCGCCACCAACGACCACGCCGCCTACAACCGCGCGCTGCCCGCCTTCAGCGCTAACTGGCGCATCCGTAAGGACCTCTCCGTCTATGCCCAGGCCGGCGAGGGCTACCTGACCCCGCAGCTCAACCTGTTTTCCACCACGAATGTCGCCTCCGTGCAGCCTTCCACCACCTGGAGCTACCAAGTCGGCACCGTGTATCAGCGAAGCTGGCTCTCCCTCGGCGCCGACCTCTACGACATCGACTTCAACAACGTCATCGTCGGCAACACCGTCGGCACCATCACCACCTTCGCCAACCAGGGCGCCGCCTCGTTCCGCGGCGTCGAGCTGGAGGCCACCGTGCGCCTCAGCCACGGCTTCGCCGTCTACGCCAACGGCACGCTGAACGACAGCGCCTACACCACCAATGGCAACAATCTCGCCCAGACCCCCCGCCGTACTGCCGCTGCCGCCTTGCTCTACGATCGCGGCCGCGTGCTGCGCGAGGGCGACGAGGTGTTCGCCAACCTCATCGCGAAAAGCGTCGGCCCGCAATACGGCGTCGATACGCAGACCCCCGGCATCTCTGACCAGTTCCCAATCAAGTCCTACAACCAGGTCGACCTCAACCTCGGCTACGTGCTCCCCGCCTACGGCCACCGCATCAAAGTCAGCATGAACGCCTCGAACCTGTTCGACCACCGCGCCCTCACCGGATACGCCGGCTCGACCTTGGAAGGCGAGGCGCTCTACTGGACCCAGGCCGGCCGTAGCCTGTTCTTCTCTGTCGCCGCGTTCTTTTAAACCTGTGATAGGCTCGTCGTGGCTGCGGCGTTGGTGCAGCGATGCATCGGGGTAGCCTGACGGTGGTGGCTGGGCTTCGGCGCGGAGGTGCCGTTCAAGCACAATGCTACCCGACGTCACCGCATCCCGAAGGCATGCTACCGGGTCACGAACTGGCCAGCCTACGAAGCGGGGTTGTGACAGCGCGGTGATGTGACGTTCTGGCTTGAAGCGGCGGTACTCGCCGGATGGCAGGCGGTGCGCCGGACCACGCCCGGCGGACAAACACGTTATTCGGACCTGGCGATCGAGCTCGTGCTGATCCTGCGGCTCGTGTTCCACTTGGCCCTGCGTCAGGCCGAAGCCTTCGCCTGTAGCGCGCTGCGCCTGCTCAGGCTCGAACTGGCCGTGCCCGACCACACGACCCTGTCCCAGCGCGGTCGCGACTTCGCCGGTCGCCAGTCCCGGGCCGGCCGGCATGACGGGCCTATGCATTTCGTGCTCGACAGCACGGGATTGCAGATGTTCGGCCAAGGCAAGTAGGATGCTGAGAAGCACGGCCGCGCGCGCCGACAGTGGCGACCGTGTTGCAGGGATCAGGGCTGTGGACGCGGTGATCCCCGCCCCGCCTGCGTTCAGGCGATGCGGACGGAGTTTGGGCATCCAAGGTCCAGCATGTGGTTCAGGACATGGACGGCGACGTCCACCTCGCTCGCGCGACGCCGGTTCGTGCGCGAGCGCAGCCCATCCCCGACCACCCGCTTGAACCGGCTGATGTCAGCCTCGACCAACGCGCGCCAATAATAGCCTGACGTCTTCAGCCAGCTTCTGCGGCCGTGCTCGGAGATCATCTGCAAGTGGCGGTCGCGCTGCGTGGGGGCTGCAACGTGACGCCCTGGTCGCTTCCGGGATGGATGGAGCGTCACTTACACCAAGATAAGGTCTCCGGTACCTGTGACGACCGACTGGGTCTGAAGGCGTATCTAAGTAATTTGCGGGCCAGTGACGTGCTTGTAGTCTGAAAGCTCGATCGCCTCGGCCGCTCTTTGCCAAACCTACTGGCCATCACCGCCGACCTCAAGAAGCACAGCGTCGCCTTCCACTGCCTTACCGAGCAGATGGACACCATCCCGCACGGTGAACTGCTGTTCTCCATTTTTGGGGCGCTCGCTCAATACGAGCGTGTCCTGACCCGCGAGCGCGTCATTGCCGGTCTGGTTCCGCATCATGGCACGAGTGCCGCAAGCGGCCCCAGCCAAGGCTCGTAGCGGCGCCAAGCGTCCGTGGCATCGCGTGAAATCGGTTTGCGAACCTGCCACTTGCTCGGCGTCCGGACGATGCGCGGGTTGTGCTCGGGAAACAGGCAGGACTCGTCCCAGGGCAGGCCGCAGGCAGCGACGAGGCGGCGGATCTCGAGCACGGGATCGCCGACCAGCCGCTCGTATTCCACCTCCACGAAGCGCTCGGGCGGCAGAACCGAGTGCCAATGCGCGGCCAGGCGCCCGACCGCGCGGACCGTAGCGACCAGGGCGGCGCCGCCGGTGGGAAAGGCCGCGTGCTGGTTGAAGTAGGTCCGGTGGATGGACAGCGCGGTGTCGATCGGGCTGCGGCGGCAGTACAGGATAGTCGCGCGCGGCAGGGCCATGTGGACCAGGCCGGCCCAAAAGACGTTGAGCGGCATCTTGTCGGTGACGCGCGCTGCCCTGGGGGCGAGCGCGCGCAGCAGGTCGGTATACTCCGACGCGGCTTCGGCCAGGAAATCCTCGTCGCCGCCGGCCGCCCCGCGCTGCTCCCAGAGCGCGCCGCGCCCGCTCCAGAACGGCATCTCGCCACCGGCGCCGACCGCGGGGTGGCAGGACAGGATCTGCTCGACGAGCGTGGTGCCGGACCGGGGCAGGCCCACAACGAGCACCGCGGCGAGGTCGTCGCGTCCTGGGTCGCAGCTCCCACCTCGGGCCGCGCCCGCCAGCCGATCGGGGGTGAAATGGGCGATCAGGCGGTCAACGCGCGCCTCGAACGCTCCAAGGTCGAACGAGCCGAGGCCAGCGCGCAGGGTGTCGGCCTCGTCGAAGTGCTGCATCGCCCTGCCGTAATCCGCGAGGTCGTCGCAGGCCTTGCCCACGGCGAGGTGGACCTTCAGGCGCGCCTCAGGGTGCAACACGGGGTCGGCCAGGGCGGCGCGCATCCGGGCGAGCAGCGCGGCGTCCGCCGGTGTAATACGGCGGCACCGCGCCAAGTCGTAGTAGCTGCCGGCCAGCGCGGGCGAAGCGGCGGTGGCGCGGTCGTAGCAGTCGCGTGCCTCCTCCAAGCGGCCGGCATCGGCGTGCACCAGGCCGAGCAGGTCGGTCGCTGCCGCGTGACCAGGCTCCAGTGCCAGGAGCTGGAGCAGGCTCCGCCTGGCCTCCGCGTCGCGGCCCTCGGCGAGCAGCGCGCGCGCCGCGCACAGGCGACCCAGGCCGGTCCTCGGCGCCGAGGCGGCGGCGCGGCGGAAGGCGTCGACCGCCTCGTCATGGCGGCCGTGGCTCTGGAGCAGCAGCGCGGCGCGGTGACGCGCCTCAGCCAGCGAGGGCTGCAGCGCGGTGGTCTGGCGGTAGGCGGCGAGAGCGGCGGCCTCGTCGCCCTGCGCCTGGAGTGCGATGCCGAGGCGCAGGCTGGCCAGGGCAAAGCGCGGCCTGGCGGCCAGGGCGGCCCCGAACGCCGCGGTGGCCTCGGCAAGCCGGCCGGACTGCAGCAGGACGCAGCCCAGGTCGTGCTGCACCGTGGCGTCGCCTGGCTGGAGGGCCGCCGCCATCCGCAACGGCGCAAGCGCCTCGGCGACGCGGCCTTCGCGCATGAAGCGCGCGGCGCGGGCCAGCAGGGTGCCGGCCGGCGTGTCTTGTCGTGGCATCGCGACCCTGTCGGTGGTTCGGCCGCACCGTGGAAACGTGGCGGCGGACAGTCAACACGCGGGGCGGGCTGTAGACGAGGCAAGGCAGCAAGCAAGGCTGGGCTCTGCCGAGATCCGTCAAAGGCCCCCGTCCTCAAGCAAGGGGCCTTTGGAAACTCCTCTCAGAAGAAAGTGGATTCCAAGGCTCGGCCTTTGTCGGAGTCCGGAGGTACAGCCTCCGGCTTTGCTTCCTACGTGCCCCTCGGCTCAAGCCTGACACACAAACTTCACGGTTCTGCCCATCGGTCCGACAGCCTGTCGTCAGGCTTTCGTCGTAGGTGTTCCTTGCGATCAGACAGGCAGGAGACGGGTGTGATGCATCAGAAGCGCGCGGGACTGTTTCGGACACTGCTCCTCGGAGCCAGCACGCTCGGGGCTGCGGCCTTGTCGTGCGAGTGCTGCCTGCGCGCAGCCCTCCCCCGGCCGGACCACCGCGCGCCGGGCGCGTCCTCGCTCGCCGTGCTGCTCGCGCTGATAGTCGCGGTGCCCGCGCTGGCCGCCCCGGCGGCGGAGTCTCCGACGCGCACCGTGGGCCCGCAACGCAACGGCTCGATCGTAGCCTCGGACAACCAGCTCCTGACCCCGGCCGGCACCGTGGTGCAGCTCGGCTCGCCGGTCGTGGCCAAGGCCGCCGCCGTCAACCCGAACCACAAGACCAGGACAGGCGCCGTGCTGCTGATGGCCGCCGCCCAGCCGATCATCGTGTTCAGCACCACCACCGGTGAGGTGATCCAGCGCTACGTCCCGGTGACGACCGACGGCACGACCTTCACCAACAATACGCACGGCTCCTTCACCGGGATCACCTACTCCGCGGACGGCTCCAAGCTGCTGTTCAGCCAGGACAACAACTTTGTCGCGGTGGCCAACGTCGACGCATTTACCGGCAAGCTCACGCCGGCCGCCAGCATCGCGTTGCCCCCGCCGCCCGCCAACCCTCTGCTCTACAACACCATGTCGGCCAACGCCGGCGGCCTCGCGGTGATCGATAACTCGATCGGCTTGGTCGCGCTGAACGCGAACAACACCGTGGGCGTGCTCAACCTCAATGACAGCACGCTGGTCTCGCAAATCCCGGTCGGCAACGCGCCGAACAGCATCGTGGTCAAGGGCGATTTCGCCTACGTCACGAACGAAGGCGGCCGCGCCGCACGGCCGGGCGAGTTCACCAACCTGTCGGACGGCACGGCGATCGTCGTGGACCCGACCGACGCCTTTGCGACCACCGGCACCGTGTCCGTGATCAACGTGCGCACCGGCGAGCTGGTCAGGACCATCGATGTCGGCCTGCACCCCGCCGGCATGGCGGTGTCCGGCTCGATGCTCTACGTCGCGAACTCCTACAGCGACACCGTGTCCGTGATCGACACCGACCTCAAGCGCGTCGTCCGGACGATCAGCGTCGGCGTGCCGATCAAAGGCGGGGCGTTCGGCGCGGGTGTGAGCGGGATCGCCATCGCCGGCTCCACCGCCTACGTCACGCTAGGCCAGTCCAACGCGGTGGCCGTGGTCGACCTCACCAATGACTCGGCCAACCCGGTGCTGGGCTACATCCCCACGCTATACTTCCCGACCACCATCGCCTACGACCCCGGTTCGAAGCAGCTTGTGGTGTCCGACGACAAGGGCCTGGGCGCGCAGGGCTCAATTGGCACCTCGCAGGGGGTCGAGGCGTTCAACACGCACCAGGAGACCGGCACGGTCAGCCTGGTCCCGATCCCCACCGCGAGCCAGCTGGCTGCCTACACGAAGCAGGTCATCAGCAACAACCACTGGAACTCTGCCAACATCTACGCCGGGCCGCAGTACGCGAACCCGGCGGCCAAACCGGTCGCGCTCCCGCAGCACATCGGCGAGCCATCGCTCATCAAGCACGTGTTCCTGATCATCAAGGAAAACCGCACCTACGACCAGGTGCTCGGCGATCTGCCACAGGGCAATGGCGACCCAAGCCTTGCGGTGTTCGCCTCCGCGGTTCCAAACCAACACGCGCTGGTGAAGCGCTTCCCGCTGCTCGACAACCTGTACGCCCCCAGCCGGCAGTCAGCCGACGGGCACCCGTGGATCGTGGAGTCGGGCTCGTTCTACTCCAATGACATCCTCTCGCCCGACTGGATCCGCAGCTACCCGGGCGGTAACAGCAACGACGCGCTCACCTACACGCAGCAGGGCTTCCTGTGGTCGGGCGCCGAAAAGCTGGGCCTCAACGTGAAGATGTATGGCGAGTGGAGTGGCGGCTACGTCGTGGCGCCCAAGCCCGATGGCAGCCAGTACAGCTGGGCGGACTTCTACAACACCTCGCTCTACAAGGAGAGCAACGGCCAGAAGGGCAGCATGGTGGTGCCGGACAACTCCGACACCGAGTCAGCGACGATCCCCTCGGTGACCGCGATCCTCGATCCGCATTACCCGTCGTTCAACCTCGGCATCCCTGACCAGTACCGGGCCGACTACTACATCCCGCTGCTGCAGGCCCAGGACGTGGCCAACGCCGTGCCGAACCTGACCATCATCTGGCTGCCGGACGACCACACCAACGGCATCACCACGGGCACCCCGCTGCCGATCAACTACCAGGCCGACAACGACCTGGCGCTCGGCCGCATGGTGGAGGCGATCAGCGCCTCTAAGGCCTGGTCCACCAGCGCGATCTTCGTCGAGGAGGACGACAGCCAGGACGGCGTAGACCACGTCGACGGTCATCGCCAGCCGGCCTACGTCATCAGCCCCTACGCCGTGGCACCACAGTCGACGAACGTGGGCAAGGTGATCCACACCACCTACACCCAGGAGAACATCAACCGCACGATCGAGAACATCCTCGGCCTCGCGCCGCTGACCCAGTTCGATCTCACCGCGTCGCCGATGTTTGACTGCTTCCAGGACACGGCGAACACCGCACCGTTCACCCACGTTCCGGCAACCACGCCGCTGAACATCGGACCGGGAGGCACACCTATCGCCGGCACGGGCGCCGCCAATTACTCGTTGCGGATGACGCCGATGCAGAAGGCCTGGAACCTGGCGTCCAACAGGATGACCAGGGGCAAGGAGGGCAAGGCAGACGCGGTCGACGAGAACTTCCTCAACCACGCAATTTGGTACTCCGCCACCAACTGGAAGCGCTCGTATCCCGGCGAGGGGAAGATTCAGCTTCCGACGGCCTTCGTCAGGGCCGCGCTGGCGCACAAGGGGCAGGACAGCGACGACTAGGCACCGCGAGACTGGCGTGACGGGGGCGGCATGGTGGTCCTCGTGTTGCTTGAAGTTTAGCAAGCAGGGCGAGGGCTCTGGCCTCGTCTTGCCAAACGCCCTTCCAATGATGGTAATATCGCGGATGAGCGCGCCGCCGCAGGAGAGCGCCGCGCCGAAGGAGGTGACGGCGCAGGTCTCGGCAGACGTGCTGCTTCACCCGTGGTTTGTGTGTCTGGTAAGCGTGGTGCACGGATCGGGTGGTTGGTGCTGAAGAGCTGGGCGAGGTAGGCGATCGTCTCCTTTCCTGACCAGGAGGCCCGCCTTGCCGTTCAAGCTGAACCAGGACCGCCGTCACCATATTCCGCGGCAGCGGCACAAGGTCACGAACTGGCCGGCCCACCGATGCAGCCCTGCGTCAGCGCGGCAGCCTGACCGTCTGGTTCACCGATGCGGCGATCGCGGCCTGGAAGGCCGGGCTGCGAACCACGCGAGGCGGGCAGCCACGATACTCAGCATTGGCCTTGGCCATCGCCACAGCGCTGACCCTGCGCGCGGTGTTTCGTCTTGTACCGGCCCCGATTGATGAGACACCATGAAGGAGCCTACGCGGCGAGTGCCGCAGGTCAGCGTGGTGCAGGGATCAGGGATATGGGCGCACTGACCCTAGCCCCACTCGGGGTCAGGCGACGCGGACGTAGCTCGGGCGTCCCAGCTCAAGCATGCGGTTGAGCGCGTGGACGGCGACCGCCACCTCGGTCGCCCGGCGCTCATCCGTGTGCGCGCGCAACTCGTCGCCGATCACCTGCTTCCACTTGCTCATGGTGGCTTCGACCCGGGCACGCCTGTTGTATCCAGACGCGTTCTGCCACGCCATGCGCCCGTGCTCGGCAATGCGGTGGACGTGGCTGTCCCGTTGTGTGGGCGCGGTCTCGGCCGTGTCGCTGGGCACCGCGGTCGCGCGTGGCGGCACGACCACGGCCGCGTCAGAATGGCGTTGGGCGACGCTGTCGTAGACGCGATCCTGGTCGTAGCCACCGTCGCCGGTGAACGACGCTACAGGTCCCACGACCTGGTCGAGCAAGGGGCCGGCTTGGGACGCGTCGTCCACTTCCTTGGAGGTCAACGTGGCGGCCACGATCCGGCCGGTTTCGGCATCCACGCCGAGAGGCAGCATGCGCCACGACCGGCGTGTCGCCGTCCCATGCTTCTCGAACAGCCACTCGCCCTTGCCGCACAGCTTCAGGCCCGTGCTGTCCACCAGAAGGTGCAGGGGTTCGCCGTCGGCACCAGCGCCGGCGTTCCCCGGCCGCGGCACGTCCATCGTCGCCGCACGCCGGCTCAGCGTCGTATGGTCCGGCACGCCAAAGCTGAGGCCGAGCAGGCTGACGATGGAACCGAGCAGCCCCTCGGCTTGCCGCTAGGCCAGGCGGAACACCGTGCGCAGCGTCAGTGCCGTCAGGATGGCGAGCGGCGAATACCGGGCCTGCCCACCGCGCGTCGCACGCGGCTCGGCCGCCCACGCCGCGATCGCCTCGTCGGTGAACCACACCGTCAAGCTGCCGCGCTGACGCAGGCTGGCGTCGTAGGCTGGCCAGTTCGTCACCTTGCGCTGCTGGCGTGGGAAATGGTGGCGGTGGTCCTGGTTTCGCTTGAACGGCAAGAGGGGCATCCAGAGTTTGGGAGAGTGATCCCATGCGTCACCCTGCGCCTCAACACCACCGCCCGATCCATGCACCACGCTGGCTATGGCTTCAACCAAGATTACGCAGGGCTCTATGGAACAGCCTGGGTCCTGATGCCACCCAGGCCGGGGCGGTTTCCCGGCAACTAGCCTGCCAGGTCGGCAGGCAGGGCGGCGCTTGAAGTAGGCACCGTCTAGCGGCCACAATGCTCTTGATAGCATATGACTTAAAGAGCATGTTATAGCCGTGTCCTGGATGGTTGAGTTTCATCCCGAGTTGGCTGTCGAGTTCGCCGCGATGGTGGAGGTAGTTCAAGACGAGCTGCTGGCCCATGTGCGGTTGCTCAGCGAGTTCGGCCCCACCCTGGGACGCCCCGCGGTGGACACGCTCAAGGGCAGCAAGATCGCGAACCTCAAGGAGCTGCGGTTCGCGGCGGACGCTGGGGTATGGCGTGTTGCCTTCGCCTTCGATGGCAACCGCGTCGCCGTGCTGCTCGCGGCCGGTGACAAGAGCGGCAAACGCGGCGGCGCGGAGACGCGGTTCTACAAGGCGCTGATCGCGCTCGCCGAGCGGCGTTGGACGGGCTGGGTGTAGAGGAGGAGACCATGGGCAAGGGTGTGTCGTTGCAGGAGATGATGGACCATCTGCCGGAGGGGCGGCGCCACAAGGTCGAGGCGCGCGCGGCCGAGCTGATCGCCGAGGAGACGACCTTGCGCGACCTGCGTCGCGCCATGGGTCAGACACAAGAGGCGATGGCGGCGAAGCTGCACATGAAGCAGGAGAACGTCTCGCGCATCGAGCAGCGGGCCGACATGCTGTTGTCCACGCTGTCAGGCTACGTGGACGCGCTCGGCGGCCGCCTGCGACTCGTCGCGGAATTCGAGGGACGCCCGCCGGTGAGCCTGTCCAACTTCGCCAGCCTGGTGCCGGTGAAGGAGGGGGCCGGGCGGCCAGCTACCCGCGCGGCGACCGTGAAGAAGGCGCGAATAGTCCTGCTTAAGCAAACAGTAAGTTGAGAGGTCGCGTGAGCGGGTCGGGCGCTAGCCCTTGGCGACCGATGGGATTGCCCCGTTTCCGTGGTTCTCCCGCACTTTGCGTGGATCATGTCGGTTTGACACTGACGTTTGTTGGCGACTGCCGCGCTGCCCATAGAACAGCGCATGAACAAGCTTTGTCCCATGCCGGGCTGCCGCGTCGACGCTATCACGCTGGACAGCCCTGACTTCCTCCACATTGCTGCACATGGAGTCCGGGCCGGCGGGCGCTGTCCTGATTGCGGTCGTGCAAGCCGGGCCGTGCACAGCCGCACCCGCAGG
>JAABUV010006071.1_pt1 | contig 13368 bp, 21 predicted proteins | sample 5559971 | NCBI WGS metagenome assembly JAABUV01 (sample SAMN10711881, study PRJNA513362) | rock metagenome | isolation source: Antarctica rocks | place: Antarctica: Victoria Land, Knobhead nord | collected 2015-12-19
TACCAGCCTCTCCCTGGCCGTCCACCTTCACACTCACGAGCTCTGACTGTCCATGCTTCATAGCCGTCCGCCGCCGCGCTCCACGTAACACAACACCGGCGCCCGACACATGTCAAGGCGCTATGGCCTGCGATTCACGGCGTCCACAGCGCTGCTGCTCTGGCTGGGCTCCAAGCAACACGTGCGGCCTTGTAGTAGAGACATCTGCCGAGCTTCGCCTGACTAATGACCATCCGAGCTGTGGCGCAAGCTGCGGCCGGTCGCTGGCCAGGACATTTGGGAATTAGGTGGTCCACATGGGGGTACAATTTGGGCGCCCGGTAGGTGGTGTTGGATAACAGTGAACTGCACAGGAGCACTGCACTCCCAGCGGGGCAGGCCTGGGTCCAGTATGCTGTACTCACTCTTTCAACAGGCTTCCAACGTGCGCACGTGCATGGCGCACGCACCTCTGGTGCTCAAACACTGGCAACCGCAAGGCCTGGTACATGACGTGTGATCCACACACGGTTTTGCCTTGCGCTTGCGTCGCCGAGCTGAGTGCTACGGAGAAAGGCGCTTTGCAAATAAAGCCACAGCGGTGATCTACAGTAGTACGCCTTGGACCAGGCTAGTGCACAGAGGGGTTGCAGCTGGCGCAGCAGTGGTGCAGCTCGGGTGCGCTTCACCAGCGTCAGCCAGGCGCTGCTGCGCTCGGGGCGGCCGCAGCCGGGCTCGCCGCGGCCAGCTGCGCTGGCCGCTGCGGCAGCCACGGCACGGCCGGCACGGCGGGCGACGCGGCGGCCCGCGCGGCGGCCTGCGCAGCTGCTGCAAAGCGGCCGAAGGTGGCCATGCGGCCGCGCGCGACGCGCTGCGCAGCCTCGCCCGGCGGCAGCACTGCGGCGGCGTGCCTCAGCGCCTCCCAGCGCTCTCTGGTTGACCCAGGCGGCCTGCTCCCCCTGCCTGTCAGCAGAGCTACGGGCTCCACCTCCAGACAAGCTCACAGGCCGCCCCGCTGTGGTGCTGTGTCTCTGGCGCCGCCGCTCGCTGCACAATGACGCCTTTTTTCAAACTATACAGGCATTGCTGCGTCATTGGATGAACTCAGAGGCTGAGCCGCTGGCTTGGCCAATGGCGTTGGGAAGCGCGCACCGCAGCAGGAGCCTGTCCATCTTGTCAGCGGACATGCCCTCCGCCGGCGCGATGGGCGAGAAGCAATAGTGCACCATCTCGTCCTCCGCCGCCGACCAGGTCAGCCCGCTGCGCAGGCCCCTGGTGCCCGCCAGCGGAGTCCGTGCTGCGCTCCGCGGCACGCAGCGCGTCGGCAGGAGGCTCTATGTCCTTGCATGGGTTGCAGAGGATGTTGATGGTGCGCGCCGGTGCTGCGCGCGCGCGCGGCCTCTGCGGCCTCCTGCTGCACGCTCTGGTACAGCCACTCTGGCGTGAAGTTGATGTCCGCCCACAGCGGGTGGTCGTGCGGGTACTGGTTCATGGCTGTGTGCTTGGCCCCAACTCGATGACAGTGCTGTGCAGCCTGTGAGCTCAGGCACCCACTAGGCGCGTTACGTGTATGCTGTGGATTGGCGCAATGCCATGGACCCCGCCCAATACAAGGCTGGCACTGGGCGTCTCTGTCGTACCAAGTGTGGTGCGGAGGCTTGACCTGCTGGTGATACTCTACGCAAAGGAGTCTGTGAACAGTGCCAGCGTTCTCTGGCCAGACCAAGCTTGTTGCCGCAGCCCAGCATATTACAGCTCAGCAGCATTCTTGAAGAGTACAAGAGAATAGAGAGTACAGGTCTGACAAGTGTCTGCGCTCAGGCTGAATCGCTGGCCTGTCCTGCTGTGCCGCGCAGTGGAGAATAGCTGCCCCGGGCAGTGCATCTATGCAGGCCCTGCAGACCGCCGCCGTGCACGCGCCATGACTCCGCACAGCGCCTGGCTGCTGCTGACCGTGGCCGGCCTCACCTGCTGTCACCGCCTGCGCGGCGCCGGCGCGAGCTTCTGCGACTTCGCAGACTCGTATCCCAGGCAGCTAATTGCGTTCCGCGCGGGGGCGCCGCCCGTCATTGATGGGCGCCTCGACGAGCCGGTCTGGGAGGAGGTGGAGTGGAGCGAGAGCTTTGTGGACATCAGCCGCGCCGCGCCGCCGCGCTTCAGCACGCGCGTCAAGATTAGGTGGGACGACGAGTGGCTCTACGTCGGCGCGCTGCTGTCCGAGCCAGACACCTGGGCGAACATCACCGAGCACGACGCGGTGCGCAACCATGGGGGCGACCGGCGTGCCACCGTGCGCCGGGGCGGCCATCTTGATATCTTGTCTTGGACTGCCACTCCGGCAACAGAGCCAGCACCCGCAGGTGATCTTCCATGACAACGACTTTGAGGTGTTTGTCGACGCGGACGGCAGCACGCACTCCTACAAGGCGCGGCGGCTCTAGCGTGCTGCCGCACACTGCTGCCGTCCTGTCCTCCCTGTCGCGACGGGCATGACTGGGTGGTACGCTGGGCAGGAGGTGGAGGTTAACGCCAATGCTGCCACCTGGGACCTGTGCGCCCACCCTCCGCCCATGCATTTTAAGAATCGCGCCTGCGCGCCCCCGAGCGCTCGCTGACGCATGCGCCCGTCCCAGGTGTATAAACAAGCCATACCTGGACGGGGGCTACGAAAACAGCTCGCGCGTGTTCGGCGCGGCGGGCTTCGACATGGCGCCCCTGCTGCGCGCGGCCGCGTTCGTGCCCGACCTGGACGCCCCCGGCGCCCGTGCGCCTCCTGGCGCAGGCCGCGCGGGCGCGCCCGCGGGTCCAGCCGGCTCTGGCCGTGCCGCGCCGGCCGACGCTGCCAGCGCCACCGCAGGCGCGCGCGCAGCCTCGCGGCTGCTGCTCGGCGAGGCGAGCGCCAGGCGCCTGCGGGAGGGGCGGGGACGGGGGCCAGAGGAGAGGCGCCTGCGGGCGGAGCGGGCGGCGCGTGAGAGCGGGCTGCTGCGGGCTGCACCGGCGCCCGGCGCGTGGCCCGCGAGCGCGCCCCACGGGTGCGCGCCGGGGCACGGCCCAGCCCGAGTGGCGCCGCCGCAGGCTTCGCGCCTGCCGCATGCCGCGTCCGCTGTGCATGCCCGGGCAGCAGCGCCGCCCCGTCGTGCGGGCCGGCGCGTGCTCAACGCGGCCGCAGGCGCCTGACCGCGGCCGCCGCCGCGCGGCGGGCAGGTTCTGGAGCGTTGAGGTGGCCCTGCCGCTGGCCGGCCTGGCGCTCAACACATCCGCGGCGCTGCCGCCGCGGCCGGGCGACCTGTGGCGCATCAACTTCTCGCGGGCGCGCCCCCGCGCGCGCCGCACCGCCGCCGCGGCGCGCGGCCGCTTGCTGCCGGTACCGTTTGGGTTGCTGCCGCGGACACCAAGTAGGCGGCGCTTGTGAGCGCGGCCCATGAGCCCCGGTCGCGCCCCGTGTCGGGGGCCGTGCTGAAATGACACATGTGTCTCAGGGTTTGGTTGGGACCTGACTGCAGGGCTGGAGCTCGCTTGCGCCTGCACACCTGGCCACCCAACACCTACCCCATCAGCAGCCCAAGCAATGATGTCAAAAACAGAAGCAGACGAAGGGCGCCCGCGCGCGCTCCCCCAGGTGGAGTACCACGTCACCCGAGTCAACGGCACCTACTGGAAGGACCCCAGCTTCCCGAGCGACCCTGACAACTGGGTGTATGCGCCCATGGTGCGGGCTGCATCAACTGCATGCTCTCAAACAGTCATGCGGCAATGACATGGGCGCTGCCGGCGTGCACGTGTACGTTTAAAGCAACAGCAGGAAGTGCTGTGAGCTTGCTGCACTCACCAGCCAAGCATACGGCACTCGCCCAGCAATCAGGCTGAGAGCTGCTACATGGTCGCCTTATGAAGGAGTGGGCATTACAGTGCCGGGCTGCCGGCAGGGCGTCGTCAACATGCACCTGCCCGAGCGCTGGGCCTACCTGCAGTTCGCGAACGGTCCGCCAGGGGCCGCGGCGCTGCAGCGCGACCCGCACTGGACCCTGCGCACGGTCGCGGTGGCGGTGTATGACGCCCAGGCGGCGCACGCGGCCGCCCGCAATGGCACGTTCGCGGGCGCCGCCGCGGCGCTGGAGCAGTATGCGGCGGCGCACCTCCTGGACGGCACATGCACCGCCGTCCCGCAGCTGCTGCTGAGCGCGGACCGGCGCTGCTGGTGGGCCGTGGTGAGGGCGCTGGATGCGCCGACAGGGGCTGTGGGGTCGGGGCTCACACCCAGCGGCCGGGGCGCCGAGCCGGTGGGCGCTGCGGGCGGCCAGCGGGGCCCGCCGCCTGCCAGCGAAGCGCCTCCGAGTGCTTTCGGCGGCGCTCCTGGCGTTGGGGCAGGTGGGCCGCTTCGAGCTGCGGCGGCAGCAGGCGGCTCGCAGGGCAGGGCGTCAGCCGGTGGGGGCGGGGACGGCGCAGCGGCCTGCATATCCTACGACCGCTACCTCCGCATTGCGGCGCGTGGGGCGGGCTGCGGCGCGCTTTGGTCGCCATGCTAGCACGCCTCGATGCTGGAGGCTGCTGGCGAGCGTGCCTGAAAGTTGACAACCTCTTTGCGTGATGGCGTGTACACTTGACCTCTGTGTTACATGCATGGATCCTGCTTGCACCCTGCAGGACTGCGCCTGGACTGCGTGCGGATTTACACCGCAAGTGGCCTGGTCTCCTGTCAGAAAAGAGATGGGCATGCATGCTGACCGCCCAGATGGCGGACCTGGCAAGCCCAACCCCGGTCACCAAGTGATAACTCCCGCTGTGAAAGCCTCACATCGCTTCGCGGCAGTCATGCCGTAAAGCTGCAGCATGCAGTGCAGGACCTGCGCGCTGATGGTGGCGGTGCGCCTTCACAGCAGTTGCGCGCTACCACCATGGGCTGCGGCGACCGCATCGCCGGTGTGCATCAGGAGTTGCGTTCCTGCACCGCCCCCAATGCTGCCAACCACGCCCTGCCATGCGTGCCTCATGGCACCGGCCTCCTCCTGAGCGCCCTGAAAGTGCATGTGAGCGCATCGCACAAGCGCTGCTGGCAGCGGCTCCACCTCGTCAAGGGCGCCTGCAGGCTACCAGCTGCGTAAAAATGAAGCTGCGGCCACACTGGCGGCAGTCGCCGCGACAGGGCTGCAACCCATGCGCCGCCCAGCCGGCGGCGCGGCGGCCGCCTGGCCTCAGGCGCCGCCGACGGCCATGCGCTCGCAGCGCCCGAGCGCCGCCACCAGCGGCTGCAGCTGGTCCACCTTGTCGAACGCGCCCAGCAGGCCGCCGGTGTGCAGGAACAGCACGCGCCGGCCGGCCCAGGCGCCCGGGTCGGCCGCCATCTCGGCCGCCAGCGCGACCCACGCCTTGCCGCTGTACACAGGGTCCAGGATGACGCCTGGCGCGGGGGGGAAGTTGGCTCCCGTGAATGCGGCTTCCCATGCGGGCCGATGGCTCAGCGTAGTGGCTGCTTGCCTTTCTTCATAAAGGAAAAGGACTCGCCTTATGTCTGAAACAGATGCCTGTTTGACCTCGCCCCTTCGGGGCAGAGCCAAGGCTCCTTGCTTGCCAGCACCTGCTAACACATGGCCACTTTAAACTCCTCACATACTTACTGCACACGATGCAGCGACCACAGATCCAAACGGGCATAGCAGCCCCTGTAAGCATGTGCTGTTGCGGCACACCCGGAGACACCTGAAAGTGTCCCTGAAACTGTGCAGCGCACCGGTGGTCTACGACACGCGGAAGATGGCTTCCAGCTCCTCGGTCGTGCTCATGGCGTAGCCGGCGCCCTTCGCCTGCACCATGCGCACCAGGCCCCGCGCACCATCTGGCCCTGCGGCCGCACGCCCATGCCGGCGCCGTCTGTCCCTTGCCAGCCACCAGCATGGAAAGGGGCTCATGCAGCATCACTTGCGCAGGAGCTTCAGGCCACCTTGACAAAGCACATGCGACACAGTACAGCAGCTGCACCAGATCGTGTCGTGTGAGAGCAGCCCGCGGGAATGCATCGCAGACTCACAGGCAGGACAGTGCATTGGCATGGCACGGTTGTCGAGCAGTCTTGCATTTCCAGCGCAGTGAAGGGAGCCAGCATCTGGCTTGTCACAGACTGGCATGCACAGTCTTCCATGGAAATGCCAAGCTCGCGCTTTTCTGCATTCTATGAGATGCGCTGAGGAATGCGCATGCAGCATGTCATGGTGTGGCGTCAGGGAGACAAGACGACAAGCAGACAGGCGCCTGCCGGGCGCCCACCAATGGCGTCAGGCGGGATGCCCATCTGGGAGTACAGGTGGTCGATGTGGTCGTAGAAGTAGGCCTCGTCGTCGCACACGCCGTAGGCGTGCACGCGCGTGGCTGCGCCGCTCAGGCGCACGCCCAGCGCCACGCCCGCCGCTGTGCCGCCGCTGCCGCACGCCTGGCGCGCGCCGGGCAATGTCAGGGCGCCAGTGCTCCCCGACGCGCGATCCCGCAGCCCCTGCTTTCCGCGCCGGCGACGTGCAGCGCCCGCAAACGCCGTGCGTCAGCGGACTTGCCCCACGCGCGCCTGTTCGCAGGCCGCTCGGCACTCTTTAACTGCGGGTTCTCTCCGCTGAGTGTGCTCTCGCGAAGAAACAGGCGGGCGCACCATTGCGATGTCGGTGAAGGGCTGCCCGCCGGCCTGGGCCTCCAGCTCGCGCAGCGCCTCCACGTAGCCCCAGGAGCCCACGCCGTTGCTGCCGCCGACCGGGATGACGACCGGCCGCCGCCCGGCCGCGCGCAGCCGCTCCGCCACGCGCCGGCCCAGCTCATCGCTGCCCACGCTCTGGTACTCCTCCTTCGTGACCTGCGGCGCTGTGTGCTGGTCACAGCGAGGCTCACTGCCGGTGCAGTGCATCCTGTAGAAGCGGCTATGAGGGCGTAGCGCCGTGCGCCTGCCATGTCGGGCGCCCGAGGGCTGCTCGGGTGGCAGGATTCAGCCGGCTTGCCGAACCGGCTAGGCCATGGGCGGGCGCGCAGCAGCCTGCATGGCCGCAACGCGCGCAGCAGGCGCGACCAATTTTTGACGCAGGCAGGCTGGACGCCAGGGCCGGGGTCGTGGCAGCCCGGGGTGCCGGGGCCCCGGGCGCGCACCAGGTGCAGGTGCGCGCCGACCATGCGCTCCACGAGCAGGTTGCCGACCAGGCCGGGGTCGCCGTCGGCCAGCGCGCGGCTGGTCCGCAGGACCAGGTGGCAGTCCAGGCCGGCATACCTGCGCCGCGCCCGGCTCCGCCCGCGCGTGAGGTCCGTCTCTGCTGCACATGGGTGGTGCTGCACATGGTACTGGTGCTGTTGCTTGCGAGCTCAGCTGGCTCTGGTCGGCCTCCTGCTGCCCTGTTGGACCACTGTCGTCACTGCGCTTGTCACTGCACAGGGCTGATCGGCCTGAGCGCACGCGCTGGAGCTGCTCTCCGGGCGCCGAGCCTCCCAGCCGCGCCCCAGTCTCAGCCAGCCATGGCGAATGACGCATATACAACAGCAGCTGGTCAAGCACGGCTGGACATGCGCATGCGGTCCCGGAGCCCCCGGCCTCGCATACTAGCCTGCCTGCTGCGCCAGCCGCTTCTCTTTGCACAGCGCGCGGCGCTTGCGCACACCCAGGTATTGCAAGGAGGGCATGGCGGCACCGGGCGGCGACGGCGGTGGCGCGTGCGTGGTTGCTCTGGATGCCGCCGATGGTCACGACGGTGTCGGCGCCGTCGCGCAGCGCCTCCGCGATCAGGAACTCCAGCTTGCGCACCTTTGACAGAGGCACAGCGTTATGTGCTTTACAGTGTAGAACGATCGCGGGGCCGTACCGAACATACACTTAGCCCGCTTAGTACCAGGGACCAGGGACCTGGGACCTGGGACCTGGGACCAGGGACACACACTCTATATAGCACCGACGCTCTCCGTACCATTACTATTGACATGGTCACATGCTCCCCATGGAAACTCTTTTATGGACCCCTGGAAACTTCAACAGCAGCGGGAGGTTGCTGAGCAGTTTGCCGCAGTGACAACAACATTCCAACAGTCTTCTTAAGATTATTCCGCAGCAGAAAGTGAGCAATATGTTGCCCGCAGGCCCGCACGGAGGCTCCAGCAGGCCAGGCGCACCTTGTTGCCACTGAGCTGCAAGCCCGACAGATCGTCCCGCTTCACCCAAAGCTCGCAGCCATCCGGCACTCCGGGCGGCGCCCAGCGGTGGATGGGCGTGGGCAGGAGACTCAGCGCATACCGCTGCTCCGGCGCCTGCAACACCATAGATGGAGACTGAGGGACAGTGTCACTATGTCTTGAGATGCACAGTCAGATATCAAGGCTCACAAAGGCACTCACACTGCTTGGAGATGGGAATCCAAGCTATGCATTAGGGCGCCCGCCACGCAACAAGGCAGGCTGCTCTCGCTGCTGAACGCGGGCGTGCATCAACCCAGAAACGCCAGTATGCACACTGCAGCACGCAATGCACTGCCCATTTACACCTTCAGGCGCGTACAGCTTACTATTCAAATCAACATCTAGCAGTGGCAGAACATACCTTGATGCTACTCGGTAGCCATGGGGGCGGGGTGTAGCGCTCTAGCTTGTGCAGCTCGCGCATGCTTGCTGCGGGCGTCATTTAAATACCCTTGGCCGTCTCTGCAGCAGCGCTCCGCTTCAGTGCGTTAACTGTGCTGCACACTGACACTCACCTATGCACGAACAGCTCTTTGCCAGGCTCTTTACACCAACCAGCAACAGGTGCAGACACAAACAGCAGAGCATGCTGCCAGTGGCTCCTACAGGCAGTGCGCACCTGCTGTATTAAGGTCAGGTGAGCAATGGCAGTGCAAGGCAGGTGGGTTGGCAGCGCCAAGCGAGCACAGCATCAGCGGTGCTGCGACACAGTTGAGTTGCTTTCGTACTGCTGCATGTGATGTGATGCATCGCTCCATCCGGAAATGTGAGCTTAATGCGGCTAGTTTGGAGGGGGGGCATGCAGGGCATTTTGCCAAGGGCATTTTGCCAAGGAGCCTGCACCACGCAGTCGTCGCTTGGAGCGCCCGTTGCAGGTGCTTAAGCCATCACACAGGAACCGCCAGGCAGGGTCTGACAGCATACATGCCTCCAGGCATGCTAAGTACCTCATGAGCATGCACCGATCAGCATGCTCCGCCATCTGCATGATCAAGAATGTATGCAGGCGATGTAAGGTGGCAAGACAAGTGCAGCGTGTCAATTACGAAGAGTAGCTGTCTGTCCGGTATTCATAGTATTGCAACAGAGCTGGGCATGGTCCTGGAATAATAGCTGCCATGGCCAAGCAAAACAACCCTACTCGCGCTGCAGCCAGTCGCCCAGAGTCCACCACTCGATCAGGGCCATGTACACGCACAGCAGCCATAGGCACGCATCATGACCTATCAGCCACAGCGCGAGCGCGGCCCGACCTGCCGCGGGCCGCCCCGCCGCCATAGTGCGGTACCATGCTCGCTGGTGCGCCTGCGCTCTCACATACACCTCAGTTTGCTGCCTCACGTCAGACGGAGCAAGCGTCACAAACCATGCAGCAGGTACACCAAGCACGGAGACATGGCCGAAACTGCATGCTCAGCGCGGGCCTGCTTTGGCCACGCAAGCATACGCCAGGACCTGTGCAGCCGCCAAGCAGCATGCCGGCCCAAGGCACTGACCCACCCGAGCACGCTGACGGTCTTCACAGCATGTCATAGTCCGCACATGCACTGCAGGCAGCCACACAAACGTACGGGACAGAAGAGCAGAACATGCACGGCCTCAACAGCAGGCAGGGCGCACCGCCAGGAGCGACGGCCTGGACACGGCCAGGCTCTCGCCCACGCACGCTGTGAAGGGCGTCGGGGCCAGCGCGGCCTGCACCTCCTGCAGCGCCCCATGCAGCCACGCTCAATTAATGCGGCTCCCAAGCAGGGCTGCACCCCTTTGGTCGTTGCACGCTGTGATGTTGAAGGTACGCCCTCGCGCATGCTCCCGGCCCACCCCGGCCCAGAACATGCCGGGGCGCCGGCCAAGGGGCACACTTTGTCTATGGTCAGCGCCGGCTGCGGGCATGGTGGCCAAGCAAGCACGATGCGTCCTGTCCTCCTTTGTCACTCGTTCCGGCATGCGCGTGCCAGCAGGCGCTGGGGGGTTGCAGCGGGGCCGCGCCCGCTGCCTGCCGGCGCGCCGGGCCTGGCACGCGTGTAGGAAGCAGGCAATCTGCTTCTGCGGGCCCTGCGGCACGCTGAACCAGACCCAGTCGCACGCCGCGCCGATGCGGCCGGAGCCGCCCAGGAAGGCAAAGCTGTGCAGGTCGCCCAAGCCTGCGCTGGTTGAGACGCCTTCAGCACGCACACAGCTCAGTGGAGCGTGTGGGCAGTTCACACAACCAACATCAAGCCGCCCACAGTGTCTCCGTGTCAGGACGGGGCTGTGAAGGCGATGCGCGACATGGAGACAAGGACATGTCGGAGGTAAGTGCATGATCAGAAATGCGTGAAGTACACGCACCGAGGCCCAGGTCCCGCAGGAAGGGCGGCTGCTGCTGGACCTCGCACCCCACTGCCGGGCACACGCGCACCAGTCAGGCCCCCTACGTGTGGCAAAGGCAGGCAACCTACGCCAGCAAGTGTACATGTCCCCCGCATTATGCACCGGACTCACTCGGCAGCCATGCAGCGCGAGGTATAAGTGTACCCCCCGCGGCATTGCTTGAATGAGTGCATCAAGGTGAAGTGAAGCGAAGGCACAGCCCCTGATGCAGGACTCCCAGAAATGGGGCATGCATGCATGCACGCAGCAGTCTCATGCCAGTCACTCTGCAGCAATTAGCACGCGCACATGCAACCACCAGGATGTCCGCAATCAGCGTGCGGCCGCTGCGCAGGCGGATGCGGCGGCGCTCCATGCCCGCCACCTCGTCCACCACGTACTTCAGCTGGTTCTGCGGCGCCCGCGCGGCTGCATCAGCGCGGCCAGCATCCAGCCAGACCACAGCGGCAGCAGTTCTTCACGGCAGTGCACAAACGCTACACACTGTCTACACTACCGCTTCATGCTACGTGATGCCCCATCCCTTGGACCCGATGCGCGCCCCTTTGGCACGTGGTATGATACGAGCAGGGCCACTACGGACCTTCCTGGCATGGGCTCGCAGCATGACTCTGGGTATCAGAGTATGATAGGACAGCCGCACCCGGTGCGCCAGCCGGAAGAAGGCGTCGCTGCACTGGCCCGTGAAGGCGCAGGCGGAGCCGCGCGCGGGCGCCATATGCTCCAGCATGCAGAACCAGTACAGGTGGCGCAGCCAGGCGTCCAGCGCCCAGCAGCGCCACGCGCGCGGCAGCGGCGCGTGCGACAGCACCAGGAATGCAAACTGCTTCGAGATCGGCACAACCCACCTGCGGCGGGCGCCGCGCACTTCAACGCTGGGGTTGCTCACAATGTGCACAGGCCGAAGAGGTGACGTGCTGCTGTTTTGCAAGTAACAGCACATGGTCACAAGGAGGAGCAGCTGAGTCTGGCTGTCTGCACGCCCCCTGCTCTCATGGAAGGTTGTTACTGATAACGAGAACTCACGTCCCTCACCAAGCAGGGGGCTGTGCCTGTCGCGGGGCCTGCTGATGAGGGTGATGTTGCGCGCTTGCCCCCGGTGCGCCGCCTCCATGGCCTCGAGCGCAAACGCGCCTGTGCCGAGGATGACGACGTCCTGCTGGCGCCCAGCCTAACATAACAGCTTGGCATGGCAGCACCTGGCATGCATGGCAGGGACGCATGCGAGCAACGCCGGGCTCTACAGAAACAGCCGGTGGACGCATACGCATGCATGTGAGAGCTTGTAACACCGTGTCATATAATGCCCATTGTGTCCCCAGCTGGTAATCAGGCCACTGCTAGAATGGGATGCATGGATATACATTAAATGCATCACGAGTCCTAGGTCCCAGCAGCAGCACCAGCAGCACCTTGTACTGCAGGCGGGCCGCGTCGCCGAGGATGCAGTCAGCGCCCTCGCGCTTGGCGGCAAACACCACCTCGCCCGTGAAGCCTGCAATGCCCGGCACGCCGCGCACTTCCGCTGGCACCTGCTCGCCTGCGTCGCGCACATGTGCTGGCCTGGCCCGCTCCATAGGCTTGGGTCTGTGTGTCGTGGGTCCTGCACGCAAGTCCTCACTCGGCCGCCCTATAGCTCTAGCCATCGCCAGTGAGGAGGCAGTGCACTATCACACACAGTAGGCAACGCACAAAGCACCCTCTGAGCTCATGGAGTGCCTGGTAGGCTGTGCGTGTTGGGCGCGGCCTCGTAAAGGTGCTCGTAAGGTGGCAGTGCCGATGGGCGCAATAGGCACTCAAGTTGACACACCATGGCACAAATGGAGGCCAGGCTGGAGAGCGCTGATGAGGGGCGCGCCAAGAATGCCGGTGCAAACGAGTACAGCGTCTGCAGTGAAGATGCGCTCCGCGCTGCCAGGGACGTCCCGGCACACGAGCTCGTACCTGCCTTTGTCGGCCGAGTTCTTAGGAGGCCCTCACTTCACGCGAGAAACAAGGGCCCAGCAGGTGCCAGCGTGAGCACCTGCCGCTCGGCAACTCGCGCACGGTCACCACCTCGGTTCCAAAGTCTATGCATCTGTCCACTCCCTCCTTCACGGCAAAGTCCCTCAGTGTGTCGAGCACCGCACCGGCGCCGACCTTGCCGAGGGGGCCGCTGCTTAGCGGGTACCTCTCATGCCACTGGTAGAGGGCCGCGTATGCCTGCGCGCAAGCGTAAGCCTGTCAAGCTTTGTACTCGAGTGCCTTTCGGTGACCAGGCCCGGTGCAAACTAGGACTGTATATATCAAGATGGTAACTCCTCAGCTTGTGCAGAGTGCTCCAGGCCAAGTGGCTCTGGTGCTGATACCAAGTGGGTGCCTCGAGCAAACGATACGAGCAGCAGGACAGCCATCTGCTAGTCGTTCTGGCAGTGAGCAAGTTGCGCATGGGTGTTTGACCTGGAGCTGGCTGTACGTGTTGGCTCGGGAACCCCATACGCCGCCGACCCGCTCCTCGCGCTCGACTATCCTGTAAGTTATGCCCTGCTGTGCGCACTGGTGGCCAGCCAGCACGCCGCACACGCCCGCGCCTATAATGGCAATCTCGGTGTGGTCCATTCCTGCTGATGTAGCAAAGCTTTCAAGATGTTTTCACTCTGTAATAGCAGAGCCAGCCGGGCTTCTGTCCTGTGGCCGAAAAGCTGGCTCTGTTTTTTTCCAAACCTTACCAAACCCTTGAATCGTACATCGAGGGCACATGTCATGGCGCAGCAACCATCACCCAGGACCACTTCCCTGTGCTGAGGCGCTGCTGGTCTGCTCCGCGCCAAAGAGCCCCCAGTCCTC